>Ga0209160_1000137_pt1 | contig 51265 bp, 43 predicted proteins | sample GraSoiAngelo_153_FD_186167 | JGI IMG/M metagenome (GOLD analysis project Ga0209160, IMG submission 186167) | Grasslands soil microbial communities from the Angelo Coastal Reserve, California, USA - 14_1009_12_40cm (SPAdes) (version 2) | ecosystem: Environmental > Terrestrial > Soil > Grasslands ...
CTAAGTGTCATTTCCCGTTGACAGGTGGAAAAAGTGTGGCATACTTAAGATGCTACCTGCAATCCCCTTGGACAGTTTTTGTCCCCTCCCCGCCGCGCCAAACCACGCGTTCGTAGACTATGTCTCTAACACCTGACAATACGTGTCTCTCGCAGCCAGGTGAATCCAAAGCCGTGGAAGATCTTCGTCCTACGGATCCATATTCTCAACTGGCGAATCAGCAGGAACTGTTTCAGGAATATACCCAGCTTCGTGAGCGTTTTCAGCGGACGACGAACGCCCTCGCCTCCGCCGCTCACGATCTGAAAACTCCGCTGGCAATTTTGAATGGCTACATGGAACTGCTGCAGAGTGAAAAACTGGGTACGTTGAACGAGAGACAGCGCGAAGTTTTGCGTGATATGCACATTAGCGGCCAGCGCTTGCAACATTTCATTCAGGATTTCCTGACCTTCAGCGTTCTCGAAACCGGTGGATTGAAGATGCAGTATGAGGCCGGCGACATGAATACTTGTCTCTCCGAGGTCTGCCGTCTCTGGTCACCGCGTTTTCAGGAAAAAGGACTCGCGCTCTATTTTCTCGCTAACGACAAGTTGCAGCCCTTTCCATTCGATTCCGCCAAAGTGCAACGCGTGGTTTCGAATTTTCTGGAGAACGCCTCCAAGTTTACGCCCGCGGGAGGCACGGTATGGCTGCATGCAGAGCCGCACATGTGGGAACGTCGAAATGCGACCAAGCCAGGAGTGCGCGGTGAACGCCGCCGCCAGAATGTTTCTCAACCAAACTCGACCAAGGTAAGCGTTTCGGACACTGGACCCGGGATCCCGCCTGAATATCATTTGGAAGTGTTTGACGATTTCTTCCGATTACCTACGAATGAAAATCAGGAAGGGATGGGTCTGGGCCTGGCGATTGCCCGTCGCCTGGTGCATGGCATGGGCGGCAAGATTTGGGTCGAAAGCGAGCCCGGTGCGGGATGTAAATTCTCCTTTCTGGTTCCACTCCAGCCCGCAGCTAATGTCTCCACTCGAGGAAAAAGCAAATGACTGATGCGGCCAATATCTTACTGGTCGACGACGAACCGGGGATGCTCCGTTACATTCGGACCCTGCTCGAAGTGGATGACTATAAAGTCGAAACTGCTTCCACCGGTGAAGAGGCCGTAGATCGGGTGCAGAAGGGCCTGCAGCCGGACCTGGTGCTTCTCGATCTACTGATGCCGGGCATTGACGGCTTGCAAACACTCGAACAATTGCGGCAACTCCAGCCCAGCGTCAAGGTTGTGATGCTTTCCTGCGTGAACGACACCCGCAAGGTGGTGCAGGCGATGCGCCTGGGAGCGCATGATTATTTAACCAAGCCGTTTCAGAAAGCTGAACTCGACGCAGTTGTCGATCAATGTCTGGGCACCACCCAGCAGGCTTATGCCGGTGAGGTCGAGGAACTTTGCGATGACGTATTTTTTGTCGCTGCCAGCCCGGCCATGCGTAAGATTCGTTCGCAGGCCGCCCTGGTAGCTAATGTAGACATTCCAGTTCTGCTCCTGGGCGAGAGTGGTACCGGCAAAGAAGTGTTGGCCCGGCTGCTTCACAAGCTTTCTCCGCGCGCCCACCGGACTTTCCTCAAAGTCAATTGCGCCGCGGTTCCCGGCGATTTGCTGGAGAGCGAATTGTTCGGTTATGAAGCTGGAGCATTTACCGGCGCCACTCATCCCAAGCCAGGTAAGTTTGAAATCTGCAATAAGGGAACGATTCTACTCGATGAAATCGGAGAAATGCCGCCGCTCCTGCAAGCCAAGCTGCTGCATGTTTTGCAGGACGGTCAGTTCTCACGTCTGGGTAGCCGGACCGTAACTAAAGTGGACGTGCGCATTCTCGCCGCCACCAATATCAACATCCCCGAAGCACTGGCCACCAAGCGCTTGCGCGAGGATCTTTATTACCGGCTCAATGCCTTTACCTTGCAAATCCCACCATTACGTGAGCGCAAGGAGGAGGTTCCCATCCTGTTGAAGCATTTCATGTCGCGCATGTCGGAGCGCTACGCCCGCTCGCCGCTCCCGTTAACCCAGGTCCTGCTTGCGGCATGTCACGAGTACTCGTGGCCCGGCAACCTGCGCGAACTCAGTAACTTTGTGAAGCGTTATTTGATTTTGGGAGATGAGAAATTGGCCGTGGCCGAATTGAATCCCAAGAACGACAGCACCGGGGGCGCGCGCGGGGAATACGGCGCCAAAGTATCCGCGGATCAGGCTGGCGGTTTGAAGTCGCTTGCCCGCAACGCCAAAGATGAAGCCGAAGCGGAAGCCATCACTAAGGCGCTCGAGGAAACCAACTGGAACCGGAAGCAAGCCGCGGCGTTACTGCAAATCAGCTACAAGGCGCTACTGTACAAGATCCGTCAATACGGAATCGCGCAGACGAAAAGCCACCACAAACTAACCGCCGGCGCTTAGGCCCGCCAATCTTCCCGCTCCTAATTTCGATAAGGGATTGCCACGATTGTCTGTGATCGTACTTCACGAGCCTATTCACTTCTTCGCCAAATAGGTCCTCGCCACGGACAGTTCGCTACGCGCAGTCTGACTATGTGCGCAGTTATTCAGAAGCTTGCTGTAGTACCGCCGGGCCCGTACACCATCACCCGCAAGCTCGGCAGCTCGCGCGGCGCCAGCCAGGCTATGGAATCGCTCCGGTGCACTCTGCAATGAAGTTTCGTAAGCCAACAAGGCTTCGGCTGGACGGTTCAGTTCGAGCAGTAAGTCCCCCAACAATTCAGCCGCCGGAAGCACGGCCCCGGGCGTAATAGGGTGCTTGGCCATCGAGCTCTCAAGGTCAGCGGCAGAGCGCATTAAAGCGATCGTCTGATCTTCGTTATCACCGTGTTTCGTTTGCGCGTGAGCCAGCCACGCGGAATCTTCTCGTACCAACACCTCTGTCTGATCCGCCCAGTAATCCTGTCTGGATTGCCGAAGCTGATCTCTTATTGCCTGAACTTTGTTTAGGCTCTGCCGAGCGGCAACGAAGTCGCCCGTGTGAGCATATCCCATGGCCTTGGCCCAATAAGTAACAGCTTCCGTGTACGGAAACGCACTGGGTCGAGGAACAAGTGCAGCCGCTTCCGCCCAGCTTCGGCGTTCCATTGCATAACGCGCCGGCACCACGGCGAGAACGTAGCTGCCGGTGAGGTTGTCCGGTTGAATCTTCGAAATTTGACTGACCTCTTTGACCAGTGCCGCAGCGTCTTCGTCCTGCCCGCCTTGCAACAATGAGTAAACCAGATAGTCGGTAGGGTGTAGCCGCTGGTCCCAGGCCGCGTCCATGTTGACGTCTCGCTCGTATTTCTTGCCTGCCTTCACAGCAGCAAGATTTGAGTTCGCGGCGTCATCCCACAGCCCTACCCGCACGAAAATGTGTGACGGCATGTGCAATGCGTGCGGTACTGCCGGAGCAATCCTGGCATATCGCCGGGCAGCCTCGAGTCCCTGGCTAGCGAGCACCGGATTGTCATAGCTGTGGATGATGTAGTGCGCCACACCGGGATGGTCAGGCTGGGTGGTTAATATCTTTTCCAATATGGCGCCGGCCTGGCGCTGATTGGCGTACGTCTTGTCTGTGGGCGACGCAGAGGCCACCAGAGAAAGAGCGTAGAAGACGGCGGCCTCGGAATCCTGCGGATTGCTCCGATACACTCGCTCCATGGCTTGCGAATACGTACGATTGCGGCTGAGATAGTCAAGGCTGGGATCGGCTTCATAAAAGGCGCCAAGAGCAGCAATGTAGGCGCGCTCCCGCTCGGTCTTGGCCTCCAGCGCTTTCGACTTTCTGATCGCGGACACGCCCTTCTGCAAAGCATCGGCTGTTGGCGGTTCCCAGAGTGGATGGTAGTAACTCATGGCCACGCCCCACCATGCCATGGCACAAGTGGGATCGGCGTCAGCGACGGAAGAGAAGGAGCGAGCCGCCTCCTCGTACCAGAACGAGTGCAACATCGCTACGGAGCGGGAAAAAACCTTCTGCGCGGCTGGCGAGCAGGACACTGGGAAGCTAACGCTTCCCACCTCCCCAATAGCAGGGCCGTGATCGTGCCCTTGATCGGCCGGCAACCATACAGGAATCACTACGAGAAGAAGCAGAATGCGTAGTTTGGGGGCCATTATTTTCGCCGCCTCTCAAAACGATTGCACAAGGGTACGCAAATATTAGGCGAGCGCGGTTGCGGAGTTCAACTTTCTCTGCGCACGAATAAGATGTGTCCAGGCTTCGCCGCTACTGCACAACCAACGTCACCGTCGTGGTACGCGATGCCGTCCCCGAAGTTGCCGAGACCGTCACGGTATACGTCCCCGCGGGCGTGCCCCCCGAGGCGGTAGTCGTAGTCTTGGTAGAACTGCCGCAGGCGGGCAACCACAGCGTGAGTGCCAGCAAAACGCCAAATAGCATCCCGCCAAGCAGCTTTTGTTTTTTCGAGCCTCTCTGGCCTGATCTGCTGAACGAAGATCTTCCGCTTATTCCTAAACCCAGCAGTGCCAGTACCGAAACCGACAGCCAGGTTCCATAAAGCGGCCCGTTCCATGGCGTATTCGGAGGCAAGATGCTCTCGGGCCGTAGTAAAGCCGTAGTTGTCGGACGAGCGGTCGTGTTGATCACCAACCCCGTCTGTACCGGGCTCGTAGTCGGCATTACGGGGTTAGTGGAAAACTGACAAGTGGTTCCAGACGGCAACCCTGAAGAACAGCTCAGTGACACATTTGCGTTAAATGTGGGAATCGGCGTCACTGTAGCTGTGTAGGTGGCGGGCGCACCCGCAGTGACTGTGGCGGTACTAGGGGCCGCGCTGACGCTGAAGTCCGTCACGGGAACGCTGGCTGAGGCGCTGATGGGAGTGGATGAACCATTCACCGTCACTGTGGCGCTGTTACCGAGCGCCACCGCCGTAGTCGGCGTCAGGATTACGGTCACCGTGGCGGTGGCTTGCATGGCAAGGGACCCGATCGCGCAAGTAATAGTCGGTGGAGTCCCGGTCGCGCCGGTGCAAGAAGCTCCCGTCGAGGCGCTGGCCGAAGTGAAAGTGGCGTTGCCGGTGGGCAGGTTGTCAACAAACGTGACACCTGCCGCGGGATCGGGACCGTTGTTCTTGATGGTATACGCAAAGCTCGCCTGATTACCAACGCCCACCGATGGCGTCGGCGTCACCGCCACCGTCACTGCGATATTGCTCAGGGCCCCCAACTTGGTAACAAAGGCGTCGGTTGCGCCACCCGGCGCACCTTGGAACGGGCTAACGGTTGGGAAGTTGGCCGAATCAGTCTCGCCCGCTACGTAGGTCGTGCCGTTTGCATCCACGGCGATGCCGGTACCGCTATCGTTCCCAGTGCCGCCCAGGAATGTCGAGTATCCACCCGTGGTCGTGGTTGGAATCAGTGCTACAAATGCATCCGTGCCACCGCCGATTGCACCTTGCGTCGCATTTAACAAGTGAAAGTTTGTGGAAGCGGTGGATCCGGTGACGTGGGCGTTTTGGATGGAATCAACTGCGATGGCAAGTCCGATATCGGTTGCATTGCCGCCGAGGTAGGAAAAATAATTCAACGGGAATATCGTGCTTCCGGTGGCCGGATTGCCGAACTTGGCAATGAACGCGTCAGTTCCGCCGGCGTTGGCAGTCTGGAATGCGGTGGCACTCGGAGCAATTGGCTGTGCGATGTCGGTCGAGGTCGTCGAACCCGTCACATAGGCGTTGCCCGCTGAATCCACTGCGATGCCATTGCCAATGTCATCACCGGTCCCGCCCAGATAAGTCAGATAAAGTTCTTGTGATCCGGGTGCTGCCGCAGGATCAAATTTCGCAACGAAAGCATCCAGCGCCGATGGATTCGGGGGAGGGCAACTCGAAAGACAATTCAGGCTTCCCTGGTTGGCGTTTAAAGTCGGCATATCCTCGAAATTAGTTCCACCTGTGAGGTAAACCTTGGCATTGCTGTCTACCGCGATTCCGCCACCTTGCGTCACTCCGCCGGCAGGACTGCTGCCGCCCAGATAGGTTGAATACACCAGGCTTGCTGTACCGGAAGCGATGGTATTAACTTTGCTGAAGAAGAATTGGTTGGTCGTCTTAGAGCTAGTCTGGAATGCGCCTGCGGTGGCGGGAAATCCGGACGAGACATTTGTCGAAGTTGTGGTTCCGCTAACGTATGCATTCGCCCGATTGTCGATCGCCACCCCAGTCGCAATGTCGGTGCCATTTCCCGATAGGTAAGTAGAATAGATCAATCCGCTGCCATCAGACTTTATGGCAGTCACGAAAACGTGTTTGCCGGCAGAAACCGGCGCCGATTGAAAACCATTCATTGTAGGGAAATCCGGCGAATCGGTGGTTCCCGCCACATAGATGTTGAAGCCGGCATCCACCGCAATCCCCGCGCTCGAGTCGGTACCGCTCCCGCCGAAGTAGGTGGAGAATAGGAGCGGCACCGCTCCGCTCGGACTGAACTTGGTGACGAACGCATCCTGTGGACCATTAAGTGTCGTCCCGTGGGAAGAAAGAGGCGTTTGGGTCGGGAAATTGGGGGAAGTGGTCGAGCCGGTGACGTAGAAGTTATTGCCGGAATCTACCGCAATTTTCGGAGAAGTTTCGTCACCGCTGCCGCCCAGAAATGTCGAATAGCTCAACACTGGATCGATGACTAACGCCCGCGTGCGATCATACTTGCCGATCTCGAATCCGATCTTGTTCTGTGCCCGCAGAACGAATCGAGCATTCACTGGCTGCTTCGCCTCGCCTGTCTTCTGGTAAACGCGGGGAGCGTTGAGGAGGACATTTCCCCCGTTAGTTTGCAGCACTGCATCGCCCGCAGAGTTCAACCTCACTCGATCCGCTCCCTCGAACGTCAGCCCGATCACTTCGGGATTGGTTCCGGCAGCAACTTCAAAATCGTACTCAAGCCGGCCCTGATTACCGTAATAAACCAGATCAATTCCCGGATAGACATCGCTGTAGCGAACGCGGGCAAACTGCGCCACATTGCGGTGCCACTTGGCAGGATCATTCCCGATCAAATAATTACTCCTTCCCGGAAGTCGATCGAGGCCGCTGGTTCGCGAGTAAGGATTCGCACCCGCCAGCTTCATCCGGAGAACGGACGATTTGTTAGCGAAACGCCGATTTCTGGCTCCAGGATGCTGAAGTTCCAGAACTGCCTCGTCGGATGTTAAGAACAGACCGTATCCAATTCCCCGCGCCAGGAACCTCACTAGTGGTTCGCTTTGCCCGTAGTTTGCCTCAAAAATCAAAGGCAGTTGGTCATACACGGCTCGAGCCCGGGCCACACTTGAAACTGATGAAGCCGCTGCCAAATCTTCGTCCAAGGCGAAAACAGTCGCTGTCCCTATCACGTTGCCACCGTGCGGGTGCACATCAGCCCCGAACCATAGCGCCGTCGCGCCCATAGCCACCAGAAGCATGCCCGCCACAAGAATACGATTCCGGGAAAAGCGTGTTCCCAACTCAAGGCAATTCAATTTCACGAACTCCTCCGATTGCTCAATTTCGTGGAGAGGAAGAAGAACGGCGCAAACAGCAACGCGGCTCCTCGCGCCTGCGAAGCAGCAAGCTTACTTACCATTTGAACTGAGTGAAAATAAACAACAACTTAAACATCTGACGAATAGACTGTCAAGTTGAGGCGCCTACGCCGCGTATGAGCCGCGTGCCGAAATCCCAAGCGAAAGATCTCTTTCTTGAGGCCGCCGCCGAAATTCCGTATCCGAGCAAAAACGCCACGGCTTCCTCTTCTGATGCGCCGCATGGCCACGCGAGATGCCGCGTTATGGCACAAAGGTGCCTGAAGGAAATTATCAATCCTCCCCATCTTCGCAACTCTTCTGCAACGGGTTGCATGCCGACAAAAAGGTGATCCCGTCCGGTTCAGAACTCGTTGATCCTGCATTGAAAAAGCACCAGGATACTCACACGCCCATGGCAGTGCGATTGCTCCACTCATAAGCAAGTTTTCTTGTAAGGGACTTTTCTCCCACAAGACATCCCTGGCTATTTGGCGCATGCCGGAGCATTTACCGACTCAATTCCCTGCTTCTTTTGCTCTTGCAAACTGCCGACAGCTTAAGTAACTCTTGAGAGAGGGAATGTAGGGGTCGGTGAACAATCAAAATTGGAGTGAGATGCTTCTGAGACGCGAGAAAGATACCGTGGAACTGACGCACGAACGACGAATTATGCGGCGTTTCGACATGCGTTTGCCCGCGGCAGTTCGGGTGGCCGGCGGTCAAATGGACGAGTTCCTGACTGAAACCCAGAACGTTAGCGCGCGCGGCGTGTTCTTTTACCTGGACCGTCCGGTCGAGGAAGGCTCGCGGGTCGAAGTTACCATGACCTTTCCCCCGCACGTCACGCTCACCGACCCGGTTCGCGTTCGCTTTACGGCTCGGGTAATCCGGGTCGAGCAGCCTCTGCCTTCCGCGCGCATCGGCATCGCTGCAGTGATCGAAGAGTACGAATTTCTTCGCTCAACTGGAGCAGCAGAAGGTTTCCCACAAATGCAGAACCAGTGGAAGACCAGCAACTGAAATAGCGCTCTTCCACCACCCTTACTTTCGGTTTAACTCGTCAATCTCTCTTCGCAGAGTCGCGTACCGTCGCACTAACGATCCCAGATACAAAATGTGGATAATCCAAGTAGCAGCATAGGCAGCATACAAGAACTTCACCGCGTGCCCCCCGGCTGGACCATGGATTCAAGCGCCTGAGCCTCCTCTACATCCTTCTGCAAACGCTCCAACCGGTAACGCGACCAACACACCAGGAAAGCGAAGCAAAGGAATGCTGCCCAATTAAGCAGCAACACGTGCATCATGCGGGGGTCAATCGATCCTCCACCGCCAATTACCGGCTGCGGATGTTGCGTGCGGAAAAACCAGATCGAAAAATAAACCAGCGGCACATCCAGGGCGCCGAAAACAGCTAAAACCGCCGCCAGCAGCGGCGTTTGTCCACTACTGGAAAAGCGGCGCAACATCAGGTAGCTGACATAAATCAGCCATAAAACCAACGTCGAAGTGAGGCGCACATCCCATGTCCACCAAATGCCCCACACCGGACGCGCCCACAAAGGTCCGGTTACGAGCACGACAGTGCAGAAGACCACACCAACTTCAGCAGTGGTCACAGCAATCGCATCCGCAATTGGGTTGCGCCGGATCAAATACGCAACCGACGCGCCAAAATTGATGAAGAACAGCAGGAATGCCGTCCATGCCGAGGCCACATGATAATAAAAGATCCGCTGCACGTTGCCCATTGTCTGCTCTGTGGGAGCGGCGATGAGGGCTTCGTAGAGTGCATAACTCAGCAAGGCGGCAGTGAGGATGCCGAGAATGGGAAATACGCGTTTCATTCTGCGTGCAATACTATTTCAAATAACAGAAGACAACCGGTAGTAAACACCACATCGTAGGCTAGAAGCAACACGATCCAGACTTTGGCGGACGCCTCCCCGGTGAGAATGAGTGTAGTGGCATTCACCGTCGCCAGCAACGCGGGGATAGAAATCGGAAACAATAGCAGCGGCAGCATGATTTCGCGGCTACGGGTGCGCAACGACATGGCCGCAAAAAAGGTTCCATTCACCACTATGGCCCAGGTTCCAAGTGCGCTTACTGGAATCAACTGCCAGGTCGGGCCGAGCGCCCGCAGACTGTAGAAGATTATGAACAGCGGCGCCATCAGCGCCTCCAGCACGCTCACAAAAATAAAGTTTCCCAGGGCCTTGGAAAGGAAGAGCGCACTGGCGGGCGCCGGCGAAACCCGATAAGCGTCGAGGACTTGGTTGCGCAACTCACGCGCCCAGGTTTGGTTCAAAGCAACCACCGCGGCAAACAGAAACGCCACCCAGATGAGTCCGCCCGCAATCTGCCGCGATTCTTCCGCAGTCGGATTGAACGAAAAGCTAAAGATGACCACTACTAGCAACGCAAAGAACAGCATCGCATTAATGGCATCCTTCGATCGCCACTCGAGACGCAGGTCTTTCGCTAGCGCGGCGCCGGTGATTGCTGCCAATCGGCTCATCGCTCCTCCGGTTCTCGCCGGCTAGACTGAGAATCTGAGGTTCGGCTGACGATCTGTCCTTCGCGCATCCATACAAATTCGTCGGCAGCGCCTTCAAGAAGCTGCGCCTGATGCGTCACCACGACGATGGTCTTGCCGGAGTCGCGCATCTGCGCCAGCAGTTCTACTATCTCACGCGCCGAAGATACATCCACGTTGGAGAAGGGTTCATCCAGCAAAAGAACTTTGGGATCATGGATCACCACCCGCGCCAACGACATCCGCTGCCGCATCCCCTGCGAATACTGACCCACAGGACGCGCGAGTTGCGGATCGAGTCCCACCAGGCGAATCACTTCGGCGCAGCGCTGGTCATTCCTGATTCCGTACAAACGCGAAAAATAGCGAAGGTTCTCTACTCCGCTCATCTCGTCATACAACAGCGACGGGTGAGCCATATAGCCGAAGTACCGGCAAACAGAACGAATATCAAGGTTTCCCAAAACTGAAATGCTGCCGCGGGTAGGTTTTGTCAGTCCAGCCAGCGCGCGCAGGAAAGTGGTCTTGCCCGCACCATTGTGGCCTATCAACGCATACATCCGCCCCGCGTCGAAGACTGCGCTTACGCCCCGCAGAGCCACAAAGCGTCCAAAATATTTGACGAGATTGTTAACGCTGATGACGGGAGAAAGGGATGAAGGATGTGTGGCGTCGGTATCGGTCACTGGACAGCGCTAAGAAATGTTAACAATGTCCTCCCCGCGCAGCCAAGAATCTATGCATTTCCTGCATAATTTGCAAATAGACAGAATTGTCGCTTACAGATTCTAGAGAATTTCGGCTACTGTGGCGCGCCCGGCGAGCCGCTGACTCGGACTTGCGTAACACTTTTTACCGGCTCGGTAGCTGACGTTCCGTTGGCCGGCGCTCCCTGCTTCGGCGCATATTTAGAAGCGCACTTGGCCTGTAGTTGTTTGGCGTGAAAAACTCCGTCTCGTCCAAAGCTCCCGTCAGCTAACGCTTGCGAATCGTCTTTAAACGTATCGGGTGGCGCTTCCGTGCCATTATAGATCACCGGTAGGATTTGATCTTGCTCCACCAGCATGAACTCAACACGCGTACCGGCACGCCGGATCGAGCCAGGCTTCACGTTACCGGCTACACGCAAGCGTCTGGTATAGGCAATATCACCCATCCCGCGCAGTTCACTGATGGTAACGTAGTAACTCTTGCTATCCTGCACGCCCGTGTATGCCAAAAATCCCAACGCGAGCAGAATAACCACGGTGGCAGATCCGAATTTTAGATACGTGCTGGTTTGCTTCGACATACCGATATCCCAATTCTAATCGCCAGACTGTAGCTGCACAATTGATCCTGGTCAAGCCCGAAATGATACAGCAGATCAGAGTTGAGTTCGTGCCATCAGGAAATCATCTGGAAACTCAGATCACTTCCGTTTGCATGGTTCGTAACCAGCTCAATCGCTCGTTCTGCCGGTACATTCAAATCGGCCTTTCCGGCGAAGGAGATAATCATCATGACAAATTGCCTGGTCGAACTGGTGATCATAGAGCGTTCAGAATCGCTGGTTGGACTGCCAAATGGCCCCTCATCGTCGGCAAAGACTGGCAGATCTGCGATGTTGATCAAATCCTTTCCAATGCCCTTGTACGATTCCCCTGATGTCCCGATGCGAAAAACAATCTCGCCTACAATTCTCGCCAGATCATAAGATCCCACAGGCAAGAAACTCTCCAGTGACACCAGATTGTTGATGTCCACTAGATTATTAATAAAATACAGCGCTTTTCCCAAGGTTACCCGCCGCAATAATGCTTCCGCCGAACCTCTGTACCTCGAAGGGTCTTTGCCCAAAGACCTATAGGCGTCCCTGGTAGCGGCAATATCGGAGTTGGACACTATCTCCGGACTAGTGATCTGACTGGATAACTGGGCTGCACAGGCATTTAACAATTGCACGAGGGCATCAGCCGATTTACCCACTGAGACGCTGCCCTGAATACAGACGATCTGAAGCGCCGGACAATGCTGCTTCAGGTTACGGTCAATGGAGAGCACTGGTTACTGGCTGACTTCCTCTCATTGAAATTTGCAGCAAGCCCGCGACTTTTAAAGAGTTTCTACCACACTCGGCAGGCGTTCTCCCGCACCATGGGCTGTCCGGCTTTGCAACCCCAGGCCTGCTGAAATTCCGGCATGTTCTCTACTACTCCGTTGACCCGGTAGCGTCCGGGAGAGTGTGGATCAACGTTCACCAGCATGCGGGAAAGCTCCGGACGCCGCTTTTCGCACCATACTCGTCCAAAGCCGAGGAAGAAGCGTTGCTCGGGCGTGTAGCTATCGATCTTCTCGCCATGCCTGCCGCTCTCGCCGAGCATTTCGCGGAGCGCCATCAACGCAATTCGGGCACCGCCATTGTCGGCCGTATTCTCTCCCAGCGTCAGCTTGCCATTAAGCTTCAGGTCATCGATAGCAACGAAATTGCCGTACTCATCAGCCACACAGCTTGCGCGTTTTTCAAATTCCTTGCCGTCCTGTTCCGTCCACCAGTCACGTAAATTGCCTTGCGGATCGAACTTTCGCCCCTGGTCGTCGAAGCCATGCGTCAATTCGTGACCGATTACCAGGCCGATACCGCCAAAGTTGATGGCGTCATCCATGCTTTTATCGAAGAACGGCGGCTGCAGAATTCCGGCGGGAAAAACGATTTCATTTCGTGAGCCGCTGTAGTAGGCATTCACAGTCGGTGGTGTCATGCCCCATTCTTTCCGGTCAAGCGGCTTGCTGATCTTCGCGATCTGGCGCTTCGATTCGAATTCATTGGCCCGTAGGAAATTTCCAATCAGGTCTCCGCGCTCTACCATCAGCGAACTGTAGTCTCGCCACACATCGGGATAGCCAATCTTATTGCGAATGGCATCGAGCTTAAGCTTGGCCTGTTTCTTGGTGTCTTCCGACATCCAAGGCAAGCCACGAATGTCCTGATCCAGGGACTTCTCGAGAGACTTCACCATCTTCAGCATGCGCTGTTTGCCGTCGGCGCCAAATGTGATATCCACATACTTCTGACCCAAAGCCTCGCCCAACGCCTGATCGGTCGCATCCACGCAGCGTTTCCAGCGATCCTGAATCTCTGCCTGTCCGTTAAGGTGCTGTTGCATTTTGAAGTTTGCGTCGACAAAAGGTTTTGAAAGCCACGGCGCTGCCGAATCCAGCAGATGCCAACTCACATAGGTCTTCCAGGCGTCAAGCGACTCAGACTCGATTACCGCATTCACCTGTTTGAAGAATTCAGGATTCGCGACGTTGAGCTCTGTAAAGCTGGGCGTGCCCATATCTCTAAAGTAACGATCCAGATAAAAGTTCGAGGCCAATGTGAACGCTTGATCCCGACTCATTTTATGGTCGCGATTCTTGGGATCACGTCGCGCCGTGCGGTCCATCGATGCTTTCGCTAGCGCTGTTTCAATGCGCAGGATTGTCTGGGCCGACACCGCCGCTTGCTGGGGGGATTGCCCCGCAAGGGTGAACATCTGGGTCGCATAATCGGTCAGATGCTTGCGCATCTCACTCATCTTGGCGTCGTCTTTGATGTAGTAATCGCGATCGGGGAGCGTCAATCCGCCCTGATCCACATAAGCGATTACCATCTCGGCATTGTGCAGGTCGGGCGCGGAATAGAACCTGAACAACGGGTTCGGTCCCATCAGGTGCACGCGGGCAATTGCATCGATCAGTGCGTTCTTATCGTTCACTGCGGCAATGCGAGCCAGTTCGGGCTTCAGAGGATCGAGGCCTTTCGCGTCCACCGCCCTGTCGTCCATGCAGGAGCTGTAGTAATCGCCAATCTTCTGCTCAACCGGGCTGCGACTTGCGTCATTCACAGAAGCTTTTTGCAGAATGTCACGTTCCGTGACAAGGTTCCGCTCGTAAAGCTCGGTAAAGCTCACCCACTCCGTCTGGTCGGCGGGAATCTCGGTATTCTTCAGCCAGTTGCCGCAGGCGTATTGATAAAAGTCAACACAGGGGTCAGTCGTTTTATCGATGTTTTCGATGCTGAATCCGGCTGAGGGCTTCGTTCCGGCTGGTTTCGTGGCAGGAGAAGGCTGTGCAAAGCTGAGAACGGCGCAAAGCAAAATATGTACGGCCACGTTAGAAAAGCGCATCGTATGCCCTCGTTTGAACAGAATGGTGATTTTAGGCCCGGAAGCTTAGACGATCAACTGCGTGAACGTTATAGTTGTTGCTCATTATCCTCGTTTGGCACGTAACAAGTGCTCGCCCGCTGATGCAACCGTGAAATTTCTAATCGCAGCCAGTGCCGAACTATTTTTCCGGTAGTCGATGATGAAACGCTCGTTATCACGCAGCGTATAATAAATTCTTGGATATCGCGTAAAGGCGAGTGAAAGTAATGGATTCGACGAACCGCAGCACTCTTCTCGCTACAAACAACACGAACGGATTCGATGTTTCCCGGCCGCGTTCAGTATGGATCAATCATCGCAAAGCCGAAAACACGAATGGCAACTTTTCCCAGATGCACTACGCTCGCCGGGGTGTCGTCACTGAGGAGATGGAATACGTAGCTCAGAAAGAGCAACTGCCTCCTGAGCAGGTCTGTGATGAAGTTGCCCGCGGCCGCATGATTATTCCCGCTAACATTAACCATCCCGAACTAGAGCCGATGTGCATCGGGGTGGCTTCACTTTGCAAGATCAACGCTAACATTGGCAATTCCGCCCTAACCTCGAATATCGATGAAGAACTCAAGAAGTTGCACACCGCCGTGCATTATGGCGCCGACACCGTGATGGACCTTTCTACGGGCGGTGACATTCACCAGATCCGCGAAGCTATTCTCCGCCACTCGCCCGTCCCCATCGGTACGGTACCAATTTACGAAGCCATTTCGCGGGTGAAGCGCGTCGAAGATCTAAACGCCAAAGTGATGCTCGAAGTGATCGAGGAGCAGGCCGCTCAAGGCGTGGATTACATGACAATCCACGCGGGCGTGCTGATTCAATATCTGCCATTGATCTCCACGCGTATTACTGGAATCGTGAGCCGCGGAGGCGCAATTCTTGCGCAATGGATGGCCTATCATCACAAACAGAATTTTCTTTACGAGTGTTTTGACGACATATGCAAGATTTTCAAGAAGTACGACGTCAGCTTTTCACTGGGAGACGGCCTGCGCCCGGGGTGCATCGCGGACGCTAGCGATGCAGCTCAGTTCGCCGAACTAAAAACTCTCGGCGAACTCACCAAAAAAGCTTGGGAACATGATGTGCAGGTAATGATCGAAGGACCGGGCCACATCCCGCTGGACAAGATCAAAGAGCAGGTCGAAAAAGAAGTTGAATACTGCTACGAAGCGCCGTTCTACACGCTGGGTCCTCTGGTTACGGACATCGCTCCAGGCTACGATCACATCACGTCCGCTATCGGGGCGGCAATGATCGGCTGGCACGGTGCCGCAATGCTGTGCTACGTCACTCCCAAAGAGCACCTCGGACTGCCGAACGAAAAAGACGTGAAAGATGGCATCATCGCCTACAAAATTGCCGCGCATGCCGCTGATGTAGCGCGGCACCGACCGGGCGCCCGCGATCGCGACGACGCTCTTAGCTACGCTCGCTACAAGTTCGATTGGGAAAAGCAGTTTGCGCTCTCACTCGATCCAGTGACCGCACGTGCCATGCATGACGAAACTCTTCCAGATGATTACTACAAGGAAGCCGCCTTCTGCTCCATGTGTGGCCCCAAATTTTGCTCGATGAATTACTCCACCAAAGTGGACGAGTACAACAAGCAAGTCCACGGCCTGAAGAAGAAAGACTACTCAGAGCTGGTCGAAAAGTTCGTTAAGTAGGACGGATGCTGTCTTACGGGGAGAGGACGCGGCTTCCGACTAGGTTCCAGCAGCGCTAGCCGCTGCTTCCGGTGCTACACCTCCATTCAACGCGAGCGTGATTTTCGCTTCGATGTCTTGCCTTGCCGCCGTAGCGATGTACTCGCCCAACGCGCGGTAGCTCTCAAACTGCACCTCGTTAAACCATTGATCGGCGGTTGACTGATGAGGAAAATCTGGATGCTCCTCGGCGTAGCTCCTCACTCCTGCCGCCAGACGAGCAGCAAGAGGGGCCTTGACATCATCCACCGGAAGGCTTGCCTTCACGTAGATCAACATTCCGCGGTCTGCAGGGTCCGGCCCGTAGTAAATGTCGCCAATCGTATAGTTCTTCACGCTCACACATTGCCCGCTCTGAGGCTTGATGTCAGAGACGCTGATCTTGATATCCACACCGAAATCGGTGCGGCACTTTTCGATGACGCCCATTAAGTCTGCACAACTATAGGCCCCGTCCGCACCGCTGTCACAGGCCATGATCAGCCGGCAGCGACGTTTAACCAACTCATAAATCGCGAGGTTCTCGAAGTGTCCACCATCTGAAAGGTAGACGTAATTACTCTCCTCGTTGCTCTCGGCTACCAATTCAGAAAGAAGGTATACCAGCCCCAGGCGCGGCCCCGGACTTTTCCATGTCTTCCAACGCCTGGGATTTCCCATCCACCACCCCAGACGGACATCGAATAGAGTCATGAAGAAAGCGGTGGCCGGTGAAGTGTAGTGTCCCATGTTGGGGCTAGCCGCTGCCCCAGAGATGGCCATGGCCGTTCCTAGCGAGATCCCCTGATTTGACCCCAGCTTGTCTTTTCGTCCGAGTGCGGTGGGCAGATAAGAACCCGCGGGTGGATTACCAGATGTTGAGCCGAGATCATAGCCGCAATACAGCGGCGTAAAAACGAATGACTTGGCTTTCCGCTCCTGAAATCCAAGTTCTCCACCGTGGGTTGCGTTCAAGGCAGCATTCAGGATCGGATAGGGACCGGGATACCCATCCTTTAGTTCCCCCAGTGCCACATCGTCTTTCGGATCGAAACCCGTAAATGACTGCGGCCTGCGAGCGGCGTTGGAAGCTCCCAGATAGCAGCGCACCAGGCGATTGCGGTAGAAGTGATGCATGGAGAAGTCGTTCACGTCCACGCGCCACGACAGGATGCCCGCTAATGCGATTAATCCAAGGGGGGCGGCCAGAACGTATTCCCAATTAGATGTCCCCTTAGACAGAATCTGCCAGTACAGGTTCTTGACGACATCCGCAGGAAGGTGGGCCGCTGGAAAATTCGCGGGTGTCCACAGCGTTATGGTTTCACTCCTTAATAGAAACCATCCCATGAGCACGTGAATTACGGTGGAAAGGATGATCAGCAACCCAGCGGCGAAAACATAAGGGGCGACCTTCGCGATGATTTGCAGAGCGCGAGGTGACTTCAGGCCCGCCAACGTGAACTTGCTATCAGCTTTCTGGCCCGGAATGATCTTTTCGACGCCACTCTTTTCACTCTTACTCGCGGGTATACCAGCCAGGATGGAAGCGATCCAAGCCATTGCGGCGGCGATGTTCACGCTTCCCCCGACCGCCCCTTTACCAAGAAGAAGCCTAACGGCCAATGGTCCGAAGATTACAATTCCAAACACCACCAACCAGGTAATCATCGTCACCAACAGGCGGCCGCCCGCACGAGCCCACCATTCCCGCACCAAGTCAACACAGCCTCGCCCCAAAAGCCCAAGTTGTAGCACCGCTATGAACTGCAATAGCAGCATGACTGTTACTGTTCCAAAAATTACCACCCGCCAAATATTCTGATCATTTGGTGGAACAGCTCCCATATACGAGGCATAGCGGTTTAACAGGTATCCCCCCAAGGCGCCCGCACCGGCTGCCGAAAATATAAGCGCCGGCCACGAGATCACGGGCTCTTCAGACTTCTTGTCGTCTGATTCCTTCTCTTCTGGTTTACCCGGGTCGGGAGTAGTTCTCGAAGTTCCAAACATCAGAAATGCGAGGAGCCAGGTGCCCGTGTAATAGACCGCCGCGCCGGGGATCCAATACTGAAGCGTCCCACGGGCGATCCCGTCCCACCTCCACATGCCGATGTTGAACAGCAGTGCGGCAAAAAAGAATAGCGCCATTGATAACGCTACTCGATTTCGAAGAAACCAATTGCTTTGCTGGTGCTCCCATGGCGTGAAATCCATCATGCTTCTGGCCATACAAAGAGTAGCAACCAATACCAGGCAGGCTCCGGCGATGAGAGAGAACTGCGGATGGGGCAGGAGATCATCGCGCGTGGCGAGCACCAGCACGGACGGCAACAAGATCATTCCTGACAGGAAGAGGACCAGCACAATGAAATTGAGAATGACATTCCTCAGCCATGTCCCCACCATGGCTCCTGCATCTGCTGAAAATAGGCCCGTTTGTGGTGTCAGATAATTGGCGTAATTGCGTAACCAGTGGACCGGAGCATATTCGGCAGGTTCACCAATCTTGTATTGCTTGCGGCATAGCGCCTCCTCCACGGGAGTGAACTTTCCAGGAGGGTCCCATCTTTGAATGATCGCAGCCAGCCATGAGCCGATGTATCCACCGCCCGACACCGTGGAAAGGTAATCGAACTTGCTCAACAATCCCTTCGCCGCGAGACCTTGCAGTATGCCGAGATTGAAAGTGGCGCTGCGGATGCCGCCGCCGGAGAATGCCAGTCCAATCAAACTGTCCTTGGCCGGTGCAGCGTGTGTCACGCCGCGGGCCTCGCGCGACCTCTCGATCTGTTCCAGTTCGTCAGTAAAAACTCGCGTGAAGGTGACAGAGGTTGGCTTGTTCTTTTTTACTGCGGATGGTTTCCCAGCTATGGGAGCTGCGCTTTTAGACATAAGAACCCTCGCGCCCCCTCAATACTTGCAGACGAGGAAAGTAGCAGAACCGGTGTGGAAGTCAAGAGGAAAAACGGCACAAATACTTCACTGACTTTTGTCACTTTTCGTGCGTTTCGAGGCCTTGGGGTAGCATTCTGCAAAAGTGGGCTGCCGTGGAGTACTTCATGGCCGAAGATTGGAAGCGGCTAATGAAACTGCGGTTCTAGAACCAGATCAGAGTGCCTGGAACCTGAGACATCTCAATGCAAATCAGAATAGTGCTTGACGTCGGAACTCTGTGCGGAGTGTTGTTTGGCTGGAGCCGTGGACCTCTTCCCAAAATAACGCACTATCACTTCCGGTTCGCCGGAACGACGTGGTGGAGTCGCTTTAGCAGCAACGGTTGAAGTGGATGCTTCCGCGTTCGTGACCAATTCGCCGATTAGCGATCCGGCCGGAATCGCTTGCGCCGCCGGTTTGATTGCGGCTCGCGGGGGTAGTCTATCGGCGTGTTTGGTCACCGCTGGTGCAAATGGAACTTGTTGTTCAGCTTGACCCGATGGATGGACGATGCCGGCAGGCAATGGTGCTCTGCGATGAGCAATTGGTCCGATCAGCAAGACAAAAACCGCCAGGGCAGCACAGCCGGTGGCAACCTTCCAGAAAAACACGTCCGAACGCGCCCTGTCAGCCAGTCCCCGCGCTTGCTGCAGCGCGTACTCCACACCTGAAAGAATCGGTTGCCTGAGCCTCTTCGTGTATCGAACGACATATTGCGACTGTCGGAACCTAAATCTTTGATGTCGCAACATCTCACGGGTTTGTCGAAGCACTACCTTTGATCTACGAAGTGCGATCTGTGATCTTCCCACCACTATCTTTGATTGTCCGACCGCATATTGCCCGGAGACCGCCGCCAATCTGGCGGAGGCGAGCCTCAGGGAGCGAGCCGCCTTTGCCACTGACCGCGCTTTCTTCACCCCTGCTTGGGTGATGAGATCAAAATCTACACCAGGAAGCACGGCTTTCCCCGGTGGCGATTGGGTTTCGTTTCGCACGTGCTCCGTTCGGCACACCTCAACAGTTATGGCTTCGGTCGAGTGCCCACGTGGCTGCACCTTGATCACTGGAGGTTCAGCGATACCAGGAATCTCCGCTGCGGTTCCCTCAGAGCCTGGCGCAATTTCGCTTTTGGTATCGGAAAGCGCCGACGCGGCAGCAACGGAATTCTGTGCCACTGCGCTGACGTTTTCGGGACGAGTTGTCACAGCCTGAGAGGCGAGGGCTTCGGACCGCAACATGCCGGCGGGCGCCACAGCCGAATTCTCATTGCTCTTTAATGGCGCTGGTTCGTGAAGGAATGGAATCACTGCGATGGGTAGCACGCCAGCGATGGCACCGGTCGCGATAAAGACGCAGCGGTCGTCGAACTCCGAAAGCTCGCCTGCCCGAAGCAACGCCTCTTCCGGTGCGCACTCTTCCACCCGGACTTCCACGTCCACAGCACCGTTCGACATAACGCCAGGCTGCGCGCTTTGGATCTCAAAGCCACGGGCCCGCAGTTGTGACGCAATCTCCTGCGATTCTTCCGTGGAACGTGCGACGATACGTGCCAGTGGCATACGCTTCAAGTGGATGGTACGTACTGAAAAGAAACTCGGCGCCAACTACCGCAGGGATTTCTCTTGGCACCCTCCCGCGGCCCTTAGACGCGCTTGCGGACATCTCAGTTTACTGCAATCACAAAAAAATCGGAACAACAAATCTCCGCGTCGCATAAGTGAAAACTTTTGCAGCAAGTGTCAACGATAGCCATTCAGAACCTTAGCCGCACGGTCTAACGCGGCGGCTAATACCGCGATTTGTTGCCCAGTCTGCTCGGGGTTCCCCTTATCTATAGCCTCGTTTACCCCAGGAATGACTACCGCGGCATATCCCGTGTATCGTCCCGGAGCATAGATCGCATGCCGATACCAGGTACGATCCGGCAACCCGTCGGGAATCAATAGCGCGCGTTCGGCTTTGCGCAATGTCTGGTTGAGGTTCGTGGGATTAACCCGCAGTTTTCTCTGCTTATCGGCGATTTTTGAGCCAGCTTCTTGAAAATGACGGGCGGCCTCGGTCGCGGTGGTAAAGTTAGGCGTTCTGTTCCCGAATTTGGTTTCTGCTTTCTTCTTCGCAGCGTCTATGTAGGCAGCAATTTCCTTTCCATATTCTTCGTAGTCATAGGGCAGCACATCAGAATCTGCCATGCGCAACACTTCCAGCCCGTACACGCGAGCCATTTCTTGTTCGTAGGTGAAATCGGGATCACCAAATTTCTTGAACCAGTTGAAGTTATCGAACGCGGAGTGATAAACGCCATACGGGCCGGTTGAACCAATGTCCGTCGACGGCACCCCCAAATGCTGCAAAAATACCGTGTAGTCTGACCCGCTCCCCAAATCACCTACCGGTACATCAGCCGTAGTCTGCGCCTCGGGAGGACGATACGTTCCACCGCTGGCCTCCTCCTGCGGCCCTGCACCGGCTTTATTAGCCTTTCCCCAAGCCTCATACACTGTGCCCCCCTTGGGGCTGGGTACGGCTTTGGTCACCTCACGAATGAATTGTTTCAGGCTTGGTACCGACGACGCCCCAAACTTCGGTCCGGAAACCGCTACGTCCACGTTGAAGTATGCGGCCGCGTTGGCTAACTCGTCTGCGTGCTGCTCACCCCACTCCGTCGAGCCGATCAGACCTTGTTCCTCAGCATCCCAACTCCCGAAAACAATCGTCCGCTTTGGCTTCCAGCCTGATTTAAGCAACTCGCCGATCCCGTGTACCGTCTCCAGCATCGCCGCCGTGCCGCTGTTGGGATCTACCGCGCCATAGACCCACGCGTCCCTATGATTTCCCGCCACGACCCACTCATCCGGCCATTCGCTTCCGCGAACTAGCCCCGTTACATCCCAAATAGTGCGGAACTGATAATCCTGCTTCAAATGAATCTTCACTTTAGCGGGGCCGGGCCCCACATGGTAGGTAAAAGGTAGTGCTCCTTGCCAGTCGCGGGGAGAGTCCGGCCCGCCAAGGTGCTGCAGAATCGGCCAGGCATCAGCATAGGAGAGCGGCGTTGTCGGAATTTTCGGCATCTGCAAAGATTGCTCCGCCGGGACTCGTTTTGAATCGGGCAGCGACGTCACGGACGCCACACCTGGCGTTGTGGGATCACCTGCAAACTCGAACATGTAGCCGATCGAGCCGCGCTGCGCCCCGGTGTCAGGACGCCACGGGCCCTGCGGATATTTATCGCCCCGACGCCACCCGTCGTCGGCCGGATCGGAATAGATGAGCACGCCCGCCGCCCCGCGCTCCTGAGCTACAAACGCTTTCACTCCCCGAAAGTTTTGCCCATAGCGCACCACCACAATCTTTCCTCGCACATCTACCTTCATCTGCTCGAGTTTCTGAAAATCCTCTGGCGAACCATAATTCGCATACACCACATCCCCTTCTATATCCCCTGACGGGGACATCGCGTTGTAAGGAGTGATCACGCGCGGATCATCCTGAAAGGGGTCTCCCTCCACGTGCTCGCGGGTTGGCCCATGCATCTTGACGCCATCCGGAGCAGTCACGTCCACGCTGATTTCTGATGGATAGTTGAACCAGACGCGGTACTCGATGATTTCTGTATTCAGCCCAGCCTCACGGAATTCTTTCGCCACATACTCCGCCGTAGCCTTGTCTTCCGGCGATCCCGCAACATGGGGGGCCTGGGTCAAAATACGCAAGTGCTCCTCCGCAAGTTTAGGATCGGGCACCGCCAAAAATCGAGATTCCAGGGTCATTTCGACAGTAGGATCGCGGAAACCAAAGATTTGCGACTGCGTTCTCGGAGATTCGCCGGGTGGCGGTCCCCCAGCCTCAGTCGTGGCAATGCTGAACGAAAGAAGAATGAAAACGACGAATACTTCGGGGAAGATTCTCAATTGTGCTCCAGCAGTTTTGTTGTCAATTCCTGATCACGGACTCCGTCACACTCACAGCCTGCCTAACGTCTCCAGCGCTTCATCCAGTTCGGGCGCCTGTTCCAGTGTATAAATTTTGCGAAATGCAATCCTTCCGTTTCTATCCACGACAAAAATCCCCCGTTCGCTCGCACCCGCATAGGGTTCCTGCTCCCTGAACACGCCATATTTGCGGCTCACTTCGCCATGCGGCCAGAAATCGCTGCATAGTGGAAAATCGAGTGGTCCGATCTCACGTTCCCAGGCTGTCGTATTCATGATCGAATCCACACTAATGCCCACGACTTCCGCCCCACGCAGCGCAACTTTTTCCCGCTCCACCTGATACTTCACTATCTGATTCGCGCTGACCGGATCCCAATTGAGCGGATAAAATGCAAGAACTAAAGTTTTCTTCGCGTTCTGCTCACTCAGACGAAACCTTTTCTTTACGCCTGCGAACAGCGCTGGCAGGTCGAAGTCGGGCGCCAAATCGCCCAACTGCGGTCCGGCAACCGGATGTGCGGACAAGACACCTCCCACGCGAAGGTCCTCCCAGAAGAAACGAAGATTTTACTACCTGCCGGAAAAGTGAGCTCGCCCCGCGCTAAACTAATTTCATGGCCGTTCTAGATGCTACCCAACGCTTTTCGTCGCGCGTCGAAAGCTATGTCCGATATCGCCCCGGATATCCTCCCGAGATCGTCGATCTTCTGCAGCGTGAGTGTAGGCTGACTCCAGATTCCGTAATCGCGGATATCGCCTCCGGCACGGGTTTTCTTACGCGCATTTTCCTGGCAAATGGGAATCGCGTCTTCGGCGTGGAACCCAACTCCGAAATGCGCCAGGCTGGCGAACGATTACTCGGTGAGTATACAAATTTCGTCAGCGTGGACGGCACAGCAGAAGCCACTACCCTGGACGCTCGTAGCGTAGATTTCGTCACCGCCGCCCAAGCCGCCCACTGGTTTGATCGTGACAAAGCCCGACGGGAGTTCGTGCGCATTCTCAAACCCGCTGGCTGGTGCGCGCTCATCTGGAATGACCGCCGCACGGACGCAACTTTCCTTCGGGCATACGAACAGTTGCTGCTTACCTATGGCACAGACTACAAGGAAGTGCGCCACGTTGGGAACGACACCGCGATAAGTATCGATTCTTTCTTCGCGCCTTCGACTTTCAAGACTCAGATTTTTGCAACCCGCCAGGAATTTGACTACGACGGCCTTGAGGGCCGCTTGCTCTCTTCTTCCTACACTCCGCAACCAGGCCATCCCAATTACCCGCCTATGCTGCGGGAATTACGAAATATCTTCGATGCCTATCAACAGAAAGGACTGGTGACGCTGCATTACGATACTCGCGTGTATTACGGCCAGTTACAAGCCAGATAGTGTTTGGTCAAGCACCGAATGTCAGTGCAAACTCCTCAAGCCTGATTAAATGAAGCTTCCGCTGATTCCAGGAAATCCAAGGATCAACGTGCCAGAAGAAAAAACCTTTCACATGTCTCCGGATGATTTCCGTCGTCACGGCCATGTCCTTGTGGACTGGATCGCCGACTATTACGCCCACATCGAATCGTTCCCAGTGCTTTCGCGCGCCGAACCCGGCCGGATTCGCGCTTCACTTCCCCCCCATGCGCCCGCCACCGGTGAGCCCTTCAACACTATGTTGCACGATGTCGAGAAGCTCATTCTTCCTGGCATCACCCACTGGCAGTCGCCGAATTTCTATGCCTTTTTTCCATGCAATTCTTCCGGACCCGCGATTCTGGGTGATCTGCTATCTTCCGGGCTGGGCGTGCAAGGCATGCTCTGGGCCACCAGTCCGGCGTGCACCGAACTTGAGACCCATGTGCTCGACTGGCTGGTGCACATGCTCGCCTTGCCGGAGAAATTCCTCTCCAGCAACACTGGCGGCGGGGTAATCCAGGACACAGCCTCAAGCGCCTCGCTCTGTGCTCTGGTGGCTGGCCGCGAGCGTGCCACCAACTTCGCCAGCAATCAAAAAGGCTGTGATGGGCGCCTTGTCGCCTACACTTCCGCTCAGGCGCATTCTTCGATTGAAAAAGCTGCCAAGATTGCTGGCCTCGGTCGCGACAACCTGCGGCTGATAGAAGTCGATAAGAACTTCGCTATGCGGCCCGACATACTCGCTCGTCAAATCGAGGAGGACCGTCGTGCCGGACTCCTTCCCTGCTTCGTCTGTGCCACCGTGGGCACCACTTCATCCAACGCACTTGACCCGGTCCCGGAAATCGGCCGCATCTGCCGCGAACGCGGAATCTGGTTCCATGTGGACGCGGCCATGTCTGGCACTGCTGCCCTCTGCCCGGAATTCCGCCACATCCACGACGGACTCGATTACGCCGACAGCTACTGCTTCAATCCACACAAGTGGATGTTCACCAATTTCGATTGTGATTGCTTCTACGTAGCCGATCGAAAGGCGCTGATACAAACCCTCAGCGTTCTACCGGAATACTTGCGCAACCAGGCCACCGAATCTGGCGCCGTGATTGACTATCGCGACTGGCAGATCCCTCTGGGGCGGCGCTTCCGGGCGCTTAAATTGTGGTTTGTGATTCGCCATTACGGCGTTGAGGGTTTGCAGCACCACATCCGCCGCCACGTCGAGTTGGCCCAAAAATTTGCGGGCTGGATAATAAAGGACGATCGCTTTGAACTCGCCTCGCCCGCGCCGCTGAATCTAGTCTGTTTCCGCCACAAGGGCGGCGATGCCGTCAATCAGTCACTAATGAACCGTCTGAACGCTGGCGGCGATCTTTATCTCACGCATACAAAGTTGAACGACAAATTCACCATTCGTCTTTGCGTCGGACAAACCAACACCACGGAGCGGCACGTGGAGCGTGCATGGCAGCGAATTCAGGAAGAAGCAGCGCGGTTAGACAATTCCGCGAGAAACACAGCTTGAGGTGTATGTATCGGTAAGAGAAGAACGACTACTTCCGCTTCAGGACCCGCTTCACCGCAGACACAACATTCGATGCGGTTAGCCCATACTTTTCCATCAGCTGATCCGGCGCGCCTGATTCTGCAAACGTATTCTGAATTCCGACGAATTCCATTGGCACGGGAGTCGACAATGCAACTGCCTTCGCCACCAGAGATCCCAGGCCACCTTCGAGTACGTGCTCCTCCGCGGTAACAATCGCGCCGCACTCCCGTGCCGCTCTTGCGACCGCCGCTTCGTCCAGCGGCTTGAGAGTGTGCATATCGATCACCCGGGCGGAAATTCCTTCGTCTTCGAGCTGGGATTGCGCTATCAGCGCTTGTGCCACCAGAAGTCCGCAGGCAATGATCGCAACGTCGTTTCCGGTGCCGTGCACCTTAGCTCTGCCGATCTGAAAACTGTCCTCGGCACCATAAATGATCGGCGCCTTCGGACGTCCCGTACGCATATAGATCGGCCCCGAGTGCTCCGCCATGGCCTTCACTAGCGCTCGTCCCGAGAACTCATCCGACGGCACCAGCACTGTAAATCCGGGCAACGCGCACATCAGTGCATAATCCTCAATCGCCATCTGGCTGGGCCCATCTTCGCCGATCGAAATTCCGCCATGTGAGCCGCAGAATTTGGCATTCACGTGCGGATATGCCACGCACATCCGCAACTGGTCGTACCCTTTGTCGCATAGAAATACTGCGAAAGATGATGCAAATGGAATCTTCCCCGACAGCGCCAGCCCGCTGGCAATTCCCACCATGTTCGCTTCAGCAATGCCGCAGGTAAAGAACCGTTCCGGAAATTGTTTCTCGAACTTAGCGCTATAAGTAGATTTCGCCAGGTCCGCATCCAGCACAACCACGTTCGGATTCGTCTTCCCCAGTTCGGCCAGAGCCTGGCCATAGGCTTCCCGCGTGGCGACCCCCATCTTGAGTTCGAATTTCGTCTTCACCGTTGTGCTGGTTCCCAAGTTTCCTCCCGTTCATGTGGGGCGGCCACCCGTCGGCAGTCCAGCGCGAACCTACGCTTGACAGCAGCAGTCCTGAAACACTCAAGTCTCCTACACAACCGCTGCTTCCAACTCCTGCACTGCCGCTTGCACCTGCTCCGGCTTGGGCGCAATGCCGTGCCACTCCGGATTATTCTCCATGAAGGACACGCCCTTACCTTTGATCGTGTGCGCAACAATCGCAGTGGGCTTGCCAGCCTTACCGGTACGCGCCTCTTCCAACGCGGGAATAACTTGCTCGAAGTCGTGTCCATCAACTTCCACCGCAAACCAGCCAAATGCGCGAAATTTCTCCGCAAGCGGCGCGGGATCAAGAATGTCTTTCACGAATCCATCCAACTGCTGCCGGTTGTTATCCACAATACAGGTGAGATTCGCCAGCTTGTGAAACCCGGCAAACATGGCGGCTTCCCAGTTCTGTCCTTCCTGAACTTCACCATCACCCACCATCACAAACGTGTGATAGTCGCGCTTGTCGAGCTTCGCTGCCAGCGCAGTGCCAATCCCGATGGACAAGCCTTGCCCCAACGAACCCGTTGAGGACTCGAGAATCGGCAACATGCGTTTGTCGGGATGTCCCTGCAGCGGCGAACCAAGCTTGCGCAGAGTATTCAACAGAGCAGAATCAATGTAGCCGGCTTCAGCGTAGGTCGCGTACAGGGCGGGGCAACCGTGTCCCTTCGACAGAATGAAACGGTCGCGGTCCGGCAAGTTGGGATTCTTGGCATCATGCCGCATCACGCGGAAGTAAAGCGCAATGAGCAATTCCACTTCCGACAATGACCCGCCGGGATGTCCACTGCCGGCAGCGCCAATCATCCGCACGAGGTTGACACGCATCCGGCGGGCGATGCGCTTCAGTTCGTCCACTGAGGGCGCGGTCCGATCGGTCATTTTTCTCCCACTGCTGCGGAGATACTTCGCTTACCTTCCCCCGCCGGCTGAGGACGTCGAGCCGGCACTTCTGCCATGCGCGCAGCAGCCACGGCTTCTCGCGCTTTGCGCACAATATATTTTCCTCGGCCCGTCAGAAAACGAGCCAATAGAGTGGCAAGCTTTTTCAGCAGAATCCGCTCCGCGGGAGAGAATGCATTCTCGCGATCACTTTCCACCGCGAGCACGCCAAGTTTACGACTTGCGATTTTGATCGCAACTAGAATCTTCGACCGCGTGTTCGGCAGGGCGAGCGCATCTACGCTTGTTTCGGTGCTTGCGCCCAGCAGTTGTTGGCGATTCTCCTCGATCGCCAGGTAGATCCCCATCCAGGAATAATGGCGGCCCTGGCACATGGTTTCAATGACGTCGTCCAGCGGAGAATGGTGGAAGGAAGGTTTGTTTGCAGCCAGCAACTGCTCAATCTGAGTAAGCACTTGGGGAGCGGAGCGATAGGTTTTCAATCGCGAGTCCTGAAGGCAGATTTTGTAGGAAACGCCCCTAGTCTAACCGCAGTGGAAATGCCGGTCAACGCTTTCGAGTGTGCATCGAGGATGGTGCACCATTGGGCGGGAATTCTGACGGAAGACCTTCAATCCGCGGGCACGGGCGCAGGCCGCCCAACTGTGGGACTCTTCTTAGGGTGGTGTTCTGGATTAACCTGCGGTTCGGGCGTCAGCCACTTACGAACTTCGGGCAGCGCCGCCCGCATCACTATTTCTCCCGCTCGCACCAGGTCCTTCGAGCGCACGAAATCGTCATATTCGAACCCTTTGACATCCGGTTCGATTACCAGGTCGGCTGCTTGCTTCCACACGCCGCAGTTCATATCTTGCGCAATGGCAAAGCACTGTCCGATCACATCAAAAACGTGTCGCGGTCCGGCTGCGGTCGTCCAGCGGCCCCTCAAGTACACCGCCAGCACTCGATCAGCGCCCATCTCCCGTAATGGAACCGTTGGCACAGCATGCGCGAGCATGCCATCCACTAGCAATCGTCCGCGAATATTCACCGGCAAGAACATTCCCGGATATGCGCAACTGGCGCGCACCGGGTCAATCAGCGGACCAGAATGAAAGACTACTCCCTCGCCGGTCGAAAAATCAGTCGCCGTTACCGCCAAAGGAATGCGCAGTTCTTCAAAATTTTTAACTTTCAAGACTTTGCTCAGGAAACCAATCATGCGTTGGTTAGTTGCGAAGCCGTAGCGAGAAACTGTCCATCGCGCAAAATCCCGAAACCGTACGTGAGTGGCCACGTCTTCGAGTTCCGCTGCCGACATGCCACCGCAATAAAGCGCGCCAATGAGCGCACCCACGCTGGTACCAGCCACAATACTGATGGGAATTTTTTCTTCTTCGAGGACCTTAAGCACGCCAATGTGGGCCACGCCGCGGGCGAAGCCCCCGCCCAGCGCCAATCCAATTCGGGGGGCCAGCGAAACCGGATCGAGTCCACCAATAGGCCGCGAAAGCTCACGCCCAAAGGCTCGAACCGACCGTATGATCATACCCAGACTCTTCACCGGAACCCCACATCCCGGTTGCCCGGAAACCTAATCCACCATCTACCAATAGGATGCCACTTTCCCCACAAGTGATGCAGACCACGTTCGTGCTATGGAGCATTACGAAGGGGCGGTTACCGGCGGTTACCCCCTTTGCCCTATCGTCTCAGCCCTCCTTGTCAGATAAGTGCGCGGAATGACTAAGTTCCATAATCCTGTTAACTTGTGGGCCATGGTCCGCGAGATTTCCGCAGGCGGAGTAGTCATCCGGCGCTTGGAAAACGCCTGGTGGACGGCTGTAATTGAGCCCCGGAAGGACGATCTGCAAAAAGAAGCTGTTCTGGCCGCTACGTCAAAGCCCCAAAGGGTATTATTCGCCTTGCCCAAGGGCTTGGTCGACCTTGGCGAAAAGCCGGAACAAACCGCGTTGCGGGAGGTTCGCGAGGAGACCGGCATCACCGCGCTCCCGATTGCCAAACTCGCCGATATCAAATACGTTTACGTCCGCAGTTGGAGCGATAACCTGCGAGTTTTCAAGATCGTAAGCTTCTATCTGCTGCGTTACCAGTCAGGAGAAATCGATGACATCGCTCCTGAGATGCGCATCGAGGTCAACCGCGCTCTCTGGATCCCGCTTGCCGACGCCGCCAAGAAGCTCGGTTACAGCAATGAACGCAAAGTCATCCGTCTGGCCGAGGAATATTTGCAATCTCATCCGGAGGTTTAACTTCGAATGTCGCGCGCACAGCACGTTGAAAAACACTTCACCGCTGGAAATTTTGTCCGTGACGTTGTGATTGGCATGTCCGACGGCCTCACTGTTCCCTTCGCGCTGGCCGCCGGCTTGTCTGGCGCCGTGCAGCAGACTCACATCATCGTGATTGGAGGCCTGGCGGAAATCGCAGCCGGCTCCATTGCCATGGGCCTCGGCGGGTATCTCGCCGCCCGAAGCGACGCCGAACATTATGAGCAGGAACGGGTGCGCGAATACCGCGAGATCAAAGAGCTTCCCGACGAAGAGATGGCCGAGGTCGCTCGCGTGTTTCACGCTTACGGTATGACCGAATCAGAAAGCGTTCCCGTAGTCGAAGCCCTGAGCCGCCGTCCCGACGCCTGGGTGGATTTCATGATGCGTTTTGAATTGGGACTCGAGCAGCCGGACCCGAAGCGCGCCGTGACCAGTGCGTCCACCATTGCCGGTGCGTACATTGCCGGGGGTTTCATTCCACTCTCTCCCTACATGATCCTTGGGAATGCCTGGCAAGGACTAATAGTTTCCGCCGTGGTAACGCTGGCTGCGCTGGGAATCTTCGGATACATTAAAGGCCGCTATACCGGCTCCAAACCCTTCCGCAGCGCATCACAAACGATGGTGATCGGTGGAGTTGCGGCCACCGCAGCCTTTGTGCTTGCAAAGCTCATCTCCTGATCCGTTGTTAAAACATTTGTTCTTGACATGGTATATAAGTGCGCTCCTACGATCAATCAGGTAATAGGGCGCATGTCCTGCCATCCTCACGCCGCATAAAGACGGCATGCGCCAGTTGTTTTCTTGAACACCTCCGACGTTTCTCCAGTACGTACTTTGTCGATCTTCCAGCATAATGGGCTCCGTGAACTCCTCCAGCATCTCGATCCACCGGAACAGTAGGCCGAATAAAAGATTCTTGTCCCGGCGCCTGATCCTTGATGCATGGAAAAGAACCGTTCGGGCGGTTCCTTTTTGGCTCACGATGCTGATGTTCCTTGCGACCGCTCTGTTTGCTCGCAGCCGAGCCGCGTCGTTGTCCAACGTCGATCCGGAATACATCGTGGCCCTGTCGACGGCCAACCGCTTTCTTCATGCCTGGCAGATACAAGACCAGGAGACTGGTATCCTCCTGCTGAGCGATACGCTCAAGCAACAGTCCTCTGTTGACCGGCTACAAACTTACTTCTCCGGTTCCGCGCAACAGGCATTCGAAATCAGCCGCGGAAAAAGACTTCGGCCGGGTTGTTACACCTTTCCTGTGGCGATTTTCGACTCCCGCGCGAGCGATCACCAAAAGACTCGTCCCCACTCCTCCCGGATCGTCGTGATCCACACCGGAAAGAACGACTGGGCCGTGGCTAGACTACCGTAGCCCTTCCGCACATTTGGACATTCAACTCAACACATTCGATTGCTCCGCTCACGCACTCTTCCATCTACAATCTAAATTCGACCCCGGAGTCGTTCTTGATGAAGCGCATCCACAAAGTCGCCGTCCTGGGAGCTGGCACCATGGGCGCCCGCATTGCCGCCCACTTCGCCAATGCCGGAGTGCCAAGTTACCTGCTGGACATCGTCCCGCAAGATGCCGAGGGATCCGCGCGCAACAAGGTCGCCGCCGCGGGACTAGAGGCCGCGTTGAAATCCAAGCCTGCGGCCTTCTTCGAGCCGTCGCTATCGCGCCTGATCACGATTGGCAATTTTGAAGACGACCTCAAGCGCTTGGTCGAAGTTGACTGGATCATTGAAGCCGTCGTCGAGAACCTCGATCTAAAGCGGGCGCTGCTTAAAAAAGTCGAAGGCGGGCGTAAGCCAGGAACCATCATCACAACTAACACCAGCGGCCTTCCAGTCGCGAAGATTGCTGAAGGTTTCTCCGATGACTTCCGGCGCGCCTGGTTTGGCACCCATTTTTTCAATCCGCCACGCTACATGCGCTTGCTCGAACTCATCCCTACCCCTGAAACCGATCGCACCTTGCTCGATGCCGTCGCGCATTTTTGCGATGTCCAACTAGGTAAGGGCATCGTGCGCGCCAAAGATACGCCCAACTTCATCGCCAATCGCATCGGCACTTTTTCCGTGCTCAACGTCATGCGCCTGATGCAGGAGATGAACCTCACCATCGAAGAGGTGGACGCACTCACCGGCCAGGCAGTCGGCTGGCCCAAATCCGCCACCTTCCGCACCATCGACCTCGTCGGCCTCGACATCCTCGGCCACGTGGTCGCCAACATGACGACTCCCGATGTAGGCGCGAGTGTCTCGCCCGTGCAACTCGACGAGCGCAGCGATCTGAAGTTGCCCGACTTCTACAAGCAAATGCTCGAACGCAAGTGGCTAGGCGATAAGACCAAGGCCGGTTTTTATAAAAAGGTCAAAGCTGCTGAAGGCCAGGAAGACGAACGCCTCGCCGTGGACTGGAAAACACTCGAGTACCATCCCCGGCAGAAGCCGAAGTTCCCCCTGCTCGACATGGCGAAGAACGTCGAAGAAACTGGTGCGCGTCTCCGCATGTTATTAGGCCTCGAAGGTGTCGGCCCGCAGAAGGGCGACAAGGCGGGCGCATTCCTCTGGTCTGCTCTGTCGGATCTTTGGACGTATTCCGCCAATCGCGTCGCCGAAATTTCTGACACGGTCGTCGAAATCGATCGCGCCATGCGTCTCGGTTTCAACTGGGAACTAGGTCCGTTTGAGCTGTGGGATGCGGCCGGAGTCGAAATCACCGTCGCACGCATGAAAAAAGAAAACCGTGCCGTCGCGCCCAATGTTGAGAAGTTGCTCGCCTCCGGGAAAAAGTCGTGGTACAAGGATGATCCCACGACCGCTTCAACTCGCGCCTATTTCGATCTCGCGACTTCCGCTTACAAACCGGTCGAAGTCCCGCCGGGCGTGTGGTCGGTCAAGGCCGCCAAGAAATCCAAAGGCGTGGTAAAGAAGAATTCCGGCGCCTCGCTCGTCGATCTCGGCGACGGTATCGGTTGCATCGAATTTCATTCCAAAATGAATTCGATCGGCAGCGACATCGTCCAGCTGATTTCGCAAAGTCTCAAACCTGGCGGCCCCGGCGATAACTTCGACGCCTTCGTCATCACCAACGATGCCGCCAACTTCTCCGTCGGCGCCAACCTGATGCTGCTGCTCATGTCCATCCAGGAAGAAGAGTGGGACGAGGTTGACCTCGCCATCCGCACCTTCCAGGGCATGACGCAGGCCATCAAGTTCTCGCCGAAACCAGTGGTAGTCGCGCCCTTCGGCCTCACCCTCGGCGGCGGCACTGAAATTTCGCTGCACGCCCCTGCCCTCCAACCGCACGCCGAGCTTTATATGGGACTGGTGGAAGTCGGTGTTGGCCTGCTCCCCGGTGCCGGCGGATGCAAAGAGATGCTGTTGCGCGCGGTGGACAGCGCACAAGCAATCCGGGCCGGTGGCAGAGGCGAGTCGGTCGAACTGATGGAAGCGATGAAGAAAGCCTTCGAGACCATCGCGACCGCGAAAGTCGCAACCTCCGCGCACGAGGCTCGCAGCCTCGGCTTCCTGCGAAATTCCGACAGCATCACCATGAATCGCGAGCGCGTCCTCGCAGACGCTAAATCTCGGGCGCTGGAAATGGTTCACGCCGGTTACGAACCTCCTCTCCCACGCACCGACATTCCCGCACCCGGCGAAAACATCTTGGCCGCGCTCAAGATGGGCGTCCACCTCATGCGCCAAGGCGACTACATCACCGAATATGAAGTAAAGCTAGCCACCAAGATCGCTGAAGTCGTGTGCGGCGGCAACGTAACCCCCGGTACTCCGATCAGCGAGCAGTACGTGCTTGATCTGGAGCGCGAGGGATTTAAATCCCTGTGTGGAGAGAAGAAGACGCAGGAGCGAATTCAATACACGCTGAAGACAGGGAAGACACTTAGAAATTAAGTCTTCAGTCTAAGGCCGTACATCTTTAGCCTATGTCGTTAACATACGTATTGACAATATGTACGTTACACACGTACTATGACTCTTGGAGACTTGAAGATGACTTACATCGAACCCCAGACAGTTTGCGCCCCTCGGGCTTCCGTTCGCGCGGTCGAGATAATCTACAACGAAGGATCCGGGAAATGGTCGGTCGCACGAGTGAACTGGGAAGACGAGGATAGAATCGGAATTCGGTGGAATGGTGGCGACGGTCCCGGGGTTGGCAATCCGCAATCCCGGGGAAGGGCAACTTGGTTCATCGTCCCCGAGCCTCTGCAGCAGGTCGTCCTCGAGAAAGTCGAAGAGCTAAGCATTTCGGGCCCAGGCGGTCTGGTGGAAAAGTACACCGAAATGTCCAACGATAGGGCACGCGAGCGCGAAGCAGAGGAGTGGTCGGAGGGGCTGATCGGCGATGCATCCGCGGAGGGGTGAGGTCTGGTGGGTGGCATTCGATCCGGCCGTGGGCGGCGAAATCCAAAAGGCCCGCCCAGCGGTGATCGTCAGCAATAATGCGGCGAACACGGTCCTGAATCGCGTGATCGCGGTTCCGCTCACGAGTCAAATCGCGAAAGTCTATCCTGGAGAAGCTATGGTCACGCTGAATGGCGAACCGCGGAAGGCGATGGCCGATCAACTCACGACCGCTTCGAAAAAACGTATGCGCTCCAAGCTGGGCGAACTGTCCGTCTCCGATGTAGCCGCCGTGGAAAAAGCAATCCTTCTGCAGTTAGGCATCCGCGGCTGACGCAATCGCAAATCGTTCGCGGGCTTGAACCCGGCCGGAATGACAAGCATCAGATACTATTTAGGAGTGTCCATGCGTGAAGTCATCATCGCCTCCTGCGTCCGCACGCCCGTAGGACGCGCCTTCAAAGGCACGCTCCGCGCCACCCGTCCTGACGAACTGGCCGCGATCGCCATCAAGGGCGCGCTCGAGCGGGTGCCGCAGATCGATCCCAGAGAAATCGAAGATGTCATCCTCGGCTGCGCCATGCCCGAGGCCGAACAAGGGATGAACGTGGCCCGCATTGCCTCGCTGCGTGCGGGACTGCCAGTCGAGGTCTCAGCGCTCACCATCAACCGTTTCTGCTCCTCGGGACTGCAGGCGATTGCTATGGCGGCCGAGCGCATCATGAGCGGTGGCGCGGAGGTGATCGTCGCCGGCGGGACGGAATCCATGTCCATGATCCCGATGGGCGGACACAAGATCTCTCCCAATCCCTGGCTCGTAGATCACTATCCCGATGCCTATCTTTCCATGGGCCTCACCGCTGAGCGGCTGGCCACGCGTTTCGGAATCACGCGCAAAGCGGCGGACGAATTCTCGCTGCGCAGTCATCAGAAGGCTCTGGCCGCGATACAAGCTGGCAAGTTCGCGGACGAAACTGTTCAAGTGCCGGTCAGCTTCACTACCCCGAATGGCTCGAAGCCCAAGCGACAGGAGATCATCTTCAAAGTCGACGAAGGCCCCCGCGCCGATACATCCCTTGAAGCTCTGCTTGCGCTCAAGCCCGCCTTCCACGCCAAGGGCAGCGTGACCGCAGGCAACTCTTCGCAGATGTCCGACGGCGCGGCCGCCACGGTGGTCATGTCCGCAGAGCGTGCCAAGGCTCTCGGTATCAAACCGCTGGGTCGCTTCCGGTCGTTCGCTACCGCGGGATATAAGCCGGAGGAAATGGGCCTCGGCCCCGTGTTCGCCATTCCCAAAGCTTTGAAGATGGCAGGACTCAAGCTCTCCGACATCGACGTGATCGAACTGAACGAAGCCTTCGCTGCGCAATCGCTCGCGGTAATTAGGGAAGCCGGACTCGACCCCGAACGCGTCAACCCCAACGGCGGTGCTATCGCCCTCGGACACCCCCTCGGCTGCACCGGCGCCAAACTCACCGCATCCATCATTCGCGAACTGAAGCGTCGCAATGCGCGTTACGGGATGGTGACGATGTGCGTCGGCGGGGGCATGGGTGCAGCCGGTATCTTCGAAAATCTGGATTGACCTCGAAGACACCAAGGCACAATTATTCCATTCCTTTAGCTGTACGCTCTAACAACACAGTGTCGATGCCAAACGTAATCTAGCTCAAAGACTGAGGCGGGTTTTAGAATAAGAAGTTCTCTGTGGCTCTGTGCCTCAGTGGCAAGCGGGACTTTCGAGGGAAACAAATGTCCACAACGGCAGTACCCAGTAGCAAGATCATCGGCGGCAGCTTCCTCCTGGAAGAACGCCGTCCAGATGAAGTTTTCACTCCTGAAGACTTCACCGAGCAGCACCAGCTCATCGCCCAGACAGCCGAAGAGTTTGCTGTCAACGAAATCGTCCCCAACATCGAAAAGATGGAGCATAAGGATTTCTCGATCACCCGCGACCTGCTGAAGAAAGCCGGCGATCTGGGTCTCAGTTCCGTCGAAATTCCCGAAGCCTATGGCGGCCTGGAAATGGACAAGGTTACCGCTGCCGTCATCGCCGACCACATCGCGAAGTACGCGGGCTTCGCTACGACCTGGGGCGGACACACCGGCATCGGCACCCTCCCGCTCGTTTATTTTGGAACCGAAGATCAGAAGAAGAAATATTTGCCGCGACTCGCAACCGGTGAAATCGTCGGAGCCTATGCGCTTTCGGAAGCTTCTTCCGGCTCCGACGCCCTTAATTGCCGCGCTCGCGCTCAGCTTTTGCAGGACAAGAAGCACTACATTCTGAACGGCGAGAAGATGTGGATCACCAACGCCGGCTTTGCCGACCTGTTCACCATCTTCGCCAAAGTCGATGGCGAGAAATTTACCGCGTTCCTGGTTGAGAAGACTTTCCCTGGCTTCTCCATTGGTGCGGAAGAACACAAGATGGGAATCCGCGGATCTTCTACCTGCCCCATCATCCTCAACGACTGTAAAGTCCCCGTCGAAAATGTTCTTGGGGATATCGGCAAAGGACACATCATCGCCTTCAACATTCTCAACGTCGGACGTTTCAAGCTGGGAGCGATGTGTGTGGGTGGGGCGCGCGTCTCCCTCGCAAATGCCATAGGCTACGCCAGGCAGCGCAAAGCATTCGACAAAGTCATTGCCGATTTCGGACTGGTCCGCGAAAAGTTGGCCAACATGGCTGTGGGTATCTTCACCGGCGAGTCCATGGTCTATCGCACGGTTGGCATGATGGACGTCGCGCTTGGCGAAATAGACAAATCCAGCCCCGACGCCTCCAAAGAAACTCGCAAGGCCATTGAAGAATATGCGGTGGAGTGCTCCATCATCAAGGTTTGGGGCTCGGAGATGATTGATTATGTGGTGGACGAGACGGTCCAGATTTATGGCGGCTACGGTTTTGTTGAGGAATATCCCGCTGAGCGAGCTTACCGCGATGCCCGCATCAATCGCATTTTTGAAGGCACCAACGAGATCAACCGTCTGATCATCACGAGTTTCCTCTTGAAGCGCGCTATGTCCGGCCAATTGCCGCTCATGCCCGCCATCAAGAAGCTGATGGATGAAGTCCTCTCTGGGCCCACCACGAGCGAAGAAGTAGAAGGTCCGCTGGCAGACGAACGCAAGTTGGTTGCAAACGCCAAAAAACTCGGGCTCTTTGCCGCCGGCGCCGCCACCCAGAAATACATCCAGGCGATCCAGGACCAGCAGGAAGTCATGGGAGCGATCTCCGATATGGTGATTGAAACCTATGCGATGGAATCCGCAGTGTTACGAACCCAGAAGCTGATCAAGCGCAATGGCGAGAGCCTATCTTCCCTTCCCATTGCGATGACTCGCGTTTACCTGTCGAGCGCGATGGAGAAAATCGAAGCTGCGGCAAAAAAGGTGATCGCGGCCGTCGCGGAAGGCGACACGCTGCGAACCCAACTCGCAATTTTGCGCCGTCTGGCAAAGCACGCGCCATTCAATGTAATCGAGTTGCGTCAGCAGATCGCGCAGAAGGTGCTGGATGCGGGCAAGTACGTGATAAGTTAAGGCGTAGGTTTCGGACCCACTCCCATATTCCTCAGTTGCTAACTGCCCGCCCCGTAGGTAGTCTAACCAGTTGACCCAGCACTGTCAGGCCCATAAGATCGCTCTCAGCCGCAAGCGGCTGAGTCCTGAATGCTGACTGCTCACCCAGGAGAAACGACTGCTCACACAGGAGAAACCATGCAGAAACGTATCGCCTTCCTTACCTTGTTGATCATTACCCTCACAGTCGCAGCCGCCGCGCAGCAGGACAAGAGCAAGCGTCCCAGCCCACCTGCCCACGCGCAATGCAAGTTCGCTGACGGCAAGACCATTAACGTGGACTATTCGAGCCCCCGCGTCAGCGATCCCAAGACCCATCAACCGCGCAAAATCTATGGCGGACTCGTGCCCTACGGCAAGGTATGGCGCACCGGGGCAAATGAGTCCACTACGTTCGTTACTGATACCGACCTCACCATCGGCAGCAAAGACGTTCCCGCCGGCAGCTACACCATCTTCACCGTACCCAACGAAGACAAGTGGACGCTCGTTATCAGCAAGAAAACAGGTGAGTGGGGTACGGATTATCCGGGCGAAGACAACGATCTGGCGCGTGTAGACATGTCGGTATCCAAGACCTCTGCTCCGGTTGAGAATTTCACCATCGCCTTCGATCAAAAAGGTGATAGCTGCGCCATGCACCTAGACTGGGAGAACACCCGGGCATCGGTGGACATTACAGAAAAGAAATAGAATTTCACAGAGAAGAAGTAGAATTTCGAACGAGTACATCGTTACCGCAATAAAACTACGATTGACGAATTGAGACTCTCGCGTTGCAAACTCAAATCGTCAATCGTATCTCTTAAGACAAATTCGCTCGGTGCCTCCGCGCCTCTGTGGCTAACTCTCAGGTTTCCAACGCAGCACCGGCCTACGAGCGGCACCGACTTCGTCCAGGCGGGACACGCGCGTAGAGTGCGGAGCATCGAGCACCAACTGTGGATCTTCTTCGACTTCTTCGGCAATCGACTTCATGGCTTCGATAAAAAGATCGAGCTCCTCTTTCGACTCGCTTTCCGTTGGCTCGATCATCAGCGCGCCCGGCACAATCAGGGGGAACGCCGTGGTATAGGGGTGAAAGCCATAGTCAATTAGGCGCTTGGCAATGTCCATCGTCTTGACACCCTTTTTCGCTTGCAGCTTGTCGCTGAATACGACTTCATGCATTGTGGGCGTAGAGTAAGGCAGATCGTACGCGCCTTCGATTCCTTTCCTTATGTAGTTGGCGTTGAGGACGGCATCTTCCGTGGTCTGCCGCAAGCCATCAGGCCCGTTAGCCATAATGTAGGCCAAGGCTCGCACGAACATTCCGAAGTTCCCATAAAAAGCGCGCACCCGCCCCACCGAATGTGGACGATCATATTCGAATCCCAGCGTGCCATCAGACTTGATGATCACCACCGGCTTGGGCAGATACGGTTCCAGCATCTGCTTCACCGCCACCGGACCAGAACCCGGCCCGCCTCCGCCATGGGGTGTAGAGAAAGTCTTATGCAGGTTGAGGTGCATCACGTCCACACCGAAATCGCCGGGGCGAACCTTGCCAACCAAGGCGTTCATGTTGGCGCCATCCATATAAAGCAACCCGCCCTTGGCATGCATGATGTCGGCAATCTTGTGGATCTCCTGTTCGAAGATTCCCAGCGTATTCGGATTCGTCAACATCAGCGCGGCAACATCTTCGCTGCTCTGTGCCGTCAGTGCAGCAACATCCACCATGCCTTGTGCATTGGATGTCATTTTCTCTACGGAATAACCAACCATCGCAGCCGTTGCCGGGTTAGTACCGTGGGCAGAGTCAGGAATGAGAATTTTCTTGCGTGGATTGCCGTTGGCTTGCTGAAACGCGCGAACCATCAACAAGCCGGTAAGCTCGCCATGCGCCCCGGCCGCCGGTTGCAGCGTGATCGCATCCATGCCGGTGATTTCAAGCAGACACTCGCTTAAAGTCTTAATGATACGCAGCGCACCCTGCGAAATTCGTTCCGGCTGATAAGGATGCCCGTTGGCTAGACCCTCCAGTCGTGACACCACTTCATTCACTCGCGGGTTGTACTTCATAGTGCACGATCCCAGCGGATACATGCCCAGATCAATAGCGTAATTCCAGGTAGAAAGACGGGTGAAGTGGCGAATGATTTCAATCTCGCTCACTTCCGGCATGTTGCCCAGGTTCTTTCTTTCGCTAGTCTCCAAAAGTTTCGCAGAATCCACCTCGGGCACATCGAGCGGCGGCAGCTTCCACGCAGCCTTTCCCGCCCCAGATTTTTCGAAGATGAGGCCTTCGTTTTGGTTGACGTGCCGCGTGGCTTTGCGGGTCATGTGCTTCACCGCGTCACCTCCTGCTCATCTACCTCTATCATGTTGCGCGCCGAGCGTTCGCCGTCGGCGACCACCCCAACCGCAGTGTCAATTGCGGTGCGCGCAGTCAGCTCGGTACAGCACCAGAGCGCAGCATTGCCCAGTTCTGGATAGAAGTTTTTCAACGGGAGTCCGCCCACAATCTTGTGTCCCAGAAGACGGCTGTTGATGGCATACGGATCTTCCCCGGTCTTCAGCACAAACTCATTGAACCGTGGCGCCCCCGCGAACAGCAGCGTGGCGTGTTTGCCCAACTGCTCGGCAGCGTAGGCGGTCTTTGCCAGGTTCTGTTTCGCCAACTCGCGCAGACCCACCTTCCCATAGATAGTCATAAATATATTGACCATCAGCGCGACCAGCCCCTGGTTGGTACAGATATTTGAAGTTGCCTTCTCGCGCCGAATATGTTGTTCGCGCGTGGCCAGCGTGAGCACGAACCCGCGCTTTCCGTTCCTGTCCGTGGTCTGGCCGACCAACCTTCCCGGCATCTGTCGCTTGAAATCTTCGCGCGTCGCGATCACGCCGCAATAAGGCCCACCGAAGCCCAGTGGCACACCGAACGACTGCGCTTCCATTGCGATGATGTCAGCTTCACGCGGAGGCTCGATGATCCCCAGCGAAACCGCTTCTGCAATCGATACCACCAGCATCGCTCCCTGCCGGTGGGCGATTTCCGCAATGGCTCCCACGTCTTCGATCGTCCCAAAAAAATTCGGCGACTGAATCAAAACGCAAGCCGTATCGGGCGTAATCGATTTTTCCAGCGCCTTTCGATCAATCCGGCCACTTTCGTTGAATGACGCCGCGGCCAGAGGCATTCCCTGGTGAAAGGCATACGTAGCCAGCACCTCCCGATATTCCGGATGCAGGCTTCGCGCAATGACGACTGATTTTCGTCCCGTAAGCCGGACCGCCATCATCACCCCTTCGGCGGCGGCCGTAGACCCGTCATACATAGACGCGTTCGCCACCTCCATGCCGGTCAGCTCGCAGATCATCGTCTGAAATTCGAAAATGGATTGCAGCGTGCCCTGGGAGATTTCCGCCTGGTAAGGTGTGTACGCGGTGAGAAATTCGCCGCGCGAGATCAGCGAGTCGATAATTACCGGTCGATAGTGAGAATAGGCGCCCGCACCCAGGAACGTAGCATGACCCTCGCCGTTTTCCTTCGAGCGCTGGTGGAACCAGTCCACAATTTCGGATTCCGCCATCTGGCGCGGAACTTTGAGATCGCGGCCCAGCCTGTATTCCGCCGGGATCGGCGCAAATAAGTCATCCACAGAGCGCGCCCCCATCGCCTTGAGCATGGCTTCGCGATCAGCGGGAGATTTCGGCAAATAGCGCATAAGAACCTATTAGATGTAATTCAGGGCCAGTTGGAATCGTACATGCCGCAGCCAGTCTGCGCGAAGACCAAAATGCATGGTGAGTTGTTTTCCGAGTGAAGTTGCTGGGGAAATCTTATTGCCCGCCTTCCTCGCTGACGAACTTCTCATAATCCTTCGCGGAAAGCAGTGAGGCCAGTTCATCGGGATTCTTGAGCGTGATCTTGAGCATCCAGGCGCCATGCGCATCCTTGTTTATTTTTTCCGGCGCAGTGGCCAGCTCCGCATTCACTTCGGTCACCGTGCCCGACGCTGGCGCATACAGATCGGAAACAGCCTTCACCGACTCCACCGTGCCGAAAGCCTTGCCGGCGGCGATCTCAGCGCCCACCTTGGGCAACTCTACGAAAACGATGTCGCCCAGCGATTGCTGGGCATAATCCGTGATGCCGATGGTCGCATTCTTACCCTCGGCTTTGATCCATTCGTGTTCTTTGGTGTATTTCCGATCGCTCGGATAAGCCATTCGTCCTCGCTAGATTTTCTGTCGCGATTGCTTTGTGCACGTTCATGTGCAAAGAGCTTCAGTGCGTCCACAAGTTTTTCAAGGTTTTGTGTACCTTCGTGTCCTCTGTGGTCAATGTTTTGCTTTCTTCGGGCGTCTATAGAACGGCGTCGGCGCCACCTGCGCCTTCACTCCTTGCCCGCGGATCTCGACTTTCAAAGTTGCCCCCAATCCCGCAAGTTCCGGCGGCACGTAGGCCAGGGCAATATTCTTTTTTAAAAATGGGGCGTACGAGCCGCTGGTCACGTAGCCGATCTCGCGGCCACCTTCGTCGAGAACCTTATAGCCATCGCGGGCAATGCCGCGCTCCACCATTTCCAGCCCCACCAACGTGCGCTTGATGCCTTCGCTCTTGGCTTTCTCAAGCGCGTCGCGGCCCACGAACTTCGGCTTCTCCATTTTGCAAAACCGGTCCAGTCCCGCCTCCCACACATTGATCGTATCGGAAATTTCATGACCGTAGAGCGGGAGCTTGGATTCGAGCCGCAAAGTATTACGCGCGCCCAGCCCGCAGGGTAGCACGCCAAACTCTTTGCCGGCTTCCAGCACCTTGTTCCAGACCATGGCACTCGTCGCTTCATCCGACGGGACGTAGATCTCGAATCCGTCTTCGCCCGTGTAACCAGTGCGCGCGATGAGAATGTCTTTCAGCCCGCACACCGTTCCGTGAGTGACCCAATAAAACTTGACGCCTGAAAGGTCCGCATCTGTCACCTTCTGCAGCAAATCCACGCCGCGCGGCCCTTGGATCGCGATCTGAGTAAAGTCATCACTCAGATTTTCGACTCTGCAATTGAACTGGCGAGTGTTGTCGCGTACCCAGTTGAAATCCTTCTCGCGAGTCCCGGCATTGATCACCAGCAGGTATTCTTTGTCGCCCAGCCGATGGACAATCACGTCATCCACGAATGTCCCCTGCGGATAAAGCAGCGCCGAGTACTGCGCCTGCCCGATCGCGAGCCGTGAAGCGTCGTTCATCGAAATGTGCTGTACCGCTTCGAGCGCTTGCGCCCCGCTAAGGCGAATATCCCCCATGTGGCTGACGTCAAACACGCCCACCCCAGTGCGCACCGCATTGTGTTCCGCAATAATGCCTCCGGCCGAAGGATATTCGACCGGCATATCCCACCCGTTGAACTCGACCATCTTCGCGGCCATCGCCCGATGAGTCGCATTCAACGCGGTTTTGCGGATGGTAGGCGTGGTAGCTTCGGCTGCGGGCAAGCAAACTCCCTGAAAAAAAATGAACGGAGGTCTGAGCGCTGGAAACTCACTACCGTAACACGCTCACCATAAAGCCTTCAACCGCACCCAATGTAGGGTGCTGATGGAATTCCTCAACAGACCTTTACCTCAGTACCCAATGTAGGCGCGGGCGTCCTCGCCCGTGCTCCGCAATGCCAGCTGTAAATCACCGAAAAAAATGCCGAGCGCCCTAAGATTTTTCGCCATTCCTGTACTTCTCCGCGTCTCCGTGTCTCCGTGGCAAACAAAACCCGGTTACCAACGGAACTTTCCTCCCCGCTGTCACCGCGCTACAGTTCCCGCATGGCCACCAAAACCAAGGTAGTTTGCGCGCAATGTGATTTCTCAGAGGAAAAGTGCGAGTGCGAGAAATACTGCTGTATCTGCCAGTCGCAACTGGCTATTCGGCTGTGCCTCGACGGCCTCTACTATTGTCAAAATTGCCGAGAAGCTTGCGAATATAAAACCGTGGAGTAATCGCTCGGCACTCTCCATCCCGGCGACCTCTTAACCGGAGGGCCGACAACTTTTAGATGACCACCGCTTCTTTGTATTCCCCAAACACTCTTCGCATGGCCTCAGAAATCTCACCCACCGTCGCATAAGCTTCAATCGCCGCAATAATGTGTGGCATGAGATTCGCTCCCGAACGGGCGGCGTTTTCCACATTCTTGATGGATTCCTGCCAAAGCCCGCGATCACGGCGGGCACGCAGTTCACGCAGGCGTTCCACCTGCTTGCGCTCCAGGGATTCATCCATGCGCTGGATAGGAATGGGTTTCTCTTCCTCGATCGCAAACCGGTTCACGCCGACCACTACGGCCTCCAGACGATCCACGGCCTGCTGGTATTCATAAGCCGCGTTCTGGATTTCCTGTTGCACATAACCGCGTTCAATGGCTTTCAGCATTCCTCCCAGGGCTTCGATCTTCTCCAGATAGCCATTGGCGCGTCGTTCGATTTCATTGGTCAAGCTCTCGATATAGAAAGATCCCGCGAGGGGATCGACGGTCTGTGGCGCGCCCGATTCGAAAGCAATGACCTGTTGGGTACGTAACGCGATTCGTGCCGCCTGCTCAGTGGGAAGGGCAAGCGCTTCGTCATAAGAATTCGTATGCAAGGATTGGGTTCCGCCAAGTACCGCAGCCATCGCCTGAATCGCGGTGCGCACAATGTTGTTTTCCGGCTGTTGCGCGGTCAGCGTCGACCCCGCCGTCTGGGTGTGGAAACGCAACATCCAGGAGCGCTGGTTGCGGGCTTTGAAATGCTCCCGCATGATGTGCGCCCACATGCGGCGGGCGGCGCGGAATTTGGCGACTTCTTCCAGAAAATTATTATGCGCGTTGAAGAAGAAGGAGAGGCGTGGAGCGAAGCGGTCTATGTCGAGCCCTGCGTTGATGGCCGCCTGCACATAGGCAATGCCATTCCCCAGCGTGAATGCTACTTCCTGCACCGCGGTCGAACCGGCTTCCCGCATGTGATAGCCGGAGATCGAAATCGTGTTCCACTCGGGCACTTGCTCGTTCGCCCAGGCAAACATGTCGGTGATGATGCGCATCGCCTGCTGTGGCGGATAGATATATGTTCCCCGCGCAATGTATTCCTTCAGCACGTCGTTCTGCACCGTGCCCGAGAGCTTGCGAATATCCCGGCCCTGTCGCTTGGCGACCGCCACGTACAAAGCCAGCAGGATTGAACCCGTGGCATTGATGGTCATCGATGTCGAAATCTTCGTCAGATCGATGCCATCGAACAGCCGTTCCATGTCTTCGATCGAATCGATCGCTACTCCAACTTTGCCCACTTCTCCCGCGGCCAGCGGGTTGTCAGAATCGAGCCCGATCTGCGTCGGCAGGTCGAAGGCGACCGAAAGACCGGTGGTCCCATTTGCCAACAGGTATTTGTAGCGCTTGTTGGACTCCTCGGCATCGCCCATGCCGGCATACTGACGCATGGTCCAGAGGCGGCCGCGATACATGGTGGCCAGTACCCCGCGAGTGTAGGGGTATTCGCCCGGATAGCCGACGTCTGTTTCCTGCTCCCAACCTTCCAGATCTGCCGGGGTATAGAGCGGACGGACGGAGATGTGGGACGAGGTCTGCTGTTCGTCTTTCGAGGCGCCGACAGCGCCCTGAGATTTCTTGTCGGCCTCGGCGGTTTTGGGTTTGTCAGTCACTGCCGATTTTGTCAGCCGCACATCCGAACCGTTTCAACCTTTATGAATCGGAGTGTCCTTGGTGGTTAAAGCTCTTGTTCTTATTTCGGACTCTCCAGAAGGAACTCAACCCAAAGTACGCGAAGGTCAGGCAAAAACAAATAGCGATAGCGACCCGTCCCAGGCCAGTCTTTCCCGCCTCATATTTTTGGTATTCGCGCACCAGGGCAAGGCCGCCGATGCTCGCCAAAACCAGGAAAACAAACCCGGTAACCTCCAGCCAGAGTTGGTGCAGTATCCGTCCAAAAACACCGCCTGTAGCGCGCCCGGCGCGCATGACCGCGCTGAACGTCCGGCTGCGGCTGGCGTGCTGGGCCGCTATCCGTGCGGCAATGCTGATCTTCCGGGCGGTGGAGATGCTCATCACCCTACGATTTTATCAATGTTCCTGAATAATGTTCGCGGTACAATAGCCCACGCGAAATGAACTGCACGCAACCTTGTGACGCGCCGAGCATCCTACATCTTAGCGGGTGTAGATATAAGGGGGACAGGTGGACCAGCATCTGAAGCAGTTAATGAAAGAGCTTGGAGAAGCCATTAATGAGTCCTTGGCGGACTCGGAACAGATTGCAGATGTTGTCTCCCGGATCAAAGAAGGTGGCTACGACATCTTCCTGGTGCTGGAAGCCACCATCGGTGTAAGTAAACAAGGCGAAAAGCCAACCGATAAGACCTCGCTCGTGACCACGCTCAGCAGCAATCCTGAGTTCAAGATCAACGATCAGGATTTAAAGTTTCTTAAATCTTTGCGAATTAAGATTGAAGACGACGCGGCTTGACCGCGGTCGCCACCACCGGCGTCTGCCAAACATTGAGACTCCCGCCAGCTCTTCCGGAATAGCTCCCACTCCTATTCTTGATAACCCTCTCGCCGATGCATAGTGCTGACACTTGGTTGGCTCGTAAATCGGTTTAATAAATCGTGCCACTACTTGACATCCTTGTTGTACCCGAGCAAAATGTCACGCGCTCCCGGGACTCTTCCCTCCCCGGCCGCCTCTGGCTTTAGCAGTCGCAGTTCAAGCCGTATGCTGCACTGCGCGGAACAATTCCTTCAACGCCTCTCGGCGCTGACCTGCAACGGTTCAACAGTAAGGAGGAATCATGGCAGACCAAAGCAATTTCACGATTTACCGTCGGAATGCACGGCTCCGCCCGCCTTCTCTCATCACCATTGGAAGATTGACTCTGTCCGTTCTCGTTCTCACCGCCTTAGTAATCGAAGCGCAGGCAGCCGCGTTCGTTCGAGTCAACCAAGTTGGCTATGCTGCGGGCGCAAACAAGCGCGCCTATCTCATGGCGTCGGCTTCGGAGACTGGGGCCACGTTCGCTGTGAAGAATGCCAGCGGAATTACCGTGTTTTCGGGACCGATTGGACTGAATCTTGGGAGTTGGAGTGCAAGCTTTCCGAACGTGTACGCACTCGACTTCAATTCCGCTGCTACCGCAGGCACATACACAATTTCCGTCAGTGGGCCCATCGCCGCCACGTCACCAAGCTTCAGAATCGACACTGCGACAAACCTGTATTCCACGCCGCTCGCCAACACTCTGTACTTCTATGAAAATGAGCGGGACGGCGCGAACTTTATTCCCACCGCACTCCGGACTGCGGCCGGCCACCTGAACGATGCGAGTGCCAAGGTCTATCTCACGCCTAACATGAACAGTAGCGGCAGATTCTCCGGCGACCTCACCCCCACTGGGGCGGTGATCGATGCCTCCGGAGGATGGTGGGACGCGGGCGACTACCTGAAGTTCGTGCAAACTCACAGTTACACCGTATCTCTGTTGCTGATTGGTGTTCGAGACTTTCCTAACCAGATGGGAGCGGGATCCACCACTTCGAATTTCACCAATGAGGCGAAATTCGGCCTCGATTGGCTGCAGAAAATGTGGGATGACAATAGCAAAACCTTTTACTACCAGGTGGGGATCGGGAACGGGAATGCCAAAACAATCAGTGACCATGATATCTGGCGACTTCCACAGGCCGATGATAACTTCCAGGGATGTCTGTCCCTCTATCGATTCATTTGTCATCGTCCAGTGTTCATCAACACGGCTGGCGGCGCCGGCGCCCTGATCAGCCCCAATCTGGCGGGCCGGCTGGCCGCCGACTTCGCCCAGTGCTACCAGGTTTTCAAAGTCAGCAATCCGCCTTATGCAAACCAGTGCCTGGTTTCGGCGGAGCACGTTTTCGATCTGGCGAACACCGCCCCTGCTAGTTTGCTTACGGTGTCTCCAAACAGCTTCTATCCGGAGACCGAGTGGCGCGATGACCTCGAGCTCGGGGCAACTGAGCTCTATTTCGCGCTTCAACCGGGGAACCCGCCGGCCGGCCTGGCCCATACCGACCCCATGTTCTACCTGACAGCGGCGGCGAAATGGGCGAACGCCTACATTACAGGGCCCAATGACGCGGCTGATTCGCTGAATCTTTACGACGTGAGTGCGCTGGCGCACTTCGAACTGCACCGGGCGCTCGGGCTGGCGGCGAATCCTCCGGGCTTGGCAGTATCGCAGTCTAGTTTGTTAGCCGATCTGAAGAAGCAGTTGGATAAGGCGGTCGCGAAGGCGGGAACGGACGCTTTTGGCTTCGGATTCCCCTGGAACGTTTACGATACCACCTCGCATGGCGCAGGACTGGCTGTCATGGCAAGCGAATACACATTCCTCTCCGGCGCCAATACTTACACCGACTTCGGGAATCGCTGGCTGTCCAATATCCTCGGCACCAACGCCTGGGGTACGTCCTTGATTGTGGGAGACGGAAGCACCTTCCCTGACTGCATGCAGCACCAGGTCGCGAATCTGGTGCCGGTGCCGCCAAACGGGCCGCCGTTCCTTTTCGGCGCAGCAGTAGAGGGCCCCAACTCAATCGCCGCCAAAGGCACGCTCAGCGGCATGGTCGCATGTCCTCCGAATGGAGTGGATGTGTTCGCACAATTCAACGGTAGCGGGGCCGTATACAAGGACAACGTCCAATCGTTTTCGACGGTTGAGCCCGCCATCGATCTCACTGCATTATCGCCACTCGCGTTCGCCTGGCAGATCGCGGGCGCTCCATCCGGCACTCCGTAAATATTAAAGGAGGGCGGCAGCCAGTCGCCCTCCTGATTTCCTGCCCCATCTATACGGCTCTCCTACTTAGTTCCAGCCGTTTGTGGTGTGCTAGTATCTGCTTGCGTAGCAGCCCTTGCCGCGGAGTTGCGTTGCGCCTGCCAGCAAAGCAGTTTGCCCGGCGCACGATGCCGAATGGAAATGAAAGACACGCTCGGAGTTCTGCTGGCCGGAGGCGCCGGTGAACGACTCTATCCTCTAACCCGTGATCGAGCCAAGCCCGCAGTCACCTTCGGCGGTATCTACCGCATCATCGACATTACCCTTTCCAACTGCATCAACTCTGATCTGCGTCGCGTCTACATTCTTACCCAGTACAAAGCGCTGTCGTTGAACCGGCACATCCGCGAAGGGTGGAATATCGTCGGCCGCGAAGTGGGAGAGTTCATCGAAATCCTGCCTCCGATGAAGCGGGTGAGTGAGAACTGGTACATGGGCACCGCCGATGCCGTCTACCAGAACATCTATTCGATTGGTTCGGAGCAACCCAAACACGTCTTGATTCTTTCCGGCGATCACATCTACAAGATGAACTACGGCCGCATGCTGCGCCAGCATAACGACTCCGGCGCGGACGTGACTCTCGCTACGATCTTGATGGATCCAACCGAGTCATACCGTTTCGGTGTGGTGGAAATCGACCGCGACAGCCGTATCACTGGCTTCCTCGAAAAGCCGCAGCAGACCGATATCCGTTCGCCCTACGATCCCACAAAGATTTCCGGCTCCATGGGAATTTACATCTTCAACACCGACGTCCTCATCCCGGTGCTGCTGAAAGATGCCGAGGATCCCGATTCCAGCCACGACTTCGGCAAAGATATTCTGCCCAAGATGGTGGACGATTACCGCGTCTACTCCTTCAATTTTGTAGATGAGAACAAAAAAGAAGCGCTCTACTGGCGCGACGTGGGAACGCTGGAAGCCTTTTACGATGCCAACATGGATATCGTCTCGGTCTCTCCGGTCTTCAACCTCTACGATTCGGAGTGGCCGATTCGCACTCACCAGCGGCAGTATCCGCCGGCAAAATTCGTCTTCGCCGAAGCCGGACGCACTGGTCAGGCCCTCGATTCCATCGTCTCTTCCGGCTGCATCATCTCTGGTGGTTCGGTCAAGGGGAGCGTGCTCTCGCCCGACGTGCGCGTGAACTCCTACAGCGAAGTCGAGTCGAGCATCCTGTTCACTCACGTCAACGTTGGACGCCACTGCCGCATCCGCAAAGCCATCCTCGATCGCGACGTGCACGTCCCTGAAGGAACCACCATCGGCTATGACGTCGAAGCCGACCGCCAGCGCTACTTCGTCACCGAGACCGGCATCACGGTGGTGACGCGCGACTACTCGCTGTTCGAGAACCCGGTGACCGTGGACTACTTCACCAGCGAATGAAGACAAAATGGAGAAGTGTTCCACGTGGAACATTGTACGTACAATGTATGTACCAGGATATACATACGAAACTCAGTAAGGTTAATACCCACTTAGAGTTAGTAATAGGGCAGGGCGCCACGACTAAACCGGGAAACGGGCATACAATCGCCGGCGTTCTGTGACAGAAAGGCAATCCCGATGATGTCGCGTAGGCTTTTCCTTGCCTTGACCGGAACTGCTATTCTCGCGCCGCCGGTATCCTGGTTGGCGGATGAGGTGCCTGCCTTGCTCGATCACATCCTTCTCGGCTGCAATGATCTTGATCGCGGGATCGCCTTCGTCGAAGAACGCGCGGGTGTCCGCGCGGCGTTTGGTGGAGTCCATCCCGGGCGCGGCACACGCAATGCTCTTCTCTCACTGGGCGAGCGCCGCTATCTAGAAATCATCGCACCCGACCCCAAAGAAGAGCAAAGCTCAATCCCGGCATACGCCGTCCACCAACTTACGATCATTAAAGAGCTGACTGTCCCGCGGCTTGTGGGGTGGGCGGCGCATCCAGGTGAGATCGAAGCCTTCGCCAAGAAGCTGCGCAAATCCGGCATAGCCATCGCAGGACCTTTCCCTGGTTCTCGGGCGCGGCCCGACGGGCGCGTCCTCAACTGGAAAACTCTCAACCTCGCCGACGACCGGCATGGATTGCTTCCATTCTTTATTGAGTGGGGTGCGAATTCAGTCCATCCCTCCGCCGATGCCCCGGCAGGTTGCCATCTCGAGCGTTTTGCAGTAGCGGACCCAGATTCGGGCGAGTTGTCTAAGACCTTCCAACGGCTTGGAATTGATGCGCTGGTTGAGCGCGGCGACAGACCTCAACTGCGCGCGCACATCGTAGGACCAAAAGGGAAGTTTGAAGTGAATTCCTAAGACGCCAGCGCGCTTCCCCTTGCTTTCGCTGGAATCGTAGCACTCAGCAAGGAATCCCAAGAAGGAGACGACCGCGGAAGCGACCCTTCAAAAAGCGGGTGGGGCATCCGCCTGCCAAACGCGGGACACTTTAACTTTCCGGAG
>Ga0209160_1000138_pt1 | contig 51066 bp, 46 predicted proteins | sample GraSoiAngelo_153_FD_186167 | JGI IMG/M metagenome (GOLD analysis project Ga0209160, IMG submission 186167) | Grasslands soil microbial communities from the Angelo Coastal Reserve, California, USA - 14_1009_12_40cm (SPAdes) (version 2) | ecosystem: Environmental > Terrestrial > Soil > Grasslands ...
CTTTACGCCACAGGTCTCGGCGTGTCCCGGCTGCGGCCGTACCACCTCGACCTTCTTCCAGGAGATGGCCCAAGACATCGAAACCCATCTCAAAGCGCGGATGGCCGCGTGGCGCGAGCGTTATTCGGGGGTGGAGACGCTGCGCGTGGCGGTCATGGGGTGCGTCGTGAATGGTCCCGGGGAATCGAAGCACGCGGACATCGGCATTTCGCTGCCGGGGACGTTCGAGGAGCCCAAAGCCCCCGTGTACGTGGACGGCAGGCTCAAGGTGACGCTCAAGGGCGATTCGATCGTCGCGGAATTCTTGAAGATTCTGGAGGAGTACGTCGAGGCCCGTTACGGGGCCTCACTCCCTGTCCCGGGCGACCTCATCGCTCGCTAGCCAATCCGGCTCCCCGGCGGCACCTCCCGCTCCGGGTGCACCAGCACGATATCCCCGTCACCCAGCACCACACCGAGCGTCAGCACTTCGGAGAAAAAGTTCGCAATCTGGCGCGGCGGGAAGTTCACCACCGCTAGCACCAGCTTCCCCACGAGGTCGCCTCTGTCGTAGTACTTGGTGATCTGCGCGCTCGAGGTCTTCACCCCGAGCTCGCCGAAGTCGATGCGCAGCTGGTAGGAGGGCTTCCTCGCCTTGGGGAACTCGTCGACTTGGACGATGCGGCCGACGCGGATGTCGACCTTCGCGAAGTCGTCCCAGGTGATCTCGGGCATATCCCAATCTCCCCGCCCAACGGCCCCGTAGCAAATAGTGCTGCGGTGCCTCTACACCGCGCATCCCACAGACGTAGGCGCTTCGCGACATGGACTCCGCGCAATGACCGGCGCAGCGGTGACTGCGCTCACGCACCGGAGATGCCTGGACCGCGCCTCGCACCGCTGCACTCTGCCCGCGAGCATGCGAACGGAGGCGCAAGACAGGCACACCGGTTGCAGCGCCGCAGAGGTGAACGAGGGCAAACCATGCGCAAAAGGAAGGAAACGTCGCCAGCCGCCGCGCTCGTGGCAGCCTTGCTGGCGCTCGCTGCCGCCTGCCACTTGGACGCTCTGTTAGGTCCGCCGAGCGGTAGCGGTGGCGGCGGGGGTGGCGGTGGAGGTGGGGGTGGCGGCGGTCTTGGTGCGCGGTGGCAGTTCGAGTCGCTCGTGCAGCTGCGCGGCGATTCGTCCACGATGATCCCTACCGGTGGTACCGACACCGTGCCGACTGTGGTCGTACGGGCAGTAGTGCGCGACACGGCCGCCAGCACTCTTCGCCTGGAGGTCGAGGTACAGCCGGTCGGTACGGACTTCGTGAATCAGGCGACCGCCGTCAGCCAGGCGACGCCCAGTGGTACGCCGACCTACGCCCGCGTGAGCAGCCTCGCCGACAACCAGGGCTACCACTGGCAGGCGCGCGTCGTGGACGATACGGCGACCAGCGCTTGGGTGGCATACGGCGGCAATGCCGAGAATGCGGCCGATGTGCGTGTTGCTCTTCCCGTCGCCGCCAACCGCCTCGAGTTCACCCAGCAGCCGTCGACGACGACTGCGGGCGAGACCATGGCTCCGGTGGGGGTCACGCTGAAAGACGGCCAGGGCAACACGATCACGAGCTTCACGGGCACCGTCTACCTCACGATCGCCCCGGGCGCGAACCCGGGCGGGGACAATTTGGCGGGGAACGCAAACGCGGTCGCGGGCGTGGCGACGTTCTCCAACGTGATGCTCACCAAGGCAGGCAGCGGTTACCGGCTCGAGGCGACGGCGGATGGCGTCGCCTCGGTCACGAGCGGGTCGTTCGGCATCAACCCCGGGGCCTGGATCGATCCGAAGTTCATCGTAGAGCCGAGTAATACCACGCCGAACCGGCCCATCACGCCTGCCGTGAAGGTGGCCGTCATGGACAAGTGGGGGAACATCGCCACGTCGTACCCGTACACCCTCTACGTGCAGATCGGTAAAGACGGCAGCCCTGGGGGCAACGCGACTCTGGACCAGAGCGGGAACGGGCGTGCGGCAACCGCCGGCATCGCGACGTTCGATAACCTCAAAATCGACCAGCTGGGTGTCGGGTACACCTTGTATGTTGCCGGCACCGGGGTTCACCGCGCGGACAGCCAGTCGTTCGACGTCCTCGTCTCGCTTCCGGCACCGCCCCGAACGGGCGTGACGCCGTAGAAAGGCCTACGACAGCGCTTGGCCGGAGAGAGCGCTCGCCGTGGCGAGATCTGCGCCCAGACTGGTGAACGTTGACGTCGCCGCCTGCCGCTCGAGCTCGGCGTCGTCAGGGCATCCGGTGGCACGATACGCTGCGGCCAGGAGCGCCCTCGCGGTGGCGGTCTCGTACGGAAGCTGGACCTCCTGCCAGAGCTTGCAGGCGCGCCGGAGGCTGGGGACGGCCCCGTCGGCACGGCCTTCGGCGAGCTGCACGGCACCGCGCGCTTGAGCCGCGCTCGCGTGCAGCGCCGTCGATCCGTATTCTCGCGCGATCGCTTCCAGCTCCGTGGCGGTCCCGCGCGCGATCTCGAGCTCCCCCGCAGCCAACGCGATCTGCACCCGTGCGGGCAGTAGCCGCGCCCTGTCCAGCGATCCCTCCGGTCGGTCGGCGACGGCGCGATCGATGAGACCTCTCGCGGCGTCGATTTTTCCTTCCGCCAGGCGCAGCAGCGCGAGGCCCGGAACCGGCTCCCGGCCGAGCTCGTGCGCCTGTCGCAGGACCTCCTCGGCACGCTTCAAGTCGCCCATGCGCAGCCGGATTTCCCCGATCTCGTAGAACGCTTCACCGGCCGCGACGTTGTAGAAGCCCCGGAGCTCCTGGGAGGCGCGGAGCGCCTCGGTCTCGGCGTCGCCCCACGACCCGCGGAGTCGCATGAGCTCCGCCCGGTGCACCCGACAGATGCCGGGATACCCCGACCCGGCGTGCGGCTCGCACCAGCGTCGCGCTGCCTCGCTCCATTCGGCTGCTCGCTGATAGTCGGCCAGCTTTTCGCACGTCCCCATCATGTTGCAATAGATGCGCCCGGTGACCTTTGGGCCGAGTTCACCGCTCACGGCCGTGGCCATCGCTTCGTCGATCAGCGCCATCCCCTGTGCCAGCTCGCCCTTGGAGACCAGCATCCGGCCGACGTCGTGCATGGCCAGGGCCTGGAGGTCGCGATCGTGGAAGCGGGTAGCGAGATCGAGGCTCCGTCTGGCCAACCCTAGTGCCTTATCGACGTTCCCTTCACTCTCCAAGGCGAGGACCGCGTGGAGCCGGAGCAGCACGCCGTGCTCGAGGCATTCAGGGACGTCCTGCAGCAGCCGCTCCGCGCGCTTGAGCCAGCCATTCCCGAGGGACTTCGCCTGCCTATTAAAAAAATCCTCGGCGAGTCGCACGGCGACTATCGCCGCGCGCCGCGGAGTCCCCTGGTCCATGTACGCCGCGTACGCCCGTTCGTGGGCGGCGATACTGTCGTCCACGCGGCCGATCCACCACGCCGACTCGGCGAGGCGTTCGACGTCCTCCGCGGCGAGTGCCCGCATCGCTTGCGCGTTGCTGAGCGTCTCGAATGCCTCACGCCAGGAGTGGCGCGAGAACGCGCTCCGCCCGGCTTCCCGCTCCTCCTCCCCCGCCGGCGTCGCGGCCGTCGGCGCCGCGAGGGCGCCGGAGCGGGCCGTCGCGGATGCTCGCAATGCCTCCGCGAACTCATGCGGGGTGGCGAATCGGTCGGCGGGAGCGCGCGCCAAAGCCTTCGCGATCGCCTGATCCATCGGCACGGGAACCGTCTCCCGCAAGCGCCGGATGGACGGGACGGGGTCGGTAAACCGCTTCGCGATGATCGCCTGGGCGGTCGGCCCCGTGAACGGCGGCTCCCCGGCGAGCATCTCGTACAGCAGGCAGCCCAAACTATAGACGTCGCTCCGTCCGTCGAGTGCGCGCTCGCCCGCTCCTTGCTCGGGGCTCATGTAGGCGGGCGTGCCGAGCACGATCCCCGTTCGCGTGAGCTTCCCCCCTCCGGCCGCATCGATCGCCCCCGCGATGCCGAAGTCGGCCACGATGGCTTGCCCGTCGGACAGCAGGATGTTTTCAGGCTTGACGTCTCGATGCACGACATCGCGGCTGTGCGCATAGCTCAGGGCGTTTGCCACTTCACCGACGATCGTGACGGCATTTTCGATCGGGAGCTGCCTTTCCCGATTCAGCCGCTCACGCAGCGACTCGCCCGCCACGTACGGCATGACGTAGTAGAGGAAGCCGTCCGCCTCGCCCGAATCGTGCAGCGGTAGGATGTGGGGATGACTGAGGCCGGCGGCCGTTTCGATCTCGCGGAGAAACCGCTCCCGCCCGAGGGCAGCGGCGAGCTCCGGCGCCAGCACCTTGATCGCCACCGCGCGACGGTGCTTCAGGTCCTGAGCGAGGTAGACCGTCGCCATCCCGCCACGGCCGAGTTCGCGCTCGATCGTGTAGCGACCGGCGACGGCGGCCTGAAGGCGGGGGATAGGGTCGGTCACCATGAGATCCTGCTTGCGGGACGCCTGCATGATAGAGCCCGGACTAGGCAGAGGCCAGATGGCTGGCTCGCGGGATTTGGCTCTCCCCCGCGTAACTTCGACTACCCCCTCTCCCGCCTTCGGCCGTACCCTCCCTTCCATGCTCGCTCGCGTGCGCTCGGCCGCCGTGCTCGGCATCGATGCCTATCTGGTGGACGTCGAGACCGACATCGCGAACGGCCTCCCCACCTTCGCCACGGTGGGGTTGCCCCAAGGCGCCGTCAAGGAAGGGCGCGAGCGCGTGTATGCCGCGCTCGCGAACACCGGCTACACGTTTCCCCTGAAGCGCATCACCGTGAACCTGGCCCCCGCCGACATCCGCAAGGACGGGTCGGCGTTCGACCTTCCGATCGCGGTGGGCATCCTGGCCGCCACGGAGCAGATCTCTGCCGAGCGACTGGGGCGCGTCGCGGTGCTGGGGGAGCTGGGGCTCGAGGGTGCGATTCGCCCCGTGCGCGGCGCGCTGCCGGTGGCGCTCGCGGCGCGCACCGCGGGGCTCGAAGCGCTCGTGCTGCCGCGCGAGAACCTGCCCGAGGCGGGCGTCGTCTCGGGGGTCCGCGTGCTGGGCGCCGGCAATCTGGCTGAACTCGCCGACTTCCTGGACGGCCGGGCCGAGCTGCCGGAGGCTCAAGTCGATCTGGCCGGGCTCCTGGCGGAGCGGGCGAAACACGACGTCGACTTCGCGGAAGTGAAGGGTCAGGCGCACGCGAAGCGCGCGCTCGAAGTCGCGGCGGCCGGCGGGCACAACATCCTCATGATCGGTCCACCGGGCAGTGGCAAGACCATGCTCGCCCGGCGGCTCCCGACCATTCTCCCGCAGATGAGCCTCGACGAAGCGCTCGAGACCACGAAGATCCACTCGGTGGCGGGTGTACTGCCCGTCGGCGAATCGCTCGTGGCGCGGCGGCCGTTCCGCGCGCCGCATCACACGATCTCGGACGCGGGGCTGATCGGCGGCGGCTCGTACCCGCGGCCCGGCGAGGTGAGCCTCGCGCACGGCGGCGTGCTGTTCCTGGACGAGCTGCCCGAGTTCCGCAAGAACGTGCTCGAGGTGCTGCGCCAGCCGATGGAGGACGGCGTCGTAACCATCGCGCGTGCCGCCATGAGCCTCACCTACCCGGCGCGCTTCATGCTCGCCGCCGCCATGAATCCCTGCCCTTGCGGCTACTTCGGCGATCCGCAGCACAATTGCGTCTGCGGGCCGCTCGGCGTGGAGCGCTACCTCGCGCGCGTCTCGGGGCCACTACTCGATCGCATCGACATCCATCTGGAGGTGCCCGCCGTGAAGTACCGCGCGCTGGCGGACCAGGGGGGCGGCGAGCCGAGTGAGGCGGTGCGGGAGCGGGTGGACCGGGCGCGGGCGGCGCAGCGGGAGCGGTTTGCCAACCGCGCCGGTGTGTACGCCAACGCGCACATGGCGCCGCGGGATATCCGCACCTTCTGCCGCGTGTCGGACGGCGCCGAGGCGCTGCTCCGCACCGCCATCACGCGGCTCGCGCTGTCCGCGCGGGCGTATCACCGCATTCTCAAGATCGCCCGCACTATCGCCGACCTCGAGGGTACGGCGGACCTCCAGCCCAAGCACGTGAGCGAGGCGATTCAGTACCGCAGCCTCGACCGGAGGGGGTTGGCATAGGCCCACGCGGGCCCGCGTGCGTATCTTCACGTCGTCCTCAATCCTCCCTTTGGACATGTCCGGCCCGAACCGCGGCACCCCGACTCTGCTCGGCCTTCCCTACGACGCAAGCTCCTCCTTTCTCCGGGGCACGGCGGCGGCGCCACCCGTGATCCGGCAGGCGCTCCATTCGCCCGCGGGCAATCAGTGGACCGAGACGGGTGTCGATCTCGGCGCAAACGGCGCGCTCGGGGATGCAGGTGACGTGCCGCTCGGTACCTCCGGTGCCGAAGTGCGCGCCAAGATCGAGGAGGCGGTGCGCACGCTGCTCGAGTCGGGAGGCCGGCCGATCGTGCTCGGCGGCGACCACTCGATCTCCTACCCGGTCATCCGGGCGGTGCGGTGGTCCCACCCCCGGCTCAGCGTGCTGCACTTCGATGCCCATCCCGATCTCTATCCCGAGTTCGAGGGCGATCCGTATTCCCACGCGTGCCCCTTCTCGAGGGTCATGGAGGAGCGGCTCGCCGATCAGCTCGTGCAGGTGGGGATCCGCGCGATGACTGCGGCGCAGCGCGCGCAGGCCGAGCGCTACGGCGTCGAGGTGATCGACATGGACGCCTGGGTCGCCGGGCGGCGCCCCGCGCTGCGGCACCCGGTTTACGTGTCGATCGACGTGGACGCGTTCGATCCCGCGTTCGCGCCGGGCGTGTCGCACCGCGAGCCGGGCGGCCTCACCGTACGCGAAGTGCTGACGCTGCTGCACGGGTTGAGCGGCCCGCTGGTGGCGGCCGACATCGTGGAGTTCAATCCCGCGCAGGACCCGAGCGGCATGACGGCGACCCTGTGTGCGAAGCTCGTGAAGGAGGTCGCCGGGAAGATGACTTAGTTGGGAGGGATCGTCAGCTGGACCACATCACCGGGACGTACCGTGATTGTTTCACTGATGGGGTTCGACCGCCCCCCGATGGGATGCAGCTCGAACCGCAGCTCCGTACCGTAACCGACCAGCTCCGGCCGCACCATCAGAATGTGCGAGGAGAGGCCCGGCACCGTGCCGAGGCGGATGCGCTGGCCGCCCCGGATCAGGAACACGTTCATATCGAGGAAATTCTGGTTGTCCACGCTCACGGCGACTTCCGCCTGCGGGTTGATCGGCGCAACCGCGCCGCGGTGACAAGCTGCAGCGGCGAGCGTGAACAGCAGGAGAGGGAACACGCGCATGGTTTGAGAATCTACACCCCTTCGGCTGGCGCGGGGCCCCGCCGCTCCCTACTTTCCCGACACGCCTCATGATCGACTGGCTCCAGGCTCACCTCGGCATGAACCCCCAGCTCCAGACGCGGCTGCTCGTCACCGCGGGGACGATTGCCGGACTCTGGTTCGTCCGCCACTTCGTCCTGGGGTTCGTGTACCGCCGGGTGCAGGACCCGTGGGGCCGGTACCGTTGGCGCAAGGGCCTGACCTACGCGCTCGTCGCGGTCGGCGTGATCATGGTGAGCCAAACATGGTTCGTTGGAACCGGCGCGCTCACGACCTACCTCGGACTGGTGTCCGCGGGGCTGGCGATCGCCCTCAAGGAGCCGGTATCGAACGTCGCCGGGTGGGCATTCATCATCTGGCGCCGCCCGTTCGAAGTGGGGGACCGCATCCAGATCGGCCCGCACGCTGGGGACGTCATCGACCTGGGCCTGTTCCAGTTCACGCTCAACGAAATCGGCGCCTGGGTGCAGGCCGACCAGTCGAGCGGGCGGATCATTCATGTCCCGAACGGCAAGGTCTTCACTGATCCCGTCGCCAACTACAACAAGGGCTTCCGCTACATCTGGAACGAGGTCCCGGTGGTGGTGACCTTCGAGAGCGACTGGAGAAAAGCGAAGCAGATCCTCGGGAAGATCGCCGTCAAACACGCGGAGCATCTGACCGCCCAGGCCGAGCAGGAGCTGCTGGCCGCCTCACAGCAGTACCTCATCAACTACCGCAAGCTGACGCCGATCGTGTACACGAGCGTGGTGGACTACGGTGTGCAGCTGACCATCCGCTACTTGATCGAGCCCCGCAAGCGCCGCGGCACCGAGCACGCGATCTGGGAGGACATTCTCACCGAGTTCGCCGCCGCTCCCGACATCGACCTCGCGTACCACACCACGCGGGGCTTCAAGTACACGGAGGAAGGGAAGCCGGCGCTGCGGGCGCCCTCGGTCGCGCGGTACGCGACCGGCTTACCGCCTGCCGACGAGTGACCTCAAGGGACGCTTAGATCCGCTCGAGCTCGCTGACGGTCCGCTCATTGCGGACGTTCCCCGTGTTGAGTGTGGACTTCGGCTCGAGCAGGAGCACCTGGGTCTCGTCGGACGCGACGGGCATGTGCTCGACCCCCCGCGGGACGATCACGAACTCCCCTTCGCCCACCCACACCTCGCGGTCGCGGAACTTGAGCAGCAGCCGGCCCTTCACGACGAGAAACAGCTCGTCCTCCAGCTCGTGATGATGCCACACGAACTCGCCTTTGACCTTGACGAGCTTGACGTAGCAGTCGTTGAGCTCGCCCACGATCTTCGGGCTCCAGTGCTCGTTGAACTGCCGGAATTTCTCAGCGAGGTTCACGCTACGCATGCTCGGAGGCCTCCTCACGGACTGGTCCCGCCGTTTCCATCCGCCTGTCTGATTGTCCGGCTGTCCGCCCGATCTTGTGCGAGAACTGGATCCACACGACGGCGCCGAGGATCAGCGCCATCGCGAGGAACGTGCGCGCCGTCACCGGCTCGCGGAGAATCAGCCAGCCGAGCAGCACCGCGATCACCGGATTCACGTAGGCGTACGTCCCCACGATGGTGGGCGAGGCGTGGCGCAGCGCGTAGGTGTAGGCGCTGTAGCCCAGGATCGAGCCGAACACCACGAGGTAAGAGATCGCGCCCACGCCTTTGGCCGTGAGGTGCCAGCGACTCCACTCCCCGAGCACTGTGCCTACGAGGGCGATCGTGGCGCCCCCGGCGATCATCTGGATCGCCGCCCCGACGTAGGGGCTGGTCTCGGTGCGGTGCCGTTTGCTGTACACCGAGCCGAGCGACCACGATGCGCTCGCGCACGTGAGGGCGATCGGGCCGCGCAAATCGGCCCGCAGGATCTCAGCAGGGCTCGCACCCACCAGGAGGGCGGTGCCGAGGAAGCCGAGCAGCAGTCCGGTCACGACGCGCCAGTTCAGGTCGCCCGAGCCACCGGGGATGATCGCGTCGAAGAACGCCATCCATAGCGCGACCGTGACGACGAAAATGCTGGCGACGCCGGATGCCGTGTACTGCTCGGCCCAGACGACGAACGCGTTGCCGCCGGCGAGCAACAGGACGCCCACAATTGCCTGGGTCCGCCAGTCGAGCAGCCGCTTCGGCAGCGTGTCGCCGAGCGCCAGCACCACGGTGAGCAGCAACAGGCCGGCGATGAGGAACCGCAGACCGGCGAACAGGAACGGGGGCAGGACCCCGACGCCGACGCGGATCGCGAGATAGGTCGATCCCCAGAACACGCAGACGACGAGATAGGCGACCAGCGCCTTGCCGCGCAGGCCGGCCATCAGTCGAGCTCCGTGGGGACAAACCCCGGCTTTTCGAATACCGTGCCGAGCACGATCGTGGTCCGCGTGCTCATCTCGACGGTCGGTGAGGGACCGCGCAGATCGCGCAGCAGATCCTGGAGACGCTCGAGGTCCGGCGCCGCTACCTTGAGGATGTAGCAGTCCTCGCCGGCGACGTGGTGACACTCCAGCACACCGGGATGCTTTTCCATCTCGCGCATGCGTGGCTCATCGCCGACGTAGTCCGAGTTGGCGTAGCGCACCGCGACGAACGCTGTAACCGGGAATCCGGCCTTGCCGCGATCGACCCGCGCGCCGTACCCGCTGATGTAGCCCGCTTCTTCGAGTCGCTTCACCCGTTCCATCACGGCGGGTCGCGACAACCCGACTTCGTCCGCGACGGCCTGATAACTCGAGCGGCCATCGCTGGCGAGCAGCCGCAGAATCTTCCGGTCGACGGCGTCCAGCTCGGTCTTGTGCGCCATTTCGGAGCCCTTGTACCCTGGTTACCTACTAGAAGTAGACGTTTATCATGATTCTTGAACGTATCATAGGGGTAACAGGTTTCAAACCTACGAACTATCCGAAAACGTCCTTTGATGGAGACAGTGTGAGCCGCTACTATTCCGCCATGTCTGGCTCCCCCGGTGCGGCTCACTCCCTCGCTCGGTTGCGTGCGCTCGTCAGGACCTACCCTTCCGTGCTCGTCGGGTACTCGGGGGGGGTCGACTCGGCCCTGCTGGCGGTCGTGCTCCGGCAGGAGCTGGGACGCGAGCGGATGCTGGCGGCGGTGGGCCGGAGCCCCTCCTACCCGACGGCCCAGTGGGCCATGGCGCGTGCCGTGGCACAGCGCTTCGACATCCCCTTGGTCGAGCTCGACACGCATGAGCTCGAGGATCCGGCCTATCTGGCGAATCCGACGAACCGCTGCTTCTTCTGCAAGACGGAGCTGTGGAGCCGGCTCATGCCGGAGGCGCGGGGCCGCGGGCTCGCGGTCGTGTGCGACGGCACGAATGCCGACGACCTGCGCGAGCATCGCCCCGGGTACGCCGCGGGGCGGGCGGCCGGTGTGCGCTCGCCGCTCGCCGAAGCCGGGCTCACGAAGGCGGATGTGCGGCGGGCCGCGCGCGCGCTGGGGCTTCCGGTCTGGGATGCGCCGGCGGCGCCGTGCCTTTCGAGCCGTGTGGCCTACGGCATCCCCATCACGTCGCAGCGTCTCGCCCAGGTGGAGCGCGCGGAAGCGTACCTGCGCGAGCTCGGCGTGACGGGCGACCTGCGGGTCCGCCACCACGGCGACCGGGGAGGCGCGCGCATCGAAGTCGAGCCACGCTGGGTGCCCTGGGTCACCGAGCGCCTGACGGCGGTGAGGGAGCGGCTCACGGTCCTGGGCTTCGCGGGGGTCGAGGTCGATCCCCGCGGTTACCGCCGCGGGAGTCTCCTCACCGACCGCGCCGAGCGCGCGTGAGGCTCTTCGTTGCCTTGAATCTTCCTCCACCGGTGCGCGACGCGCTGTGGATCGCCACGGCACAGCTGCGCGACCGGAAGCTTCCGGTGAAGTGGGTCCGTGGAGAAGGCATCCATCTGACGCTCAAGTTTCTGGGCGACGTGGCCGACGAGCAGGAGCCGGAGCTCGCGGCGGCGCTCGCGCGCGCTGCCGCGGGGGCGTGCACCCTGTCGCTCACGCTCGGCGGGTTCGGTGTGTTTCCCGACTTCAGTCGGCCGCGCGTCCTGTGGGTGGGCATCGCGCCAGAGCCAGGGCTCGAGATCCTGCAGCACCGTGTGGAGCAGGAATTCGCGCCACTCGGGTTTCCCACGGAGGGGCGGCCCTTCCGGCCACACGTGACGCTCGGGCGCGCGGCGCGGGACGCCCGGCCAGTCGCCTTCACCGGCCTCGAGGACGCGCTCGGCCGGCTCGAGTTCGCCGAAACAGCGCTCGTGAGCGCGCTCGATCTGATGGAGAGCACGCTCCAATCCGGCGGGGCGGTGTACCACGTGAGACACAGTGAACGGCTGCCTTAAGGGACTGCTCCGGCTCGCATTCCTCGCCATCGCCTTCGTGGCGGCGCTCGCGGCGTGGTGGTTCCGAGAGCCGATCATGCGTCGGGCGGCGCACCTATTCGGGCCGCACTCCACCAAGCTTCCGCCCGTAGCGGACACGGGGGTCGGCGCCCCGACTCCCAAGGCGCTGTCCAGTCAGCAGACCAAGGTCGAGCGGCTCAAGCAGGTCACCGGACCGGACTCGGTCGTGCTCTCCGCCAACGAAGTCGCCTCGCTCATCGGCAGCTCGATGGATTGGTCGGTGCGCAAGAGCTTCGACTCGTTGCGGGTCGAGCTATCGGAGGGGTCGCTGGCCGTGCACTGCCGGCTCGACACGCGGGTGATTCCGCCGGACGCCCTGGGGCCCATCGCCGGATTCTTGAGTCCGCGGGAGCCGCTGCGGATCGCCGGTCCGCTGCGGATCGAGCGACCAGGGCTGGCGCGCTTCACCGTCGAGGAGTTGAGCCTGCGCGGCATCCCGTTTCCCCCGCCGATCGTGAAGCAGCTCGCTCAGCGCGTGGCCGGGGCGGACTCGACCGGCGCGGTGCCGTTACGCGTGTCGCCGGGGTTCGCAGACGTCCGGATTCACCCCACCGCCGTCGTGCTGTACCGCGTGAAGCGGAGCGCGCCGTGAGCCGACGCGTCCTGGTCGTCGATGACGAGAAGGGCATCCGCGAGGCGCTGACGCAGGTCCTCGAATACGAGGAGATCGATGTGCAGTCGTGCGCCTCGGGATCCGAGGCGCTGCAGCGGTACCCCGAGTTCCGGCCTCACCTCGTCTTTCTCGATGTCAAGATGCAAGGCATGGACGGGCTCGAGACGCTGCGGAAGTTGCGCGAGCTCGACCCGCACGCGCAGGTCGTCATGATCTCCGGTCATGGAACCATCCAGACTGCGGTCGAGGCGACCCAGCTGGGCGCATACGATTTCCTCGAGAAGCCTCTCGACACCGACCGGATCCTGCTCACGCTGCGCAACGCCCTGCAACACATCGATCTCGCCAGCGAGAACGTGCGCCTCAAGGCCGAGGTGCACGCGCAGTATGAGATCGTCGGCTCGAGCCGGGCGGTGAAGCAGGTGATCGAGCGCATCGAGAAAGTCGCGCCGACCGCCGCCCGCGTGCTCATCACGGGGGAGAACGGCACCGGCAAGGAGCTGGTGGCCCGCGCCATCCATGCGCTCTCCCCCCGCGCGCGCGGTCCCTTCGTGGAAGTGAACTGCGCCGCGATTCCGACCGAGCTGATCGAGAGCGAGCTGTTCGGACACATGAAGGGGAGCTTTACCGGCGCGTTCGCGGATCGCGCGGGGAAGTTCGAGCTGGCGGACGGCGGCACGCTGTTTCTCGACGAGATCGGTGACATGAGTCTCTCGGCGCAGGCCAAGGTGCTCCGCGCGCTCGAAGAGGGAGTGATCTCCCGCGTCGGGTCGGGGAAGACGCTGGAGGTGGACGTGCGGGTCGTGACCGCCACCAACAAGGACCTGCAGGCTGAGATCGCGGCCGGACGGTTCCGCGAGGACCTGCTGTATCGGCTCAACGTCGTGCCGATCGAGGTGCCGCCGCTGCGCGCGCGGCGCGCCGATGTCGCGCAGCTCGTGGCGCACTTCGTGACCCAGATGACGCGGAGCGGCGGGCTGCCGCCCAAGCCGTTCGACCCGGAAGCGGTGCAGCAGCTGGCCGCGCGCGACTGGCCGGGGAACATCCGGGAGCTGCGGAACGCGATCGAGCGCCTCCTCATCCTCGCCACCGGGCCGGCGGTGACCGCGCAGGATGTCGAGCGGATCGCCGGGCTGGGGGCGGGGGACTCGGGGCCCGGGACGAGTTCCGTCGATCTCGCCGGCGCGCCGTGGGCGCGCGCGGCCACATTCGAGGAATTCAAGCAGGTGGCGGAGCGGACCTACATCCTCGCAAAGCTGAAAGAACACGACTGGAATGTGTCCGAGACCGCGCGCACATTGGATATGCCGCGCAGCAATCTCTACAAGAAGATCGAGCGCTATAGACTGGCTCGGGAGGCGTAGTGGCGGACATCGAAAAGGAGCGCGACTGGGACAAGGAGATGGCCGAGGTGGACCGTCTCCTCAAGAAGCTGCCGGCGGCCGACCCGACGCTCGGCCGACCGAGCGGCGGCGAACCGACCGTCCGTAAGCCAGCGGCGGCGCCCGGCAGCAAATGGAGCAGCGGTGCGACGCCGCCCAGCGCCCGCGAGCGAGTCGGGACCTGGGCGAAGGTGGCGCTCGGCGTGCTCGTGGGCATCGGGATCGCCCCGGGCGTCTGGCCCTATTCGCACGGCTGCGGCGTACGACTGATCTTTTACCTCCTCGGCGTGACCACCGTGATCGCCGCGGGGCTGTGGGCCAGCATTTCGTCGTGGAAGCGGCGCCTCGGCGTCGCCCATGTGGTCTCGCAGGTCCTCATCGTCTGGGGGATTCTCCTTATGACGCGGGAAGTCCTGCCACGCGTCGGCGCCAACGCGGCAGCCCTGTGGCTGTGTCCCGACGTGCCGCTGCCGCGCTGACATCCAAGACCTAACACTTATGCCCAGTACCTGACATGCCCGAGAACTTCAAGAACTTCATCGCCGGCGAGTGGGTCGCCCCCCGGACCGGCGCGTACTTCGAGAACCGCAACCCGGCGGACTGGGAGGACGTGATCGGTTGCTTCCCGCGGTCGGGTCCGGACGACGTGACCCGCGCCGTCGCGTCGGCCAAGCGGGGGTTCGCGCAGTGGTCCAGGACGCCCGCGCCGATCCGCGGCGAGGTGCTGCACCGCGTCGGCGATTTGCTCGTGCAGCGCAAGGAATCGATCGCGCGAGCCATGACGCGCGAAATGGGCAAGGTCCTGGCCGAGACACGCGGCGACGTGCAGGAGGGGATCGACACCGCGCACTATGCCCACACCGAAGGCCGGCGGCTGTTCGGGCGCACCGTGCCCTCCGAGCTGCGTAACAAGTGGGCGATGAGCTTTCGCCGGCCGATCGGCGTCGCGGGTCTCATCACGCCGTTCAACTTCCCGCTCGCCATCCCGACCTGGAAGATGTTCCCCGCGCTCTTGTGCGGGAATGCGGTGATCTTCAAGCCGGCCGAGGACGTGCCCCACACGGCCCACCTGTTGGTGGAGATCCTGCTCGAAGCGGGGCTGCCGCCCGAGGTCGTGCAGCTGGTGCACGGGGAAGGCTCGGTGGTCGGCAAGGCGATGGTGGAGGATCCCGAGGTCCCCGTGATCTCGTTCACCGGGTCGACCGAAACGGGGTCCGTCATCGGCGCGACCTGTGGCCGGATGCACAAGCGCCTGTCGCTCGAGATGGGCGGCAAGAACGCCATGATCGTGATGGACGACGCGGACCTGGATCTGGCGCTCGACGGCGTGTTGTGGGGGGCGTTCGGCACCACGGGACAGCGTTGCACCGCCACGAGCCGTCTGGTGGTGCATGAGCGGGTGCACGACGAGCTGGTCAAGCTGCTGTGCGATCGGGCCGAGCGACTCCGCCTCGGGCCGGGGCTCGACGCCAACACGGACGTCGGCCCCCTCATCAACGAAGCTGCCCGCAAGAAGGTCGAGTACTACGTCGGCGTGGGGCGTGACGAAGGCGCACAAGTCCTGATCGGCGGCGAGCGGGCGTCAGGGAAGGGGCTCGAGCGCGGGTGGTTCTACAAACCCACCGTGTTGGCCGGGGTACGGGCCGGGATGCGGGCGGAGCAGGAAGAGATCTTTGGCCCGGTGCTCTCCGTGATCCGGGTGAGCTCGCTCGACGAGGCCATCGGCGTGAACAACGACGTGAAGTACGGGCTCTCGAGCTCGCTCTACACGCGGGACGTGAACGCCGCCTTCCGGGCGATGGGCGAGCTCGACAGCGGCATCACGTACGTGAACGCCCCCACCATCGGCGCCGAAGCCCACCTGCCGTTCGGCGGTGTGAAGCAGACCGGCAACGGACATCGCGAGGGCGGGTGGGAGGTCTACGACTTCTATTCGGAGACCAAGGTGGTCTACGTGGATTTCTCCGGGAAGCTGCAGCGGGCCCAGATCGACACCGAGACCTGACGCCCCGCGACGAATTGCACCGCCCCGCAATGGGACGGTGATGCCGCTCACACCGGCTGCATTAGCGTGCGGCCGGTGGATCACGAATCGCTGGTGATCGTCCTCTCGACTGGGGGTTCGCCCCTCGACGGATCGGCGCTCAGCACGCTGCCGGACGTCCGAGTGGCGTGGGTCCGCGTGGAACGCGAGGGCGAAGCCGCGTGCCTCGCGGCCCGGGTGTTGCATGGCGACGGTCCGGGCGAGTTCCGGGACCGGGTTCGCCGCTGGGCGGGGGCGCGCGGATGGGCAGTCACTGTTGCTTCTGGCGGACGGCTTGGCTAAAGTAAAAGCCATGCATCACTTGGGGGCCCCTCGGCCGGGTACGAGCGCGCGCACCGCGCCGGTGCCCCTCGCCCCCCCTCAGCGGCGCTCCCGGCTCGCGCGATGGTTCGACAATTGGATGCGCTCGCTGGGCATGGCGTTGGTGCTGTTCCTCATTATCCGCACGTTCCTGGTCGAAGCGTTTCAGATTCCCTCCGGCAGCATGGAGCGGACCCTGCTCGCGGGCGACTTCCTGTTCGTCAATAAGGCCGTCTACGGCGCCCAAATCCCCGGCACACACGCCCGGCTTCCCGGCTTCGAGTCTCCGCGGCGCGGCGACGTCATCGTGTTCGCCTACCCGAAGAATCCCGAGCTCAACTACGTGAAGCGGGTGATCGGGGCCCCCGGGGACACGGTGGAAATGCGGAGCGGAGAGGTGCGAGTGAACGGCCGGCGCTTGGTGGAGCCCTATATCCAGCGGGTGGACCCGCGCGACGTATACGACCCGGAGTTCAACTGGCAGCGGGACTATCTGCTCGGCGGCCCTGGGGTGGTCCGCGACTATCATCCGACGCGGGACACCTGGGGGCCGCTAGCCGTCCCGACCGACAAGTACTTCGTGCTGGGCGACAACCGAGACAACTCAGCGGATTCCCGGTACTGGGGCTTCGTGGACGCGGCCGCGGTCAAGGGACGGCCGCTCGTCGTGTATTTCAGCTACGACCGGGAGGCGCGGGATGCGCTTCCTTGGCTGACCGATATTCGCTGGCACCGGCTCGGGTCGATCATCCGGTAAGAGCCGGCGACTGGAGTCCGGAGTCTCGTGCGGCGGCGTCGTGCGCGCCTGGAGGGGTGACTCTGCCATGCAACTGAACACGGCGAAACGAGCCTCATTCGACGAGGGATCGCTCGACCAGTACTTACGGGAGATCAGCCAGTATCCGTTGATCACCCGCGAGGAAGAGGTGACGCTGGCCCAGCGGATCAAGCAGAGCGACGCGGAGGCGCTGGACAAGCTGGTACGCTCGAACCTCCGGTTCGTCGTCTCGGTGGCCAAGAAATATCAGAACCAGGGCGTGTCGCTCTCGGACTTGATCAACGAGGGCAACCTCGGCCTCATCCGAGCCGCCCACAAGTTCGACGAGACCAAGGGCATCAAGTTCATCTCGTACGCCGTCTGGTGGATCCGGCAGGCCATCCTCCAGGCGCTCGCCGAGCAATCGCGCATCGTGCGCGTGCCGCTGAACCGGGCGGGCACGCTGCACCGCATCGGCAAGCGCTCGGCGTCGCTCCTCCAGGAGCTCGGCCGCGAGCCGACCGTCGAAGAGATCGCTGAAGGGATGGACATCTCCGAGGACGAGGTCGCGAAGACGCTGTCGATCTCGCAGGCCCACCTCTCGCTCGACGCACCCCTCACCCCGGGCGAGGACAACAAGCTCCTCGATTACCTCCCGGACACGACCAGCCCTGGTCCCGACGACGAGATCTTCGAGCACGCCCTCACCGAATCGATCGAGGAGGTGCTGGCGACCCTCAAGGAGCGCGAGGCGAAGATCCTCCGCCTGTATTTCGGGCTCGAGGGCCAGGAGCCGATGACGCTCGAGGAGATCGGCTCCCTGCTGGGCATTACCCGGGAGCGCGTGCGGCAGATCAAAGAAAAGGCGCTGGCGCGCCTCCGCCACGTCTCGAGAGCCAGAGCGCTGGAAAGCTTCCTGTTCTAGGTCTGGGGCGGGTACATTACCGCCCTATGGCCGCGTTAGCCTCGTTTGACATCTCCACCGGTGCCGACCTCCAGGAGGTCGACAACGCGGTGAATCAAGCCACCAAAGAGGTGGCTCAGCGCTACGACTTCAAGGGCTCGAAGGCCTCGATCGCGTTCGACCGCGCCAAGGCCGTGCTCACGCTCGTCGCCGATGACGACTTCAAAATGAAGGCGCTGTTCGACGTGCTGCAGTCGAAGCTCATCAAGCGCAACGTGCCGGTGAAGAACCTCGAGCTCGGACCCGTCACCCCGGCGGCGAACGACACCGTGCGGCGTGAGATCAAGCTCACCCAGGGCATCCCGCAAGAAAAAGCAAAAGCGATCGTCAAGGCGATCAAGGACAAGAAATTCAAGAAGGCCCAAGCGTCGATCCAGGGCGAGGAAATCCGCGTCCAGGCGCCGGCCAAGGACGAGCTCCAGGAGGTGATCGCCTTCTTGCGCACCCAGGACTTTGGCCTCGAGCTCCGCTTCGGGAATTACCGCGGATGAAGCTCGGCGTCATCTCGCTCGGCTGCGACAAGGCGACCGTCGACTCCGAGCGGCTGGTCGGCGAGCTGGTGGGCCACGGTGCCGTCGTGACCTCCGACCTGCCACACGCCGACGTGATCCTCGTGAATACCTGCGGCTTCATCGACGCCGCCAAACAGGAGTCGATCGACGCGATTCTGTCAGCCGCAAGCCTTAAGGCGCAAGGCAACGTGAAGGCCGTGGTGGCCGTCGGGTGCCTGGTGCAGCGCTACAAGAAGGAGCTGCAGGAAGAGATCCCCGAGGTGGACCTGTTCCTCGGGTTCTCCGATCTCCATCACCTGGTGCCGGCGCTCGCCGAACGCGGGCTGATCGACGACCCTCTCGCGACGCATCCGGGCGTCCGCCAGTTCCTCGGTGATGCGAGCCACGTTCGCTACCTCAAGATCTCCGAGGGCTGCGACCACACCTGCGCATTCTGTGCCATCCCATTGATGCGCGGGAAGCACCGCTCCGAGCCGCTCGAGCGTCTGGTGCGCGAGGCGCAGACGCTCGAGGCGCAGGGCGCGCAGGAGATCAATCTCGTGGCCCAGGACCTGGGTCACTACGGCCGGGACCTGGGACCTGGCGCACCCAAACTTCCGGACCTGCTCGAGGCGCTGCTCGCCGGGACATCCGTGCCGTGGTATCGCCTGCTGTACGTCTACTCGGCGGGCCTCACCGAGCGGCTGGTGGAGCTCATGGCGCGAAGCCCACGCATCGTGCCGTACCTCGACATCCCGATTCAGCACGCCGCCGACCGCATGCTCGAGCGGATGCGCCGCCCCGAGCGCCGGCGCACGCTGTGGGAGAAGCTCGGCTGGCTGCGGGGGGCGATCCCCGATCTCGCGATCCGGACGACCTGCCTCGTGGGTTTTCCCGGCGAGACGGACGACGACTTCCGGGAGCTGCTGGCATTTCTCGAAGCGGCCCAGTTCGACCGCCTCGGTGCCTTCTCCTACTCGCCCCAGGACGGCACGCGCGCCACCCAATACCCGGACGATGTCCCCGACGCGGTGAAGCGCGACCGCCTCGAGGAGCTGCTCGAGGTGCAGCGCGCGATCTCGGCCGAGCGTCTCACGCGGTTCGTGGGGCGGGAGGTCCCGGTGCTGGTGGACCGCGTGGCCGATCCCGACGAGGAGCGCGCCACGCATGTGGGGCGGGTGGCGTGGCAGGCGGACGACGTGGACGGCGTCACGTACGTGGAGCGAGGCGGCTGGGCCGAATCGGGATGCTTCGTGCGGGCCAGACTCACGGCGAGCGAGGACTACGACTTCCGGGCGGTCGCCCTGACGTGAGCCGCTCGGAGGAGCTCTTCGAGCGAGCGAAAGCAGTGCTACCGGGCGGCGTGAATTCGCCGGTGCGGGCGTTCCGGGCGGTCGGCGGAACGCCCTTTTTCGTGGCCCGGGCCGCCGGGGCGCGCCTCACAGACGTGGACGGGCGGACATATCTCGACTACGTCTGCTCGTGGGGCCCGCTGATCCTGGGACACGCGCATCCGGCGGTGCTCGACGCGATCCGCGGGGCGGCCGCGGCGGGCTGGAGCTACGGCGCGCCCTGCGAGGCGGAGGTTGAGCTCGCCGAGCAGGTGCGGCGCCGCATGCCGGCGGTCGAAATGGTGCGCTTCGTGAATTCGGGGACCGAAGCGACCATGGCCGCAGTCCGAGTCGCGCGCGCTGCGACCAAACGCAGCGTCATCCTCAAGTTCGCGGGCTGCTACCACGGCCATGCCGACGGCTTCCTCGTGAAGGCGGGGAGCGGTGTCGCGACCCTGGGGCTCCCCGACAGCCCGGGCGTGCCGGCCGCGCTCGCCGAGTTGACCGTCACGGTGCCGTTCAACGACACGGGCGCGGTACAGGATCTCTTCCGGCGGCGCGGTGACGAAGTCGCGGCGGTGATCGTCGAGCCGTATGTCGGGAACGCCGGGTTCATCGCTCCCGAGCCTGGATTCCACGAAACGCTGCGAGCGCTGTGCGATCGTCATGGGGCCCTGCTGATCTTCGACGAAGTGATGACGGGGTTCCGCGTGGCCGCCGGGGGGGCACAGGGGCGGCTCGGCGTACGGCCCGATCTCACCACACTCGGCAAGATCATCGGCGGCGGGATGCCGGTGGGAGCCTACGGTGGGCGCGCGGACCTGATGCGCCTCGTCGCACCGGAGGGTCCGGTCTACCAGGCCGGGACGCTCGCAGGGAATCCGGTGGCGATGGCGGCGGGCCTCGCCACGCTGCGCGAGACGGACCGGCCGGGGTTCTACGAGGCACTCGAGCGGCGAACCGCGCGGCTGGTCGCGGGTATAGGGGACGCCGCGCGCCGCCACGGGGTCACGGTGACGGCGGGGCACGCGGGCTCGATGTGGGGGATGTACTTCGCGCCCGGCCCGGTCAAGACGTTCGCCGAGGCGCAGGCCGCCGATACGGCACGATTCGCGCGCTGGCATCGAGCCGCGCTGGCGCGCGGCGTGTTCCTCGCGCCGTCGGCGTTTGAGGCAGGATTCGTCTCCAGCGCGCATACCGATGCCGACATCGACTCCACCATCACGCAACTCGACGCCGCGCTGGGCGAAGCGCGCGGTCGCTAGCCCCGTTCCAACTCGCTCCGGGCGCGGCATGCGGTCTCTTCGCGCCATCGGTTGGAACGGGGCTAGCGCTCTCGCCCTCGCGGGCGCGTGTGCCCGGCCGCACCCCTCCCCCCTCACACCCGGGGCCGAGCCGGAGCTGCGCGTCGGCCTCATCGCCGGGGCGCCCAGCGTCACGCTGGGCGGCGATGGCGAGCTGCTCGTCACCGACGACTCGAACGGCGAGCCGATCGGCTCGATCCCGGCCGGTACGGCATGGACGGTCGCGGTCGACACACCGGGTGTCAGGCTCGTGAAGCCGGACGGCTCCCGGAGCGAGCGGCGCAGCGGCGTCTCCGCCGTGAACGTCACGGAGAACCGCTTCGCGATGGCGAACGGCCGCCGGTATCGCGGGCGGTTGAACGTGGTGCGCGATCCCGCGGGACTCACCTTGATGAACCGGGTGCCGGTCGAGAGTTACCTCGCCGGCGTGATCGGGGGGGAGCTGGGACCCCGCCGGGCCGACGAGCGCCAGGCGATGCTGGCGCAGGCCGTAGTGTCGCGCACGTTCGCGCTCAAGAACCGGGGCCGCTGGGAGCCGCAGGGCTTCGACGCCTGGGCCGATGTGCGGGACCAGGTCTACACCGGGATCGTGGGGGAGACCGCCGAGGTGTGGCGGGCCCTGCGCGCCACCCGCGGAGAGGTGCTCCGCTATCGGGGCGACTTGATCTACGCCTACTTCCACTCGACCTGTGGCTTCTCGACGGCGGGCGCGGACGAGGCGTTCAAGACGGCCCAGAGCCAGCCGTACCTGCGGCCGATCTCGGACGCGTCCGGCGGGGGCCACTACTACTGCGAGCTCTCGCCGCGGTTTCGCTGGCAGGAGCAATGGGATGGCGCCAAGCTGCGCGCTATATTGTCGCGGACCCTTCCCGCAATGATGAACACCGGCGGGGGCGGGATGCAACGCATCACGGACATCGAAGTGACCCGCACGACGGCTTCGGGCCGGGTCGGCGAGCTGCGCATCGTGTTCGAGCACGGCGACGTGCGGGTGCCCGGCCCCGACGTGCGTGCGGTGCTGCGGCCCGAGGCCGATCAGCTACTCGGCAGCACGTCCTTCACGCTCGCGGTGACGAAGGATGGCGGCCAGGTCAGCCGGCTCGTCGCGGCCGGCGCGGGGTGGGGCCACGGTGTCGGGTTCTGTCAGTGGGGCGCGGTGGGCCGGGCCCGCGCGGGTCAGGACTACCGCACGATCGTCACCACCTACTTTCCGGGGACCAATGTCGAGCGCCTTTACTGAGGCGGTCAGGCGATCAGGCGGACGGGCGGTCTGTCTGGTCGCGATCTTCCTGACTGTCGGACGGCCGGACCGCCTGTCCGCCCAGGGTTTTCTCTCGCGATTCTCCTATGACAACCTGAAGCCGAGCGCCCTGCAGCTCGATCTCGGCCCCGTCGGCGGGAACAACATCCGGGGGACGCTCACCGGCGGCCTGCGCCTCGATTATGGGCTCATTGCGCCGCACGTGCGCCTGCTGTTTGGGCTCTCCTACTTCAAGGCCGATTTCAGCGCCGCGGCGCGCGCGCGCTTCGAGCAGCGCCTCAGGAGTGCGGTGATCGACCCGACGGCGGACGACACGATCCGTCTGGGTCGCATCACGTGGAGCGACGTGACGGGTGACGTGGACCTGCAGTACGTCCTGCCGCAGGGGCGCGCCGTGACGACCTACCTGGGGATCGGGCTCGGCGCTCACATCCGGCACGGCAGCGGCCCGGCCATCGACGGCACGTTCGTCCAGGACGCGCTCAACTCGATCACGGCGGGCCTGAACGGGACGGTCGGCACGGAGATCGGTGCCAAGCGCTGGCGCTTCATCTTGGAGGCCCGCGGCGTGCTGTCGAGCGGCGTCTCGACCGCTTCGCTGCGCAGCGGCGTGACGTACCGCTGGGCGAGCTCGCGAGACAAGGGACGGGGGACGGCGAAGTGAGCGACCCGGTCCGCGTCGCGGTGATCGGGGCGGGCGCGATTGCCCAGGTGGCGCACCTCCCGGTCCTGCGGCGCCTCCCGGGAGTGGAGGTCGCCGCCATCTGCGACTCGGACCTCGGCAAGGCCCAGGCGCTCGCGGCGCGGTTCGACGTCAAGGAGACGTTCGACGACATCGAGGAAGTGCTCAAGTACGCCCGTCCCACCGCGGTTGCCATCTGCACTCCGAACCACCTCCACGAGATTCACGTCGTCTCCGCCCTCGCGGCCGGCGCGCACGTGCTGTGCGAGCGGCCGCTGGCCCTCACGGTCGCCGGGGTGGAGCGGGTGCTCCAGGCGAGCGAGAAGTACGGCCGGCGGGTGATGGTCGGGATGAACCACCGCTTTCGCTCCGACGTGCAGGCGGTGCGGGGTTTCCTCGCGGGCGGGGACATCGGCGTGCTGCAGGCGATCCGCTGCGGCTGGTACACGTTCCAACCGAGCCGTAACCTGGTGGCGTGGCGGCTGCGGCGTCAGGAGGCCGGCGGGGGCGCCTTCCTCGACCTCGGCCTTCAGCTGCTCGACTTGGGACTCTGGCTGGCGGCGTGGCCGGCGGCCAAGCGGATCGCCGCGCACACGATGGGGCAGGGAAAAGACAGTGTGGAGGACATGGCGACGGCGCTGATCGTGTGCGAGAACGGCGTGTCGCTGTCGATCGACGTCAGCTGGCGTCACATGGGTGATGCCGAACGCTTCTGGTTCGACCTGGTGGGGACCAAGGGGTCGGCCAGGGTCCAGCCGTTGCGGGTCTTCAAGGAGATGCACGGGTCGATCACCGATGTGACGCCCACCGGAGCGAGCGGGCGCGAGACGCCGTTCGCGCAGTCCTATCGCGCCGAGTGGACGTACTTCCTCGCCGTGATGAGGGGGGATGTGAACGCCCCGCCGCCGCGCGACCAGCTCGCACTGCACCGCGTGCTGGATGCCATCTATCGCTCGGCCGACGCAGGGCGCGACGTGCTGCTGTGACGATGCCAACCCGGCAAGCCGCGGCCCTCGTCGTGCTGGGCGCCGTACTCCTTGCCGCCAGCTACCCCCCGTTCCCTCTCCCCGTCTTGAGCTTCCTGGCCGTCGCGCCGGCCGTGGTGCTGCTGCGTCGGTTCGAAGGCGAGCGCGACCCGCGGGGCGCGCTGCGCTGGGGGTTCTGGTACGGCTTCGTCACCCAGGGCGCCGCGCTGTACTGGCTGGTGGTGGCGCTGTGGCACTTCACGCCGCTGTCGGCGCTCGGCTATCTGGCTACGATCGCGCTGTTCGGGCTGTGGTACGCGCTGCTGTTCTGGCTGGTCATCCGTGTGCGACTCCGCCTCCCGGTGGTGCCGCTTGCGATCGTGTTTCCGGTCGCATGGACGGCGGTCGAGTGGGCCGTGGGCCATCAGGGAGATATTCGGTTCCCCTGGCTCGGACTCGGGACCTCGCTCACCGACGCCTCGGTGCTGGTGCAGTGGGCCGACCTGGCGGGCGCGCGGGGGGTGACGTTGTGGCTCGTCTGGGCCAACGTCATGATCGTGGAAGCGATCCACGGGAGCAGGGAGCAGGGAGCGGGGAGCGGTTCCCGCCGCTGGCGACCGATCGCCGCGGTGATGGTCACGATCCTCGCGGCGTGGGGGTACGGCGCCTGGCGCGAGCGGACGCTCCCGATCCGCGAGGTCGGCACCGTCGGCCTCATCCAGCCGGACGAGGGCTTCCGGGAGAAATGGGATCCCCGCCACGCCGACAGCGTGGTGGCGAAACTCGTGAGCATGTCCCGGGCGCTCGAAGCTCGCGGACCCATCGATTTGCTGCTGTGGCCCGAGGCCGCGATTCCCGGATGGCTGGCAGAGATGCCTGGGTGGGACGCGCAGTTCGCTGCGCTGGCGCGTGCGGGCCGCACCCCGATCCTCGCGGGTGGCATTCATGCGGTGCGCTCCGATGTCTATTACAACGCCGCGTTTTTCTACGACTCGACGGGCCAATGGCGCCCGCATCCGGTGTACGGCAAACACTATCTCGTGCCCGTCGTAGAGCGCGTCCCGTTCGTCCCCGTTCGGCTGTTCCAGAGCGTGCCTGGACTGCGGCAGTGGTCGGGCGGGTTTTCCCCGGGGCCCACGCTTCCGCTATACGAGACCAGGATCGGGCGCTTCGGCGTCATCATCTGTTACGAATCCGCGTTCGAAGAGCTCGCTCGCGCCTACCGGCGCGCGGGCGCCGACTTCCTCGTGAACATCACGAACGACGCGTGGTACGGCAGGACCGCAGGTCCATACCAGCACGCGAGCCATCTCGTCATGCGAGCGATTGAGACCCGCGCCGGAATCGCGCGGGCGGCGAACGACGGCGTCTCCGAGTTCGTCGATCCGCTGGGGAACACGTACGCGGAGACTGGCCTGGAGCAGGAGGCGAGCGTCTCGGACCGGCTGCGTACCAGCGACGTGATCCCGCTGTACGTGCGACTCGGTGACTGGGTGGGGACGCTGTGCGTGCTCGCTACCCTGGGGTTCGCCGGCGTCCTAGTGGTGCAACATTGGAAGCGGAATGCCTGACAACGCGGAATGCGAAACGCGGAACGCGGAACAGAGCGAACCCAGGTCGTTCGACGAACCTTGTGTCCGGGATCGGACTCCGCGCGATGAGTTCCGCGTTCCGCCTTCCGCGTTCCACGTTCAGGTCGGGGGTGGGGAGGTGCCGCGGTGCGGGTAGGGGTGGACGTCGGCGGAACGTTCACCGATCTCGTCGCGCTCACGCAAGACGGGACGATCGAGGTTCGGAAGGTCGTGACCACGCCGGTTGATCCCACCCTCGCGCTGTTCGAGGCGCTCGAGGCCCTCACTGTTCCAATCGACGTTCTCATCCATGGAACGACGATCGCCACGAACGCCTTGCTCGAGCGCCGCGGTGCCCGCATCGCGCTCGTGACGACCAAGGGGTTCGAAGACCTGCTGTGGCTGCGGCGCCAGGACCGGGCGGCGCTTTACGACCTCGCCCGCGATCACCCGTCGCCGCTCGTCGCGCGCGCCGATGTCGTGGCGGTCGCGGAGCGGACCGGCCCGGAGGGAGTGCTCGTGCCGCTGGGGCAGGACGAGGTCGAACGCGTGGTCGCCGCGGTCCGCGCGCTCTCGCCCGCTCCCGAAGCACTGGCCGTCGCCCTGCTGTTTGCGTTCCGCCACGCACAGCACGAGCGCCGCCTCGTTGCGGCCCTGCGCGACGCGCTCCCCGATATTCCCATCGCCGCGAGCCACGAGGTCCTTCCCGTGTTTCGGGAATTCGAGCGGGCGAGCACCACCACCGTCGAAGCGTATCTACGCCCCAGGGTTGCCGCCTATCTCGGACGGCTCGAGCGGGAAGTGCGGGCCCGCGGGGTCGGAACGCTGCGTGTGATGACGTCGAGCGGCGGGACCCTCCCTCCAGGGGCGGCGGCCACGCGGGCGGCCTCGCTCGCGCTGTCGGGGCCCGCGGGCGGCGTCGTCGGGGCGCGGCTGGTCGGCGCCGCTGTGGGCCTGCCTGACCTCCTGACGCTCGATATGGGTGGCACGAGCGCCGACGCGAGCCTCGTCGCGGGCGGCGCGCCGCTCGCCACCAGCGGCGGCACGGTGGCGGGGCTTGCCCTCGCCCTGCCGGCCGTCTTGATCGAGACGGTGAGCGCCGGCGGCGGCAGCATCGCACGTGTCGACGAGGGCGGCGCGCTCAAGGTCGGGCCGGAGAGCGCCGGAGCGGTCCCGGGCCCGGCGTGCTACGGCCGGGGCGGTGAACGACCTACCGTCACCGACGCGTGCCTGGCGCTGCGATGGCTCGACGCCCAGCATCCGCTCGCGGACGCGGTGCGGCTCGATCGCGACGCCGCGGAGCATGCGCTGCGCTCGCTCGGCGTGGCGAGCGATCCGAGCGCGATCGCGGCCGGCATCGTGGCGGTGGCCGCAGCGGTGATGGCGCGGGCCCTCAAGCGGGTCAGCGTCGCACGCGGGCTCGATCCCCGGCGGATGGCACTGCTTCCGTTCGGCGGCGCCGGGCCGCTGTTCGGGTGCCAGCTCGCGGAGGCGTTGGGGATGCGCACCATCGTGATCCCGCCCCATCCGGGCGCCTTGTCGGCGCTGGGGCTCGCCTCCGCGGCCGAGCGCGTGGATCTGCTCGCGTCGTTTCACCGCCCGATCGAGGGCCTGTCGTCCCAGGACCTCGGGACGGCGTTCGCCCCGCTGCTCGAGGAGGGACGGAGCCAGCTGTCCGGCGGCGCGCTGCTGCGCTACGCCGATTGCCGGTTCGCCGGGCAGGGGTACGAGGTGACCGTGCCGGTGACGGGCGACGATCCGCAGCGGATCCGGGACGCGTTTCTCATCGAGCATCGCGCGCGGTTCGGTCACGCGGGGACCGACCAGGCAGTCGAGATTGTGAACCTGCGCGTGGTCGCGCTGCGCGAGGGGCCGTTGCCGCGGCTTGCGGACGTGCGGCGGGTCGTTCAGCGGCCCGGCGCCAGCCGCCCGATCACGCTGCGGGGGGCCCGGGTCAGCGCCTCGGTCTGGGCGCTCGACGATCTTGCCGCGGGCGTTACCATCGCCGGCCCGGCGGTCCTCGCAGGGCGGAACGCCACCGCCTTGATCGAGCCCGGGTGGCGTGGGACCGTGCACCCCTGCGGTGCGGTGCTGGTCGAGCGCACGTGACCCTCGACGCCGTCGGGCTCGAAGTGATGGGACACGCCTTTGCGTCCGTGGCGGAGGAGATGGGCCTCCTCCTGATTCATTCGGCGGTGTCCCCCAACATTCGCGAGCGGCGCGACTGCTCCGCCGCGCTGTTCGACGCCGCCGGCGAAATGATCGCGCAGGCCGCCCACATCCCGGTGCATCTCGGTGCCCTGCACGAGTCGGTCGCCGTCGTGCGCACGCTCGGTCCCGGGCCGGGCGAGCTGTTCATCCTGAACGACCCCTATTCGGGCGGCTCGCACCTCCCCGATATCACACTGGTCGGCGCAATCGAGGTAGATGGGACCGTGGGCGGCTACAGCGTCGTGCGGGCGCACCACTCGGACGTCGGCGGAGTGCAGGCGGGCAGTATGCCCGCCGGGGCGCGCGAAATCTTCGCGGAGGGCGTGATCGTGCCACCGCTACGCCTGACGGGCGAAGTCGAGCGTCTCCTGCTCGCCAACGTGCGGACCGCCGAGACGCGGCGTGCGGATCTCGCGGCCCAGCGGGCTGCGGTGGCGCGGGGGGCGGAGGGTTTGCGCGCCCTCGCCACGCGGTACGGCTGGGGGGCGGTGCGCGAGGCGGCCACCGACCTCCTGGACTATGCCGAACGGCGCGCGCGGGAGGCCCTCGGGCGGCTGACCGCGACCGCGCTCAGCGCGACGGATTGGCTCGAAGGAGATGGGGTGGATGACGCGGATCTGGCGATCACGGTACGGGTCGACATCACGGACGGCGTCTTCCACGTCGACTTCACGGGCACCGCCCCGGCGGCCCGCGGCAATGTGAACTGCCCGCTCGCCGTATCGCGCTCGGCGGTGCTGTTCGTGGTCCGGACGCTTCTGCCTGAGGATGTCCCAACCAACGGCGGCGTACAACGCGCGGTACGCGTGACGGCACCCCCGGGGTGCCTCGTGAACGCGCAGTTTCCGAGCGCGGTGGCGGCCGGCAACGTCGAGACGTCGCAGCGCATCGCGGACACGGTATTCCTGGCGCTCGCCGCGGGCGGTATCGCCGTGCCGGCCCAGGGCCAGGGCACGATGAACAACGTCACCTTCGGTGGAATCGGGGTTCGGGGCTCGGGGCTTGAGACTGGCTGGACGTACTACGAGACGATCGGGGGGGGCCAGGGGGCGAGCCGCGGCGCCTCGGGGCCCTCCGGCGTGCACGTCGGCATGTCGAACACGCGGAACACGCCGATCGAAGTGCTCGAGATGGAGTATCCCTTACGGCTTAAGTCTTACGGCCTGCGACGGGGGAGTGGTGGCGTGGGGAAGTGGAGCGGGGGCGACGGCGTGGTGCGGGAATTCGACGTGCTCGCCCCGATGGAAGCGAGCATTCTCGCCGAGCGACGACGCCACGCCCCGCGCGGAGCCGCCGGCGGGCGCGACGGGGCGCGCGGGTGCACGCTCTTGAACGGCGCGCCCCTCACCTCTAAAGTGAGCGTGTCGCTCCAGCCCGGCGACGTGTTGCGCCTGGAGACGCCGGGCGGTGGCGGCTGGGGCGAGGCGGGGGACGGGGGCGGGGGCGGGGGCGGGGGCGGAAACGAACCTGAACGCGGAGATCAGCGATGACGTGGGCGCTCGTGGCTCTCATCGGCCTGGTGGGCGGTGTGGTGGCGGGGTTGTTTGGCGTCGGGGGAGCGATCGTGATCGTGCCCGCCCTGGTGCTGCTCGTGAAGTTGCCGCCGCACACGGCGAGCGGCACGTCGCTGGCGGCGCTGCTGCTCCCGGTCGGCTTGTTGGGGGCGATCGAGTACTATCGCCGCGGACAGGTCAACGTCTCCTATGCCATCATCCTGGCCGCAGGGCTTTTCGTGGGGGCGTTCGTCGGGGCGCATCTGGCGGGGGGCGTATCGGAGCTGGCGCTGAGGCGGGCGTTCGGCGGACTCCTGCTGCTCGTCGCCGGCAAGCTGCTGCTCGGCTAGGGTTTCTTCTCGAACACCTTCCCTTCGACGAACAACCGGAACAGCTCTTGGTCTAGCTGCCCGGCACGCACCTCATCCGCCATGATGTCCAGTGCCCGCGCCGGCGCGACGGCCGCCTTGTACGGGCGGTCGGCTGCGCTCAGCGCATCGTAGATGTCGCTGATCGTCATCATGCGCGTCTGAATCGGGATCGCCTCGCCGGTCACCCGCCGCGGGTAGCCCCCGCCGTCGAGCTTCTCATGGTGTCCATACGCGATCATGGGGATGTGCTGGAGCTCGCGAGTCCAGGGGATTTGCTGCAGGAACCGGTAGGTGTGGGTCACGTGGCTCTCGATCTCCAGACGCTCCGTCTCGTCGAGCGAGCCTTTGGGGATGGTGAGATAGCGCATCTCCTCCTCGGTGAGGTAGGGATGCGGGCGGCCGGCGGGATCTTCATAGGTGCGACGCGCCAGCTGGAGCAGCGCTTCGAACCGTCCCCCCGGCAGCACCGTCGGCTCGTTCGCGCTGAGCACGGCGTTGAGGAAGCCGTCCAGCACTTCGACCTCCCGGGCGTGCTCCGCCTCGAGCGCTCGCAGGAACGGCTCGTAGTCCTTCCGCTCGTGCGTCTCGAGGAACTCGGAACGCTTCCTCCAAAATTCCCGCTCGGCGGTACGCCGCACGAAATGGTGGCGTTGCTTGATGAGCTCGAGCTGCAGGGGATAGAGCTTCTTGGCCTTGATCAGCACCTGCTCCCGTACGCCGACCTTGCCGAAATCGTGGAGCAGCCCGGCGTAGCGGATCTCCTTGATCTGCTCCCGCGTGAAGCTCACGCTGCGGTAGGCACCGTCCTCCGCGCGGTCGACGACGGCGGCGAGTCCCACCGTCATGTTCGCGACCCGTCCCGAGTGGCCGAACGTGGTCGGGTCCCGCTGCTCGATCGCGTGCACGGCGGCCTTCACGAATCCCTCGAACAGCCGCTCGATCTCCTCGTACAGCCGACTGTTCTCGATCGCAACGGCCGCCTGCCCCGCGAGCGCGGTGACGAGCTCTACGGTGCGCCGCGAGTAGGGCACCACCTGTTGCTCCACGTCCGCGGGCGCGGCGAGCATGGCCTCGGCGTGGCGCTTGCGGTTGATGAGCTGGAGGACGCCGATCACTTCCTCCTTGTGATCTTTCATGGGGATTACGAGCATCGACTTGGTGCGATAGCCATGCCGCTCATCGAACGAGCGGTTGATGCTGTATTCCACGTCCGGCGGCAGGAAGTACGCGTCGTCGATCACGAGTGGCTCGCCCGTCACCGCCGTGTAGCCGGCGAGACTGGAGCGATCCACCGGGATCGTGAACTCGACGAAGGGCGCCTCGGGCTTGGAGTACGTCTGCGCGATCCGGAAGCGCAACCGCTTCTGGCCCTGGTCCCCCGTTTCCACCAGGTACAAGCTGCCCGCGTCCGACGTGGTGATGCGGCGTGCCTGCGTGAGGATGAGCTCGAGCAGCGTCTTGAGATCCCGCTCGGTTCCGAGGGCCACGCCGATGCGGGTCAGCTCGCCAATCTCGCGGCTGCGGTTCGCGGCCTCGGATCGGGCACGCGCGGTCTCCATGCGGGCGGCGGCTTCGCGATACCCCGCCCGCACCGCGACCAGCAGCTGCCGCGGCCCCACCGGCTGCTTCACGAAACCGGAGAGCAGCTCGGACGGCATCTCAGCGGGCAGATCGGGCTCGCCGTCGCGACCGAGCGCCACGATCGCCCCGCCGGCGTCCACGAACGCCCGCAGCACGTCGACGGTGAAGATCGAGCGGCTCTCGGAGTCGAGTACGAACACCGTCGGGCGCTCGTCCGCGATCAGCTCCCGCGGCACACGCGCTTCGCGCGCTTCGATCTGAGCCCCGTCGAGCGCGGGTCGAACGCCTGCAGGATTCCAGGCGGGTGTGTGCAGCAGGAGGTATCTCACGGCAGGGAGCTCGGTCCGGGTCGCCCCGGACTGTCACGTCAGGAGCTCTTCACGCGCTGGAGGCCCTGCTGCGCCTCGGTGTACTCCGGGAAGACGGCCAGGGCCCGCTGATACATCTCCGCGGCCTTGTCCTTCTGCCCACGGTCCTGGTACAGGAGCGCCTTCGAGTAGAAGGTCAGCGCCTCCGTCGGAACCTGCCGATTCATCCGCTGATCCGATGCCTGCCGCGGGAGCGGGGGCAGGTTGGCGTCTTTCATGAGCCGTGCGGCGACCGTGCGGATAATGTCGAACAGGTGATCCCGCTGCATGCGGTCCGACTCGACTTTGACGATCTCACTCGTCTCCACGTTGACGATCCGCGCGTCGAGCCGGAAGTCGCCGTAGAAATCGATGAACGTGCCGGCGATGACGTAGCGCGCGCCGACGAGCTTCCCGATTTTCGCCGCCGTTTCCGGAGTCACCTTGCCCGACGCGCCGAGGCTCTGCTCGGCGAGCAGCTTCTCGATCTGCCCGCGCTCCACCACCCGGGCCGCCGGATTGGCGGCGAGCTCAGAGATCAGCATCCCGGCGATGCCCTTCTGCAGCGCGTCGAAATTCTCCTTGTCCTGCCCATACGAGCCGCTGTTCTCGAATGGGAGCACGGCGATGCCCGGTCGGGCATCCTGGCCGCGGCCCTGGGCGCCCAGCTCACCTGCGACAGCGCCGAGCGCGCCGAGCGACAGCAATACAGGAACGAGACGCGAACGCATAGAGTCAGTTCCTCGGATCAGAGGGTCAGTGTCATCCCTTCCTGCGCCGCCACGACCTCGGCGGGCAGGCCCTTGGTTCGCGCCTGGCGGCGGGCGGCCGCGACCAGAGCGTCGATTGCCTCGTCGCCGTGCTCGGGCTCATGGTGAAACAGCACCAAGCGCTTCACACCGGCATCGCCCGCCAGCGCGACCGCCTCCTCGAAGGTCGAGTGGCCCCACCCCCGGTGCTCCTCCAGCTCCTCGGGCGTATACATCGCGTCGTGGATCAACAGCTCCACACCCTCCAGGAACGCCACGAAATCCTTGCGCCAAGACCCCGGGGTCTCGTAGTGCCCGCCCGGCCCGAGCTCGTTGTCGGTCACGTAGGCCATGCTCGGACCGCCTGCCGCGGGCGTGAGCCGGTAGCCGAGCGTCGTGCCGGGGTGGCGCAGTCGCATCGCCTGTACCCGGAAGGTCCCCACCGCGAACTCGCCCGGCTCCACCTGCTGCACCGTGAGCTTCGCCGACAACGCGTCCAGCGGGACGGGAAACACGGCCGGGTCCATCTGCTGGCGTAGGATCGCCTCGAGCGACGTCGTTCCCTGGCGCGAGCCCCAGATGCGTACCGCGTTGCCGGGAGCGAAGAAGGGCTTGAAGTGGGGCAGCCCCTGGATGTGGTCCCAGTGGGCGTGCGACAGCAGGATCTCCGCCTGCACGGCGCTCTGCTGGCGCTCGACCAGCTCACGCCCCAGCGCCCGGATACCGGTACCCGCGTCGAGGATGACCAGCTGGCCCCCTCCCTTGCGCCCGGTACCCTCCACGGCGACGCACGGCGTGTTGCCGCCGTAGCGCGCGGTGTGGGCTCCCGGGGTGGGGATGGAACCCCGCGTTCCCCAAAAGGTCACCGTGTAGGCCATCCGTGCCGACAAACGCCGTACCTTTTGGGCTAAGTTATGGAAAATTCGAGAGGTAGGACAAGCCGCCGCCTCACCGGACCCGCGTGACCCACCTCACGACCGTCCGGCGGACGCTTCCAGCGCGGAACGGTCGCGGATCAGGATCTCGCGGCGGCTGATCTCGATGTAGCCCTTGTCCACCAGCTCGCGCATGGTGCGGCTCACCGTCTCGCGGGACGACCCGATCATCTGCGCGATGGTGTGGTGCGTGAGGCGGCGCGTGATTTTGTCCGACCCCGCCTCGTCGGCGAGGTCGAGCAGCAGCTGCGCCACCCGGCCGTTCACGTCCAGCAGCACCAGGCTGCCGACCTTCTCATCCACGCGCCGCAGGCGACGGGACAGCTCCCGCAAGAGCCCCATGGCGATGCCCGGCGACTGCTGCAGGATGGCCTGGAAGTCCTCCCGCCGGATCACCAGCAGGTTCGAGTCTTCCATCGCGATCACGTGCGCCGAGCGGGGCTCTTCGTCGATGAGCGACATCTCACCGAAGAAGTCTCCCTCGCCCAGCACGGAGAGGATCACCTCCCGCCCGTCCTCGCCGATGAGCACAACCTTCACCTGTCCGGTGGCGACGACGTACAGGGCGTCCCCCGGGTCGTCTTCGAACAGGATCACTGAGTTGCGCGGGTAGCTCCGTTCGCGCGTGATTTCCGCCACGCGCTCGAGCTCGACGGGCGCTAACTGGCTGAACAGCGGGACCTTTTGGAGGATCGCCGTGACCGACACGATAGGCTTCCCCTAGGGGGTGGTAGGGTCGATGGTCGCGCAAGCTTACGTCCAAGGGGCGCCGGTGTCAATTCGGCGCGTGCCTCGCTGCTTGCCGCCAACTTGCGACGCCAGTTATATTTCCACACTTCGTGCCGTTCGACTTTTAGTCAAGGATTGAGTGCTGTGAAACCCGGGATTCACCCCGCCTATCAGCGGGCCAGCGTGCAGTGCGCGTGCGGCAACAACTTCGTCACGCGCTCCACCGTGCCCGTGATTCATGTCGAGGTCTGCGCCAAGTGCCACCCGTACTATACCGGCAAGCAAAAGCTGATGGATACCGCCGGGCGGGTGGAGCGTTTCCGTCAGAAATACGGGACCGAGAAGGCCGCAGGCTAACGCGTGGAGGCCCGACTCCGCCAGGCGCTCACGCGGGCGGAGGAGGTCGCCCGAGAGCTGGCCGACCCCGAGACCGCGCGGAATCCGGCCAAGCTCAGGCAGTTGGGCCGGGAGCACGCCCGGCTCGACCAGATCCGCCAGACGCACGAGCGGCTGGACCGGCTCGAGGGGGAGCTCGCGCAGGCGCGTGAGGTGCTCCAGGACCGGGATCCCGAGCTGTCGCAGCTGGCGCGCGCGGATGTCGAGCGGCTGCGCCCCGAGATCGAGCGGCTCGAGCGGCGGCTCGCCGACCTGCTCACCCCCGCGGACCCCCTCGATGACCGCGACGCGATCGTGGAGATTCGCGCCGGTACGGGAGGCGATGAGGCGGCCCTATTCGCCGCGGCGCTGTTTCGGATGTACACGCGGTTCTGCGAGCGGCGGGGCTGGAAGGTAGAGGTCGTCTCGCTCTCGGAGGGTAATCTCGGCGGCCTGAAGGAGGCTATCTTCGCCGCCCGGGGCCCGGGCGTCTACGGAACGCTGCGGTACGAATCGGGCGTCCATCGGGTGCAGCGCGTTCCCGTCACCGAGGCGCAGGGGCGCATCCACACCTCCGCTGCCACCGTGGCCGTGCTCCCCGAAGCGGAGGAGGTCGACGTGAAGATCGAAGACAAGGACCTCCGGATCGATGTCTTCCGCTCGCAGGGACCGGGCGGCCAGAGCGTCAACACGACCGACAGCGCCGTGCGCATCACCCACTTGCGGACCAATCTCGTCGTCCAGTGTCAGGACCAGAAGAGTCAGCTCCAGAACAAGATCAAGGCGCTCGAGGTGCTGCGCTCGCGCCTGCTCGACAAGATGATCGCCGAGCAGGAAGCGGCCCGAGCGCGCGAGCGCCGGGCGCAGGTGGGCACGGGGGACCGTTCGGCCAAGATTCGCACCTACAACTTTCCCCAGAACCGCGTCACCGACCACCGCATCCACTACACGGTCCACAACCTCTCCCAAGTGCTGGACGGCAACCTCGACGATCTGATCAACGCCCTGCGGCTCGCGGGCGAGAAGGAGCGGCTGAGTGCCTGAGGGCATGGCGCGGCGTTACGCCATTCGGGACGTGCTGGGCGAGGCCGTCGAGCGGCTCGCGGGCGCCGGGCTGGCAGACCCGCGGCGCGAGGCGCGCACCCTCTGGGCCGCGGTGGCGGGGCGGGGCGTGAAGCCTGGAGACGTGTGGCTCGGCCGCGACCGCCCGCCCGCGCCCGATGTCGCGCGTCGCTTCCGACGGGCCGTCGAACGCCGGGCGAGCGGCATGCCGTTCGGGTACGCCGCGGGGCGGGCGGACTTCCGCACCTTGGCGCTCAGGCTCGATCCCCGTGCGCTGGTTCCACGCCCCGAGACGGAGGGACTCGTCGAGCTGGTGCTTCGCGTCATGCGGGAAACGGGAAACCCTAAAGGACTCCCTCACGGTCGCGAGAAACGGGAAACGTGGGGTGCGGTGGCGGATATCGGTACCGGCTGCGGGTGCATCGCCTTGTCGCTGGCCGTCGAGGGGCGGTTCGAGCGGGTGATCGCCGTCGAGCGGTCGAGCGATGCCGCGGCGCTGGCGCTCGAGAACGTGGCGCTCGTGCAGCCGTCGGTGCCGGTCGAGATCCGCGAGGGTGACTTGCTCGCGCCGCTCGCCGGTGAACGCTACCGGGCCATCGTCTCGAACCCACCGTACTTGACCGAGGCGGAATACGCGACTCTCGACCCGGCGGTGCGGCTGTTCGAGCCGCGCGAGGCGCTGGTGAGCGGCACCGACGGGCTCGCGGCGACGCGGGCCCTACTCGCCGGCGCCCGGGCGCTGCTCGAGCCGGGCGGGTTCGTGGCGCTCGAGCTCGATGAGCGGCGCGCCCACGCCGTACGGGCGCTCGCGCTGCGGCACGGCTGGTCGCGCGTGGCCGTATACGACGATCTATTCGGGCGGCCACGGTTCCTGCTGGCGGGTCTCGAGGAGGGTGCGTGATCGATCAGAAGGCGAGCGAGTTGGGGCGGCTCCTGGGACAGAGCGAAGAGTACAAGGTGTTGCTCCGTGCCAGCGAGCGGATGAAGGAGGACGCAACGTGCCGGCAGTTGCTCGCCGAGGTGGAGCGCATCGCCCAGGATATCGAGCGGGCGACGCAGGAGGGGCGCGAGCCTGCGAAGGATCAGGTGGAGCGATATGACCGTGCCCTTCAGAGCGTCCAGGCGAATTCGGTGTATCAACAGGTCGTAGCCGCGCAGGCGAATTTCGAGAAGCTCATGGCCAAAGTGAACGCGCGGATCTACGAAGGTATGAAGCAGGGGGCCGCGAGCCCCATCATCACCTTGGGCTGATGGGCGTCTTCATCGTCGTGGAGGGCCCGGAAGGGGCGGGGAAATCCACGCTGGTGCGCTGGCTCGCGGCGCGGCTCACGGCCGAGGGACTCCAGGTGACGGCAGTGCGGCAGCCGGGCGGCACCCCGGTGGCGGAAGCGGCGCGCAAGGTAGCGCTCAAGTTTCCTCACGAGATGTCGCCGGTCGCGGAGCTGTTCCTGTTTCTCGCGGCGCGGGCCGATCTCGTTCAGCGGGTCATCCGGCCGGCGCTCGAGGCCGGGCAGGTGGTCGTCGCCGACCGATTCGACCTTTCGACCATCGCCTACCAGGTGGCGGGGGGCGGTTTGCCGGCCGAGGACGTCGCGCACGCCATCCGGCTCGCCACCGGCGGTCTCGTCCCGGACGTCACGCTCGTGCTCGACGTGCCGGTCGAGGTGGGGCGGGCCCGGCAACGGGCCGCGCGCAAGGTCCAGGATCGGTTCGAGCGGCAGGACGATGCGTTTCACGCCCGAGTGCTCGAGGCGTATCGCCGCGCGGCGGGGCCGGGCGTCGTGCACGTTGACGCGACACAGTCGAAGAAGGCCGTGCAGGACGCCGCCTGGCGCGAGGTCATGGCGGTGACCGCACTCTCAACACGAGGGGTCTCATGAAGCTCCGCAACGTCGTGATCGTCACCGCGGCCGCCGGGTTGGCCCTCGCCACCGGCGGCTGGCTGCTGCAGCGCCAGACCGAGCCCACGGGGTCCGTTTACCAGCAGGCGCGTCTGTTCGAGGACGTGCTTGCGCACGTCGCCGATTTCTACGTGGACTCGGTCGAGGAGCGCCGGCTGTACCAGATGGCGATCGACGGCATGCTCGACCAGCTGCACGACCCGTATTCGGTCTTTCTGAAGCGGGACGACTTCCGGGCACTCAACGAGGCGACGACGGGCAACTACGGCGGCCTGGGCATCCAGATCGACGTACGGGACGGTTGGATCACCGTCGTGGCGCCGCTCCCCGACACGCCCGCGGAGCGGGTGGGGATCCAGTCGGGCGATCAGATCGTCGCCCTGGACGGTCGCTCGACCGAGGGCTGGAAGAACGATCAGGCCGTGAAGCAGCTGCGCGGCGAGCCGGGCAGTGCGGTGGAGCTCCGGGTGCGCCGGGTCGGGGTCGACGGGCCGCTCACCTTCAAGCTCACGCGCGCCACGATCCACATCCGCTCGGTCCAGGTCTCGATGATGCTCGACGAGAAGGTCGGTTACGTCCTGCTCACGCCCGTGAGCGAGACGTCCGCGCAGGAGCTCACCGACGCCGTCAACGGTCTGGTTCAGAAGGGGATGAAGTCGCTGGTGCTCGATCTCCGCGGCAACCCCGGCGGGCTGCTCGACCAGGGCGTGGCGGTGAGCGAGCTGTTCCTCGACCCAGGGCAGGAAGTCGTGGAGACCCGTGGCCGCGCACCCACGACGTCCAAGACGTACCGCGACGCGAAACCTCAAGCGTGGCCGAACCTCCCCGTCGTGGTGCTCACGAACGGGGGCACCGCCAGCGCGGCCGAGATCATCACCGGCGCGCTGCAGGATCACGACCGCGCCGTGGTGGTCGGAACGCCGACGTTCGGGAAGGGACTGGTGCAGTCGTTGTGGCAGCTCACGCCCGAGACCGCATTGAAGCTCACGACGGCGCGCTGGTACACGCCCAGCGGCCGTACCATCCAGCGCAAGAGCAAGAACGAAGAGGATCAGGTCGCGCAGGCCGAAGCCGCGGAGCTGGGGCGCGACAGCACGAAGGTCGATTCCTCGCTGGTATTTCACACGGACCACGGCCGCGTCGTCATGGGCGGTGGTGGTATCCGGCCGGACCTGTTCGTCGCGCCCGACACCTTCACGACGGTGGAGCGCGCCTTCGTCAAAGGGCTGGGCAACAAGATCCCCACCTATTGGGACGTCCGCACCGCCTACGCGCTCGAAATCAAGACGTCGGGCCGCCTGAAGAGTGCCGACTTCACCGTCACCCCGGACATGGCGGACGAGGTCATCCGGCGGCTGCGGGCGCGGGGCGTCGCGCTGCCGGACAGCGTCATCGCGGGCGCCCGCCACGTCATCGCCCAGGATCTCGGCTACGAGATTGCGCGCTATGTCTTCGGCCGTCCAGCCGAAGTGCGCCGCCAGCGGGAGGAAGACCGCCAGGTGCAGGCCGCACTGGGCCTGGCGCGCCGCGCCAAGTCGCCCCAGGATCTCCTCGCCCTGGCGGCCGCCAAGGCACCGGCGACCCTGCGGAATTAGGTGGCGCCCCACGTCGTGGGGATCATCGGGCCCGGCCGAGCCGGTGTCGGATTGGCGCTGGCGCTGGCGCGCGCGGGGGAGGGAAGACGCTACGACGTCCGTCTCCACGGCCGCAGCAAGAAGCCGGTGCCCAAGCCCCTCAAGCTCACGGTTGGTTCCGAAAACGAGCCGCCCGCCTGGATCGCCCAGGCGGGCGTCGTCATTCTTGCCGTCCGGGACGACGCGATTCGGTCGCTGGCGGATGGGCTGGCGCGCGCCGCCGCAATCAGCGCCGATCAGGTGGTGCTGCACCTCTCAGGCGCGCAGGGTCAGGAGGCGCTCGGGCCGCTCGTGGCGTCGCGCGCCGCGCTGGGGTCGCTCCACCCGCTTCAGACGATTTCCGATCCAGAGCACGCGGCGGCGCGCCTCAAGGGCGCCTGGGCGGCGGTGGAGGGGATGCCCCGCGCGGTGCAGGCGGCCGAGGTGCTGGCGCAGGATCTCGGCATGCGGCCGTTTCGCATCCCGTCCAAGGCCAAGCCGATCTATCACGCGAGCGCCGTGTTCGCGTCCAACTACTTCGTGGTGGTGGAGGCGGTAGCCCAGCGCCTGCTGCGGCATGCCGGCTTATCGGATGCGGAGGCGTGGCAGGCGCTGCGGCCGCTGGTGGAGGGGACGCTCGAGAACCTGACGCGCCAAGAGCCTTTGGCGGCGCTCACCGGCCCCGTGGCGCGCGGCGACACAGCGACCATCCGCCGTCATCTCGAGGCGTTGACCCACGACGACGCGTTGCTGTATCGCGCCCTCGGACGAGCGGCCCTGGAGCTCGCGCAGAAACGGGGGATGGACGAAGCGACGGCCGCCCAGGTTGCAGTGGCGCTCGCCACGGATCTACCACCGGTGATTCGTAAGGCGTAGGGCGCTAGCAAACATTATGTAACATTATCAAAATTGACATAACAGTAGTAATTAGGTACCTTGGGCCTCAAACCCCAAGGGCCCGGCCATGGCCACCGACCAGCCGATCACGACCTACTCCGATTTCCTGAAAGCGCTGCTCAGCGACCGAGAACGGTTCTTCGAAGAGGTCGTCGAGGGTGTGGCGCTTGGCCGCAAGCTGCGATACGCCATCGTCACGATCATCACATTGTCCGGGTTCTTCGGACTCGTCGCGGGCGCGTACTCGGGTCCCGCGCAGGCTGTGTCAGCGGGCGTCAAACTGCCGTTCCTGTTCTTTGCGACGTTCGCGGTCTGCTTTCCCGCGTTCTTCGTGGTGCAGGTCCTGGTCGGCTCGCGCTTGCGCCTGCTGCAGGTCGCCGTGTTGGTGTTCGGCGCGCTCGCGCTCACGTGCGTGCTCCTGGCCGCGTTCGTACCGATCACGGCGTTCTTTCTCATCACCGGCGCGAATTACTACTTCCAGCACCTCCTGAACATCGCGATCGCGGGAGTGGCCGGACTGTTCGGCATGTACGCGCTGCACGAGGGGCTAAGTGTCGTCTGCGAGAAGCGCGGCGTGTACCCGCGCAAGGCCCTCACCATCATGCGCGCGTGGGCGCTCCTGTTCGCGTTCGTCGGCGTCCAGCTGGCGTGGAGTCTTCGCCCCTTCCTGGGCGATCGCAACAAGCCGTTCCGCGTGTTCGGCAGCTACCAGGGCAACTTCTACGCGGCGATCATTTACGCGGTCAACAAGCTGCTGCAAGGAGAGGAGAAGCCGACAGCGCCGCCCGGCACACACGACACGATCCCGCGATTTCGCGGTTTCATTATTCCGCCCATCGACACGGCTGCCGACTCGACCCATGGCCGGAAGCGCCCATGACTCGGGATGGTAGCAAGGCTCGCGGACCGGTTCTCGATAACGAGATTCTGACGATCGAGGAGGTCGCCGCATATTTGCGGCTCACCCCCCAGACCATCTACAAATGGGCGCAGGAGAAGCGAATCCCGGCGGCGAAGCTGGGAAAGGAGTGGCGCTTTCGGAGGAGTATCGTCGATCGCTGGTTGGACGAGCAGATCCTGAGCAGCGAGTCGGGTTTCGAGCACTTGAAGAAGGAGCCTACTGATCTACCACCCGCACTCCGGCCGGGGGCGAAAACGTGAGCTCGCGACCGGGGACCCCGGCGTTCACCCGGATGTTTCGCAGAATCACCGTCCGCTCTTGTCCGGAGCTCTCCGTGATATCGACGCGGTGCACCAGCCCGTCCTCCCGCCCCAGCCTGATCGACGCTTCGCTGTAAGGTTGGTCGTGCCGCTTCGGCACCAGCCGGATGACGTCGACCGGCCCCCCCCCCGCGCCCACCCCGTCCGGAAGCGAGTCGGCCCGGACGTACTGCGCCGTGTAGCGCTCGCGCGGCTGCTCCACGAACTGTCCGATCAGATTCGGGCCCGTGGTGCCGTATTCGGGGATGCGGGAGCGGATCACCTGACCGGGGGTGGTGCTCGGCGTGTACAGCCAAAGGAACCGACCATCCGCCACGATGCGATCGCCCTTGGGCGCCGTGAACCGCATCGCAAAACGACTCGGACGCATCTGGTACAGCCGGCCGCGCGTCGTGTCGGGCGTGCCGATCATCGGATTTGTGATGATCTGCACGAAGTCGGCGGAGAGGCTGGTGATCGTCTGGTACGTCGCGCTGGCGCGGTCGAGGATGGGCCAGGGGTCGGGGGATTGGAGCGCGAGGGAGAGCCCGATCGCGAGAAGCGCGGAACGTGGAACGCGGAACGCGGAACATGCGTACCAGCGTTGGCTCGGCTGTTCCGCGTTCCGACTTCCGCGTTCCGCGTTTTCCGTTCTCACGCCCCCACGCCCGCCGGCTCGGCGACGCGCCGGCCGATCACCTCGGCGATCACCCGGACCTCGCGCATCAGCTGGGCGAATTGGTCGGGGAAGAGCGTCTGCGCCCCGTCCGACAGCGCTTGCTCCGGGTTGGGGTGCACTTCGACCATGATACCGTCCGCCCCCGCGGCGACCGCCGCGCGGGCCATCGGGATCACCTTGTCGCGCAGCCCGGTGCCGTGCGACGGATCCGCGATGATCGGCAGGTGCGACAGCTTGTGCACCACCGGAATGGCGGTGAGGTCGAACACGTTGCGTGTGGCGGTGTCGAACCCGCGGATGCCACGCTCGCACAAGATCACGTCGTGGTTCCCCTCGGCGAGCACGTATTCCGCCGAGAGGAGCAGCTCCTCGATGGTCGCGGCCATCCCGCGCTTCAGGAGCACGGCCTTCTTCGCCCGGCCCGCCGCCCTGAGCAAGGAGGAGTTCTGCATGTTGCGGGCGCCGATCTGAATGATGTCCGCGACCTCGGCCACGTAACCGACGCCTTCGGGATCCATCGCCTCGGTGCAGATCAGGAGGCCCGTCTCCTCGCGCGCCTTGGCGAGCAGCTTGAGCCCCGGCCGGCCCAGCCCCTGGAACGCGTACGGCGAGGTGCGCGGCTTCCAGGCGCCGCCGCGCAGGATCACGGCTCCCGCCTCCTTCACCAGCCGCGCCGCATCGATGATCTGTCGCTCGTTTTCCACGGAGCACGGACCCGCGATGGTCACGACCTCGGGGCCGCCGACCGTCACACCGCCGGGGAGGCGCACCACGGTGTTCTCCGCCTGCCACTCCCGGCTCACCTGCTTGTAGGGCTTGGTGACGTGAATGACGTCCTGGACGCCGGGGAGCCCTTCCAGCCGCGAGGCGTCGACCCGCCCGTCGTTCCCGACCAGGCCGACCGCCGTGCGCTGCGCCCCCGGCATGGGCCGGGCCTTGTACCCCATCTCCTCGATCACGGCGATGACGCGCCGGACCTCCGCTTCCGTCGCGCCGTGACGCATCACGATCAGCACGGCTACTTCCCTCCGATGGTGAACCGGTCGCCATCGCGGGCCGCCGTCACCCGCCCGGTGAACCGCGTCCCGGCCGCACGCGCCGGGTCCGAAGTTTCAACCGGCGGATAGAAGTGCGTCAAGACGAGCTGCCGCGCCTTGGCGTCCCGGGCCAGCTCGCCCGCCTGCTCCGGCGTGAGATGGCTGTCCATAGCCATCTCCTTGGGGAGCGAGCACTCGGCGAGCAGCAGGTCGGTCCCGGTGGCCCAGCGGGCCAGCTCGCTCGAGGGTCCCGTGTCGCCCGTGTACACCAGCCGGCCTTCGGGCGCGGTCAAGGACAGCGCCACACTCTCGGAAGTGTGGGGCACGGGGAAGGTCTCGAGGCTCACCTCGGCGTCGAGCGGGAACGGCTCGCCGTTTTGGACGTCCAGAATGCCGATCGGGAAGCCGGGGTCGAGCAGCCAGGGCCCGTACACCTCGGCGAGCTGCTTCACGAGGCGGACCACGCCGCGGGGACCGAGGATCACGAGGGATTCCTGGCGCGGCGGCACGGTGGTGTACTTGAGGGCGTACACCAACATCGGCAGCTCGCCCCAATGGTCCGGGTGGAAGTGCGACAGGACCACGTGAGTGACCTGATGCCACGGCAGGCCGAACTGCGCGAGGCGGTGCAGCGCACCCCCGCCGCAGTCGAGCAGGATCTTGAGGTTCCCCCGACCCACCCAGTGGCATGCCGACGTCCGGGTGGCCGACGGCGCGACCGTCCCGGTGCCGACGGTGACAAGGTCCAATTAGACCGGCTCCATCTGACCGAGCCGCACGCCGACGATGGTCGAAACGCCGGGCTCCTGCATCGTGACTCCGTATACGGCGTCGGCGGCCTGCATGGTGCGCGGGTTGTGGGTGATGACGATAAACTGCGTCAGGTCCTTGAACTCTGCGAGCAGGCGCACGTAGCGGCCCACGTTGGCGTCGTCGAGGGGGGCGTCTACCTCGTCGAGCAGGCAGAAGGGACTCGGCTTGGTCAGGAAGATCGCGAACAGGAGCGACACGGCGACGAGCGTGCGCTCTCCGGATGAGAGCAGATGGATCCGCTGCGTGCGCTTGCCACGCGGCGCAGCGTGGATCTCGATCTCGCTCTCGAGCGGCTCGTCCTCGTTCGCGAGCCGCACGTCGCATTCGCCGCCGCCGAACAGCGTCTGGAACACCGTGCGGAAGTTCTCCCGGACCTTGCCGAACGACTCGAGGAACATCGCCTTCGCGGTCTGGTCGATCTCGCGTGCCGCCTGCTGAAGCGACTGGCGCGCGGCCACCAGGTCGTCCCGCTGCGTCATCAGGAATTCGAGGCGCTTGACCTCTTCTCCATGCTCGTCCACCGCGAGGGCGTTGACGGGTCCGACGGCGTCGATCGCCGTCCGCAACCGCTCGTCCTCCTGGCGCAGCCATTCCAGGTCGCCGGCGACCTCGGGCGCTTCGGCCAGCAGCTGATCGAGGGGCTTGCGCCACTCGGCCTCGACCCGCGCCACGAGCCCACGCCGGCGGCCCACGACCTCGGTGCGCTCGAGCTCGAGTTTGTGCTCGTCCGCGCCGAGGGCGTCCAACGCCTGGCGCGTGTCCTCGACCGCCGCTTCCGTCTGGGCGACGCGCGCGTCCGCTGCCTCGACCTGGACCCCGGCTTCGCCGGCGGCGACCTCCAGCGCCCCCAGGGCGAGGCGGCGCTCTTTGAGTTGATCCTCCCACTGAGTCCGCTGCGCCGTGAGGGTCGCGGCCTCGTGGTCGAGCACGCTCATCTCTGCGGCGAGCGTCGCGGACTGCCGGCGCGCTTCCTCGGCCTCGGCGGCGGCCCGGCCGGCCCGCTCGCGTGCGGCACCGAGCCGCGCCTCGACCTGGGCGGCATCCACCTGCCACCGCACCCGCTGCTCCCGCGCCGCCTCCTGCTGCGCCTCGAGGTCGACCAGCTGTGCGCGCTCCCGCCCCAGGCGCTCGTCGAGGCGGACGCGCTCGACTTCATGGCGCTCGAGGTCCGTGTGCAGCGCGTTGAGTCGGACTTCCACTTCCGACAGCCGCGTGGAAAGCCGTTCCACCTGCACGCCCGCGTCGGTCGCCTCTCTCTGGGCGTGGGCGGCGGCGCGCTCCGCGTCGTCCTTCGCGGCGCCGGCTTCGAGCTCCTGCTGGCGGGCCCGCTCCGCCGCTTCACCCGCCGCGGCGAACGCCGCCTCGGCAGCGGCGAGCTCGGCGAGCGTTCGCTCCAGCGTCGTAGCGGCGCCGCCGCGGTGCGCCTCCGCGTCTCGCACTTCCTGTGCGAGTGCTTCCAGCTCGGCGCGGCGCTCGAGCGGTCCCCCACCCGCCACGGTGGGTCCCGCGAGGAACACGGCGCCGTTGGCTCGTCGTAACGCACGTCCTCTCCCCGCTCCCCCGCCGTCCAAGACCTCGTTGCCCGCGAGCAGCGCGCGCACCCACGCGGCCGCGGGCCCGTCCACACGCAGGTCGTCGGTCAGGGGATGCCCGTCCGCCGCGAGCCGCGGTCCGGGCACGCTCGGCAGGAGCACCAGCGGCCCGGGTTGCACCTCTTCGTGCCAGCGGCGGATCGTCTCGACGGCGCTGGCGTCGCGCACCAGCACGGCGTGTAGCCACTCACCCAGCAGCTGCTCGGCGAGCACCGCGTCGCGCCGGCTGGTACGGACGAAATCCGACAGCGGCCCGATCACCGCGTCGGCGAACCGCGCCCGCTCCTTGAGCAGGGCCTGCGCGGCGGGCGCCAGCCCCACGCGCTCGCGCTCCAGCTCGGCGAGGGCGTCCCGCCGCGCCGTCACCTGCGCGAGCGCCCCCTCGGCTTGGCGCCGTGCCGCCCGACCGTGTGTCTCTTGCTCCTTCAGCTCGGCCACGCGCCGTCGCGCCTGCTCCAATCCCGCGGCCGCCTGGGCCGCGGCGCGACCGAGGGCCGTTGCCTCTTGCGCGCGCGTACTCACCTGAGCGGTCGCCGCCCACTCGGTCTCCGCCCGACGGGCACGCTCCTGAGACGCATCCGCGAGCTGTTGCCCCAGCTCCGCCCGCTCCCGCTCGAGCGCCGCCCGCTCGCCTTCGAGCGCTCGGAACGCCTCCGCTCGCCGCTGCAGGTCCTCCTCGAGCTCGCGCACCGCCGCGCGCTGCGCCAGCAACCGGTCACGCCCCTCCTGCTCGAGTGTGGTGCGCCCCGCCAGCTCCTGCCCGACCGACGCGAGGTCGCGCTCCGCCGCCGCGCACTCGGCGGCGGCCGCCACCCGCTCCCGCTCCGCCTGGACGGCGTGCGACTCTTCCTGCTCCCGCCGCTGCCCCGCTGTGGCGCGCCGTTGGCCGGCGTTGCGTAGCCGCTCCGCGGCGAGCGCGAGATCGCCCTCCAGCCGACCCGTCTCGAGCTTGGCATCGGCCAGGCGGCGCTCCACTTCCGTACGACGCGCCTCGGCCGTGTGGCGCGCCTGGACCCCCGCCTCCCGCTCCCCCTCCGCCGCCTCCAGCCGGGTCCGCCCGCCGGGGAGGGCCGCGGCCAGCTGCTCGGCGCGCTGCCCCAGGCCGCCGAGTGTCAGATCGAAGTCTTCGAGCTCACGTCGCACCAGCGTCAAGGCGATGCCGAAGCGCTCGTCGATCATCTTGTCGTAGCGCTCCGCCTTGCCGCGCTGACGCGCCAGGCTCCGCACCTGCGTTTGCACCTCGCTGACCAGGTCTTCGAGCCGGGCGAGGTCGGCCGCCGTCTCCTCGAGCCGGCGCTCCGTGCTCGTCCTGCGATCGCGGTAAAGCCCGATCCCGGCCGCCTCTTCGAACAGGGCGCGTCGCTCCTCGGCCTTCTCCGACAGGAGCGCCTCGATCATTTTGGCTTCCATCACCACGGCTGCGTCGGCACCCAGACCCGTGCCGCGCAGCAGGTCCTGGATGTCACGCAACCGCACCGCCGAGCGATTGAGCAGGTACTCGCTCTGTCCGGAGCGCGAAAGGCGGCGTGTGACCAGGACTTCCTGAAAGGCGATCGGGAGCGTCCCGTCCGAGTTGTCGAACACCAGGGAGACCTCGGCCACGTTCACCGGCCGGCGCCCAGTCGAGCCCTGGAAGATGACGTCTTCCATTTTGCCGCCGCGCAGCAGGCGCGGCGACTGCTCGCCCAGGACCCAACGCACGGCATCGGAGATGTTGGACTTGCCGCAGCCGTTCGGACCCACGATCGCGGTGACGCCCGCCTCGAATGGCAGCTCGACCGCGCCCGCGAACGACTTGAAGCCCGACAACTCGAGCCGGGTCAGTCTCATGGAGTGGTGCCCCCTCCCATCCGGGTGACGAGCGTTGCCTGAACGCCTGCCCGCTTGAGCCGCGCCTCGAGGAGGCTGGCTTGCTCGGGCGTCTCGAACGCACCCGCCAACCAGCGTGACCCCGATCCCCACGGCACGACCGGAATGCCGCGCGCCCGCAGGCGGCTCGGTGCGGGTGCTCCATCGCTCAGCGAGAAGGAATACGGTGCGCGCAGCACATCGCCTTGGCCCCGCGCGGCGAGACCGTGCTTCCACATCCCCGCGCGGGCGCCGACGGCGGAATCGCGCGTCGGGAACGCGCCCGCGAGCACGCGATACCACACCGCGCTGCCGCGCCCCCGGTCGTCCAGCGCGACCGGAGTCACGAATGGGGTGACGCCATCGGCCGCCAGACGGTCCGCGAGCGCCAGTGCCTTGTCGAGTCTCGCGTACGCTGCGAGCTGCACCGTCCAGGCGAGCGAATCGACCCGCCGGGCGGGCGCGGCGGCGATCGGTCGTGCCCGCACGGGCGCTGCGGGTGGGGGAGCGGCTGCCCGGCGATGCTCGGCTCCGCGCGCGAGCAGCCCCCAGCTGCCGGCCGCGCCCGCCGCCAGCGTGGCGGCCACGAATACCGGGCGGGCCAGCCGATGCGTGGGGCGCCGCACTGCGGCCGAGATGCGCCCCGGCGGGGGCGCGACCGATCGCGGGTCCGGCGCGGGCGCCGCCGCCGGCGTCCAGCGCTCACGCACCACGCCCAGCAACGGCACGCCCCGCTCCATGACCGCGGTGATCCCCTGACCGATCGACGACTCGGGCTCGTAGCCGTCGGGCGACAGCACGATCAGTCCGTCCGGGACCGCCGAGAGCCGGGCGAGTGCGCCCGCGGAGAGGTACAGGAGCAGTAACGCGTCCTCGACCCGAAAGCCGGCATGCAGCTTCTTCCAGCGCGGGTTCGCGAACAGGTCGCCCGCGTGCGCCGTCACCGTGCCCGCGGCGATGAAGAAGACGCGATCGACTTCGTGCGCCGCCTTGGTGAGCGACACATCGTATTCGAACGCGTCCACGATCCCCTCGGTGGGCGTGAGGCCCACCGTCTCGTGCAGCGTGGGCTGCTCGAGCCACAGGTCCACGAGCGCAATCCGTCGGTCGGCGAGCGCCGCGGCGCGGGCTACGTCCCACGCGGCACCCGCGGCCCACTTCAGGTCCCCCGTCGCCGGCACGAGCGCGACCAAGGCCTGTCCGGTGACCAGTGACGGCACCAGCGCGTCGAGACGGGAGCGCGGCAGTGGACGAACGGTCACGGTGTCGGCTGGTAGATCCAGAAGGGGCGGCCGAGCTTCCGGCCGATGCCCTCGGCTTGGGCCCGCGTAGGGTAGGGCCCGAGTACCACGCGGTAGCCGTCGTCGGGATTGCGGGGCTGGAGCACGCGCGCCGCGAGCCCGGCCCGAGTGAGCTGCTGCGCCATCTCCGACGACCAGGCCTCGTTCTGCGAGGTCGACACCTGGACGTACATCGGTCCCTCGGGCCCCGCCGTATCGGAGGCCACCCCTGGGTCGGCCTGCGCGCCCGCGTCTCCAAATGCGCCGCGATATGCGCCACGCGGTCGCCACCCGGTGAGCATCCACAGGTCCGCCCCGCCCCCCTTCACACGTCCCGTGGCCGCGAGCGAGTCGGGCCGGTAGGCGATCACGTCGTCGCCCTGGCGCACGAGCAACGCGCCGTCCGGGGCGATGGCTGGCAGATCGGTGCGCCACGCGCTCGCGAGCGTCCCGACGAGCCGTTTCACAGGGAGATCCACCACGAATACGGAGTCCTCCGTGGCGGGCTTGGCGAGCAACCAGCGGCCGAGTGGGTCGAGCCGGATCGTGGCTGCGGGCAGCGGGAGCGCGATGCCGTCGATCTCTTCGCGCTCGTACCGGTCGATCGCCGCCAGGCCTGGCTCGGTGCGTCGGGCGACGTAGATGCGATGCCCCGACGGCGAGAACACCAGCGCGCGCGGGTGGTCCGCCAGCGGGACGAAGCTGGCCTCGCGGCGGCCGAGCGGGTCCATGAGGACTATCCCTGAGTCGGCGGCGACGCCGACCAGATCGCCCCAACGGGTCGCCGCCACGTCGCTTCCGGCCGGGAGTGGTCGACTGGTGGGCGGTTGATCGGCGGCGGCGGTGATGAGCGCCGGTGCGTCGGCCACCACGAGGCGCTGGTCGGCGGCGCCGAACAGCTGCAGCGGCACGGCGGGCAGGGGCTGCGGCCAGGAGACCCGCAGCCGCCGTGCGAGTGTCACGACCCGGCGCTTCGCGTCTACGGTATAGAGCGTGCCGTCGGGACCGAGCGTCGCCTGCTCGATGCCCGAGGCCACGGTGTCGACCCGGGCACTACCGAGATCGAGCGCCAGGACGTCGCTCTTCGGGCTCGTGACAGTCGTGTCCTGCTTGGCGCGCGCATTCTTTTTCTTCGGGTTCTTCGGGCTCGTGTCCTTCGTGGCGGTGGTGACATAGAGGAACTCGGCCTCGGTGTCGAGCCCGATCACCCGGGTGACCGGCGGGAGCTTGCCGCGAATCGCGCTGGGGATCTCGACCATGGCGGGGAGGCGATACACCCTGGGGGCTCCCCCCTTCGTCGGGATACGAATGGCGACCCCGGCGGTACGAGCTGCGCCGGCGCTGGCGCGGCTAACTGCTTGGCGACTAACCGCTTGTTTGGCAGGCGGTTGGGACGATGATGCGGCAGGCGCCCTGGACCGGCAGCCCCAGAGCGTCAGGCTGGTGAGGAGGAGGTAGCGGGTATGCAAATGGCCTCGCCGGACAAGATAGGCAACCGGCGAGGCCAGGACAAGTGGTTTAGCGATGCGGAGTTAGAACGTTGGGCCGAGGCTCACCGTCCAGTAGGGGTTGTTGTGCGGCCGGCTCAGTGGCTTGGTGTAGTCGAACCGGAGCACCACGAAGCCGAGGAAGTTAATCCGGATCGAGCCGCCCCAGCTGCGCAGCGGCGCGCGCACGGTCTCGGGGCTTTCGTCGCTGGATCGGCTCCACACGAGCTTCGAGTTCGAGTCCCATGCGAGCCCTGCGTCGTAGAAGATGGCGCCTTCGATCGGGGGGAGCCCAACCGGAAGGAACCCGAGCACCAGGCTGCGGGTCAGCGGGAAGCGCAGCTCGGCGTTCGCCACCGCGAAACGCGACCCGATGAGCTGGTCGAGCTCGGGGCAACCGCTGGTCGTCGCCGCGAGGCACTCGTTGCGGGAACAGGTCGCCGTCCCGTCCGAAGCGGCCAAAGAACAGGCCGCGCAAGGCGAGCGTGAAGGGTCGGGCGAAGAAGTAGCGTCGCCAGTCGACCAGGCCGGAGGTGAACTTCCACGCGCCGAAGCTCGGAGAGACCTCCAACCGCCAGCGCGAGCCCGCGAACGGTCCGACGAACCCGAACAGCGAGTTGTCGTGGACCAGCGCGAGCTGGGGCCCGTAGTAGCTGACGGAAGGGCCGCTCCCCGTCACGGGGTCGTAGATGTTCAGCACGGCGCCGGAGCCGCGGTCCACGAGGTAGTCCTGCCGCAACGTGTCCTGGGTGATGTTCGCGAAATGTCCGCCGATCTCTACGCGGGTAAACCGGCTGAACGGATAGTATCCTTGCGCGAATACGTCGCGGATCACGAAGCGCTCGAGCCGCGGCGTGAGGATCACGGTGTTCGGGTCCGTGGTGGACTGCACGAGCGTCGGCAGATAGAAGTACAGCGGTTCCTGCGAGCCGCCGAACGCCCAGTTCAGGCGGTGCGCCTGGTTGATGTAGGCCGCGAGCACCTGGGCTTCGCTCAGGCGGCCGTTGACCGAGCCGGAGAACACCATCGTGTGGTTGCCGAGGATATCCGACAACGAGATCGCCGTGCCGCCGAAAAAGCCGCGGCCGAAATTATCCCGCTCGTAGCCGATGGTCGGCCGCGCCACGTAGTCCGGGCTGTACCGCGTGTGGTAGGGCCGGAACGTGAACTCGCTCGTGTCCGGCAGGGCGGGGGACGAGTCGAGGAGGCTCTTCACCGAGACGGGGGCCGGCGCCGCGCCGGTGTCGGACGTCTGGGGCGTAGTGCCGGAAGCCCGGAACCCGGCGGGCGACCGGTACACCGACGTGCCGGCCCGGGGTCCCGAGTCCGCCGGCACCGCGGTCGTGGCCAGGAGCGCCGTCGGCCCGCCGAGCGCCCGGCGCTGGGCGGCGAGCAGCGATGTCACGGGCGGCGCGGCCGGTGCCTGGTAC
>Ga0209160_1000140_pt1 | contig 50980 bp, 57 predicted proteins | sample GraSoiAngelo_153_FD_186167 | JGI IMG/M metagenome (GOLD analysis project Ga0209160, IMG submission 186167) | Grasslands soil microbial communities from the Angelo Coastal Reserve, California, USA - 14_1009_12_40cm (SPAdes) (version 2) | ecosystem: Environmental > Terrestrial > Soil > Grasslands ...
CAAGAGAGGAGAATACCATCAGAGTGCTGAAGAATACGGCCTCGCAGCAGATGCAATGGAGCAGATCCTAGGGGAGCCGGAACCGGAACAAACCAAGAAGGAGATGAAACTCATCGTGGTGCTATCGAGAGCATGGCAATTCATGGCCCGCGCCGAAGCAGAAGTATCCCCGAATCTGTACTTGGAGGCCTCACGACTCTTCGAGGAGGCCAAAGAGCTGAGCTCGAGCGAGAAAGCTAGAATGCTAGCATTGGGTCACAGCCGGTTCTGCAGGGCATTAGAGGCTGGGACGAAATTCGCTGACACTGGAGACGAAACTCTCCGTTCCTCAGCTATTCAGCAGTTAGAGAGTGCAGCCAACTACTACGTCAGGGCTGGTTTCCAGAACGCGTCTGACTACGCCGAGGCATGCAAGCTGCTTTTCGATGCGTACGCCTGTATGAACAAGGCTAACAGAGAAGATGTGCACGAAGCGAAGGCTAAGCTCTTCGTCTTGGCCGAGAAGATGTTAGCTTCCTCAGCCGACCTGTTCGCAAAGGAAAGATCAAGTCTCGCAACTTCTTGGAAAGGTGAAAGCGGAAAGAGATCTTGCCACATCGTTTACTGACATCTTCCACGCACCTCCGGTCGTCTCGACGACGGCAACCTTCGGCACGCCTACCCCCGCCTTCGAGAAAGCCGTTGGACTGGACAGGTTCGAGCATGCAGATGTTCAAGCGAGCATACTAACCCACCAGAAAGATGTCAAGGTAGGAGAATCTCTCGAAGTGGAAATAGAGCTCGTTAACGCAGGGAAGGGCGCCGCCCAACTCGTTAAGGTTGAGCAGGTTGTCCCAGAGGGTTTTGAGCTGACCAAGAAACCAGAGTTCTATCGAGTGGAGGACCATTATCTCAATATGAGAGGAAAGCGGCTGGACCCGTTGAAGACCGAAGAAGTGAGATTGACGCTAAGGCCGCGGGCACAGGGACTTTTCAAACTGAATCCACGGATACTCTACCTTGACGAAGGTGGAAAATACAAGTCCCACGAGCCTGAGCCTGTAGACATAACGGTCAAGGAGCTAGGCATCACGGGTTGGCTCAAGGGCCGCTAGAAACATTGGTATCTTGTGGCCTCCGAAACACCTAGGGTGGGGTGCTCCTCTTGATTCTTGGAATCCACCCTGGAACATTTTGTTTGTAGCGGCGACAGTCTTCGCCGAACCTTCCCTGCAGACCTTTCTCCTCACGAGTAATTCCGATGTAGATGATTGGGAGGCCAATCAGTCCTAGAGTCGCGAGAAATGGAGAAGGAATCGCCATTACAATTCCAAGGTAGATCATGAAGCCTCCGAGATAGAGCGGGTTGCGAATCAGGCGATACGGGCCTGTCATAACAAGGGCCTTCGCGGGCCTGGTATAGAGAGGGGTGCCGTTGCCTGTATTGAATATAGTGGAGCTTGCCCAGAACCGGAGAGCTACTCCGCCAAGAACAGGCACAATCCCTAGGTAATTGTATGGCCAGGCTAGAATCATTCTCAAGCCAAGCAAAGCATCAACCCAAAGCCCAAGCAACGCCCATGCAACAAAACCTATCAAAACAACTGCCTCGAAGAGGACTGGTTTTACAATCTCACTCATTGCTACCATCAGAGCGAGAGTTTTAGTCTGCTGTGTGGGTCCAAAATTCTTCCGTTTGCTCAGTCCAATCTGTGCTAGTTGCGCTGGGAAAGCTAAAGAGCCTTCAAGCCGCTCAAACACATCGGGGTCAGGTTGACTGATGACAAAACGCAGGTACGGCCTCAGCTACCATTGAAGACCCAGCGGCTCCTTCTCAGAGAATTTGTGGAAGATGACTGGCAACCGATCCATTCCTACACTTCCGATCCTGAGGTCTTCCGGTACGTTGAAGGCGGTCCTCTCAACGACCAACAGACCAGAGTCTCCATTGAAAAGGCAATAGCAAGCCAGAGAGAAGACCCTCGACTAGACTTCCGCCTCGCAGTCGCACTGAAGGAGGAAGAGTTCTAGAGAAGGTCGGGATGAGACGTGAAGGGGTTTTGCGGAAGAACTGGACGGTAAGAGGAGAATGGCGTGACGCGTTTCTCTATGCGATGATCGAATCCGAGTGGAGCAATTCACAAGATGCCAATTCATTGAAAAGCTAGATGTTTCTCTCGCGAGTTGTGAGAGAACAATTTGACTAGAGCCATCGATCATCTAACTGACGAGAGAGTGCTGTCTTTCTTGCGAACTTATCTAGGCTTGGAAAGAGAGAAAAGAACAGAGGTGCTACGTTCCACTAAGGAGCAGATGAGCCTTGGAAGTTCGCGACTTCCCGTCTTATCGCAATCAGATTTTCGACCTGTACAATGACCGCAAGTATCGAGAGGCATTGGAGGTAGCGTTTCAAGCGAAAGAGAAGTTCCCCAAGAGACATGCAAAGACCTCCTACTGGATCGGCTGTCTCCAATCCAGGCTAGGAGAATCAAAAGAGGCGCTTCAGACGCTTGAGAAGGCTTCGAAGGATGGCATTTGGTGGCCAGATCAAGCGCTCCTGATGGAACCGGACCTTGAACCGCTTCAAAGCAGACCCGAATTCAAGGCAATACTCGCAGAGAGTCAACGCCTCAAACAGAGAGCACTGTTGACAGCCAAACCCGGGATGATAGTCTTGACTCCTCGAAGCTTTTCTCCCGAAGAAAAGTACTCTCTGATTATCGCACTCACCCCGAGGGTTGGGCATCCCGGTGAATTTGCAGAGCATTGGAACGGTGCTCGGAGTCAAGGCTTTCTTCTGGCCGTCCCGCATTCTTCGCAGCCAATCTCGTCTGAAGAATATTGCTGGGACGACCCGGAGCGTTCAGAGCATGACGTCGCTTTGGCCTACGAACAAGTTCGGGACAAGTACAACATTGACCCTTCCAAAGTGATAGTAGCAGGTTTCTCTCAGGGAGCTGCCCTCGCCATCTACCTAACTTTGAACAGGACTTTTCCCTGCCGGGGGTTTATCGCTGTCGCTACATCGGATTGGGTTGCACCTGAGGACAAACCTGCAAGCCAGCGGGACCATCCAAGCGAAGCATTCGCATCATTCATTGGAGCAAAGGACGTCAGAGGCTTGAAAGGCGTAGTTATCATGGGCGAAAAGGACGCTTTCCTCCCGAAGATCAAGATGCTCGTCGAAGGAATGGTTGAACGAGGCTTCAATTGCAAGATTGATGTGGTGCAGAACCTCGGTCATGAATTTCCGGTGGATTTCGAGAGACGGCTAGAATCAGCAACTAACTTCTTGCTTAGCTAACAAATCTGAGTAGGAAGATGGAAGAAGAGTATGTAACCATGTTGAAAATTCGCAAGGCAAGTGTTGAAGACGTCCCCCTGATTCTGTCCTTCATTCGCGAGTTGGCGGAGTATGAGCGGGAACCCGGAGCGGTCCGAGCTACGGAAGACGACTTGATCAGGGATGGTTTCTCGGCGAATCCCAAGTTCAGGGTACTAATTGCTGAGTGGGATGGTAATCCGGCCGGTATGGCGTTCTTTTTCCAAAATTATTCAACGTGGCAGGGAAGGCATGGCCTCTTCCTAGAAGATCTTTTTGTCCGGCCGCCTCTCCGAGGCAAAGGCATCGGCAAAGCTCTCATGGTTCATCTAGCACGAACCGCCATCGCAGAGAACTGCTACGGTATGCGATGGGAAGTGCTCGATTGGAACACGTCCGCTATAGACGTTTATCAGCGATTGGGGGCTCGTTTCCGAGAGCACTGGCGAGTCATGCAGATTACTGGCGAGGATCTGAAACACCTGTCTGAGACAGAATTGTGATCGATCATTCCGACTCTCTCAGGGAATGCTCGCTACGGCTCTGATCGCCTCAAACGCCTCTTCGAAATCTTCGATCAGGTCCTCTGTCGCCTCGATTCCAATTGACACACGAATTAGTCCATCGGTGATTCCGAGTCTCTTCCTATCCTCCGGAGACATTCCTGAGTGTGAAGTTGCCGCCGGTCTAGTGAGTAGACTTTCGACTCCGCCGAGACTCGGGGCGATTATGGGGATTGAGACGTTTTTCATAAATTGTTCGGCTGCTGTTTTGCCTCCTTTTGGTTCGAAGCTGAGCATGCCGCTGAAGCCGTCGAACAACTCTCCGGCCCTGCTGTGCTGGGGATGGCTCATGAGCCCTGGATAGTTCACCTTGGCAACGGCGTTGTGCTCTTCTAGAAATCTCGCGATCTTGAGAGCGCTTTCGTTGTGGTGTTTCATGCGGATTGCGAGCGTCTTCATGCCACGGTGTAAGAGGAAACAGGCATGAGGGTCGAGACTTCCACCGAGATGATCAAGCCGATGTTTGACTTTGCTGACTAGCTCCGAGCTTCCAATGACCGCCCCAGCGACAATGTCCGAGTGGCCATTCAGATATTTCGTGCCGCTGTGGAGTGAGAGGTCGAACCCATGTTCGAGGGGACGGAAATTGATTGGACTGGCAAAGGTGTTGTCAATCATGGATACGAGGCCGTGGGCTCTGGCAAATTTGACAACCGCTTTATGGTCCGCTACCTCCAGCATCGGATTGGTCATGGTCTCAACATAGATCGCTCTTGTGTTGGGCCGTCGTTTCTTTTCCCATGACTCCGGGTCGTTGCCATCGATGAAATCATAGGATATACCGAACGTGTGGAGATCCTTTGTGACAAAATCATGGGTCCCGCCGTAGAGGCAGTTCTGGATGAGTAGGTGGTCCCCGTTATGGAGGAATGTGAGTAGGCTGGTGGAGATGGCCGCCATTCCGCTCGATGCCACAAGGGCGTCCTCCGCCCCTTCAATCGCGGCAAGCTTCCCGTGGAGCGCCCTAGCGTTCGGCGTGTTGTTCAGCCGAATATATTCAATATCATGATAGCCGGGTTCGCTCCGGGTCTCGAACATGGCCGATTGGAATATCGGCATGCTAACAGCCCCCTGGACTCGAGGTTCAGGCTCGCCAGAATGGATCAGTTTAGTCTCGATTTTCTTGAACTTCTTTTCCTTCAAGACAAGAACCAGATGAGATAGTCGCTCAAACGATCAAGCTAGGATAGCTAAGACCCTTGCGCCAGCGCACGATGAGCAAAAATCTATGACCAAGGGGAAATAGGAACCCTTAGCGGCGGGGAGTGGTTCTTCTAACTGTGAATTCCCCGAATAAGCTTCGTCGGAACGACTTGAAAAAACGGATACGATCCCAGCCTGAAGAAGTGGACTGGCGGAAGTGGCTTGAGCACTGGGAAACATGGAATGCGATTGTCGCGGAGGTCAGGCCTCCAATGTGTGGGCTATTCGGCTGTGACGAGAAGGTCAAGGTCCGGGGCAAGTGGAAGTGCATTGCATGCGGCAAAATTACGGACATGGTAGGCTGAACACTTCCGTTTGCTACATGGGTTCTGTGAGTTCTCCCAGCCTGTTCGTTAGCATAGTGTTCTGTCCATAATCAACGGGGCAGGCGATAACCGAGACACCATTATCGGCTAGTGTGCGCTTTAGTGTGGGAAGTAGATCTCTTGCCTGCTTGATCAGGTATCCTTTACCGCCGAAACTCTCCGCGAACTTGACGAAGTCAGGGTTGCCAAAGTCAACATGCGAGTGATGCCCGATCTCCAGGTCCATCTCCCACTTGATCATTCCATACGACCCGTCCACCCAGACCAATACTACAAGGGGTATCTTCTCTCTAACGGCGGTCTCGAGTTCCATCGAGTTCATCAAGAAACCAGCGTCTCCCGCGACAGCGAGAACCTTACGGTCGGGGAAGGCTAGCTTCGCCGCAATCGCCCCCGGTAAGGCGAAGGCCATCGTTGAGAGACCGTTAGAGACGATGCACGTGTTCGGCTGATAGGTCGGGTACAACCGGGCCATCCACATCTTCACCGCACCCGTATCGACCAGCACAATGTCCTTCTCACCCATCGCCGCCCGGATATCGGCGACGATGCGCTGGGGCTTGACCGGGTAGGAGTTGTCGTTTCTTCCCATCTCGAGCTCATCCTGCAATAGGTGACGGATCTTCTGACCTGTCGAGTTCATTGTCGGGTTTAGCCTAGTCTCTCGGGCTAGGGCGTCGAGGGATTCTGAAATGTCGCCTTGGATACCGACAGCTAGGTGGTAGTGAGCGTCGACCTGAGCAGGGTAGCGATGGATGTGAATGATCTGCTTGTCACCAGTTGGATTGATCTTTACGGGGTCAAACTCTTGCATGTCATACCCGACACATAGAATGACGTCTGCCTGGTCGAAGCCGAAATTGGCGTAATCGTGGACCATGAATCCTATCGTACCAAGCGCATTGGGATGGTTATCTGGAAAAACGCCTTTGCCCATGAAGGTCGTCGCGACGGGTATGTGGAGATGCTCTGAGAAACGAATGAGAGATTCGGTTGCGTGATTACGCACGGCACCGTGTCCCGCGAGGAGAACCGGTCTCTTCGCAATTCCTAGAACTTTGGCGGCCCGGGAAATCTGTGTGGGAGAAGGAGAGGTGTCGCGCACTACATTGATTTCGAGCGGATGATGCCCCGGAGGCACGGGCATCTTTTCTACATCCTCAGGGAGGGCGAGGTAGACGGCCCCGGGACGCTCGGTCTGCGCAAGCTTGAACGCCTTCCGAACCATCTCCGGCACAGCCTCCGGTCTGGGAATCAGTTCAGCCCACTTTGTGACAGGCTTGAACATGCTGACTAGATCGATTATCTGGTGAGATTCCTTGTATATCCGGTTCAAGCCGCCCTGTGCGCTGATAGCGACGAGCGGGACGCTGTCAGTATTGGCGTCCGCGGTTCCGAGTAGGAGATTGATGGCTCCAGGTCCAAGAGTCGCAACACAGACACCTGCTTTATCGGTCAGGCGGCCGTAGATGTCGGCCATGAACGAGGCGGCTTGCTCGTGACGGACGAGAACGAAGCGGATGGACGAACTGTTTAACGCGTCGATAACATGAATATTCTCCTCGCCAGGTATGCCGAAGGCGTACTTGACACCTTCGTTCTCCAAGCACTGAACAAGAAGCTGAGCGGCACTAGTCGATAGTTGTTTTGCAGCCTTCTTCTGAGTTGCGGATTGTTTCATCGAGGTTCGAGGGCTCCGGCGATCCGCGCGGATCGATTCAATTTCTATTTAACGCGAAAAGGCTCCGCATCCCTTAACTCTCGAACAAAACTACAACAGTAAAACCTTTTAACGACATCGTTACTTGATGGGTCTATGGTTACTTGGAGCACCCGCGACCTCCTTATTGCAACCATACTACTGGCAGCGATCGTTGGCAGCGTTTCGGGATTAGGAGCCAGCTACCTCGCACATCCCACCCCCACGCCACAAACACGAGACATCTACCTGTTCGCCCAAGACCTAAGCTTCAGCGCACCATCAAACCTAGGCTCCGATTACATCTACTCGTCGAGCCAGATCACCGTGAACAGAGGCGACACTGTGACCATTCACTTCTACAACCCCACTGACAAGGCTCACTCATTCACGATCGGCGCTCCCTACACAAACGATGTTGTGGTGGCAGCCCAGTCTACGGTAATCCAGAACGCAAACATAACAATCACAACAAGCCAAGCAGGAAGCTTTGCCTTCCATTGCAAATTTCATCCACCACAGATGACTGGAACGATTCTAGTCAATGGCTAGACACACGACATTCTCACAACTTGTCCGTTGTGACTAGAACTTGCTCATCGGTTTCTTTGATCGTCGCAAGCCTCCCAATAGTATTCATCATAACTCGAAGAGTCTCGCCTAGGCTTTGAGAAGTTCGGAGCCCTCTGTTATGTCGAAGAATAACAGTGTGTGTTTTTCCGTTGAACGTATGCTCGTAGGCGATCTGGGACGGGATGGATTGAAGATCTAGTAGGTCGAGATACTTCTCAAGACTAGCCGATTTGTAGTAGAAGGTAACGAACTCTGCCATCGCTTCACCTTGCTTACGGCCAACTTCACGGGCCTCATCCTCATCCAGCTTCTCGTACAGCAACTTAATCACAGGTCTAGGGACAGACACCTGACCGAATCTTTCTGCTGGTAAGTCCCAGTCGACGTAGCGCCTGATCCCTTGAGAGACAATATCGCTCATACTGATGTGTTTTTCTTCCGCCTCCTTCCTGAGTTTCACGTAAATGTCGGTATGTAACCTGAAGGATATGTGCGTCCGGTCCATGTTTTGCCTAGAAGGAATGTGCTTTTTCTTTCTCGTCGTGCCCAAATAAAAATAGTCCTTAATGCGAATGGTTCTCTGACCCTATAACGGTTTTGGGTCTGCGAGCGACTATCAGGTATATAGGTGCCCTGCCAAGATATCTATTTCTACACTAATATACCTACATCATCTGTGGGGTGTTTTGCCCCGGCGAAATGAGGGAGCGGTCAAGGTTTTGTGGGAGGAGGCTGGGCCGGCGTTTGCTGAAAACTAAAACAGTCCGACATGTCGTCAGCTTGCGCATCACGTTGGTTCAACGCAGGTAGCCCGAACAGGGACTCGCAGAACTTCACCAGACTGACGTGCGAGTGCAACATCTTCGAAACGTAGCCACTCTTCGCATATGGACTCAATAAGAGGCATGGGACACGTGAGCCGTACCGGAACTGTGTCCCCTTGTAGGATGGCTGTGGAATCGCCAGCTTCCACGTCTCGACATTCGGCGGGCCTACGTGGTCGTACCATCCACCCCAATCATCCCAAGTTACGAAAATAGCAATCCTCCCCCAGAGCCCTCCCTTTACGATAGCGTTCACCTGGTCCACAGTCCACTGCATACCCATCGTCACGTTCCCCATCGGACCCTTTCCCGGGTCAGGAGGATGCTCGTCAAACTGGCTCGTGCCATAGACCCATGAGACGTTTGGTAGCTTACCCGCGGCCGCGTCCTTCGCGAACTGGTCAGATGTGGACTTGTTTCTGCCACTAACGCCGCTGAGATATTGAAACGCGTACCCGCCATAGTTCCCCCAGGTCAGATTGTGCGATTCGAGGCTCATAGGGAGCGAAGAAGCGATCCTGGACGGGTCGCCTGGGTGAGGGTTATCGATGAATGGAGAATCAGCAGCCAACACCATCAAATGGTTTGGCGTAGACGGTCCCGCAACATCGGTGAAATAATTGTCGCACAACGTAAACTTTCTAGCATACGCAAAATACGATGGAATATCAGCCTCAACGAACTGCTGGCGGACCGAAGTCGTCTGTCGGGTCAGCCATGCGCTGTGTCGATGATCCGGGTCCCGTGGCGGCGGATTAGGCGACCTCGGCATCATCATCCCGTTAGCGCCGGGGAAAGTGCCGAAGTAATTGTCGAAGGTATGATTTTCCTTGAAAATGATCACAACGTGGTCAATTTTGCCAGAGCCAAGGCCGCCTCTTTGTTGCTTCCCCGTGGGCATGTGAAGCGTTGGGATAACTCAGGAAACCCGTTTTATGCCTACCTCAGAACCATGGAGTTCAATCTCCCGTTCTGTTCACTAATCTCGTTTGTGCGTTGGGGGCTGTAGGAATATGGCTTTGAATCCTTCCAGCCATGCTCGTCTCGCATCTTCGACTGGCAGCCCAGCAGCAACTATTGTCTCGATCCCGTTCCACAAAGCAATGAGAGCATAAGTTATGAATCGCAAGTCCAATTCTCTAGTGATTAAGCCCCTCTTTCGACCCTCCTCCAAATAACTCATCAGGGTAGCAGCATATTCGTCCTGGGTCTTTTTGAGCACTCTTCGAAGTCCCGGGTTATGCGACGCCTCTGAGAATATTTCGAAGCTCAGTCCCGAGTTCGAGCCGTAGCGCTTGAGCATCTTGTCGAAGAATTCTCCAGCGCTCTCCAGCGGTTCCTTGTTCTCACCGAAAGTGGAGTAGAGGATTTCTTTGAAAGCCAAGGGCTCCGCTCGGGCGATTGCTTCGAAGAGTTCCTCCTTGCTGGCGAAATAGAGGTATAGCGCTCCCTTACTGACGCCTAGCTTTTTGGCTACATCATCCATTGTTGCCTGGCGATACCCTTTTTCGCCGAAGACCTGGTTTGCTGCTGCGAGAATCCGCGTTCTGGCTTCTTCCTTGTATTCTGGGACGACCCGGGGCATCTTTCTACCATAAGATGTGCACGTGCGTTCTATTTAAAAATGACCGACGCGTTTAAATAATGACTCACCAGTCAGTTTAGCGACGAATAATGCAGAATGAAAACGCCCCCAACAAGACAGCGATGAGAGACAAAGTTGTCATGGTTACCGGAGCAAACTCAGGTATCGGAAAAGCGGCCACTCTAGCGCTTGCCAAGATGAGCGCAACAGTAGTTATGGTTGCGCGCAACGCCGAGAAAGGAGAAAGTGCAAGATCCGAGATAATCAGAGAGTCTCAGAACAATTCGGTCGATCTCTTAATCGCCGACTTGTCATCTCTTGACTCAGTACGGCAGCTCGCAGCAGAATTCCAGAAAAAATACTCCAAACTTCACGTCCTGATCAACAACGCTGGGCTCTTCAATCAGAGACGTCACGTCACAACGGACGGTTATGAGAATACTTTCGCCACAAACTATCTCGCTCCTTTCCTCTTGACGAACCTCCAACTTGATCTGCTCAAGGCGAGCTCTCCTAGTCGAATTGTCAACGTGTCATCTGTGGGACATTACAACGGGCACATCAACTTCGACGACCTCAACTTGGAAAAAGAGTATGGCGGATGGAAAGCCTATGGCCAATCGAAACTAGCCCTCGTCCTCTTCACCCATGAACTTGCCAAGAAACTCCAAGGAGCCGGGGTAACAGTCAACGCTGTGCACCCGGGAACTGTTGCGACCAACATCTGGACCAGACCCTTTGGTCCAGTAGGCTTCATTATGGCTCTGCCGAAATTGTTCATGACAAGTCCTGCGCGGGGCGCGGAGACAATTGTCTACCTCGCTTCCTCGCCTGAAGCAAACGGTCTCAACGGAGAATACCTGGAAAAATTGAAGGTGAAGAAGTCCTCAGACGAGTCCTATAACGAAGAAATCGCCCAGAGGCTATGGGACGTCAGCGCAAAACTAACTCATCTTTCCTAGTTCGTTCCAATAGATGATTGGAATAAGATCAATGGAGTAGGAAATTCGAGATGAACAATATTCAACCTGATGAAATAGATCTCGCGACTCAGCCAGATGTAATCACATTAAGTGACTACGAAACGTGCCCGACCATTAAAAGCGACGACGAGATCAATGCGAGAATTGTGGTGAAACCTGATGGAAACTTACAACCGATCCAAGCCGGAAGCAATCACGGCACAGATAATCGTTACAAGTCTCTTGAGAATCGTGCGGTAGGAGGTGCTGCTCAATGAGCAGGGACCAGCCCGCACCTCTGCCGGGCCAATCTGACAAGATTGTACAGGTGGAGAACCTTTCCAAGAAATACGGCGACAACATCGCAGTCAACGGCATTTCTTTCAGTCTCACCAAGGGTGAAGTGTTCGCTTTCCTAGGTCCAAACGGTGCAGGAAAGACCACTACGGTCGAGATTCTAGAATGCCTCCGGAACCCCACGGGAGGTCAAGCCAAGGTCCTTGGCTACGATGTCAGCAAACGCTCAGACCAAGCGGAGATCCGAAAAAGAATCGGCGTCCTCCCCCAAGACTTCAACGCAATCGACCGCCTCACAGTCAGAGAGAATATCAACTACTTCGGGGCCATGTTCAAACACCAGCTCGACGCCGACAAGCTCATCGAGCTAGTTGACCTGAAGGATAAACGGGACGAACAGTTCAAGAAACTATCAGGCGGTCTCAAACAGAGAGTCGGCCTAGCAGTTTCTCTAGTAAACGATCCTGACGTGGTTTTCCTTGATGAGCCCACGACGGGCCTGGATCCTAGGGCTCGTAGGGATGTCTGGGGGGTCGTGGAGCGGCTGAGGAGCCAGGGAAAAACCGTCTTCCTGACAACTCACTACATGGACGAGGCAGAGTACCTAGCAGACATCGTCTCGATAATCGACCATGGACAGATAATCGCCTCCGGGACACCTGACCAGCTGATAGACACCCACGGCGGAAAGAAAACACTCATCATCAGAGAAGCTGGCGAAGAGGGGCTCAAACAATTACCTCCAGGTCTGCCCAAAGCCGAGCTTAGAAACGCGGGTGACATTGCTATACCCCTGAACAACGGAGAGCTCACGAACATCCTCATGAGTCTTGGACAAACCCCTTTGCACGACAAAGAGATAGAGGTCAGACGTCCCACTCTAGACGACGTCTTTCTCAACCTTACCGGGCGTAGAGTCTCGGAGGAGGGAAACTAGCATGAGCCGGATCATCACCATCATCGTGGGACACTTCAAGAGTTGGTATCGCAGCAAGAGCAACATATTCTGGACCATCGCCTTCCCACTCCTCCTAATCGTCCTCTTCGGAGCAATCTTCGGCAACGGAAGCACCAAGTTCGACCTATACCTCCAAAACCAAGATCTCAGCGCGAACACGCCAACTCCATACTCTCAAGCCTACATTGGTGTCCTGAACAACACCGGAGCCTTCAACATCCACATGGTCGCCGCTGGACAAACGGTTCAACAAGCCCTAGACTTTGTCAAGAATGATGCCCAGCTTCATAATCGAGGCCAGAGGCTGCTAGTCGTACCAGCGGGTTTTGCAAGCGAGCTAAGCGCGACAAAGAAAGCGAATATCAGTCTATACTTCGACCAGAGCGACCAGGCCTCCCAGTCTCTAAAGGGAATTGTCTTTGCAGCAACCAATTCCTATGCCTCGAACCTCTCCAACTCAACCACCAGTATCGACATCCAGCAGCAGAATCTCGTAACAAGGAACATTCGCTATATTGACTTCTTCATCCCTGGAGTGATCGGCATGACCCTCCTCACCACTGGAGTCTTCGGTGCAGTGAATACCAACGGCCGCTACCGCGAGCTGAAGATCATCAAAAAACTCGCGACCACACCCCTTAGCAAGATCGAATGGATCTTGGGAATGGTTGGCTACCAGATGATCCTGGCCACAATCTCACTCGTTGTCATCCTCTTCTTCGGCTATGCCATCTTCGGCGTCACAGCGACCATAGATTTCTACACTGTGGGATTGGTAGTTGCCGCCGCCCTCCTCTTCCCAGGCATCGGAATGGTACTCGCAAACTTCGTGAAAGAAGCAGAGAGCGCGGACGCCGCCGCCAACGCGATAACATTCCCGATGATGTTCTTGGCTGGAACTTTCTGGCCCCGCGAGACACTGCCCGACATCATGAAGATTATAGCCAACTTCATGCCACTAACATACGTCAACGACGGACTAAGAGATGCGCTGATCTACGCGGAACCCGCCCAGGCATTGACAAACACTATCATTGCCCTAGGCTTAGCAGCGTTCTTCATCGTACTAGGCAGCATACTAATGAACTGGAAAGAAGAATAGAGTCGAATACAGACTCGAACAGTTCCAACCTTAAATTCGAGACATAAGTGCGCCTCGCTCATGGGATCCCTATCGTCGGCCAAGACTCTCGGCGGAGTGGGCGGGATTCTCGTCTTCTTCCCCGTCCTCAGCCTGGTAGGCTGGATACTCATCCTACTAGCGACGAAGGAAATCTCTGAAAGTGTTCAGGACAAGACCATATTCGATGACGCCCTTCTCGCAGGCATAACGGCGGTAATTGGAGCAGTTGTTTTTGCATTTGTCTTTGCACTGGTTGTGTTCACAGGATCCGCGGGAGGTCCTTTTGCCCCTGGACCTTTTGGCTTCTCTGGAGTATTCTTAGGCGTCCTTGGCGCGTTCTGGGTCTTCTCAATCATCTCTGCCATCTTTCTCAAACGTTCATACGAAAAGATTTCACAACGACTGAACGTCAGCGCGTTCGCCACGGCAGGATTACTCTACCTGATTGGAGCAGCACTCACGATCGCACTGGTAGGCTTTCTGATACTTCTCATAGCGCTGATCTTTCAGGTCGTCGCGTACTTTTCCATCCAGGACCGGCCACCGTCGCCTGGCTGGGGTCAACCAGCTCCGCAAACCTTCGCCCCCCCTTCAACGCTACAACAACCAGCAACACCCCAGCAACAACCTCTGGTCGAGTCAAAATTCTGTTCCAAGTGCGGCGCCAAGCTTCCTGGGGTCGCGGGTTTTTGCACTAGCTGTGGCGCAAAACAGTCGTAGACTAACGAATATCGCGGATTAAACATGCTACTTCGACCGTACTAGAACACTGCCGGCTTCTACCTTGATATCATAGACGGGCTCTGGTCTAGTGGCAGGACCTCTCTTCACCTCCCCGCTGGTGACATCAAAACGTGAGCCGTGCAACGGACACTGCACCTCGCGACCCTCGAGAACACCCCTGTCCAAGGGTCCACCCAGATGAGTGCAAACGTTTCCAATAGCGTAATACTTGCCCTTCACGTTGGAAACTAGAACCTGTTGACTGCCAACCAAGACCTTTTTCATCTTGCCTTCAGGAATCTCGCTGGTAGACGCAACACGGACGAAATCAGACACAACCTTTGCCATAGCTTTGACACTTAGTTTCTGATCAGTTTTAGCTCTTGCTAGAGCGAAAACGCCCCCATGCCTCTAGTTTCTTACCGACAAATACCCAGAAGAAGGTCCCACAGGCCCTCAGCCATAGCCAGTACCCTTCAAGGTTTTTAGCCAGATAGAAGCCGACCGGCTTCGCCGCTTCCATGAGCCCGTTCAATAATCCTGTTGTCCTAGACCTTCTTGCCCGATACAAATCAATCGCAGCGATGACCCATGCCTCCTCCCTCTTGGGATGGGACCTCGAGATCAACATGCCAGAAGCAGGAGCCAATGCTAGAGGCCAAGCTCAATCTGAGATCGAGTTGCTCCGCCAGAGAATGACTATCGACCTGACGGGCCCAGTCGAGAAAGCCGATAAGCTGAAGGCCCTCAACGACGCCGAGAAGGGCGTTGTCCGCGTCGTTAAGAGAGAACTCAACTACTACCAGAAGGTTCCCCCGAAACTGGTTGAAGAATTACAAAAGGCCACTATCGACTCGAACATTCCGTGGAGAGAAGCGAGAAAGAAATCTGACTTTAGTATCTTCAAGCCTCACCTGGAAAAAATAACTGAGCTGAAGCGGGAAGAGGCAAACCATCTCGACCCGTCAGGGAATCCCTACAATGCTCTCCTAGATCTTTCCGAGGAAGGACTGACCATCAATGATCTGGACAAGATCTTTTCCGAACTTATCCCTCAGCTCAAGAAGATCCTGGCCAAGACTCTCTCCCAAGGAGTCTTTCCGGAGAAACACCCACTGGAAGACGTCGACTACGATGTTAATTCTCTCAAACAGGTAAACGAGAAAATTCTTCGGCTCCTCGGCATGCCGGAGAAGAGGTTCCGACATGATATTTCCACTCATCCGTTCGAGATCAAGATCGCCAGCGATGATGTTAGGATAACGACGAGGTATGAACCGAAGGATTTCAAGGCATCAATGTTCGGACTGATGCACGAGTGTGGTCACGCCCTCTACGAGCTTCAAGTAGACCATGACTTGCAGTTCACCCCGACAGCCACGGGCGTATCCGCGGGAGTTCATGAGTCGCAATCCAGATTCTGGGAAAATATCGTTGGAAGGAGCAAAGAGTTCGTCCCGATGCTCTACCCCCTCCTAAAGTCTAACCTGAGCTTTGTGTCGGGCTACGATCAAAAGCAGCTCTACTCATACTTCAACACGGTCAAACCGAGCCTCATCCGAGTAGAAGCTGATGAACTGACCTACAACTTCCATATCGCCATGAGATACGAGCTTGAAAAGAAACTTCTAGAAGGAAAGATCAATGTTTCAGAACTCCCTTCTGTATGGAATGACATGATAGAGGACTATCTTGGCAAGAGACCCGAGAAGGACGCGGATGGAGTTCTCCAAGACGTCCACTGGAGCTGGGGACAGTTCGCCACCTTCCCTGGCTATTCTCTTGGGAATATCATAGCCGGAATGCTGTGGGGTGCTCTGACGAAGAAGGGACTGCTCCCAATCAAGGGAGACAAGAGCATCGCACCGCTAAAGGGCTGGCTGGCAGAAAACGTCCACAAACCCGGATCAACCTATTCCCCGAAGGAACTGCTCACCCGGATCTTCGGCAAAGGATACGATCCATCTGGACTAGTCGGCTATCTCGAGAACAAGTACCTTGCAATGAACTGAATCGGTCAGCTCAGATCAATACCAAACCGCCGACGAAGTAGTAGGGCGAACTCTTCAGGGCTTTTGACCAGTCGCTCTACCTTATTGTTGCCTCGCGTCACAATGGACTTTGTATCAGTAAGGGTCAATCTTCCGTTGGGAGTTAGGCGGGTGCATAGGCGGCCCTCTCTGAAGTGGGACCTTGGGGATGTTTGCTGCCAACGACATCTCGGAATGAAATCCTGCAGTTTTCGCGGCGTCAGGCTGAATTTGTATTGAGGCTCCCAAATGCGCTGTCCTTTCGTTCTACGTGACAATAAAATCCAGCCATCTTTTCGAGTGAAACGGTAGTCTTTTCCATGATCAGCTTGCGGGTAGGACATCTTGAGCTGTTTCGGTTCTGTAAACGAATCTCCGAAACCTACGTCGGCGAGCCATGGTTCTTTGAGCTGGACCAGCAGAGTCATGTGGTCGAAGTCCGGACTAAAACCTCCACCCTTTCTCGCAACCCGGGCTGAAAGCATTGATACTTTGAAACCTAATTTTTTCAGTAGACTAGCAAATGAGCCGTTCAGCTCGTAGCAAAATCCCCCGCGACGATGCTTGACGATCTTGTCGTAGAGAGCAGCTTCGTTCAAGATGATTGGCTTGTGTAAATGGATGTCGAGATTCTCAAACGGGATCGAGAGCAAGTGTCTCCTGTGCAGTCTACGCAAGACTCTAGAACTCGGCCGAGTCGGCCCACGATAGCCGATTCGTTCTAAGTATGCCTCGGTATCCATTAACGCCTTTCAACTCGTACCAACTTTAATCTCCTTAGATCGGTACGCATGGGCTATCTTGGAACTTGGACTCAAGGACAAAGTGGCGCTAATCCCGGCGTCAAGTAAGGGAATCGGGCTCGGCGTCGCCAAGGTTCTCGCCACAGAAGGCTGCAAAGTAGTAATCTCTTCCAGAGATCAAGATTCTATTTCGAAGGCGCGGGACGCGATTGTCAAGGAAACTGGAAACAAGGACGTGTTCTCGGTCAAGGCAGATCTGGCCGTCAAGGCGGACGTTGACCGTCTCGTCGACCAGGCCACGGGCAAGTTTGGGACCATAGATATTCTCGCTTACAATACGGGCCCACCCAAACCCGGCACCTTCGCCGATCTCAACGATGCTGACTGGGAGCTAGGAGTGAGACTGCTCTTGATGAGCGCTGTCTGGCTCACAAAACGGGTGGTTGCAGGGATGGTTCAGAAGAAATGGGGAAGGTTGATCTACATCACTTCCTCCACGCTGCGACAGCCTGTCCCGAATCTGGTCTTGTCCAACACTGTAAGATTGAGCCTTGCTGGATTATCAAAGTCTCTCGCACTTGAGTATGGTTCGAAAGGAATAACCTCGAACGGAATAATGCAGGGACACATATTGACAGATAGACAGAGCCAGGTTGCCCAGGACGTTTCATCGAGAACGGGAAAAGGACTGGATGAGGCTATGAAACAAATGCTCCAGGACGTTCCAGCAGGAAGGTACGGTCTCACAGAGGAAGTAGGGTATCTCGTTGCCTTTCTTGCGAGCGAGAAAGCGAGCTACGTCAATGGGACAATGCTCGCGATTGATGGAGGACTGATCAGATCAGTCTTCTAGTGGTTTACTATAGAGGTTTGCAAAACCGTTGATAATGACCATCCGGTTATCGAATTAGCCTCGCGGAATTGAGGATGAAAACAAGCTCTGACACGACGTGAATACCCGCAGCGAATAGGGGGTTAAGAAGACCGTCAAAGGCCAAGGCCAATCCTATCCCATCAACGATCAGAGTACCGTAGAAATTCTGCAAGATCACTCCGTACGCCTGTTTGCTCGCCCTCACAATTTTTGGAATCTTCCCCAGATCATTTGTCATCAGCACAATGTCCGCTTCCTCAATCGCGATATCGGTGCCTGCGCCCATACCGATGCCCACATTCGCCCTGGCTAGAGCGGGAGCGTCGTTGATACCATCTCCCACCATTGCTATCTTCTGACCCGTTTCTGATAGACGTTCGATGATGGAGACTTTGTCTGGAGGTAGGAGTTCCGCGTATACCTGTTTGATTCCTGCTTGTTCTCCAATGCGGTTGGCAGCGAACTTGTTATCGCCTGTCAGCATAATAGTCGAGATTCCCATTCTCCCGAGTTCTTGAACTGCGGTCCGGCTCTCGTTTCTGATCTTGTCTGAGATTCCGATAACTCCACAGGTGTGCCCTCCGTGAGCGACTATCACCGTGGTTTTTCCTTCTGAGACCTTGTTGGTGATCGTTGCTTGAGCATCATCGGAGATGGGAATGTTCTGCTCTGTCATCAGGATAGAATTTCCAACGAGGACGCGCTCTCCCTGGTACGTGGAAATGATACCTTTTCCCGCCAGATAGTCGGAGGAGAGGCTGCCCGTAGGATTAGCCCCTAACTCCTGAGCCTTCGCGGCTATTGCTCGTGCAAGGGGATGACTAGACAGTTTCTCTGCAGCTGCTGCGTATGTTAGGACCTGCTTCTGGGAACAGCCGTCGAGTTCCACGATATCGGTTACTTCTGGATCGCCTAGCGTCAAAGTGCCGGTCTTGTCAATAACGACTGTATCGATCTTGCTCATCTCTTGAACATAGACGCCGCCCTTCACTATCACGCCTTTCTTGGCTAGTCCTCCCATGACCGCAACGATCGCAAGCGGGGTCCCGGCTGCAACACCGCAGGCTCCTGCAACAACGATGACGGAAATTGTCGAGATCAGATTTCGAGTTATGATGAATGTGATTGCTGCAAAGGCGATGGTGAACTCGACGAGCCAAGTTGCGAGCTTGTCTGAGAGTTTTTGGATCGGCGCCTTTCGGCTTTCAGCCCCCTCGACCAGTTTGATGATCTGGCCGAATACTGTCTCGCTTCCAACCTTCTCTGTCTGCACCTCAAGGACGCCGGACTCGTCAACGCTACTGGCGAACACTCTGCTGCCATTCGTCTTCTCAACGGCAAGAGCTTCTCCGGTTATGGCTGATTGGTTGACGAATCCTGAGCCTCTGACTATGACTCCGTCGACTGGGATCCGTTCTCCGTCTCGGACAATCACGACCTCGCTTGGTTGAATTTCCTCTACGTCGATCTCGACTTCTGCTCCGTTTCGTCTTACCAGGGCCCTTCTCGGAATGGACTTTTCCAGCTTGAGGATGGTTGCTCTTCCTTTGTCGACGGCGTAGGATTCTATGAATTCTGAGAGAAGAACGAAGAAGGTCACTACGACGGCGGCTGTGAACTGGGCTACCAGCAGTGAGGCGACAATCGCGACGGTCATGGAGACTTCCATGTTTATGAAACGGTGGCGGAGAGCGCGGGAGGTTTCCATGAAGACAGGATACCCTCCGATGAGACTGGCTCCGACCGCGAGAATATCGATTGGAGTAATACCATGCGGGAGTCCTAGATAGCTGACGAGAGCGGCAACACCCATCACAACGAGACGGATCTCGTCTTTTCTATTCCTAGTACGAAATTCTATTGGGGGCGAGTCCCGGACCCCAGTGACTACCGGAAGCTCGTCCTTGGAAGCGCTCATCTAATGTGTTATCTCTCCCTCTGGACCTGCCTGCTAGTCAACCCCGATCCTAACGTTATGATGCCTAGTCGCGCTTGACTGCCAAATATAGAAACGCTATGAACGGTAGAACTGCCCACAGGATACCATCCAAGATTACAGCCGGCAGTGTCACCCCATAACTCGATGATTGGAGTAGGACTCCCGAGGAAGACTGGAGGACATACACATTGATGAGCGAAAGAAACTGCGCCGGGTTAGCATAGTAGGAGAGAAACGTAGCTTGAAGCGCTACCGCTGAACCAGAAGTACCTCCGAGTAGAAATGTCAACAGGAGAATTATCAAAGACCAGAAGAAGTCCAAGACTAGGAAGAGCACGATGCTTATTCCTAGAAGAGCTCCTGTTGACTTGAGTAAGTGAGACAGCAGGAAAATCAATCCGGTAAAAGCGGCTACTTCCGCCGCCAGACCAGCGATGATTGCCAACGCATAGGATTGATCGAGAAATGACCCTCCCACACTGTTCAGAAGGAGATCCACAACACCCACTGCGGCTGCAGAAGCGATAGTGAACGATAGCACAGTGGAAAGGAATCGTGACATGGCTAGGCCGCGTTTGGTCACAGGTCTCGCCAGTACCGACTCCAACACGCCCGTTAGCCGGTCTTTTCCATAGGAGGAATAAGACCCGATTATCGCCATCAAAGGGATGAAGAAGCCGAAGACTCCCGAAAAGAAGAATGAGGCGATACCTGTGGACATTATCGGCTGACGTGGCTGTCTCAGCTCGAAGGCCGAGAAACTGGCAGAGCCCACCTCGGTCTTGGTCTGGGAGAACAGTTCAAAATAGACCTGAGCCGTCTGGTTTAGACCAGTGGGAATAGTCGGGTCGAAGGTGTCGAGATAACTGTTCAGGTTGCCAAGGCTGGTCATATCAGTATAGTTGAAAGGACAGCCGCCCGTGCCCTTGCAGGAGTATCCGCCGAAGGATGATACCACTTTGTAGTACAGGGTGTAGGTGGAGGGAACTACGCCGAAGGCTGCGGCGTAGAAGACTTGAATGTCCCTTTTTGACGAGTTATGCTTGTCAACCACCGCTTGAATGGATGCATCACCAAATCCTCCTCCTCCAAATCCTCCTCCGATTCTGGTAATCACTCCAGATGGACTGTGGATGCTTGCTGGGTCGGGAAGACTTGTGGACAATTCCCCTCCGGGCAGTTGTTCCTTAAACATTACAGAGTAACTTGCATTAGGAGCGTTCACGGTGACGAAAGCCAAACCTGAAGAATTTGTGACCGTTGTCTGCGTGTAGTTTCTTGCTCCTTGGAAAGTAATCGTAACGGTTGCTCCATTTATCCCATCTCCGTACTGGTTAGTAAAGTAGGTCAGATAGTGATTTCCTGTGTTAGGAGATGCTCCGTCATGGTAGTAGAGTATTGGCGCTTGGCCAAGTCCAGTTGGTGGACTAGTCGACCCTATGCTCGTTAAGGGGATTATCGTGAGGCTGATTAGGAGAATAATTGCGACGAGTATTATTACGGTCTTGCTCGTTATTGTCTTCTTGAAATCGTATAGGAACGGGCGAATGATCATTTGGCCGAGTCTGCCTTCCCGATAAGATCGAAGAAATACTGTTCTAGTCCCGTCTTCTCGAACTTGATCTCCCGCACTGGGATGCCTTTTTTCACGAGTTCACTATTGACCTGACTCGAGTCCCCTCGGAAGTCTGAAAGAATTACCTCATTGCCTTGGACCAGAGCCGTTCCCCCCAGGCTCTTGAGATATGATACTGCATCATCCGTGATGTTTTGGAGAATGATCCTGAGTACTCCTTTTTCTCCCTCGTATGCTGCAAGTTCATCTCGCGTCACGATCTTGATTACGCGTCCCCTGTGAATGAACACTATACGATCAGCGACATTCTCAATCTCTGTGAGAATGTGGGATGACAACAGGATCGCCTTGTTCATGCGCTTCTGCCCCCGCATCAACTCCCGGAAGAAATGGATACCTTCTGGATCAAGACCATTAAGCACCTCATCAAAGAGAAAATTTTGCGGGTCGGACAAAAGCGAGACCGCAAGCGAGAACCTTTTCTTCATCCCCTGAGAATAAGTGCGGATCTTGCGATTCTCAAAACCAGAGAGACCGACTGAAGCCAGCAGGTCCTTCGACTTCCGACGAGCCTCCTCTCTATCAATATTGTAGAACCCTGCGAGATATCTCATCATTGACCAAGCCTTGGCATTGGGTTCGAAATTCGGAAGTTCAGGAACCCAGCCAATGCTCTTTGAAGCCTCAGGCTTCTCCCTCGTGATATCGTGGCCATCAATCACGACGGTCCCAGATGTTGGAAGAGACACACCCACCGCAATTCTAATCGTAGTCGTCTTGCCCGCTCCGTTGAGCCCGACGAACCCAACGATTTCACCGTTCCTAACGTCGAAGCTGACGGCGCTTATGGCAGGGCCTTGTTTGGCCGAGAACACTTTGGTGGCTGCTTTTATCTCAAACAAGGTCTTCTAGCTTGCCCAACCACTTTTTCGGCGACTAGGCCTCCCGATATAACCAGTTGGACATTATTCATGAGGGATCGGGTCCGAGGGAAGAATTGGAAATCAGGACCAGGAATACAGCAATCCCAATCGTTTCAGGATCAGCAACGCCTGGAGCGTTACCCATTTGCTGGGCTTGCCTGCCTCTTCCAGTTGTAGAGTATGATCTGTTCCCCATCCTTCTATTACGAGGTCTCGCTCTTCCGGTCTAGATACCGTCTCTGTTCCATGCATGGGATGGGAGTGACGCCAGCCTCGGTACACGGCTTCCAGTGGCCATCGTCCATCCACCAGCTGCTTGGCGCGCAACATTCTGAGCGCGTCATCCATTCTTTCGTCTCTTGGGACCCCTAGCTCTGATAGGACACGTAACCCATGGAGGAAGTCGTAACAGTAGTGTGTGGGATAGTGTATCTTCAGAAAGTCGAACAGGACGACTGAATCGTCTCGATCGGATTTGTAGACCTTGTGTTTGAGAACGAACTCGGAGGATTTAGCGGCGGCCTCTTTCCACTCTTCCCTCGGCTCGTGTTTGATGATCTCGGAGAGCGCCCACATAGGCTCTATAGTGGCGAGGAAAGACCCGTGCTTGCCTGATGGAGCACAGTTCCAGGCGGAATCGGATAGTTGCTTGGAGAGAAGCCAGCCCATCGCCTTCCTAACTCTGTCATCCTTCGAATACCCCGCTTTTGCGAGCGCCCGAACCATGTTGCCAGTGTTACAAACATGGGGATGGAACTGTTCCTCACCCCGGGAACGTAAAGAGAATCCACCGCTCTCAACATTGTGAACCTCGAAAAAGTGCTCTACCGCTTTCGCAAATCGAGGATCCTCGGACGATACTCCAAGGTCCGCCAAGACCGCTAGCTGCCACCCTGTAGAAGTGAATTTTGGAACATAACACGACTCCTTGTTCTCCCAGTACATGTTCTCTTTCTGTTTCGCGAAAATCCTCGCGGCCCATCCTTCTCTTCCGATTCTCTCCTTGACTCTCTGGACGGAACCATCTTGTTCGTCCCGTCCCATCAACTCGGTAAGTGTGAAATATTGACTAGAGGGTTCGTTCTCCTCCAGTAACCATGTAGAGATGGTCGGTGAAACCAGGCTTTCTTTCTGAAGCTGTTCCAAGTCAGGCTCACGAATGGTATTGCATGCTCGTCTAAAGAGTCTTTTCGCAGGTGAGACCTAGCAAAGGTATTCTGCACAGTCCCCACCTCCACAACATTCTTGAATTCGGCACCGATGAGTGAGCCCGATCGTCTTTGAGTTCTTGGGAGGACGCTTACAGGACCGTACCGCCATGGGACGTAGGCCGTCCGCAACCAGCCTTCGTAGAACTCGTGCGAGCTGGGGAGTTGAATAGGGGCAGGGTTCTCGATGTTGGCTGCGGAACAGGCGAGAACGCACTCTATCTTGCGGGGAGTGGATTCTCAGTTATTGGAGTCGATCTGGCAGATCGCGCGATTGCCGCGGCAAGAGCAAAAGCTGCGGAGAGAAGGTTGAAAGTTGACTTTCGAGCCGGAAACGCGCTCTCGCTAGAATTCAAAGACAACGTTTTCGACAACGCTATTGATTCAGGACTCTTCCACACATTCCCTGATAACGATAGGCCTGTTTACGCGCGTGAGATAGCCCGGGTCCTAGCTACTAGAGGTAGGTACTTCATGCTCTGCTTTAGCGAGAAAGAGCCCACCGATTGGGGCGGACCAAGAAGAATCAGGAAAGAGGAAATCGAAGCAACATTCTCGCCACTCTTCAAAATCAACTCTATTAGAAATGAATTCTTCGCCACGCGATTCCATACAAATGGTGGGAAAGCGTACCTAACATCCGCTACAAAGATCCCCACGTGAACTGCTGATTTCCACGAAGATTCCGCAGGGAGATATACGAATCTTTCCCCTACGACGTCTTGCTCGTCCGGGGGGTCATTTTCTACTAGGTTGGTAGCGGAGCAGAACGACTCCGGAACTGAACGTCTTTGTTTCTACGAGCTTCAGGGTCCCCTTGTTTGTCTCGCTAAAGAAACGCTTTCCGCTCCCCAGAATAATCGGGTAGACCAAAAAATCGATATTCATCGATCATATCATGTTGCATTAGTGCATTTACGAGTTGGCCGCTGCCGAAGACCAGAAGGTCCTGGCCGGGCTGCTGCTTCAGCTTGGACACTTCTTTCCCAATGTCTCCCCTGACCAGATGTGAATTGTTCCACTCAAGCTTCTCCAGAGTTCTCGAAACAACATGCTTTGGAAAACCGTTCATTCTCTTAGCATAACCCGCATCATCACTCATGGATGGCCAGGCAGATGCGAAACCTTGGTAGGTTACTCGTCCTAGTAGGAGAGCGTCGCTCGAACAAGCTCATCGAATTTGAACTTACCGATTTCTCCATTCCAGAATGGAAAGGACCACTTGCCAGGCTCTTCGGCGACCCCATCCAGAGTCACGAACTCCGATACGACTGTTCTTCTCATGTTAACTCCTCAGAAATACTCTCTTTCGAGACCCGTTTTTCGGCCTTTCATGTTGTTTCGCTTTCGTAATCGGTTATCTCTTCATGGCGATTTCTCGGATTCTTAGACGGATTCTGTTTTGAGGTAGGATGATTTTACCTGCATGATTCCCTTCTGTCGTTTCAGCTCTCCCTCCAGTCTCGTGATATCTTGAACTTTGCCGCGGACCAGCAAGGCGCACAGGCAATGCGCAGCGTCGATGTGGGCGTGCAGCGATGAGAGGATGGATTGCCTGTGGTGGTGGGACGTTTCTGTGATGCCCTCGTCCGCACCATGAGTTTCATGGTTGTAGACCATGACAATGGACCCGACAACATGGCCTCCTCTGAGGCCTGTTTCAAAATCTGAGATGAAGGATCGCATCGCCGCTTGCAACGCCTTGGATCGATCCCGGTAGCCGCTGTGTTCGGAGGCCTTGTCGAAGGCTTCGAGAAGCTCAGGTGGCAGGGACATGCTTATTCTGGTAACTCCCTCGTCATTCAATGCCAATTTGTGATTCGCCTCGCAGTATTACTCAGATTGGTCGTGTCCGCTAAAAGTATTACCAACTTAAGACTTTATATTACCATATAGAGGGGTCAGGTCGAGACAACCTGTCAATATGGGCTCGGAGCCGTAAAGGCCCTTGGAGGCGTGTCTTCTGAATTGACTGAACTCCAGTTAGACCATTCAAAGATAGGGCTCTCAACAGCAGAGAAACTGAGAATCTTCATCATATACTCGGCCTTAGGCGTTGCCACCCTCGCTGGCCTCGCGGCATCTATTATCATAGGCCAATTGTCCGCTTTGCTCGCCGGACTCGGAGTCCTCGCCTTCACCTTCGGACTACGTCACGGCGTGGATGCCGACCACATCGTTGCGATTGACAATACGACACGGAAGCTGCTCCAGGAGGGCAAGCGTCCCCTCACAGTCGGTATGTGGTTCTCCCTGGGTCACTCGACGGTCGTCGTCGGTCTGATCGTCTCTCTCATCCTCGCCACCAACGCGGTGAAAGACCAGATCCCCGCACTTCGAAGCAGCGGCGCGATAATAGGAACAACAGTCTCTGGAATCTTCCTCTTTCTTATCGGGCTCATCAACGTCGTCATTGTCCTAGGGATCTACAGGGTGTTCACGACCCTAAAACAGGGAAAAATGAACGAGTCAGAACTGGATGGTCTTCTGGAAAACAGGGGATTCCTAAACCGCTACTTCAAAGGACTCTTCAAGATCGTCAGGGAACCCTGGCAGATCTATCCCATCGGGGTCTTGTTCGGACTCGGCTTCGACACGGCCAGCGAGATCGCCCTGATAGCTATCACCGTGGGGGTCGGAGTATCATCCGCTGTTCCTCTCTGGATGATCCTTGTACTTCCTTTCATGTTCACTTGTGGGATGGTCTTGGTCGATATGACTGATGGGATTACGATGCTGACCGCGTACGGCTGGGCGTTTCTCAGGCCTATTCGGAAAATATACTACAACCTTACCGTGACGATCATATCGGTCGCAGTTGCCTTTGCGATTGGCGGAGTCGAACTCCTCCAAGTTCTCTCTAACGAACTGAAGCTGAGCGGTCCGTTCTGGAAATCGCTGAGTACGCTGGATTTCGAGACTATGGGTTACGGAATAATCGGCATCTTCGTAGTATCATGGCTTGCCTCCATGGCTTACTGGAAATACAAGCGATACGACGAACTCTACAACTGAACAAATCCGATAGTCCTTATTAGCGAAAGGGCTCTTCGCAAGATCAGAACGCTCCGATGCCCTCGCAGAAAAAGCCGACCTCGAAACCTACCAAGAGGATTCGCATCCTTGTAGCAAAGCCTGGACTAGATGGTCATGACAGAGGGGCTTTGATTCTAACCCGGGCCTTCCGGGACGCAGGCATGGAAGTAATCTACACCGGCTTCCTAGCCACTCCCGAACAGGTTGCCCAGATGGCGATCGATGAAGATGTGGACGTTGTAGCTATGAGTCTCCTCAACGGCGCCCACATGACTGCCTTCCCTAAGGTCGCTAAGCTCATCCGGGAGAAGGGTGGAGACGATATTCTGTTGGTGGGTGGAGGAATTATTCCGGATGAGGATAAGCCGCTGTTGGAGAAGCAAGGTATCACGGGCAATTTCGGGCCTGGGACAGCCCTCAAGACGATCATTGAGCATGTGGAGATGGTTGTGAGCGAGAGAGACTCTAAGAAGAAGCGGTAGGACCAAGACATTTCTATCTGAATATATCTCGCTGGGAGTTGAAAAAACATGGGCTTTCTCTCCATCATGGGTAGGATCATCATCGGAGTAGCCGTTATCACTCCGGTCGTGGCCTTCTACTTCGTCATGACATCCAGCGACGCTCTGGGTCAGACCGGCGTAATAGGACTCTTGGCAGGAAGTGGAATTTTCTGCATCGGAGGCCTATACGCGGGACTCTTAGGGCTAAAGATAGAGAAACTGTCCGCGAGACTGGACCCGGTTTCCAGGCAGCGTCCCAGAACCAAAGCGAAGAATCTCATCAAAGCAGAATGTCCTATCGATCACCGCGAAGGAGTGTTTGTGCACGTTAGTCCTTACAGAAGCGACGCAGTACCGGATGGGCTGGACATATTCCTAGGCTCTTGTGGCCACGAGGTCCATCGCGGGGAGATAGAGGCCGAAGCGTAGCACACATGGAAACGACATCTACAACCGAGACAGCCAGACGAATGGTTATCGAACGGAATATTCCAGAACCAGCGATAACGGGACTTGTAGAATTCATCGACCGATACTACCTCCCTCCGAAGATGAGATTCATCGAAGCCCTTTCCTATCGCAAAACCGAGAGCGGGGACGGCTTCGAACTATTCTGGAGACTCAAGCCCGTCGGAACAGAACAAGCGAGACCTCTACCAATAGCCCTCAGGATCGCCAAAGCTGCCATCGAGCTCGACTTTCCTAGATTAGACCCGAACGATAAGTCTCTGGAGAGCGTTGTCGCGAGAACTGTTGACGAGATCGAAGCAGTCGTCCTTTCCTATTTCCAGAACGTAAAGACGACCAGTCTCTACTTTGTCATTGGCGCGACCGAAGAGCACTCCGAGGCGCCTAACCAGCGGAGCCCCATGAGCAACGCCGTGAAGAGAATTTTCGCAGGAAACACCACGAGCCTGTTCCTCTCGTTCACTCTCCTAAGCTTCGCCCTCTACTTCATTATCGGAGTCTACACCGTCTTCCTATTGATCAGTGTCCAACTCGCCGCCCTAATATTCTCCGACAAGATTGTCTACAGACTGGGCAGTGTCCGCCCAAATGCTGAAAGGCCCCTTGTAACGATCGCAAGTGTCCGCTCCAACCCGGAAACCCTCAAGGCAGTCTCACAGCACGGCAAGAAGATACTCTCACAAATTCGAGACGAAATAGCAAGAAATGCCACCGTTGCGTCCACTGCCGCGGCCAACGAGGAACTCAAAGGAACAGTCATTGGCGCACTACTCAGGCATGGCATCATAGCGTCCGGAAAAGAGATCACTGTAAAGACGAGAAACGTATACCGGCTCGTTCAGGAAGTCTCAGAAAAGTTCAGCCGGCAAACTCCAAAGATCACCGTTGCGAACACGATCGTGTCCAATGCTTCCGCAACTGGAATCTCGTCAAGCCGCTCCACGGTAATGATCACGGCTGGTTCGCTAGAAGACCTGAACGATGAGGAACTAGAGGCGGTGATCGGTCACGAGCTGGGACACGTGAAGGGTCATGATCCCGTGATTCTGTTCGCTGCAACCTCGTTCGAATTCCTGGGAAGGTTCTATCTCTGGTTTCCCCTGTTGCTCTACCTGGGCCTTTTCTATTTCGTTCTAGCGTTTGGCGGGATCTACCTCATCGGAAAGCTTCTCGAGACTCGTGCCGACACTGAATCTGCCGTGATGCTCGGAAATCCAGCAGCACTGGCCTCTGCCTTGACAAAGATAGGATTCAGGCAACTCTATCGCGAAAAGTACAACCTTGGAACAAAGCTGTTCGACTGGTTTCGGTTCGACCCGCACCCACCCATCTATTTCAGAATCGCTAGACTGTCTAAGTATTCGGAGAAACAGAAAGTTGTGAGGCATACTCTTTTGATCTCGATACGAGATATCATAGTAGGCTTCTTCTCTGCTCTGTTTTCACCCTAAACCCAACCAGCTCTGTCATAGGGTCGTGTATGCTTAAGTTCCCGGAAACTTGGCCCCTCAACGTGAGACCTGTCTAACATGATAGTTGAACGCAAGCTCGAACAGTTTCTAGACGAGGATGTAGGCAACGGGGACATCACCACAGACTCTCTTGTCGACCCGAGGACAAGATCCGTCGGACACGTTATCTGCAAGGAACGAGCAATAGTCGCTGGACTAGCTGAATCCATCATCCTACTGAAGCTTGTAGGCTGCGAGGGTAAACCAAAGGCACGCGACGGCCAGAAAGTTCCCGCTGAGACAGTTATTCTGGAAATTAGTGGTCGCGGAATTGACTTGCTCAGGGTAGAGCGGACCTTGCTAAACCTGCTATGTCACATGTCAGGAGTCGCAACAGCCACCTCGGAGCTTGTTAATATCGTCAAGGCGAACGGGGGATCGGCCCGAATAGCTTGCACTCGAAAGACCCTTCCAGGTCTCAGGTACTTCGAGAAAAAAGCGGTCGAGCTAGGAGGCGGCGACACCCATCGTCTCAGGCTTGACGATGCGGTCTTGATCAAGGACAATCATCTGGAACTGGCCGGTTCGATAACTCGGTCTGTCCGAAAAGCGAAGGACAAGGTGAGCTTCACCAAGAAGATCGAGGTTGAGGCAACTAGCCCGGACCAGGCTGTGGAGGCAGGTTTGGCTGGAGCTGACATCGTCCTGCTGGACAACATGACACCACATGCGGTGAAGAAGTCAGTAGACTTTCTAGAAACCCAAAAACTTCGAAACCATATTCTGGTCGAAGTGTCGGGTGGCATAACGAGAGAGAATCTTGCGAGCTACGTCAAGACTGGCGTGGACGTGATCTCCGTCGGATCGATAACAAACTCCGCCAAGGCAATTGACATGAGTCTTGAACTCCACTCTGTCAAGAAATAGCTGGCACATTTGTCCCGGCAATCTTAAACCGTTCATGTGAAGGATAGCAAAGTGAGATAGTTCTTCTGGAACAGAAGATCAGATTCTGCACTACAAAGGACGGTATCAAGCTTGCCTATTCCATACTGGGCCATGGGCCACCCTTGGTTAAGGCTGCGAACTGGCTCGGGCACTTGCAGTTCGATCTAGAAAGCCCCATATTTCGTCACTGGACCATGGAGCTGTCCAGATATCACCAGTACATCCGTTATGATGATCGGGGATGCGGCCTATCCGACCGAGATGTTAGCAGTTCTACGTTCCAGGACTGGGTGCACGACCTAGAAACAGTCGTGGATTCGGCTGGTCTTGAAAAGTTTGCACTGCTCGGAATTTCTCAGGGAGGCGCGGTCAGCATCGCCTACGCCGCACGCCATCCCGATAGGGTGAGCCATCTAATTCTGTATGGGGCAAGCGCGTTAGGCTGGTCCAAAATCCACACCTCGCCGGAGGAGCTTGAAGAAGGAAAAGCCATGCTGACGCTGACCAAGGCGGGATGGGGAAAGGACAACCCTGCCTACCGTCAGCTCTTCACGTCTCTATTCGTCCCTGGCGGAACAGCGGAGCAGGCCAGCTGGTTTAACGAGTTGCAGCGAAAATCCACATCACCAGAAAACGCGGTGCGCTACCTGATGGAGTTCGCTCAAATCGACGTCCTCGACAAACTCGCCAAGGTATCAGCCCCAACACTCGTCATCCACACCCGAGGCGATCTAGTGAACCGGTTCGAGGACGGAAGAGATCTGGCATCACTGATCTCCGGAGCCCACTTCATTCCACTTGAGAGTAGGAACCACATTCTGTTGGAGGACGAGCCAGCATGGAGGGACTTTCTAGTCCAGACTCGACGCTTTCTGGGCGTGAAGGAGACAGGGCCCGAACTGTCTTCAAAAGAGAAGGAACTAGGCGTCAGAAGCTGGCTCAAAGGACCCAAGAAATAGTAGGCTCGAAGAAATTCATCTTAGAATGGTGTTTCTGGGTCGAACGCCAAACATCTGATCGAGAAAGCTGAAGAAATCCGGGAGCGAGAACACCGGCTAAGGCCGTCTCTCCAACTGAAAACCAAAGAAGAGATCTATAAGTTCATCCATGATAGGGGTCTCGTTTCGGCGCTAGGAGGAAACGAGCTTCCAAGTTTCATCAGCGCGGTACTAGGCAGACCCTGGAAACCGTCGGCGAAAGGCTTCACCGGCTGGAATGATTGGTGGTCGATCAAGATATCCGGCCAATCACTCGCACGCGTTTCCCGGGACATCGAGGGAAGACGAGATATTCTTGCTACTCGAATATTCAGGCGAACCAAAACCTTCGTGTCTGATGAACTCTGGCCGGAACTGGATAGCATAGTAAAGCATCATCATGACCCCGCGGTAAGACGGAAGACCTTCTCGGATATGGAACAGAAGTTGTTGGAAACCATCGAGGATGAGGGTTCAATCCGGACGGACCGATTGAGAAAGAGGTTGAGGCTTGAAGCGAAAGAGAACAATTCCAAGTTTCACCGCTCGCTAAGCAACCTAGAAAGCTACGCGATGATAGTTGGCGTTGAAGATCCTCTTCCAGAGAGACATCTCCACGCTAACGTCTGGCAGACATGGAACACGAGAGTCGGTGAGGGAATGGGTCGTTCCGGCCTCTCGTACAACGAGGCGCTAGCGAAGCTCCTCGAGAAGACTATCGAGGCGTGCGTTCTCGCTCGCGAGGACCAGATACGAAAATGGTTCCGGTGGAGCGACGACACGGAAACGGCAGAGAAAGATTTGCTGAAAAGCGAGAGAATTATGAAAGCAGGCCCTTTCCTTCTCACGTCTCGAATCCTGAGATCGTAAGAACGTAAATTTGTGACTAAGCAACACGTTGCTGGTCGCGAACTCCTGTAACCTGAGGACTTCGCGAGAACTTTTGAAGCAAAGGAGCAAGTTACACTAGCGGTAAGTTCCCCTTCTGCGCATACCATGCAGGACGAATCATGAAGAAAATCGCGTTCTCTCTGTGCTTGATAATGGCGACCTTAGTGACTCTGAGTGTCCCGCTCCTAGCACATGCACCCCCGAATACTCCTCCAACAATTGGAACGCCTGTTATCCAACCATCCTCGCCAACTTACAATGCCCCGGCAACAGTCTCGGTGAACGTTACTGACCAGCACTCAAGTGTACAAAACGTGACCATCATTTACACAACTGACAACTGGAAAATGGTTAACACGACTCTCCTCGCCTCGTACAATGCCACAACCACCACTGCCACCGCTCAGATACCAGCACTGGCGACCGGAGGCCACATCTCATTCTATGTTGTGGCCTTTAACGGCAACGGCATTAAGGGCGTCAACAATAACTCGGGAAGCTACTTCGGCTACGACGTCGCGGCACCTCCTTCACTAATCACAACAACGAATGGCTGGATTACCATCGGCATAATCCTGGGAAGCTTAGGAGCATTCGCTGTCGCTGCACTGCATTTCCTCAGGAAGAGACCCAGGACCAGCTCTCACCCAACAAACTGAATCCAATATACAAGTTAGCAGTACTACCAACACCAGACAAAACCCACCTTCTTTCCCAAGGAAGGCGCCGATTCGGTGCCTCCTCTTATCCCGGGTGCCTGATGTCAACAATTAATGACTAAGCACTTCCCGATGTGAGCTATGCCGATCTCACCCGCTAGTCCTTCTCCTGAGCTCGCTCGGAGAAGCCTAATCATAGAGAGAATCGAGAGGGAGGCAAGGGTCCCGGACCTTGCTGATATTCTCACAAATCGTCTGGCTCCCACTGACCTACAATCGTTGCTCTTAGAGGTCTACGGCCGCAGAGCGAAGAAGCGTGAGCCCAGATTATTACTTGAGGATCATGTCTCAAACCGGTTCACCCGGCCTTCTGTCTCTAGTCCTCGACGTCTTCTTGAATGGGATCGCATCGCGTTCTCTCGACTACCTAAAGTCTTCCAGCCCATCGAACTCTCACCGGTCTGCCCGCTAGGAACAGTCTCTGCGCTATCCCCGATCAGTCAGGATTGGACCGTTTCGACGATTCGGAACACGGAGGTTGTCGCTGATTCGACAAACGTGCTAGCGATTGAGTGTGCAGTCAGACGCCGCGAGCAGAGGAACTTCTCTTCAGGTAAAGCGGCTTCGGTTCATCTAGCCGCGAGCCACCGCCTCTTAAGAGGCCAGAAATTTGGCGTCGGCCCCGATGCTAAACAACACTTCAGAATATTCACTCTGTGCAGTGCAGGCCGCGATACAGGGAACCTAATGTTTGAGACAGAGTCCTTGGGTAACCACGTAGGATTCTATCTTGCAGCGCTCAGACAGTTTCTAGGCGCTAAGAGAGCTCTCCGGGTTGCCATTTCTGACTTCGGGTCCAAAACCCCGCGAGCGGCGGTTCAATCGGGAGTTCTCGAGAAGCTTCGATCTCGGTACAGGCGCGTCAAGGTCGGAATCGATCAGAGTCGGACACAGGGTAGAGGATACTATGGCGAATTGTGTTTCAAGATATTCGCAACCGACTCCACTGCCAAAGAACGAGAGCTCGTCGATGGCGGAGACGTCAATTGGACCTAGAAGCTCCTCAACAACGCGAAGGAGCGTCTCATCATCAGCAGATGTGGCAGCGAGAGACTGTGCGAGCTCTTCGAGCCGGCCGCGTCCCCAAAGAGCGCTTAGGAGTCCGAGTCGTTACTGTCGTGCGCTTTTTTCCTTCTTCAGCAACTCGTCCAGCCGTTCAAAACTCTCGTCCCAGTACCGCTGGTACTCTGTGGCCCAAACAGCAATTTCCCGCAAGGGCCCGGCCTGCAGCCGGCACCAGCGTCGCTGGGCTTCGCGTCGGCGCTCGATGAGCCCTGCCTTCTCCAGGACCTTGAGGTGTTTGGAGACCGCAGGTTGGCTTATCGGCAGGGGCTCTGCCAGTTCTTGGACAGTGGCCTCGCCCTGCGCGAGCCGGGCGAGAATGGTGCGGCGTGTCGGGTCGGCTACGGCCTGGAAGGTTGCGGAGAGCGTATCGTCTTTCAATGCACGGTCCGCAGGAGCTCGTCGAGGCGGTCATAGCCTTCGTTCAAACCGCTTTCCATGTTGCTGGCTAGCATACCGTCGCGATGCTCCTTGCGCTCGAACTTGACGATGGATGTGACTGTGGTGCGGCCATTATGTTCATGGAAAAGGGCTGTCTGAAGCGATTCGCCTGGCATTCCTTCGAAATTCCAAGTCTGCACAATGCGCTCTGGGCGCACTATCTCGCGGAATTCGCCGTGGAAACCGTACTCGGTGCCGTCAGTGTCGATATGAGTAAAGTGCCATCGGCCGCCGGGGTGGACATCCATCTGCTCGATTGTCATCTTGTATTCTCGGGGTCCCATCCACTGGGAAAGGAGCTGTGGATCGGTGTATGCGCGGAACACGACGTCTCGGGGCGCCTCGAAAGTGCGTTCTATTCGGATCTCCGTATCATTAGGAGTTGTGATTGAGGCGGGTTTCGCGGTAGATTGTGAGGCTTTCATAACCTCATGCATAACCACGTGGCTATATAACTATTCTGTTAAGCTCGGGCATTGCACGAAACGAAGCCGAGACGAGAGTCACACTAAAACGCGGCTGGAGGCACTGATGGCTTGAGGCTTTGAGAGTGTGCAGGAATATCAGAATACTCTTCAATTTCGACCCGCCGGCCACAGATGCAGAGGTTCGAGACGCTTCCCTACAGTTCGTTCGGAAGATTAGCGGGTTTCGTCAGCCGTCGAAGGCAAACGAACGATCATTCCGTGCCGCAGTTGATGAGATAGCCCAAGTCTCTACCAGTCTTCTCCGTTCGCTTGAAACGAACGCGCAACCAAGGACCCGGGAGCAGGAGATTGCAAAAGCGAAGGCCCACTCTGCTGAGAGGTTTCGTGCTAGCGTGTCCGCCTAGTCAGCCTTAACGTTCTCTAGGAATGTCGTGGATGGAACGAAGAAGAGGTTCCCTGTGACCGCCCGGCTGAAATCCAATAGTCGATCATAATTGCCTGGTGGCTTGCCGACGAACATGTTCTGAAGCATTTGCTCGATGGTGTGTGGTGAGCGACTGTATCCGATGAAGTATGTCCCGAACTCTTTCTGACCGGCATGTCCGAAGGGCATGTTGTCTCGGAGAATCTTGACCTCTCTACCACCTTCCACTATCTTGGTCAGAGCGTTGTGCGCATAGGTGGGCTTGACCCTTGTCGTCCAGCTCCACATCGTTCAGCTTCGTGCGTCCAACGATTTTTTCCTGTTTTTCCGTCGGTAGAACATTCCAGCCGGCCAGGTCATGGAGATACTTCTGAATGATCACGTAGCTGCCTGCAGCGAACGCAGGATCCTCGCTGGTTATGAGGGTGGCATCAATCGCGTCCTGACCCTTGGGGTTCTCTGTCCCGTCGACGAAGCCGATGAGGTCGCGGCTGTCAAAGTAACGGAACCCATGAACCTCATCCACCGGGCTGATTGCGGGTCCAAGCCGAGCCATAATCTGAGTCGCCAACTCGAAGCACAGGTCCATGCGCTGCGCCCGAATATGGAAGAGCATGTCACCCGGTGTTGAGACGGCATGACGCCTTCCCGCCCGTATCTCGCGAAACTTGTGCAGCTCTCTAGGCCGCGCCCTCCCGAAAAGCTGGTCCCAGGCCTCGGACCCAAACCCCAAAACACATGAAAGAGTTCCCTCCTGTTCACGAAATCCTACGGAGCGCACGAGCACGGCTAGATCTGCGCAGAAAGATCGGATTGCAGCTCGATGCCCCGCACCCGGGTTGATGGTTACGACCAGGAAGATCGCGGCGCGGGTCAGCGGTGTTGCGACAGGCTGTGGAAGAGCAGGTGGACCGTCTGACGCTCTGGGCGTCATAGGGCGGAGGTTCGCCTAGAGTGCTGAAAACGTTTGCCGTCTTTCCTCTAGTATTGCGTACTATCGAGGCTAGGCGGGTGTTGTCAGTTCGAGCTTCTTCTCTTCTTTCAGAAAGCTTAGCAATGCAGTGTTGACTTCGTCGGCGTGTGTCCAGGATATGAAGTGCGGCCCGCCCTTGACCACGACTAGACGTGCTCCAGGGACCAGTTTGGCTGTCCGCTGTCCCGAGGCGGCAAAGGGAACGATCCGGTCCGCATCACCATGAACGACTAGAGTAGGCACCTGAACGCGAGATAGATCCTTACGGAAATCCTCAAGCCACGTTGAGACACAGGCCAGACTGGCGGTTGCGGAGGCGCCTGCGGCGATATTCCAGCTGGACTGGACAGCTTGTTCGCTGACCCTAGTGCCTAGGAACTGGTCGGTGTTGTAGAAGTTCTTGAAAAACTCGGTGAAGAACGCATAACGGTCCACCTTGATCGCGGTCTTGATCCCCTCGAAGGCGCTGCCGTCGACGCCTTCCGGGTTGTCCGGTGCCTTCAGAAGATATGGTGGGATTGACGAGATGAATACAGCTTTGCTAACGTCCTTTGAACCGTACCGTCCCATGTATCGTGCGACTTCGCCGCCGCCCATCGAGAAGCCTACCAGCGCGAAATCACGCAGGCCGAGGTGGCTTACGAGTTTGTGCAGGTCTTCGGCGAACGTGTCATAGTTGTAGCCCACGGTCGGCTTGCTCGACTTACCGAACCCCCTGCGGTCGTAGGTGATGACACGGTAACCGGCATCGAGCAGAACTGGGAGCTGTTTCTCCCAGGAGGCACCACTCAATGGATAGCCATGGATCAGTACGACTGGTTTACCCGAACCATGATCCTCGTAAAAGAGATCAATACTCCCAGAGTTTTCCTGACCGACAATAACGACTGGCATAGAACTCGGCTCCCTATTGCGTTGTTCTTATGACTATTGGTTACCCAGGACAAATCCGTTTAGGTAGATCTGGTGGATTTCTTTTTTCTAGAACTTCTTAGAAAGGAGAATTGGCGAGCAACCCGGCCCTCTTTTCCGAACTCCGGGTTACCCCAAGGTTAAACGCTACGGGCAAATACTTACCTCGTCCCAGGAATGATTCCGAAATATTTCTTTTTGACGAAAGGTGTTGGAAAGCACAAAGAGAACTTGGCCAGTTTCGAGCTAGCCCTTCGAGATGCGGGTATTCAACACTGCAACCTCGTACCCGTGTCCAGCATAATTCCGCCCGGATGCAAGCTCATACCAAAAGAGAAGGGCATCCCAATGTTGCATGCTGGCGAGATCACGTTTGTCGTGCTCGCGAGAAATTGTACGGGTGAGCCGCATAGGCTGATCGCATCATCAATTGGGATCGCGATTCCTTCTGAAGAGAATCAGTATGGATATCTCTCCGAGCACCATTCTTTCGGACAATCAGAAGAGGTTGCTGGAGATTATTCGGAGGATCTTGCTGCTAGTATGTTGGCTACTACTATGGGGGTTGCTTTTGATCCGGCGACCGCTTGGGACGAGAGGAAGCAGCTTTTCATGTCCAGCGGCCTGATCATCAAGACGACTCAGGTAACGCAGTCTGCGACAGGGGACAAGAACGGGCTATGGACCTCAGTAGTCGCAGCAGCGGTGTTTCTGCCAGCAACCTCTGCGTCGGTGCAAGAACTTCTGCCCCCGTCAAACCAACCTGCAGTCTGACAACATGCATGCCCCGGACATTAAGACTTGTTTCCTTCGATTAACCTAGCGCTTTACTTCCATTTTGTGAGAATCTCTTCTCTCCGGAAAGTAGCCGTGCTAATCCGAAAAAGAACCAGATCAAGCGCTGCGACAATGGCAGAGATGAGGAGGAGATTGTTGGTGTCGAGCAATACCAGGCCTATCTCACCTGCGACGTAGAGGGCCATGAATGGGAGGAACATGAGAGCTCCGAGCTGCGGTGCTGCACGCACGTCGCTAACCCTCGCGGACGCGATCACATTCAACTCGACGCTTAGTACCGCGGCTAGAGGAGCAAGAAGCAGGAGGATTACCCCGATGGCCCAGTTTGGAAAATACAGGTAACCGAGCGTGCGGTGAGTTACGTTATCAGTGAGAATCATGAAGATTGTAGCGCCAGCATGGGTCGCGATGATGGTAGGCAGGAATGCTGCGATGCTCTTTCCGAGCAGGATCTCCCCATCAGTGGTTGGAGTAGCAAGGAGGGGTTCCAGACTCTTCTCAACCTTCTCGCCGACTATGCTGTAAGAGGCGATCGGAGTAGGAAGGAGCGCCGCGATAATGACAAAGAAGAAAGAGAACGAGTTCAGCAGTCCTGGGAGAACCGCAGCCGGTATTCCCCGGTTCCTATTTCCCTCGAACTTGATTACCAATGGGAACAGAATCGAAATCAGGAGAGGAAGTATGATGATCGTATAGCGGATCGTTCTTTTCCGTATGATTACCTTGAGGTCCTTGGTTGCACTTATCCACGAATTTCCGAGATTCATTTTGTCTCCTTCACGAGTTTCAGATAGGCATCTTCTAACGTTGAACCGAACACTGAAACGGATTGAACGTTGCCTCCTGCCTCCACAATCGCGCGCACGATGACCGGATTCTCCTTTTCCGGATTCACTACGTCGATCGTTATTCTATTGTCGTCCCTGACCATTTTCCCGATCGATAGTCTCTTCAACGCGTTCAGGACCGCCTCGTCAACCTGCTCTAGCTGGATTACGGTCTTCCTACCTGTTACTGAGCGTTCGAGTTCTTCGGGAGTACCCACGGCCATCAGCTTCGTGTTGAGTATCCCGATTCTATCGCAGATTCTTTGCGCTTCATCGAGGTTGTGCGTGTTTAGAAAGGTGGTCTTCTTCTCCTTCTTTAGCTCAAGAAGAAAGTCCCTGACTGTTTTTTACGATTCAGGGTCCAGGTTGACTGTCGGCTCGTCCAAGAACAGCACTTCCGGTTCATGAATGAGCGCGCGTGCTATCGCAAGTTTTTGCTTCATTCCCTTCGAAAATGCTCCAGCAGCAACGTCTTTCTTCTCCCAGAGTCCCAACATCTTGAGGAACCGTTGGATGTTCTCTCTCCTTTGCGTTTCTGTACATCTGTACAGCTTCCCGTAAAAATCCAAGTTGTCGTAGGCGGTCAAGTCATCGTAGAGACCCACACTATCAGGAACCAATCCGATGATCTTCCTGATCTTCAAAGAATCTTCGTCGTTGCCAACCTCGTAACCTGGTATCTTGGCTGTTCCACTGGTCTTTGATATCAAACAGCAAAGCATCCTGACCGTAGTGGTCTTTCCCGCTCCATTGGGTCCCAGGAATCCGAAGACCTCTCCCTCCTCAACCCTGAGGGTTACCCCATCGACGGCGGTCAGGTCACCAAACTTCTTGGTGAGGTTCACAGTCTCAATCAAACTGTTATTCCGCCGCTTTTTGTGAATGGTGATACCAGTTTAAGGGCAAAGGTCCTTTCACGAGCCCTTTCGGAACTCAATGCGGGTACGAGAGAACAGAATTGTTGATATCTGGTTCTATCTTTCCTTACAATGATGATTCGAGTGGCTAAGACCCCGAGCGAGACTATCACTGAACGGAAGGACGAGATTCTCAACCAGATAGATTCTAGTAGCAACAAGTTTGTGGAACAGCTCCAGGCCTTATGCAGACAACCGAGCGTGTCAGCCCAGAACCAAGGACTTATCGAGACGGCTGAACTGGTTAGCAAGTTTCTCAAGGAGACGGGCTTCACAGTAGAGCAGTTCTCTCCAAGCAAGGGTCCTCCTATAGTATTCGCTGAACTCTCATCCAAGACCGGGAGAAGAACGCTCGTCTTCTACAATCACTATGACGTGCAGCCGGTCGAGCCGGTTGAATTGTGGAAGAATCCACCATTCTCAGCGATAGTGGAGGACGGCCGGGTCTATGCTAGGGGAGCAAGCGACAACAAGGGAAACATCGCGTCCCGCTTATCGGCAATTAACGCGTTCCTGAAGGTGACTGGAACCGTTCCTTGCAATATCAAGTGGGTGATCGAGGGTGAAGAAGAAATTGGCAGCCCCCATTTCTCCGAGTTCATCACGCGGTACAAAGAGAGGCTGACCGGCGATTCTGCGATTTGGGAGTTCGGAGGCCTCGACTACGAGGATCGCCCCTTAGTCACGCTGGGCTTGAAGGGAATGCTCTATGTTGAGTTTAGAGTTCAAACCGCTCTGAAGGATTCTCATTCGGCTCGTGCTGCGGTCGTCGAGAATCCAGCGTGGCGTCTGGTCCGAATGCTGGACACGATCACTGACGAGGACGGCAGAATCATGATAGAAGGCTGGTACGACGATGTCAAACCATTCACTCAAGAAGAGCTGGAGGTCATCCGAGCGATGCCGTTGGAAGAACACAGTATTCGAGACGAGCTAGGCGTCAAAAATTTCCTCTACGGCCTGACCGGATTCGAGTTCAAGAAAGCATTCTACGGAAACCCTACCGCGAACATCGCCGGAATATGGTCAGGATACACAGGTCCAGGACACAAGACAGTTCTCCCGTCCGTTGCCCAAGCGAAGATGGACTTTCGCCTAGTACCAAACCAGGACCCGGTAAAGCTAGCGGGGAAGCTGAAACAGCACTTGGTCCGCCATGGGTTCGCAGACGTAGAAGTCGGCCTTCAGGCTGAGAATCCTGCCGCGCGAACACCTATCGACGCCCCAATCGCGAAGATCGCAGCGCGTGCTGGGAGAGAAGTATTTCGCAAAGAGCCTGTTACGCTGGTAACTTCTGCGGCTTCAGGTCCCATGCACTATTTCACAAACATACTAGGGCTACCGACAGTGGCTATTGGCTGTAACCACGCCAAGAGCAATACTCACGCTCCTAACGAGAACCAGAGGATTGACGTGTTCGTCCAGGGAAGCAAGTGGATAGCACGGGTCATCGAGGAATTCGCGAAACAAGCCTAGATGCCCTCTACCCGATCTTCTTCCCCCGACGACGCAAGCCCTTTTGCGGACGAATCCTAAGCGCGGAGCCGCGGGTTCGGAAGATTGGAAATCAGGCTTCTTCAGCACAGCGACTATTCCGGTGTTCGAGAAATTTACAAAGCCGTGAGTAACGAGTACCTGCAATATCAAAGACAAACGTCGGGAGAAGTATACGACCCAGTCAGACTTGACCTTGAAACCTCCCAACTCGACTTCTATGTTGCGACTCATTGTAGCTTCGCTGCGATAGAGAACGAAAGACTTCTCGGTGTTCTTCTGGCTCAGCCCCTCAGGTGGATCAATGACTGGGACAAAGTCCTCTGGCTTGAATACATCGCCGTTCAAGCTGCTCATAGGCGAAAAGGTATTGGCCTAGCTCTAATTTCAGCGGCCAAGGATTTCGCACGGAAACACGATATCAAAGGATTGTTTGCCACTCTGAATGTAGATAATGAAGAGTCAAAGAGTCTCCTGCTGAAGGCAAAATTCGAGGTGAAAGACTGGAGAATCGCGTCTTACTCAGCATAGGGGCTTTTGGTCTCGTCAACACTTCTTGGCGCGGCTTTCGCCGGTCTAGTTGCGGCTGCTGTCATGACTTTGTTCGAGTTCCCTTTCTGGAAGACCTGGGGAATGAACGGCGTGGCTGAGTGGCAAACCAATTGGGTAATCATCTCTAAGCTCACCCGAGAACCTTCGAATCGAATTCAGTCACCAAGAATTTCATGGACCATTGCCCTTCATTTGTGGCATGGAGTCGCTGCTGGTATCGTGTTCGGACTTCTTCTACCCTTTTTGACGGTACTTCCAACGGGGAGCATCTCGGTTCTTCTGGATGCCGTAGTCTACAGTGTTGCACTCTGGATCATCTTCATGATTGCACCTAGGAAAGCGTTCGAGTCTGCAGGTGGCACTCCAATTTCAAACTGCAGCCTATTGGTTGCATTAGCGTCCCACTTTGTCTACGGGATCTCTCTGGGACTTCTTGTTACTATTGCCTAGAATCGGCTCAGCTCTAGGTGACCGTTAAGACCACTGTCGCCGTGTGGGTTAGACTACCGCTCGCCGCGGTTATCGTGATCGTATACGTGCCAGGTGGGGTCTTGTGTAGTGTGCGAACAGTTAGCGTGGATGTTCCCGACCCTCCTGAACTCAGCGAGACGGTGCTGGAGCTCAAGCTGAGCCGAGGTCCGCTGGGCGTGCAGACTGCAGAGAGAGATACTGGGCCGGTGAACCCGGCCATACTGGCCACGCTGATGGTAACGGTCCCGCTGGTACCGGCAGCTAGGCTTAGAGACGATGGGTTCACAGCGAGAGTAAAGTCTTGAACATTGACAGTGATCGTGACTGAATGAGTAGATGAGCCGCTGGTCCCAGTGACGGTCACCGTGTATGTTCCTACCTTGCTGGAGTTGATGGTAAGAGTTGAGGAGCCTGATCCTCCGGGGCTCAAGCTGACACTGGCCGGGCTGATGGAGGCGGTTAGGCCAGTAGGCGTCATGGATATGGAGAAATTGATCATGCCCGTGAAACCTGCAACGCTGAGGACTGATACGGACGAGGTGCCGGAGGTGCCCGCCTGAACGTTTACGGTGGTCGGGCTAGCGGAGATTGTGAAGCCTCCAACTTCAACTGTTATCGTTGCGGTGTGAGACAAAGAACCGCTGGAGGCTGTGATGATAACTGCATAGGTGTTGGGGGTTGACGAGGTGAGCGTGCAGGTTGAGTTGGCGGAGCTTCCGGACGAAAGGAGGACGCTTGTTGGATTGCATGAAACAGTCAAGCCTGTAGAAGGAGTGACTGATTCTGTTAGGTTTACGTTACCTGAGAAGTTTCCAAGGCTTGTTAGGTTGATGGTTGATGAGGCGTTGGAGCCTGATTGGAAACCCACCGTGGAGGGGTTTGCTGCGATAGTGAATCCGGAGGATGCGACCACGCTGACGGTAATGATGACCTGGTGGGATAGCGAGCCGCTTGTCCCGGTGATCGTGACAGTGTAGGTCCCTACCGTACTAGAGCTGACGGTGAGGGTTGAGGTGCCTGTGCCTCCGGATGTGAGGGGCATGCTGGTTGGGCTCAGGGAAACGGTTAGGCCTGAAGGAGACGCTGATGGTGCCAGATTGACCGTTCCTGCGAAGCCGTTGAGACTGGTGAGGTTTACGGTTGATGTCGTGGCCGAGCCGGAAGTGACCGTGAGGCTTGATTGGGCAGAAACCATGAAGTCGGTTACTCTTACTGTTACCTGGACAGATTGAGATGCTGAACCGCCAGTAGCCACAACCGTCACGGTGTATGTGCCGGTCGTGGTGGAGTTCGCGGTCAACGTTGATGTTCCTGTTCCGCCACTGGTTAGTATGATGCTGGAAGGACTCAGAGATGCGCTCAGACCTGAAGGGGAGACGTTTGTTGAGAGGGAGACAGTTCCAGTGAAACCGTTGAGACTCGTCACAGTGACAGTGGAGATGGCAGAAGAACCTGCTTGAGTTGTCAAAGTAGTAGGATTAGCGGAAACGCTGAAACTGGACGGGTTAGATGGACGAACCCTGGTAAACTTGATGGTGAAGGGTGAGGAGGTTCCCGTGGCATACAACAGGTCAATTGTAGGACTCGTGCCTGTAGGCCTGAGGCTCAATACCTGATCAGTAGTCGCGGAGTCAAGATAGTTGACCGTTGGGTTCCAGACCCCGCCAGCAGACAGCCGGACATAGCCGAGGGGCCCGCTTCCACCGTCGGTGTTGACGTTCATGAAAAAGATGTAGTAATCGCCCGTCGTGATGTGGACGGCTATTCCGGCCCAGCCCCGGTTGGTAACTGCGAGCGAAGGCGTGTCAATGTGAGTCTTCACGTCTTGAGAGGTCAATGTGAACACCCCATAACTTAGAGTCCCGGTTATCCCGTAGGCAGCGACCACGAGTGAGCGGACAGGGTCCCAGGCAAGGCCGACGGGGTCATCATCTGCGTCAGAGCAATTGGTTTCATACGTGATGTTCTGGGATCCCCAGGACCAGCCGGACCCGTTCCAAGTTGCTTTGTTGAGGGCTATGGTTTCTGGAGGTCCGGTGAACCTGTTGGCCATGAGGTAGACGTTGTTGTTATCCGGTCTCTCGATCATGTTCGGGACAAACCAGGTGATGCTAACTGAGTCCAGTAATGCCATGTCAGGAGTCGATGAAGAGCCTGCAAGATTAGTCCAGCCTGTTGAGGAATCCCAGCGGAGACTTTTGACCATAGTCCGGGTGGAGTTCTGCCAAGCCCAGGCTGCCAGAATATCCCCGTTGTGGAGGAGGATAGCTGTGGGATATCTGCCTAGACCGGACGAGTCGAGGGCCTTGGGCGTTCCGATGGTGAATCCTGTAATATTGTTCTGAGAGTCTCGCTGTATCACTACTGGAATGTCACTGATCATTCCGGCACCCGAACCACCTTCCACAATAAGTTCGAGCGACGTCAAAGACACGAGCACCGCGGCCGGCCTCGCATAGGCAGACGCGGGAGTGGATGATTTCACAGGAGCAGACCAGCCTCCAAGCATCGGGTCAGAATTATCATAAGCCAGCCCAATCCTTCCTAAACTGTCGGTATAGACGGCGATCATCTTACCAGCGGAATCCTGGATCAGCTTTTCGCCACCGGCCGTGGCCAGTGATGATGGCCCTGGTGCAGCATCGGAGGCGACGATGACGGATGTGGGTGGTGTCCCAGTCACAGCGACTGTGGTCGAGGCCGCCCCAGTCGCTCCCTTGGAGTCTGTGACAGAGAGTCCCGGACTATAACTGCCTGAGGCGGTGTACGTGTGGGTTGCCGGGTTGCCGGTGCCAGTTGCCCCATCACCGAACGCCCAGGAAAAGGTGTAAGGTGCGGTTCCACCGGAAGCCGTTCCTGTGAAAGTTACGACTTGCCCGGTCACAGGTGAGGAGGGAGCGAAACTGATGCCGAGGTTCAGTGCGGACTGGTGGACCCTCCAACCGGTTAGAGGATGGAGTTCCCAGCCTGAGAAGGAGTGACTAGCAGAGTTCGCATTATTCCCATCCCAGTACATGAAGCCTTGAAAATCAATCAGTGTAACGCCTTGGGTGGTCTGGCTGTTCAGTGCATTGGGGTCGCAGGCTGTCCCGGACCCACAGTATTTCGCGGCTTGCCAGTCATGATCAATCTCCAAATGAATTCGGCCGTAACAAGTGGGATCTTTGGCTGTTGTGCAGGACGTACCGTAGTTGGAGACAATAGCGGGGTCATAGATGTTGAAGGTAAAATCGTTGAGTGTTGGCCCGCCGTACGATCCGCCTCCGTTAGTCGGGTCATAGCTAGTCGACGAGTCCTCAAAGACGGCGCTCGCTCTTTTGACACCGTCAATCTCAACAAAGACTCCTTGCTGTTTCCCGAAATTATTGGTGATGGTACAGGCGGGACCTGGAGAATGCCAACCCGATGGCGTTGGCCCCGGGGTCAACCATCGTTTAGCGTCACCGCCGCTAACGGTCGTGGTGATCCCGGGACTGAATGGGCTAGCATTGAAAGACGCTGTCCCAGTCTGGTTCGCAGTAATGTCTGTAATTCTCACAGTCGTGGGCGTACAGCTGACGTTGGAATTCCAAGCTCCAACAAGAGGGGCGGTTGTTGTCAGTATCGAGGCGAAGACGGGAACTGCGACTTGGATCAAAGGTATGAGAAGAAGGGCTAAGGTGATAATTGCGGTGAGCCGTGAAAACCGAACTGTTGTCGGCACTTTCTACTCTCCTCCCGATAATATTCGCGATCCTGGATGGATAGTTACTTTCAGCACAGAAACGGGCCGGGACCCGCGGCCCATTTAGCCATTGCTTCCGGCGGTCTACAGAAGGATAGAATGCGCAGTCGCACGATACAAATTGCAACATTTGTGCGCGTGATTCTGAATGTTAGTGCAATCCGAAGGTCGACCAAGAGATTTGGATACTTGACTTGTCTCCTACGCTTTGAGGATTCATTCTAAGGCCTGCCCGAATTGTCTTCAGTGGCCCCAGTTGGGTGGAGCTTGCTGTTTTCCTGTTTGTAGGATCCAGTAGTCGTGTAGTTCCTTGCAGAGGCCGTTTTTTGCGAAATGTAGCGTTAGGCAGCCAGCGAGAGTGACGTCGTTGAGTTTCTCTTTCATTGTGGTCCAGTATTCAACGGCGGCTCTTGAGCCTTCCACGACAGGCTTTCCAAATCGAACCTCGTACACCTGTCCAACATCTAACGCCCCCAATGTATAATCCAAGATACTCTTTCGTCCCTGGTTCACAGGCCGAAACGGATGCGAGTGGTACGTAGCGTCCTCAGTGAAGAGAGAAGCAATCGCCTTTGCATCTTTCTTCTGCCATGCTTTGGCGTAGTTACGAATCCACCTGATAACAACCAGCCTAGTACTGGGCATCTTGAGACTCCCACGTCAGCCTTGCCGAAATAGCACTTAACCATTAAATCAATGGGAATGCCCTCTGATTGGCCTCGCCGGAATTACCGAAAGGCTGGTGAACTGCCTTAGAGTAGATGGGCCCCGGGCACTGCCCCTTTGTCCATATTCTCACAATAGCAGAATCTCGGATGGTTTTTCGGACCGGGCCCCAACATTGTGTACACAAAAGTATGCAACTAATTTTACTCTAAACCGAGTTTGGGAACCAACAGGTTCTCCTGTCAGATCCACAATTTTTGCTACTAAATTGTCTCTCAAGAACAAAATGGTCCATTTGGAATCACATAAAAAATCGGCACTATATCGAAATCCGAGAATATTCCCTGGCTGAACATTCCTTATCTTTCACTTGCGCCATTAATGGCGAACAGAGATTAGAAGCATGGCATTAGACAGGCAAGTAGAACAGAAAGATCCGATAGACGAAGCACGGCTGCCAGGTCGGCTTTCGCTATTGACCGCAACCGTCGAACCCGCCCTGCTGATACAGGCCCCCGCAGGTGCTATTCCAAGAATAGGAGAAATCCCACCTGCCTCCCCCACAGGCGGAAATGGGATGAAACCTCGGAGAACCCGTCGGCTCAAAGACAAACGCACCTGCGTAGAGTGTGGCCTCAACTTTCGTCCTGAAGGTGGCAGTCATGTGATCTGCAACCCTTGTGGTCTGCAGGCCTGGGCAACCAAGCGAGCTGAAGAATACAGAACGCTCGTAAGTATGCTCAACGCACCATAGTTCCTGGTCGGTCTCATCGAGCCGTCGGCTCCACTTTCCAAAACGATTTGTTCATGCAACTTTTCGTTTCTGTCAACGATTTTCCAAAACACTTTCTCTAGTGGCCTCCAAGGGCCTCCTAAATCTCGCCGCACGCCCTTCATGACCCTTAGCTCGGCATTCCGCTACCCTAGACTTGGAGGGCGGGGAACATCACAATTTAGACGACCCGATGGCGTAAGCGGCGTGGAATACAACATGTCAAGGGTCCAGGGAAAAAATTCGAATCTCTTTAGCGAACTCTCAAACGCTAACCTGAAGGAAGAGTGTGAGTCGTGCAGAAACATTGTTATCTGCAACGTATGCGGCAGCTCGATCTCCGGGTTCGAACACATCGGAGTGCGGGCGAGTGCGAGTCACGAATCTGGCATCTGGCACTACGCTAATCCTTGCCGTCATCGCAACCAACTCCGTTCAAGATCAGCCAATGTGAAGTATGGTGGCGGCCCTCTCTGGAAGAACGGGTATACGTGGCAGAACATCTACTGGGGCCCATACTTCATAGGCTCTTCCGCCTCGGCCTGGGTTGCGAGCATAGAGAAGGCCGTCGTAGACATAGAATCGGACAAGACATATTCAGCAGGGCTATCGCAATACAATGTTGGGACCGGAAGTGTTAGCCCTCTCATTACCATCAAGACGGCTCCCTCCACGAAAATATCTGATGGGCAAATCAAGCAGACTCTTGCCGGCTGGATTGCATCCGGCACCGTCCCCAGCCTGGGCAGCCAGGGTGCCTACAACATATTCCTGCCACCCGGCGTCACCGTATCTCTCTCCCCCGTTGAGGCGTCCTGCGCATTCTTCTGTGATTATCACAACACCGTCAACGGGTCCAACGGTCCATTCTACACTGTTGAGCCCTATCCATGTGCCAAAGGTTGTAACCAGTGCACCAACAATCCGCTGGACACGCTGACGCAGGGATTGTCGGAGGAGATGGTGGAGCTAAAGACCGACATGAACCCCGGAACAGGATGGGTTATAGGAAACCTTGAGCTCTGCGATTATTGCGACGCGAAATTCCTCTGCAACCGGGTCAGCGGCGGCGAGTACGTCAATTCTTGGTACGACAAGAACAAGAAGGCTTGCTGGAAAGGAATCTAATCCCCAAATTTCGACCCTTCAAGAACCGTTCTAGCTAACCCATCCCAGGGGCGGGTACATTATCTTGATTAGAACAGGATGCAATCCACCTACGGTCGCTAAGAAATAATGATGGCCGAAGTGAAATGGCTGATATTGTTTGGGGTCGCGTGTTACGGGTTTGGAGCTCTCTCTGTCACAGCGGACGAACTCTACGGAATCGCCCAATTCTACGGGACAGGGGGTGTTTACTATTTCCCAATCATCGGAGCAAGGGGGCTCTGGGACGCGTGGGTCTACGTGTTCACAGGACTAGGACTCTGCTTCTTCCTGTGTACACTTTCGGTTTTAATGCTTCAGCGAACAAAACCGACCAGAAAAGAATCCTCGGACCAGATACAAAGCTAGAGAAGATGCCGGTTCAAAGCATAGGAGCCCGACCAAAATGGGAGCTGATTGTCTTTGGTTGATGTTGTGAAAGAATTTCTTTCGAACTATCCGGATCAAATACGGATGATAACCGAAGAGTTGCGCCACATGGCAAGACGCGCAATGCCTAGAGCGCGTGAGTTTCTCTACTATGACGCAGTCAACTACTCGCTTAGCGATTCCCCCCTCGAACGCATCTGCTACATTTCGCCCGCACAAAACCAGGTTACGCTTGGATTCCTGTTCGGAGCGCACCTCGACGATCAGCATCACCTGCTCCAAGGCATCGGCAAGCGAGCACGCCACATCAAGATCAGAACATTGGAGGAAGCGAAGAATCCTGCACTCAAGGGATTGGTCAAAGCTGCATGGAATGACGGAGCCGCTTCTATCTCAAGCATCAAGCAGCAGAAGAGACACCGTATAGTTGCTCACAGTCACACAAAGCAGGCCTCTCGATCACGACGCAAAACACGATAGGGATCCAATTGTTCTAGAGAACAAGGAGCTATGGCAGAGACATGACTTTGGATTCAGCCTTTCCATATTCCGAGGGAAAGGCCGATGAGGAATGCCGCGGAAGTAATTGGCAGTATGCTTGCGACCGCCGAGGCCTGGCTGGCCGCGGTCGGTACCAGCGAGACGGCCCTGTAGATAGTTGTCTTCGAGGAATCGCTCAGCTGGAGATTGATGTAGCCTGTAGCGATGAGGAGACCGACGAGAGAAAGAATGGCGAGTCCGAGCTTCACCGTCTTCTTGAGCACAACCCCCACGAGGAAGCCTATCGCGAGCACGATCAGCGCTGGGACGATCGCTCCTGATCCAAAATCGAGTAAGAAGGCCAAGGACGCCCGTCTCTTAGGATTAGCCGTGGGCACTCTTAAGCTAGGCTAGTTCCAGCATTCGTTGAATCGCTAGTCGCGCCTTTCCGGCGATCTCATCCCGGACCCTAACCTCGTGGACCATGTTTCTCAGCGAGTTAGCAACTTTCTCCAGGGTTATGGTTTTCATGTACTGGCAGACAGCATCCTCCTTTACCGGAAGAAACGTCTTGTCCGGGTTCTCCTTTCGCATCCTGTGAAGAATCCCCGTCTCCGTTGCAACCAAGAACTTGTCCGCACTCGACTCCCGCGCCCGACGAACCATACCCTCGGTTGAGGCAACATGAACCATCGGCATATTAAAATCGCCCTTCTCAGCAAAATACAGAAACTGCGTAACACAACCACACTCAGGATGAATCAGAAATTCAGCGTCTGAATTTTCCGCAAGCTTCTCGTTCACAACATCCGGAGTTATCCCCGCGTGAACATGGCACTCCCCAGGCCATATCTCCATCTCACGCCCTGTCCTCTCCTTCACAAACGCCCCCAAGAACAAATCCGGAAGAAAGAGAATTTCTCGATCCCTAGGAATACTGTTGACAACCTTCACCGCGTTACCAGAGGTACAGACATAATCGCTCTCAGCCTTAACCTCCGCAGTCGTGTTAATGTAAGACACAACGGCAGAATTCGGATGCTCGTTTTTCCAAGCCCGCAACTTCTCCCCATCAATCGTCGCCGCCAACGAACAGCCAGCGCCGAGATCAGGCAATAGAACCGTTTTCTTTGGCGAGATTATCGATGCGGTCTCTGCCATGAAATGTACCCCACAGAAAACAATCACGTCCGCAGGTGTCCTGGCGGCAGCTTGTGAGAGGCCTAGCGAGTCGCCTACGAAGTCCGCGATATCCTGGACCTCGGGGACCTGGTAGTTGTGTGCTAGAATGACCGCGTTTCTCTCCTTCTTCAGCCGCAGAATCTCCGCTGCCAGCTCCCCGTGTCCATTGAACTGGAGCATCTGGGCCATAGGAGATCAGAGTAGAACTGGCCAAATTCCAGTGTTAAACATTACCCTGAGAAGGACCCCAAAGGGAGGGTGCTAGCTTGGCTATTTCTTCTGGCGATCCTCGCGGTCTCCTTTGCCGGCCCTCTCAAGTTCGTGTTTTGCCTGACCCAGAGATTTAGCCAGCTCCGGGATCTTCTGAGGGCCCCACATCAGCAAGATAAGGACAACCGCTCCAATCATGACGACTTCCCAGGGATCAATCACCGGCCATCAGAACTGACATCTCATCTAACACCTTATACTTTCTAGGTCAATAGTCTCCAAAGAGAACGAAGTGGTCTAGCTAGTCCGTAGAACTCTCACGACCGTAACCCTGAGAGGCGGTTTCTAGACTTCTTCCGCATCCAAGCTCCACGAGACCTGAAGAGTTGCCCTCCAACAGACAGTGCATGCAAAAAGCCATATGGTGTTACAATCGGAACTTAGCCTGGCACGAGCACGCAGATCAACAGGGGACGTTCACTTGGTCCACGCAAATATGGACAATACGATGAGGAAGGTGGCCCTCAAGGAACTGAAGTTCATAGCTGAGGTCAGCGAAGTGACCGTCACAAAACGGATTCTCCTCGTCAGGCCGAGGGCGACTACCAAACCATACGAGGTCGAGCGGCTCATCGAGACGCTGAAGCAGGACTACGACGATGTCCAGGTAGAAGCATCCTAACGCGGG
>Ga0209160_1000141_pt1 | contig 50921 bp, 41 predicted proteins | sample GraSoiAngelo_153_FD_186167 | JGI IMG/M metagenome (GOLD analysis project Ga0209160, IMG submission 186167) | Grasslands soil microbial communities from the Angelo Coastal Reserve, California, USA - 14_1009_12_40cm (SPAdes) (version 2) | ecosystem: Environmental > Terrestrial > Soil > Grasslands ...
GGTCACACTCCTAGCCGACGGCTCAGCCACGGGGCACGTCGACTGCGTTGACCAGCACGGCGACAACCTTCCGGGCAACATCTTCGGCGAGGTTAGTAGCTGGCGCATGGAAGGCCAGGTCGTGGTCCTGAACGTCACCGGGAAACTCATCCGTTTTCCAGGTGGCCATCCTGTGCCTGTGTCGTTTACACTGAAGATTCAGCAGTTCGGGGGCGCAGGGGTGGGTCACTGGACGTTGGAGGTCGGTGGGAGACTCTTCTGCATCGAGCTCCTGACCAGCGGGCAGATCGTCTACCGCCCCGAGTGAAGACTGGGCTTCTGGGGCCTGGGACGGGACGTACAGCTTCAGCAACCAGGGCGAGGAGGACTAAGCGTTTAAGGCCATCACGCCCGCATGCGTGCTGGCCATGCGGGATTCAGAATGCGTGGTGTATGAATCTTGGAGACCCCCGTAGCGGAGATCGTAGCGGAGGGCACGGGCGGTGAGCGGGGGCTCACCCCAGACGCGGCGGCGGGTCAACGAGTTACGGCAATGGAGCGGAGGGGATTCGAACCCCTGACCCCCTGGTTGCAAACCAGGTGCTCTCCCAGCTGAGCTACCGCCCCGAACGTCGTACAAATTAACAACATGACACGCACGCTGTCCCGTCCCCGCCCCACGTGGCCGGCCACCTGGGTCGCCCTTGCGGGGACGGTCGCGTCCACGGCGTTCGGCCAGGCGCCGCTCACGAAATGCGGCGACGCGTATCACTACCGCTGGGCGCAGAAAACCGACACAAGTCTCGCCAGCAAGCAACCCACCGCGGTAGACCTACAGCAGATCGTGGACACCTGGACGGCGCCGCAGCTACCCGCCGACGACTGGTGCGCTGCTCGCCAGGGCAACGAGCTTCAGGTCTACAGTGTCACCGGCTGGGTGCGCCTGTTGCGACACGAGACCGACCTGGACTGGCACATCGAGCTCACGGCCACGTCCACGGGCCAGATCACGCAGTGCATGATCGCTGAGATCCCCGCGACCAAGTACAGCGCACTGTTCGCGAGTGCGCGGACCAGCCTCACCGACGCGCTCCAGCACGCCACCGTGGACTCGTCCGGGCCTGTCAGGCCACCCGTGCGCCTGCGCTTTGTCGGTGCCGCATTCTTCGACGGGTGGCACTTGACGCATGGCCGCCACGGCGACTGCAATCAACAGCCAGGTGGGTTGTGGGAACTACATCCGGTGTTTCGAGTCGAGCAACCGTAGGAGGCGCTCGCATACCTCGTGTGCCAGAATAGTGAACGCTGGGTCTTCACCCTCCCTACCGATTTCTCTTGGCTATCCGGCCTTCCGGTCACCGATGACCTGGCCTTCAAGGACAAGACCGGCACAGTTCGCCTCATCCTGCGGCGATCGGGCGCGATAACGGTGACGCAAGGCTACGCGTGGGATGGCTGCAGTCCCAAGGTCTGCATCTTCGACATCCTGCTCGGCACGCCGGACGGCGTCGTGGACTCCACCACCAAACTGCCGAAGACCTACTACGCCTCGCTGGTTCACGATGCCTTGTACCAGTTCCTGCTCGATGGTCTCCCCTTCACCCGACGACAGGCGGATGGCTGCTTCCTCCGTCTCATGGGGCAGACGGGCTTCGCGCCCCGCTACGCTTACTGGGCGGCGGTCCGGATATTCGGATGGTTGTTCGTTGCTCAGCACCGGTTCAAGCGAAACAATCGCGGCACCAAGCACGCCCTGGCGGCGATCGAAATGAAGCACCGAGGCTGAAGCCGTCGCTGCTATCTCTGCTTGCTCGACTGCAGCAGCGTGGCAGCAACTGCCGGGTAGACGCCGATCCTATGGCTGCGAAAGTACAGGACGGCGCGCTTCGCCGCCGTATTGATCTGGATCGCGCTGGACTTTTGGTTGGGCATGTGGCAGTCGATGCAAAGGCTCATCATTCGCCCTCCGATCTGCTCGGCCATGGGGTGCCGACCGATCTGATGACATCCCAGGCACTTTTCCGCGAACCGCGCCGCATCGCGTTGCGCTCGATGAACGTCGTGGCACGTCGAGCACGACATCGCTGGACTGGAGCGAAAGCACTTGCTGCGCCGCAGCAGCCCGAGCTGATTGCCGTGGACGTCGGGGATTGGCTCGTCCCGATCCGACTCGGGAAGGAAAAAGTCGGCGAGCCTGTCACCCGGCCGATACGAAAACGACGGCTTGGTGGGCTCTCGATCGCCCGAATGGCACAAGGCGCAGTTGTCCAACTTCCGGTCCCGCGCGAAGCGCGCCGGATTGAGGATATACTTGCCCGGAGCTTCCCCTGGGTGGGTTGAGTGATACTCGACATGCCGCCGCCCCGCACCGTGGCATTTGTCGCAAGACATGCCCAGCACGTAGTCGCTCGAGTATCTAGCCACTCGCCGATCCCCTTGCAGCTTGAACGATGTGGCGTGACACTCCAGACACTGCGGCACGATGACGCGTCCAAAGTCTATCGTACCGTCGAAATAACCCGGACTGTTGATCCACTCGTCCGCGCCGGTGAGGTAGGAGACCGGCAGCTCGAACAGCAGTCCGTTCCTCCAGTAGAGATACGATTGCCCCCTTCTCCCCGACCCGACCACCAGATCGATCCGCTCCGTCCTCGATGTTCGCTGAGCCGAGTCCACGCCAGTCTGGTAGAAGCCAGAGTCGCGCTGCTCCATCTTGAAGAAGACGCCGGGCACCCTGGTGTGCAGCAGGTTCAGCCCTGCTGTGAAGTGTCCCAGGACAGAGCGGGCGGTTGCCCGAGCGGACGTCTTGAAGTGAGCGGTTTGACTGAACGATGCGACGATCTCCTGGTGACACGTCTTGCAAGTTGTCGCCGTCGCCACTTGCAGGCCGAGAGCCAGGAAGAGCGTGGTCATCGCAACGTCTCCTCGAAGAGCCGCAGGATCCGCCGGTACTCGTCGGTCCAGCTGTCGCTGCGGGTGAAGCTGTGTCGCTCCGCGGGGTACATCGCCACCTCCCAGTGCTCCTTCTTCAGCTCGATCAGCCGCTGCACCAGGCGGGCGGTGTCCTGGAAATTCACGTTGTCGTCCACCATACCGTGACAGATGAGCAGTCGCCCCCTGAGCCCCTGGGCGAAATAGATGGGCGATGACTGCTGATACGCGACGCTGTCCTCCTGCGGCTGGTTCAGGATCCGGGCCGTATAGGGGTGGTTATAGTGCGCCCAATCGGTCACCGGTCGCAGCGCCGCGCCCGCCGCGAACACACCCGGGCGGGTGAACATCGCCATCAACGTGATGAATCCGCCGTAGCTCCCGCCGTACACGCCGATCTTGGTCGAATCGACCCCGAGAGTGTGCACCAGCCAACGCGCACCGTCCACCTGGTCGTCGAGATCTTTGCCACCCATGTGGCGATAGATCGCGGTGCGCCAGTCACGCCCGTGCCCCGCGCTGCCCCGATAATCGATGTCCAGCACGGCGTAACCCTTGGACGCGAGCAGGTGGTGGAACATGTACTCGCGGAAGTAGTAGCTCCACCACTTGTGCGCGTTCTGGAGATAGCCGGCGCCGTGCACAAAAATCACCGCGGCGTGGTTCGGCGGCCCCACGGGCCGGTACAGCCGGGCCGGCAGCCGCGCGCCGTCCGACGCGGGAACGGCGACGATTTCCGGCTTGATCCAGCCGTAGCTGCGCCACTCGGGGGTGGTGCTCTCCGTCACCCGGCGCGGGGCGGCGCCGGCGTGATTCTGCTGGAAGAAGAGCTCAGCCGGGTGATTCGCCGTGGAGGCGAGCACGGCGAGCGTCTTGCCATCGGGCGACACGACTACGTCCTGCCGTCCCTCCGCGCTCGTGAGCTGCGTGCGGGCGCCGCCCGTCACGGGCAAAGCCCAGAAGTGCACCTGACCCCAGTCGCCTTCGTTGGTCGCGAGCCAGAACGTCATCTGGTCCGGCGAGAGCCTGACGTCCTGCACCTCCCACTGCCCGCTCGTCAGCGCCTTCGCCGGCCCTCCCGCCGCGCTCACCGTATAGAGATGCGCGTAGCCCGTCTCCTCGCTGCCGTAGTAGATCGTTTCGCCGTCGGCCAGCCATCCCACGTACGAGCCCGCGCCGAGGAACCCCACCTCGCCGAGCCACGCGTCGTCGTGGCGGTGCAGCACGACGCGGGTCGCGAGCGACGGCAGGTCCACCACCACGAGCCAGGCGTCGTGGTAGCTGGTGGTGGTCACGCGGATCAGCGCGTGACGGCTGTTCGGGGAGACCGCGACGCCAGCCGCGTTGCGCTCCCCGGTCCCTACCGAGTCGATCCAGGTCACCCTGCCCGTGGCAACGTCGATGAGCGCCGCTCGCTCCCGCGGCTGCGCGTCTCCCACCTTGGTTCGGATTTGCTGCGTCTCCACGTACCCCGACTGCGTGACCCAGCTAGGCATGACCACCTGTCGCCCCTCCACCGAGTCGCCTTTCGGGCGCTCGGTCAGCGTGACGAGGACGAACCGGGCGTCGGGAGCGACGGCGAGCCGCGTCGCGCTCTGGCGCTCACCCAGGTACAGCGGCTTCACGGTATGCACCGTGTCGGTGTCCGCCCGCATCCGCTCCTCGGCAACTTGGCGCCGGATGAAGTCGAACAGCTCGCGCTGCTGGTCGCGCAGGAATTTCTTTTGCCCCGTGGGCTCGGCGGGTGACTTGGGGGCTGGGCCGCGGCGGATGTCGGTCAGCTGGCGCAGCGCCCCGTCCGCGAGCCCGAGGGACCAGGCGTTGCCGTCCCGCGTGAATGAGACGGAACGCCCGTCCGCCGACCACGCGGGATCGGACTCGGGCGCCGGCGTGGCGGTGAGCCCCCGCTTGGCGCCGCTCTTGTCCACGACGTACAGGTCGCCCTTCAGGACCACCACCTCGCGACCCAGATCGCGCGACCACGCTCCGTCCGCCATCGCGATTGTGTCCACCGCGAAGCGCGGCAATCGTTCCGGCGCCGGCGACGCACCGGCCACGCTCACCCGGTAGTCCCGATCCAACGTGTCGACGCCGGGGCTGCGCCACGTGAAGTACACGTAGCGTCCGTCCGCCGAGAACCGCACATTGGACGGCGCGGTGCCAACGAGGTCGGGCCCTCGCATGATGCTCTCGACCGTGAGCGGGAATGCTTGGGCGCTCGCCACCGCGGGGACCACCAGGGCGAACAGGGGAACGAGTCGACGCATGGCGACACTCCAAAGACTGTGGGCGGGGCTAATGTGCGGGGCGCTCGGCGCGTGCACCAGCAGCGGCGAGCCGCCACTCCGGCTGGGTACGACCTACACGGTCGAGCAGTCCGGTGCGCTGGCGCTGCTCGACTCCCTCGCGCGGCCCACTCTGACGACGGTGGTGGGCCCATCGGGGCAGATCCTCGGGGCCGCGGCGCGCGGCGACCTCGACGTCGTGATCACGCATGCGCCCAGTCTGGAACAGCGGCTGCTCCTCGCGCCGGGCCACGTGCTACTCGCCTGCCCGTTCGTCGCCAGCCGATTTGCAATCGTCGGCCCGGCGGCCGATCCCGCCCACGTGGGCGCCGCGCCGAGCGCGGCGGACGCCTTTCGGCGCATCGCCGCCGCAGCCGGCCCGTTCGTGTCGCGGGGCGATTCCTCGGGCACCCACGTGAAAGAGCTCGCCCTGTGGCAGGCGGCGCACCTGCGGCCCGCCGGCGCTTGGTACATCCAATCCGGGGCCGACCAGGTGACCACGCTGCACGTGGCCGACGAGCGCGACGCCTACGCCCTCGCCGATCTGCCGACGCTGGCGAAACTCACCGGCCTGCGACTGCAGGTCCTGTTCGCAACCGATACCGCGCTCACCAACCCCTACACCCTGTACGTCGTGAACAAGCCCGGCCCCCGGGCCACCGCCGAGGCCTTCGCCCGGTGGGCGATGAGCGTGGCGCGGCCGCGCATCCTCGAGCTGCGTCTGCCCGACGGCACGCCGGGGTTCGTAACACGCGGCGGGGAGTGCGCCGCGCCGGATACGACCGCGCGGTCGGCCGGCGCGTCGGCCGAGCCCCGCTCAGAACGCGCACTAGCGCCACCGGTGGCACCGGCTCCGGCCGCCGTGCTGCTCGGCCGCTGGGACTATTTCCCAGCGTCGCGAGCGCCGGCGACACAGGCCCCTGCCCTCGGTGGCGGACTCCAAGTCACGCTCGAGTTCGATTCCGTGAGCGGCGGCACCGCGTACGGCCGAGTGCGGCGCTGGTTCGCGGGCGACGTGGGGGTTTCCCCACGCGCGTTCGGTCAGGTGGTAGGTCGCGTGACCGGCGGGGAGGTTGAGCTGACGCTATCGCGCCCGCGGCTGATCATCGTGCAGGCCGCCCTGGTCGGCCGGGACACGCTGGCGATCACGACGTCCCGTATCGGCAGCGACCCGGGGCCCTTCGCCCAGGACCCCGGAGCGAAGTTCGTCAGGACAAACGCTACGGAGTGACGGTAACGGAGCGGAGCCCGGGCGGCAGCTCCGCAAAGGTTGCGTCCGCCACGTCCAGGATCGTCCCGCTGTACGACGTGGTCCGGCTCGGGTCGGGGACCGTGATCGTCACCAGGACGCCGTTCGCCAAATTCCCGGTAACAATCACCCGCCACCGCGCGAGTGTCTGGCGCTGAGCGAAGACGCGATAAGGCGAACCCGTGGTCGCCTGCACCGTGTCGATACGCGCGCTCGAGTCCGTCCCGGCAACCTCCAGGAGCATCGCCCGATCGTTGGTCCCCGCGTTGGATAGCTGCAGGGAAAGATTGCCCGAAGGCGGCGCGGTGCTGTCGCTGCATTGGTTCAACGCGAGGGCGAGCACTACGCCGAGCCCAGCGGCCCGCTTGATCATGGCCGCCTCCCGGTTCCCGACACCCGCGTCGAGGGGGCCGGCGCCGAGAGGTTGCCGGTGCGCGAGAGCCACCTGAGCAGGTCGCCCAGGTCGAACGTCCCGTTGCGATTGCCTTGCAGGTCGAGGTAGCGGCGCTGATCGTCGGAGGCCGGGGCGGGCCCCTGGAAACCGACGTTGAGCGCCTGCTTCAGTGTGAGCGACGGCTCCACGACCTGCAGGGTCATTGTCCGGCGCGCCGTCTTCGACCCGTCCGTGACGCTCGTCCGGAACGTGTATGTGCCTGTGTCGGTTGGCGCGCCGCTCAAGGCTCCGCTCGACGACAATGCCACGCCCAGTGGTAGCGCGCCCGAGTCGGGTTGGGCCCAGGTATACGCCCCTGCTCCGCAAGCCGCGGTGAGTGTAGCGGCGTAGGAATACCCCCACTGCGCGGCGACCAACGGTGACGTGGTGGTGACCGTGAGGGTGTCGCCTCCAAAGCGCACGAAGAAGCGCATCGCGCCGTTCGGTACGACCTGCGTGATCGTGTCGATCCCGAACCCTGGACACCCACCGCCGTTGAGCGCGCTGTTGGGCGTGGTGGTCAGGCTGAAGGTCTGGTTCCCCAGGATTCCGGGATACGGGTCCCCCGCGTCACCCCGGTCAGCGCAACCCTGCGCGGGTGGAATGCAAGTGGTCGCCGGGTTCGCGTCGAGATTGGCACGCGCGTCCGCCTGCATCAGCTCGAGCCCGTGGACCGGACCGACGTTCACGGCATTATTGCCCAAACGGAAGCCGTGGTTGGCGATCTGCTGCGAGTCCACGTGCCAGATGAGCAGCCCGCCACCACACTGGGGGGGCGTGGCGTTCTGATACCATACCTGGCAGGCATTGCGAATCAACGCCGTGTCGGCGTCGACCGCCTGCCTGTTGTCGAGCACGAAGTATTCGCCGCGCGGGTTCGACCCGGTGGGACGCACCACGAACGCCGTGTCGGAGCTCGGCGCCGCACCGAAGCTGTAGCTGCCCGTGGCGGTGAGCGGCGCCAACGTCACCCAGCCGAGCTGGCTCAACGACCACGCATCCATGCGCGCCGGGCTCGAGGGCGAAGAGAAGTTCCCCGCCCCCATCAGACTCCAGCGGCCCACCCCTTCGGTGCTGCCACCGGTGTCGTACAAATCAGGCAGCCCGAAGGCGTGCCCGGTCTCGTGCGCCACGGTGCCGATCGGCATGATCTGCGTCGCATCGCACGAGGTCCCGCCGCCCAGGCCGCTCTGCAGCACGTAGTCCTCAACCTGGAGAAACTGGCCGGAGTGGCCGGGCCACGGGTCCTTCGTCATGTAACCGGGGAACAACGACGCACGGTGGGCCCACAGGTGGTTCTGCGGGCTGCCCTGCGGCCCGCACTCCCCCCCGACCGTCGGATGGATGAACACCACAAGACTGACGACGCCGGTCGCGGGGTCGAAACTGAACTTGGTGAAATCGATCTGCGAGTCAGCGTGCGCGAGCGCCTCTCGGAGAGCGCCTTGCAGCGCCGTGAACGCAGTGTTGCTCCACACGCCGTTGCAGTTCGCCGAGCTGAACGGATTGACCTGCCGGCATTGGGAGCTCGTGTCCCCGGTGTAGCCCACCTCCGGCTTGCTCAACGTCACCCAGCCCCAGGTCGAGCCCTGGATGTCGAGCAGCCCGTTGGACATCTGGCTGTAGAAGCTGTGATAGGTGTAGGGGCGGCCGAGCTGCGGCGTGGTGCCGAAGAACACGGCGTCGTAGTCGGACGTCGCAAACGGCGGAGCCGACGTGCCTGCGTAGGTGAAGAGCACCGCCGGCACGCTGAGTGTGCCCGAGACCGCGGCAGCACTGGGCGCGGATGCCCCCGCGGCGAGCGGTGCGTTGAGTTCGCTGAACCTACCCTGCGAGAACAAGCGGGCCCGTGTGGCCCGCACCGCGGCCGCCTGCTTGCGCCACACGCCATCGGGCCGGAAGTCGAGGCCCGGCACTTCGCGGCGTGGAGTGGCCCGCTCCTGCGCCACGGCGACCGCCGGCGCGCCGAGCAGACCGGCGAACAATACAGCAAGCAAGCGATGATGCATCACGCGCGCGTCGAGGGAATTGGGTCCGGCAATCTACCCTAGCGCGGGAGGCTGGTGGAAGCTGTGTGCCCCCTCACACCGCGGCGCGCGAGCAGCAGGCCAATGCCCATGAACCCGATCACCCCGCCCACCACCTTGGCTTCGTATCGCCAGGGGTGCACCTCGTCTCCGGGTGGAACGAAGCCGAGCACGATGGAGAAAGCGACGGCCGCGAGGCCCACTACGCCGATCAGCGCCGTAACCGCGGTGCGGGTGCGCCGCAGCCGCAGGTAGGCCGCGAAGAGGTACAGATAAGGAATGAAGAACAGGATCAGCGTGGTCTGGGTGAGCACGAGGTACGCGTTCTTCACCGTGGACCCGATCAGGCTCGCGACCACGAAGAGGGTGGCGAGGGCTCCCTGCACCAGCAACCCGACGTAGGGCGTCTGCCAGCGCGGATGGATCCGGCCGAACGCCGCGGGCAGGGCGCCATCCAACCCCGCCACGAACGGCAACCGGGCCGAGCCGGCGAGCCACGCGCCCACGCCGCCCAGGTTGCCGAGCGCGAGCAGGATCGCCACCACCGCGGCGATCGGCGCGAGCCAGGGCACGCCCAGCCGGTCCACCAGTGCCGCCGTCGCCTGCGGCATGCCGTTCGTGATGCTCACCGTCGTGGCCGGCAAGGCCACCAACATGGCCGCCGTGCCGAGTACGTACAGCGCCACGATCGCGAACCCCGAGACGACGACGCCGCGACGCAGCGTCGCGGCGGGGTCGTGGATTTCGTCCCCGAGGGTGGGGGCGAGCTCGAGCCCGGCGAGCCCGAACGTCATCGTGGCGAAGAGATTGATCGACGCCAGGTCGAAGGTCGAAGGCAGGAGCCCCCGGGCGCTGAAGGGCGTCGCGCTGCCGCGCGTCACGAGCGACCAGGTCGCGAGCGCCACGAAAATGAGCGCCGGCAGCCAGGTGCCGTAGCCCCCCAGGTTCTGGAGCCGCTTGCCCACGCGCAGGCCCACGACGTTCATCCCCACCGCGAGCCACAGTCCCACGAGCGACAGCACGGCGATGAACCGGCCGTCGTCGCCCAAATGCACGAACCGCGGTCCGCCGGCGTAGGCGGCGATCGCGGCCGTGGCGACGAGCAGCGACGGGAAGTAGAAGAGGTTGTTGACCCAGTAGCCCCACCCTGCCACGAAACCGTGCCGCAGCCCGAAGGCGCGCCGCACCCAGCGGTAGATGCCGCCGGCGCCGGGATCGATGTCGGCCAACTCCCGCACCGCCACCGCGGACGGCAGGAAGAAGACCAGCATCGCGACCACCCACAACAGCAGGCTGGCAAGCCCAAACTGACTTGCCGCCGTGGTCAGCCAGCGCAGCCCGACGATCGCGGTGATGTTGAAGAGCACCACGTCGCGGAGCCGCATGACGCGAGGAAGCTGGGTCACCCGCCCGCCGGCGAAGGCCCACCCGCCAGCCGCCGTGCGGCGCTACGGGACGGTCGCATGTATCCGGGCAACGAGCCAGCCGATGGCGCTGCCGAGCACCGCCCCGCCGATTACGTCGGTCGGGAAATGCTTGCCGCCCGCCACGCGCAAGGCGGCGACGCTGGCCGCTCCCGCGTACATGAGCGCCGCGTTCCTGGCGCGGTGCGGCAATTGCTCGCGCTGGGCCATCACGAGATACGATGTCGCCGCAGCGAACGCGAGCGATGCGTGCCCTGACGGGAACGATTGACGGTTCTCCCGCTGGGACGCCGCCGCCACAGCATCCGCCGTGTAGAGCACCGGGCGGCTGCGGTGCACGATGACCTTGAGCCACGCGGTCGTCGCCTGGGTCCAGGCAAGCGAGTTGAGCAACACCGCGGCGTTGCCCCGCGCCTGTGCCGCGTCGAGCCCGTGTAGTGAGGCGAATGCCGCGGCGCCGACCACGCCGCCGAGCAGGACGGTGCTCCCCGTCGCCGCAGTGGCGGAGGCGTTGTGCAGCGCGGCGCGATCGATGCCCGGCACCGACGCCGGGTCGCACGGCAAAGCGCACGACGGCAGCCCATGCGGCAACTTGAGAGCCATGGGAAGGACGGCGAGCACGCCCGCGGTCCCGACGGACCCCGCGTCCCACCAGGTCACGCGGTACGGCGTCTGACCCAGCGCCGGCCGGGCGGACGCGAACAGTAGCAGGACGGCGACCGCCGAGCGGGGCATGCGGGCTCTCGCGTGAAACGTTGGTCTGGAAGTTACCGTACTCTGGGCAACGTGGCCTAACTCACGTCCGTGCGAGACCTTGCGGTTTCGCGGTAGCGCCACTACTCTCTAGGCTGCTGTTTCCACTCCACAATGTCTGGGGGCCCCGTGAGTACCGAGACCCTGCAGCACGTCGCGCTCTTCGACAAGTGCAAGAACTTCACGCGGGCCGATGAAGTGCGGGCGGCCGGTTTGTACGCGTGGTTCAAGCCGATTTCGCAGTCGGAAGACACGGTCGTGGTGATCGAAGGCAAACCGCGCATCATGATGGGCTCGAATAACTACCTCGGCCTCACGCATCACCCCGAGGTGCTCGCCGCGGCAAAAGAGGCCCTCGACGAGTTCGGGTCCGGGTGCACGGGCAGCCGCTTCCTCAACGGGACGCTCGAGCTGCACTGCCGGCTCGAGGCCGAGCTGGCCGAGTTCTTCGGGAAAGAGGCCTGTCTCGTCTTTTCGACCGGCTACCAGGCGAACCTCGGCGTGATCTCCGGGCTCGTGGGCCGGGGCGACGTCGTGTTCCTCGACAAGCTCGATCACGCGTCGATCGTGGACGGCGCGAAGCTGTCCTACGGTGAGACCGAGCGGTTCAACCACGGGGACTTGGCAGGCCTCGAGCGCCGACTCCAGAAGGTCCCGGTCGGGACGGGCGTCATGATCATCGTCGACGGCGTCTTCTCGATGGAGGGAGACATCGCCGACGTGCCGAACCTGCTCAAGGTCGCCCAGAAATACGGCGCCGCGCTCGCGCTCGACGACGCGCACGCCGTGGGGGTGCTTGGCCCCAACGGGGACGGGACCGCGGCGCATTTCGGTGTGGCCGAGGACGTGGATCTCATCGTAGGCACCTTCTCGAAGTCACTCGCCTCGATCGGCGGGTTCGTGGCGGCGTCGGAGGACGTCATCGATTATCTGCGGCACTACTCGCGGCCCCTGATGTTCACGGCGGCGCTGCCGCCGGCGAACACCGCCGGGGTGCTCGCCGCGCTCCACGTGCTGCGGCGCGAGCCCGAGCGCCGGGAGCAGTTGTGGGCCAACACCCGTCGCCTGCAGGAAGGGTTGCGGTCGCTCGGCTTCGAAATTGGGCCCACCGAGACGCCGATCGTCCCGTTCCTCATCGGGGACTTCGAGAAGACGCTGACGTTCTGGCGTAAGCTATTCGACGCCGGCGTGTTCACGAACCCCGTGGTGCCGCCCGCCGTGCCGCCGTCGCAGAGTCGGCTGCGGACCAGCGTGATGGCGACGCACACCGCCGATCAGTTGGACTTTGCGCTGGAGACCTTCGGCCGGCTCGGAAAAGAGCTGGGGGTCATCTGAGCGCAGTGGAGATCGCGCCCGTCAACGGCGGGCGCGATCTCGAGCGCTTCATCGCCTTCCCCTACGACCTCTACCGGGGCGACCCGCGCTGGGTGCCGCAGCTGCGCGCGGACGTGCGGACGCTGCTCTCCCCCGCCCGCAACCCGTTCTTTCAGCATGCCGTCGCCCAATGTTTCCTGGCGCGCACCGATGGCCGGGTCGCCGGACGGGTTGCCGCGATCCAGAACGACGCGCACACGCGGGAGCACCGCGACCGCGTCGGCTTCTACGGCTTCTTCGAAGCCCTCAACGACCCATCGGTCAGCGACGCGCTGTTCGATGCGGCGGCGGCGTGGCTGCGGCGCCAGGGGTTGGCCGTGATGCGCGGGCCGATGAGCCCCTCGATCAACGACGAGTGCGGCCTCCTGGTGCAGGGATTCGACACGCCACCCACCCTGATGACGTCGCATAACCCCGCCTACTACGTCGACCTGCACCAGCGCTACGGCTTCACCAAGGCCAAAGATCTGTTGATGTACGAGAGCACCACCATCCAGGTGCCCGAGCGCATCGTCCGCGCCGCGACCGTGATCGCCCAGCGCAAGGGCATCACGCTGCGGGCGCTCGACATGAAGCGCTTCAAGGCCGAGGTCGAGCTCGTCAAGGCTCTCTACAACGAGGCGTGGGAGAAGAATTGGGGATTCGTGCCGCTCACCGAAGCGGAGATCGACCACCTCGCGACGCAGCTCAAGCCGATCGTGGTGCCCGACCTCGTCTGCTTCGCCGAGCGCGCCGGGAAAGTCATCGGCTTCGCCGTGGCGTTGCCGGACTTGAACGTCGCGCTCAAGCACAATCCGTCGGGCCGCATGTTCCCCGGCATCCTCAAGGTCCTATGGCACGCCCGCAAGGTGCACCGCTTGCGGATCCTGCTGCTCGGCGTGCTGAAGGAGTACCGCAGCACCGGGGTCGACGCCCTGATGTATCACTGGATCTGGACCAAGGGGATCGCGCACGGGTTCACGTGGGGCGAGGGGGGCTGGATCCTGGAGGATAACGCGCCGATGAACAACGCCGCCGTGCAGCTCGGCTTCCAGCCGTACCGCACTTACCGGATCTACGACAAGACACTGTGAAGGCGTTCGTCACCGGCGGAACGGGGTTCGTCGGTGCCCACCTCGTTCGAGCGCTGCTCGAGCGCGGCGACGAGGTGCGCTGTCTGGTTCGCACCCCCGCCAAGGCACAGACCCTCGGCTGGAACGACGTACGCATCATCCGCGGGGATCTGGATCAGCCGGGCGCCCTCGCGGCAGGCTGCGCGGGCGCGGACGTCGTGTTTCACGTGGCCGGGCGGATCAGCGCCCGCGACCTGCGGGAATTCATGCGGGCGAACCGCGACGGTACCGCCAACGTGCTGGAGGCCGCGTCGCACGCCCCGCCGCAACGCTTCGTGCTGGTCTCGTCGCTCGCCGCGGGCGGGCCGACATCGCCGGGGCACCCGATCGACGAGGCGCGCCCCCCGGCCCCCGTCACGCCGTACGGCCAGAGCAAGCTCGCGGCCGAAGTCCTGGTCCGGGCGATGCCGTTTCCCTGGACCATCGTGCGGCCGCCCACCGTGTACGGCGAATGGGACCACGAAGTGCTGAAAGTGTTCAAGCTGGCGCGCCGGGGGATCGTCCCCGTGTTCGGTGACGGGTCGCAGGAACTGTCGGTGATCTACGCGGGCGACCTGGCGGGCGCCTTGGTTGCCGCCGCGACCTCGCCCAACGCCGCGCGCAAGGTATACTACACGGCGCATCCCGCCATCACGACGAGCCGCGAGCTAGTCCGCGCAGTCGGCCGGGCGGTGGGACGCGAGCCGCGCATCGTGCCCCTGCCCGGGCCGCTGGCCCGCGCGCTGCTCTGGGCCATCGGGACGGTCGTCCACCTCGCGGGGCGCGCCACGCTGCTGTCGGCCGACAAAGCGGACGAGTTCCTCGCCCCCGCCTGGACCTGTCGGCCCGATGCGCTGATGCGGGACGCCGGCTGGCGCGCCGCGACGGACCTGGAGGCGGGCCTGCAGCGCACGGCGGACTGGTATCGCAGGGAGGGGTGGCTGTGAACCACACGTCGCACGACGTCACGACGGCACGACCCGCGGACCTGCTGGCCGCGGCCCGTCGTGCCGTCTTGCAACGCTTCACCGCCGTCGACCTCGTCACCCTGCTGTACGTCGCGATCGCGACCGTCGCCGTGCTCGCCTTCACCGCCGACGATCGCACTGGTTGGGGCTGGTTGCTCGTGGCGCACGGGCTGCTCGTGGCGCTGGTCCTGCTCGCGCCGCGCGCGCGCGAAGCGGGGCGCCTGGGCCGCTTCCTCGGCGACTGGTACCCGATGTTGTTGCTGGGCGGGCTGTACGCCGAGGTGGGCGTGCTGAACGTGGACGTCGGTTACCAGCACGACCTCGCGATCCAACGGCTCGAGCTGTGGGTGTTCGGCTCGCAGCTGTCGTACCGCTGGATCCGCGAATGGCCCAACCCGATGTTTTCGTGGATCATGCACACCTGTTATCTCGCCTATTACGCCATCCTATGCGCCTCGCCGCTCGGCCTGTGGTTGAGCGGGCGGCGCGACGCGGCACGGCGCACCATCTTCGCCGTGATGATCACCTTCTACCTCTGCTACGTCGTCTTCCTCTTCTTTCCCGTCGCGGGCCCGCGCTACGCGTTCGATCTCGCTCACAACGCCGCCACACAGACGTGGCCGGCGCGCTTTACGCAGTGGCTGCTCGACCGCGGCGACTCTTGGGGCGCGGCGTTCCCTTCATCTCACGTCGCGGCCGCCGTGGTTGCGGCGATCTGCGCGCTGCGGTACTGGCGCGCGCTAGGGCTCGCGCTCGTGCCTCCCACGCTCGGGCTGGTGTTGTCGGTGGTGTACGGGCAGTTCCACTACGCGGTGGATGCCGTGGCGGGGCTGTTCGTGGCCGGCGCGGTGCTCGCATCCCAGTACGTCTACGGTGCAGAGCCGGAACAAGCGGGCGCGCCCCTCCCGGCAGGGAGCCTCGAGCAAGCTTGACCAGCTAAGAGGGGGCTCGGGGTTAGGGGCTGGAGATCTCCCGAGCCCCTAACCCCGAGCCCCCAGCCTCGCCGCGCGCGACGCGACGGTGTCCAAGTCGCCGCCGAGCGCGTCCATGCGGCGCTGGAACTGGATGTCGATGAGCAACAATCCCACTACATACGCCGCGAGATTCACCGCGAAGATCACGGTGAAGATCACCGGGTAGGGGAGCCAGATCCCGAAGTAGAGCGCGAACCGCTTGACGCCGGGGTCGAGCTTGGAGCGTTCGGCGATGCTCGTCATGAGCAGGATCGCCACGAGCGCCAGCAGCGCGAGCTTGAGCGGAACGAGCCCGGCGTAGGCGAACCCGGCGAAGATGACCGCCTCCGACGCCCGATCGAGCTGGGTGTCGAGCCGCCGCCCCGCTTCGGAGGCGAGCCCGAACTCGCGCGCGATACCGCCGTCGATCCCGTCGAGCACCTGGCCCAGGGCCATCAGCCCGAGGCCCCAGCCGAGCCGTCCGGCCGCGACCGCCGCCCCGGCGGCGACGCTCGCGCCAAACGCCGCCCACGTCACCTGTGCCGGCGACAGGCCGAGCGTCAGGTGAAGGAACCGCAGCGCGGGACGGATCGCCCGGTCCAGGCCGCGCCCGATGGCGGGCGCGAAGTCATACATGACGTTTGGTCCAGTACACCAGCAGGTTGAGCGCGACGAGCAGCGCGAGCAACACCCCCTCCTTCGCCTTGTCCGGGATTCCGGTCCACCAACCGCGCGTCACCCACGACGTATACGGGTAGAACGGCATCTTCTCGAACCGGACGCTGTAGTCCATGGCCAGGTGCACCGCGAAGAACAGCAGCGGGACGACGGAGCCGAGAAACCAACAGAGCGGCAGGATCCACAGCAGGGCGACGGGCTCCTGGAGCGACGAGCGCCAGTAGTAGCCGCGCTTGTCCCGCAGCCCGACGGCGCGTAGGTAGAACGGCGCCTTCACCGCGTGGTCGACGTCCACGCCCACGCCGAAGGCGTAGGCGAGGGCAGCGTCGCGGCCGTGCAGGTCGAGCGCCTGCGCGCCGAGCGTCGTGGCGAGGATGTGCGTGAAGATCGTCACGGCGTGATCGCGCGCTCGGCGGCGGGACGCCGGTTGGACAGCCAGACGAGGCCGAGTCCCGCCGCAATCCAGGCGAGGTCACGCAACCGGCTCACGATCGCGGTGTACACGCCGAGTGCCGGGTCGAGGCCCAGCAGGCGGAACAACACGTACAGAGAGCCCTCCTTGGTGCCGACTTCGAAGGGCACGATGAAGATCACGTTCTGGATCAGCGAGGTGAGCCCGCCGATGGCGTACGCCTGCAGATAGGTGATCTTGAAGCCCACGCTCAGACCGATGAGCACGTACTCGAGCATGAAGATGGAGCGGCTGAGATACTCGAGCACGAGCGCCTGGTAGAAGCGCCGCGGCCTCTTGTGATAGAACTCCGTGATCTGCCCGTCCATTTGCGCGAGCGTGGCGCGCGTGGGCTCGAGTCGCCGCGCGAGGCGATCGAGCAACGGGATGCGATGCATCAGGTTCAGGGCCTGCTCCAGCACGCCCCGGCGGTGTCCGGTCAACAGGAGCCAGCACAGGGCGGCCAGCACCGTGAACGCCACGGCCAGCCCGGCCAGCAGCGCCGCATGCGGCGGCAGCAGCAGCGCGCCGAGCACGATGGCCGTCAGGAAGCTCAACAACATCCCCAGCGTATGCAGCATCTGGTAGGTCACGACCGACCCGGCCGCGCGGCGCACACCGAGCCAGCGCGACGCGGCCGCGATCTTGAACGGCTCGCCGCCGACGTTGACCATGGGCGTCACGAAGTTGAGCGCGAACCCGGCGGTGGTGATCGCGTAGGTACGCCAGAACGGCGGGCGACTCGGCTCGTCGGCCATGATGAGCCACCAGGCCGCCGTATTGCAGGCGTACACCACACCATAGAGGCAGAGGATCGGCAGGAACATCCAGCCCGTTTGGGCCGCGTCGGCGAGCAGCTTCCCCACCCCGATGCGGGTCACCAGGTACGCGAAGACCGCCGAGCCGCCGAGGAACAGCAGGGCTTGGAGCTTGCGACTCACGCGCCGTCCGTGATCGCGACCGTCTTGCCGGTGCGGGCCGCTGCGTACGCGTGCTCCACGACGACCGCCACCCGTCGAATGTCGTCGAGGTAGGGCGCCGTGGCGCGGGCCGGGTCGCCCCGGTCGAGCGATGCCACGAACGACGCGAACAGCCCCGCGAACCAGCGATGGTACGACGTCTTGTCGAGCTCGGCCGCGTAGTCATGCCGCTCGAGGCGACCGTCGCGCTCGAGCCGCAGCTCGCCGCCCACCCACTCGATCGCACCACGCTCCCCGACGAACCGGATACGGCTCTCTCGCTGGCGCGCGGCCCACGTGAAGAACATCGTGACCAGCCGCTCGCGATACTCGAAGCGCAGGGACGCCGTGTCCTCGACGTCGTAGCTGTGGTGACGCAGCCGGCCGGTCCACGCATTCACGGCCGCCGGAAGCCCCGCGATGTCGAGCAGCTGGTAGACGAGATGGGTCCCGTGGTCCAGCAGCACGCCGCCCCGCCCCGTGGCGCTCGTTCCGCGCCACGGCGTGGAGTCGGCCGTCCCGGCAAACCCGGCGTCGGCCGCGAGCCGGTGGACCGAGAACTCGGCGAGGTGCCAGCGCCCGATCGCGCCGTCCCGCAGCCACTCCTTCACCTTCACCCACACCGGATTGAAGCGGTACTGATGGCACGGCATCACGATTCGGCCGCGGGCCCGAGCCGCGACGGCGAGGCGGTCCGCTTCCGCGCGCGTGACCGCCACGGGTTTTTCACACACCACATGGTAGCCCTGCCCGAGGCCCCACAGCGCGAGGTCGAGGTGAGACGCCGTCGGCGTGCAGATGTCGATGAAGTCGAGCGGGCCGAGTCCAGCCAGCTGGTCTCGGTGCGACAGCAGCGGGATCCCGTCCACCGGCGGGAGGGCAGGCGCGCTGTCCACGACGGCGACGATCTCGACTCGCTCGCGCACCCCGGCGGCCGAGAGCAGCGCGGGGAGATGCGACTGGCGCGCGATGCCGCCCGCCCCGATGACGGCGCCACGGTACCGCGGCACGTCAGGTGACGCGGACGTAGGCATGGCGCTCGTGCTCGAGGAGGTCGGCGAGCGTGGTGGCGTTCCATTCGTGCATCAGCAGCAACACCACCAGCAGCAGGCTCATCGGCACCGCTTCCGCCCAGAGAAACGCGGAGATGTGGCCCGCGACGGCCGCCGCGCCCAGCAGCCCGAAGCGGATATTCTGGCCCAGCCAGCTGCACAGCGGCAGCAGCACCCCCTGACGCTCGCGGTACTCCGCCCGGAACGCCTCGCTCACGGCTCCCCCTTCCTGCCGGAGCGGCCGCATGATCAGCTTCACCGACCGGGGAAACAGCTGCGACTGCCGCAGCACATAGTCGCGGTAGACCCGGGCCCCGAAACGCTCGAGCAGCGTGCCGCCGGCTCCGCCTTCCACGTCTTCGGGGAGGTCGAGCTCGCCCGCCTTGCCGCTGCCCACGTACAGGAAGGCGTTCCGAATGAAATCGACCGCGGCGCTCTGGTAGGTATGGGCGAGCCCCGCGCATGCGACCAGCAACGCCGCGCCGGGCCACCACACGCCGCCGTGGATCAACCGGTACATCAGGTGGAAGTAGAGGTTGACGAACCGCAGGTTGTCGCTGATGCCGTCGAGCGCGCGCCCAAAGCGAGTCGACGAGCCTCGCAGCCGGGCGAGCTGGCCGTCCGCCGAATCGAAGACGTCCGACACGATGAACAGCACGAAGCCGATAACGTCGATCCAGCGGTCCTGGTACACGAACAGGTGTCCCGCCACCAGACCGATGAGGAGCGACCACAGGGTGACCTGGTCAGGCGAAATCCCCGTCGGGTACAGCGCCCGCGCGATCCGGATCCCGATGGGCCGGAAGAATCGCAGGTCGAGCCACTCCTCGACCGCGTGTCCCTTATCCGACAAGTCGTTCGGCGGCTTCACCGAGCACATCCTTCATGATGGCGAGGGCACCCATCGCCTGGTCCTCCTGGATGACCAGGGGCGGGTTGATCCGCACTTCGGGATTGTAGATCATCGCAAGCACGCCCCGCGACAGCAACGTGTCGAAGATCCAGCGGGTCGTCTTCTTGTCGAGCAGCTGGCGTGTGCCGGGCACCACGAGGTCCATGCCAAGCAGCAAGCCGCGCCCCCGCACGTCCGAGACGATCGGCACGTCGGACTCCCAGCGCCGCAGCTCGGCCAGCATCGTGGCGCCCAGCCGCCGGGCGTGCTCCACCAGACCCTCCTCCAGGATCGTCTCGACGGTGATCCGCGCGGCCGCGGCCGCGAGCGGATTCCCGCCATAGCTCGACGAGCTGCCGCTCGGATTGGCGAACGGCTTGGCGAACGCGATCTCCTCGCGCGCGATGATGCCGCTCATCGGGAACCCGCCGCCGAATCCCTTCCCGACCGTGAGCACGTCGGGGATGACGTTTTCATGCTCGATCGCGAACATCTTCCCGGTGCGCCCGAAGCCCGTGATCATCTCGTCGCAGATCAGGAGGGCGCCCAGCTCGTCGGCGAGCCGACGGAGCACCCGGAGATAGCCCGCCGGGGGGACGATGTTCCCGGCGGTCCCCTGGATCGGCTCGACGATGATCGCCGCCACGTCCTTCGTGGTCTCGAGCTCCACCTTCTGCTTGAGAAACGCGACGCAGTGCCACTCGCACGACGGAAACGTCTTGTCGAACGCGCAGCGCGCGCAGCTGGCGTAGGGCGAGAGGTAGGCGCCGGGCAGGAGCGGCCCCAGGGCGTGCTTGAAGCTCGAGCCGAGCACCGGGAGGACACCGCTGGTCTTGCCGTGGAACCCGCCCCAGAACCCGATCACTTCCGTGTGGCCGGTGCGCGACTTCGCGAGACGCAGGGCCGCCTCGACGGCTTCGGCGCCGCTGGAGTAGAACTGCGTGCGATTCAGGTCGCCGGGCGCCAGCTCGGCGAGCAGCTTGACGAGTGCCGCACGGTGCTCGGTCGTGAAACTCCCCACGTGGATCCGGGCGATCTGTCGCTGCAGCGCCGCCACGTACTTGGGATGGGCGTAGCCGAGGCTCGCGACCCCCACGCCGGCGAGCAGGTCGACGTAGCTGTTCCCGTCGACGTCGTACAGCACCGCACCGGTACCGCGGTCGATCGCGAGCTGGCTGAACAGCGCGACGCTCTGCGTGCCGGGGGCGAGATACTGCGCCTCGGCGTCGAACAGGGCCTTCGACTTGGCCCCGGGGACCTGGATGTTGCGGAGGGTATGCGTCACGCGTGTTTCCGATGGGCGAAGCGCCGGGTGATATAGTCGCCGATGGCCCGTGCCGCCTCCTCACGGAACGGCGCGAAGCTCGGCCAGTCGTTGATGTCGATCAGCACGGGACGGTCGGGCTCGGGGAACGCCACGTCGCCCCCGAACACCTCCAGGCCGAGAATCGCCGCCGCCTCGAACGCGAGCGCCTTCAGGCGGTTCTCGTCCACCTTCGGTCGCTCTCCGGCGAACCCCGCCTCCGAGCCGTACCACCGGAAGAAACGTCCGTCCGTGACGCCGTAGAACTTCACGATCGGACCGGGCACATGCTCCTGCAACGCCACCCAGGGGATGCCTCGCGCGGTGAACGCCCGCAGCTCCTCTGCCACGCGCTCACGCGGGGCCGCGACCACGTCCTCCGGCCGCTCGGCGTGGACGTCGCCCCGCTTGATCCAGACCTTCTGGCCGTCGGGGCACAGGGCGTCGAGCTGCTCCGGCGGAGGCAGCGGCGCGGAGCTGGCGAGGATCAGGGTTCGGGGGAACGCCAGCGTGCTGTCGCCCAGGCGCTTCACCAAACGGTAGCGGTGGCAGTTGAGCGCGCTGGATGGCCGGTTCACCACCACCGCCCCGTCGGACTCGAGCGGCATGAGCTGCTCCGCGGCAAGCGACCCCTGGCACATGTTCAGGTACAGCTCCGCGACCGGCAGCTGCCCTTGCTCGACCTCGAACTCGCTGGTCTTGACGGCACGCCACCCCTTCGCCGTCAGCTCGCCCACCGTCGCGTCCAGGATGGCCGAGTCGTTCACTCGATGCTGCATGGGTGAGTACAACGGGCTGCGGTAAATCGCGACGAGTTGAGGCAAAGCGGTCTCGCTCCCCGGGTCTGGTTTCAGGCCTCGCGCGCCGCCAGCCACGCGTTGGCAGTTTGCAGATCTGATGGGCGATCGATATCGATGATACGCGGCACCTCCACGGTCGCCACCCGCGCACCCTCGGCGACCGCGGCCCTGAGGAACCGGCGCATCTTGTGCGCACCGCCGCGGACGGCGTCGATCGCGGCGCGGCGGGCCGCGGCGCTCACACCGTAGACCCCGCCGGTGACGCAGAGCGGCAGGATCGGCTCGTCGCTCACGGCCAAGACGAACCCCCCCGCCTGCCTGCTCACGTACACAGGAGACTCGTCGTCGACATGCGGCGTCACAGCGAGCACCATGTCGGCGCCCTCCGCCAGATGCCGCTCCGTGCCCCGGTAGACCGCCTGCCAGTCCTCCGGGCGCATCACGGTATCCACCATGGTGCAGAACACCGCGCCAGGCGGCACCGCGGACAGCCCCTCGACCAGCGTGTGCAGCGACGAGGGGGTGCGGCACTCGATCACCCTAAAGGGGCGTGCAAACTGCATTCCGTCAAGCAAGCGGCGGACGACCGGGAAATCCGCACGAACCGCGCACGTCAGGCTGGTGCAGCCGAGGGCCTCGAACGTCCGGAGCAGCCGCGCGATCTGCGGCTGGCCCGCGACCTCGACGAGCGGCTTGGGGAGCGTGATCCCGGCGGTCGCCAGTCGCGATCCTTCCCCCCCTGCGAGGATCAGGCCGTGCACCTTATGCGAGAATCCTTTCGATGGCGGGGAGGTGCGTGATGCGCGCGGTCGGATCCGGGCCGGCCGGCTGCGCCCGGTCCGGCGGCGCCAGCCAGCAGGTGCTGATCCCGAGTCGGGCGGCCCCGCCGATATCCGCCTCGAAGTTGTCGCCCACCATCCACGCCCGGTCCGCGGGTGCCCCGAGCGCGGCCAGCGTCTCGAGAAAGATCCGGGGATCGGGCTTGGCCGCCCCCACGACCGCCGAATCGCTCACGGCCGTGAACAATCTCGCGAGGCCCAGCTCATCCAAACAAGGTGCCAGATTCCCGGTGAAATTCGACACGACACCGAGACGGTAGCGCCGCCCCACACGCTCGAGCACCGGCCGGTTGCGCTCCACAACGGCGCGGGCCGGAGCGTGGAACGCCTCCGCCATCCGTCCGGGGTCCACCCGCGCGCGGTCGGGCACGAGCGCGAGGAGCAGCCGGACCTGGGCCTCAACCATCTGCCGGAAGCCGAAGTCGCGGATTCCCGCGGCTTGCGCCAGCGCCTCGTCGGACCGCTTGTAGAGCGGATCGAACGCCGCATACTCAAGCGCGCCGCCGGCCGCTCGATACGCCGCGTGAAACCGCGGGCACCAGTGCACGCCGTCCGCGTCGAGCGTGCCGGCGAAGTCGAAGAGGACGACCTCGGTACTCCTAGTGGTGCCCGTGGGCCGTAACGTGCTCGTGCGCGCCCATCCGCATCGGCATCTGCATCTCGTGCCCGCCGCTGAGCCGCATGTAGTGCCGGTAGTCCTGCTGATAGAGCGAGTCCGTCCGGTCGGCTGGCGGCCACTCGACGCCGCGGTCGGGCACGAACAACCCGCCCACGACCCCCATCCCGCCGTCCGGAACGGCCTGGCCCGTGGGATTGTCGTAATAAACAGTCACGCGGTACCGGTGGTCCGGCACGACGTGCACCCCGAGCCCGGTCCACCCGTACAGCCGACTGGTCGGGACGGACGCGATGTGCCCAGTCGAGTCTGCGACCGGCGCCGCTTGGTAAATCACCTCGCCCGTGGTCGCGTCGACGAACTCGATGAGGCGGCCGTAGTCGTGCATGTGGCCCCCCAGACCGACGATCTTGCCCGGCACGCTCGGGCTCCCCGTGTACGAGCGCGATGAGCGTCCCGCGGGCAGCGCAAAGGACTTGTCGCCCACCGGAAACGCGACGTCCATCTGCCAGGGTGACGCCCGGAACAGCGGCCACGGCCGCCCCACGGGGGTGAAGTCCATGAGGAGTCGCACCCGCGCGTGACGGTAGGTCGTGGGCGTGGGGTTCTCGATCATCGCGCTCGCGACGACGTGCTCGCCCCGTTTGAGCGGCAACCCGAACAGCAGCCCCGGCAGCCGCACTGGGCCCGTCTCGCGTCCCGCGGCGAGCAGGCGGCGCGAGATGGGGAGAAACAACTCGCGATGGTCCGGGTCGATCAGGTTGAAATGATGGATCAGCTCGTCGGGCAGCTCGTGGTCCGCGCTATCCACTACTTCGACACGAAAGCCGTGGATGTACCCGTCCACCGGGAGCTCGAGCGTGGCGATGGGCGGCTGCGCCAGCTCGTGGTGCGACGTGTGCGCCGGGAGGTCCACCGGGGCGAGGTCGATAACCAGCACGCCGCGGTCGCGGTCGCTGAAAATGCGCGCGTCGGCGGCGTCGCCCGGCGGCACGGGCCGGTGCCGCTCCCCGGGCCAGAGGGCGAGCAGGAGAGCGAGCGGGAGGCAGCGACGTCCTGTCATGGGGGGGAATTGTAACAGGCGCTCGCGACCCGGGGCAACGGACCAGCCTTCTTGGTCCCCTCAAGGAGCTGCAGGGCCAGCGAGCCGGGCTGCGTCGCCCGAGTGGACCCGGTTCACGGCCGCCACCACCGCGGCCGGCTGCTCCTCATAGAGGAAGTGGCCCGCGCCGGGCACGGTGTCCACAGCGAACGAGTTGAGCAGACCGGCGAGCGTTGCCACCTCCTCTGGACTCACGCCGGACCCGCGCCCTGCAGTGCCCACGACGAGGCGCACCGGGCAGCGGATCTCGCCGAGGTGCGGCGCGAGCCGCTCGCGCTCGCGCGCCTGCGCCATCGCCAGATACGCCTTGAGCGTCCCGTCCAGATCGCGCGCGGCCCCGGCCGTGTAGCCGTCCACGACCTGATCGGTCACCCACGTCGTATCGCCCGACGCGGCGATCAGGCCGCGCCGGACCTTGGCTCGGACCAATCGCGTGCCGCCGAACAGCTTGATCCAGGGTGCGAGCTGGATCGCCCGACGGAAACCGCGGGTCGTAGCGGCCTCGGCGGGGCCGCCGTCGAGCGACACGATGCCCCGAACCAGATTGGGCCGCCGATACGCGAGCCGGTAGGCGATTGCGGCGCCGACCGAATGCGCGATGACGATCGCGTCGCTAACGCCCAGGAGGTCGAGTGCGGCGGCCACTCGATCGGCCTGGGCGGTGAGCGAATAGTCGGCGTGCTCGGGCCGGGCCGAGGCGCCGATCCCGAGCGGCTCGATCACGATCGTGCGGTACCCCGCGTCGACGAGCCTCGGCAGCACGCTGCGGTAGCCAAACGCCGATCCGAACAACCCCGGAATGAGCACGACGGGGTCGCCCGCTCCGCCGACCGTTACCCGTACCGACTCGGCCGGCGCGAGGGCGATTGAGAATGCGCGCGACGTGTCCGCGAGCAGCAGCAAGGCAAGGAGCCACATCGGTCACTCCGCAGGAAGAAGACGGCGCGCGACGGTGAGCCCGACGAGCGCGACGGTGCTGACGAGCAGGAGCCAGGTCGGCATGTGCACCAACACGCCGAACCCCGCGATCAACAGCAGGCGCGGGAAGCGTCCGAACGCAACGGCAGCGAGGAACTTGGGGAGTGGGTAGCGCGAGAGCGGCGCGAGAATCCTGACCGCGGAGTCCGGGATCGGCGAGAATATCACGATCGCCGTCGTCCAAAAGGGCGCGCGCGAGAACGCGTCGATACTCCACCGGACGCCTTTCCGAGCTTTCAACGCCGAGAGCTTCGGCAGCTCGGCCGCCCAGTCGACCAGCCGGTAGTTGACCGCCTCGGCAAGCGACGCGGCCGCCGTCCCTACGAGCGCCAGCACCCACCCCGGGTAGAAGCGAGCGTAGTAGAGGAGGGTCGCTTCGAACGCGGTCGGCAGCAACGGCGAGAGCGGGCCGTGCACGAACAGCGCGAGCAGGAAGAAGGCGGCGAGCTTCACGCGAGCAGTCCCGCGTAGCGCCACACCACGACCGCGAACACGGCGCCTTCGAGGATCCATGCCCACCGCTGCCGGTAGTAGCCCGCATACATCGAGCGGCCCCAGTAGCCGGTGTTCTTCCACAGGTCGAGGGAAAAGCGGCGCTCGCTGAACGGCAGCAGGAGCGGGATGCCCGTGTCGGTCGGCAGATCGGCCACGACGTGCAGCACGATGCTCGCGAGGGCGAGTACGCCGAGCCACGGACCGAACACGACGGCGGCCAGCGCGCCGACGCCGGCACAGAACGGCAGGCTGTGACTCCAAGTGCCGTGGAACTCCGGGCGAGCCCAACCGGCCCGGATCAGGAGCGAGTCGGCGTTGGGGAGGAATTGCGCGGCGGCGACCACGGCGAAGGTCTCCGGCCGCGGATCGATCGAGGCGATCGCCAGGGCGATGCCCAGGTGGCCGAATTGCATCGTGTCTCCCGGAAAGGATCCGGGGACACATTGGCCTCAGCCCTTCAAGCCAGTTTCAAGTGGAGCGATTCTCGCGGTACCGCTTGGCCTGCCCCGGCGTGACCATTTCCTGGAGCAGCACGCTGCGAACGATCGGCGCGGCGAAGACGTAGCCCCGCGCGTCCGCCACGAGCCAGCGCTCCCACTCGAGCAGGTCGAGCCCCTGTGCGACGGCGACGCGATCGAGCCGGGTGGCGCGCGCCAGCTGGCCGGCGTCGGCCCGCTCCTCCAACGCCGCCGCGGCGCTCAGTACCTGCTGCGCCGCCGGCGTGAGCTGGCGAAAGCGTTGACAGATCACTCCCACCGCGGCCGGCGGGAGGTCGTTCGGAAGCGAGTCGACCAGGGTGCGTTTGGGCGACGGCCACGCGGCCGCATCCGGCGCGAGCTTGTACCCACCCGCCACGGCCTCGAGCAGGGCCGCGGCGAGAAGCGGAATCCCCGCCGTGTCCCGCTCGACGCGGCGGGCCAGCCGCGCGGCCTCGGCCGCGTCGTAGCGAGGGAGCGCCCAGGCGACGAGCGCCTCCAGCGCGGCGCTGTCGAGGCGCCCGAGCCGGACGACCTCGCCCTCCAAGTCGCGCCCGAGGCGCGCTCGCAGGTCGTCCAGGCGCCCGCGCTCGGGGGAGCCCCGGGCGAGTCCGAACAGCAGTAGCACCGGTCGCCGCGCCGTATCGCGCGCCAGCGCGGGGAGCGACTCAAGCGTCGCGGCGTCGATCCAGTGGGCGTCGTCGAGCGCCAGCAGGACCGGCCGCTCTGCCGCCGCCGCGACGAGTACGTCTCGCAACGCCTCGGCCACAGGAGGCCCCGAACCCGCGACACGGAACCGCGCCGCCAAGTCCGGGGCGAGGAACCCGAGCGCGGCGAGCGAGCCGGGCGGCGCTCCCGCGAGCCCCGGGGCTTCCGCGAGGCCGGCCGAGAGCAGTCCCGCGACCGCGCTCCACGACTTCTCCTGATCGGCCGCCACGGCGCGAGCCACTGCGACCGTCGCGTCATCGAGGCGAGCGCGGGCGACGAGCTCGTCAATGAGCCGGGTCTTGCCCTCACCGGGCTCGCCCTCGACGAGGAGCAGCTGCCCCCGTCCGCTCCTGGCCCGTTCCCACGCCGCCGCCAATGCCGCGAGCTCGGCGCCCCGGCCGCACAGCGGCGGGCGCGGGCGCGCAGCCTGCGGCGCCGCCAGCACCCGGCGCCCGACGCGCGCCTCCCGCAGACGGTCGAGTAGCCGCGCGGTGTCGGGGCCGGGCGCCGTCCCCAGCTGCTCGCGCAGCGCTCGGGCTAGATCGTCGGCCACGCGCAGCGCCCCGGCTCGGTCACCGGCGAGTGCCAGGGCGCGCATGGCGGCTCGTGCGGCCGGCTCGGACGTAGGATCCAAAGTGACTGCCCTGAGGGCGGCGGTCACGGCCGCGGTCGCGTCGCCTTGTGTCAGCAATCCGGCGGCGTGCCGCACCAAGGCGTCGATGCCCTGAGCGCGCCACCGGACCCGCTCGGCGCCGAGCCAGCTCTCGAATTCGCTCGCCCCGGCGATGGAGAGACCCTCGAGGAAGTCCCCTTCCACGAGCGCCGCGGCCCCCGGCCAGTCGTTCTGCGCGTACCGCTCGGCGAACTGGTCGCAGTCCAGTGCGATCGCCGTCGCGCCGAGGCGGATCTGGTCGCTATCGGCGGGCACCTGATCGTCGCCGAGGATGCGGCGCAGCACGCGTAACGCCTCGCTCAACGAATGGCGCGCCTGGCGCTCGTCGCGTTCGCTCCACAGCAATCCCACGAGGTGCTCGCGCGTGCGGCTGCGGCGCGGGCTCCGGGCCAGGTAGACGAGCAAAGCGAGGTGCTTGCGCCACAGTAGCTCGGGTGGAGCGTCCACGCCGTCGACCGTGACGCGTGCGGGCCCGAGCACCCGACAGTGGACGCGGGCGAGGGAAGACATCGCGCCGGATTATCGGGCTGAGTGCGGCGGAGGGCAAGCGCCGATAGATTCAGCACGCGCATGCAGCCGCCCGACTCCGCAGACGTGCAGCGCGCCATCGGCGATCGCTACGAGCTGCTCGCTCCCGTGGGCGCCGGTGGCATGGGCTTCGTCTACAGCGCGCGCCACCGCGCGCTCGGTCACATCGTGGCGGTCAAGGTGCTGCCACCCGAGGTCGCCGCCAGCGAAATGCGGCTCAAGCGGTTCCAGCAAGAAGCCGCGCTGGCGGCGTCCCTGGCCCACCCGCATATCGTGCCCGTTTACGACTTCGGCTCGCGCGCCGGGATCACGTTTCTGATCATGCCGTTCGTGCGGGGTGTCACCTACGAGAGCGTGCTCGCGACGAGTCGCCCGCCGCTCGCGCGGGGCCTGCGCGTGGCGCGCGAGGTCGGCGCGGCGCTGGACCACGCCCACCAGCGTGGCGTGGTGCACCGCGACGTGAAGCCGGCGAACATCCTGATCGACGAGGACTCGGGCCGCGCGCTCCTCGCGGATTTCGGCGTGGCGCACGTGGTGCGGGCGGCGAGCTCCGCGCTCACCGCGCCGGGCGTACCGATCGGCACGCCCGGCTACATGGCGCCCGAGCAGGAGGTCGGGAGCGAAGAGCTCGACGGTCGGGCGGACCTCTACTCGCTGGCCGTCGTGACCTTCGAGGCGCTCACGGGTACGCGGCCCGCCCGTGGCGCTGACCGCACCACGCTGGCGCGTTCGCTGCGCGGCGCCCGTCCGGAGGTATCCGCAGCCGTGGCCGCGGCGCTCGTCGCCCCGCTCGCCCCTGAGCGCGATCAGCGGCCCGGGACCGTCGCGGCGTGGCTCGCGGCGGTGGACCGGGCCGGCGCGCGTCCCTGGCGACGGTGGGGCACGGCGGCGGCGACCATTGCGGTGGCGCTCGGCGGCGTCGGCTGGTACCTGTGCCGCGCCCACGTGCTCGGTATCTGCCGCCCACCGGCGGTCGTGACCGTCGCCGTGATGCCGTTCGCCAAGCTCGGAGGGGAGAGCCTGCCGGACCGACAGCTGATGGAAGTGTTCGCCCGGCGGCTGTCGGCCGCGCCCAACATCGTCGTCCTGTCCGGCGCCCGGGTCTACACGGAGGCCGTGCGCCGCTACGGGCCAGGCCCACTCAGCGACCCCGAGGCCGACTCGCTTGCCGAGTACTTCGGTGCCACGCACTTCATCCAACCGAGTCTCGTCTTCACGGGACCGCGCGTGCGGCTCACCGCCCAGCTGTACCGACGGCACGCGCGGGGCGCGCTGGGCAGCGGCGACTTGACCGGGCCGGTGGACTCACTCGCCGACCTGATGACGCCCGCTGGAGAGAAGGCGCTGCGGCCGATGCTCGGTCGCGCCGGAGGACTCGGGCCCGGGAGGACCTGCCCCGCCGGCTTCCTGGCGTGCGCGGCCTACCTCAAAGCCGACGAAGCATTCCGCCGGGGCGACTACGAGCGGGCGGCGGCGCTTTACAACGAGGTCATCGTCCAGGCCCCCGATTTCGCCCCCGCGTACTTCGGCCGCCTCCTCGTGGTCGGCCAGACCAACCCCAGCGAGACGACGCTGCGGCAGGCGATCACCGGCGCGCGCCGGCACTCGACCGGGCTGGAGCGGGTCGACAGCCTGCTCCTCGCCGGCTACGTGCAGCTGCTCGAACGGGGCGACGGGCAACGGGCGCTCGAGGACTTTCAGAGTGCCGCCCGCGCGGCGCCGGACCAGCCGTACGTCCACTTCATACTGGGGGAGTTCTACCTCTTCTTCGGCGCGCTGTTCGAGCAGCGTCTCACCAGCGCCCGACCGGAATTCGACAGCGTCCTCGCGCTCGATCCGAAGTTCGCCCCCGCGATCGCCAACGGCATCTCGCTCGCGCACCTGAGCGGGGAGGACGACGAGGTGCGGCGCCTCATCCAGCTGTACGCGACGATCGACACGACGTCGGTGGTCGCGGAGCTCGTCCGGATCGCCGACACGGTGATCTTCCACCCGGCGGACGCGCTGCGCGTCCTGGCGGCGCCGGCGTTGGAGCGGCGTCGCTTCCCGGTGCTCGAGTTTCTGGCCTTTCAGGCCGCGCAGTTCGCCACGCCCGCCGACAGTACGCTGAAGCAATCCGTGACACGCCGCGTCATGCGCGCGCTGGAACGGCGCGCCGCCACCGAATACGAGCGGGCGCTCGCGCTCCGGTGGGCGGTCGCGGCGCACCTGCGCGCCGGCCTCAAGGACAGCGCCCGAGCTCGGATCGCCCGGGCGATGCCTGGCGGTGCCGCCCGGGCGGGCGATGCCTGGATCGCGCTCGCCCATGTGACGGGACTCGATTCGCTGGGCGATTGGCGCGGTGCGCTCCAGCGGCTCAGCGTCTGGGCCGGTTCGGCCGCCGGCGGCGGGGATGCGGCGGCGCACTGGATCCTCGCGCGGGCCGGCCGGGAGCGAGCCGCCCACGCGGCGGCGCTGCAGCGCCTCGCCGGTCCCGACAGCGCGCCGCTGCCCGTGAGCTTAAGCCTCGACCTGGACGCGCGCGCGCGACTGGCGGCGGCCGACACGGCAGCGGCGCTCGAGCTGTGGGGCCGCGCCACCCACCGCTACGCGGTGCTCAGCGCGCCGTGGGATCTCGTCGCCTCCCTCTGGCCGCTGCGCTTGGACCAGGCGCGCGTGGCCGTCGCGCGCGGCGACACCGCCGCCGCCGCGGCGGCGTGCGACAGCTTCGACGCCCTCGTAGGCTACGTGGACCAGGTCGCCCTGTCCGAGCGGGAGCGTGTGTGCCGTCCCCGCCGACAAGGTGAGAGCCGGCCTCAGGGGCCGGTCACCCGGTAGACCGGATGGATCTCCCAGAGGGCACTGACCGACGCATTGCAGCGCCCGTGTGGCGGGTCGATCGTGTCGCGCCGCCGGCGACGGGAACGGTGGTTGCCGTCGAAGAACGCCGCGCCCACGATCTGTACCTCCACCGGTCGCGCGAGCGTCCCGCTCTTCGACCGCTTCCGCCCGCGCAGCACGACCGCGAGATCCGCACGCGCCTGCCGGTACACATCGCCGAACTCCGGTGGCGGGATCTCGGCCACGATGCATGAGTCACGAGGAGCATCGCGCCGATCCGTCAGCTCGATGTGCCAGTCACCGTCGTCCTTGGACGTCTCGAGCCGGCGCACCCAACCCCGCACCGTGTAGGCGGCCAGCTCGCGCCCGGCGCGAGCGGCGCAGCGATCTCGAGCGGTGATCTCGGGTGGTTCCCAGCTCGCCAGCATGGTGGGAATCGCGACGGGCTGCGGTGGCAGCCCCACGAGGGAGGTGTCGACCTTAGCGCTCCAGCGGTAGTGCGGCTCCCGGCACGCCTGGCCCGGCGCGGCTCTCGACCACAGCGCGAGGCAGGCGAGCAGGGGGATGCGGCATGCCCCTGGGGGGCTAAGCGAACGCCGCTTCACCGAGACGCATCAGTCGTTCCTGCGCGCTCGCGGCGGCGCCACCGGGTGGCGCGGCGCGATGGTAGTAGCCGCCATCCGGCCCCAGCTCCCAGGCGGTGGGGTCGGCCAGCTCCGCCTCCAGAATGCGGTCGAGGCGGGTCCGGCAGCGGGCGTCCAGGATCGGAGCCGCTACTTCCACTCGACGACGCAGGTTCCGCGGCCGCCAGTCGGCCGACCCGATGTAGTAGTCGGGCGCGCCGCCGTTCGCGAACGCGAAGGCGCGTCCGTGCTCGAGGAAGCGCCCGAGCACGCTGATCACGCGAATGCGCCCGGAGAGCCCTGGCACCCCTGGCCGCAGACAACAGATGCCCCGGACCAGGAGATCGACCTCCACCCCAGCCTGGGACGCGCGGTATAGCGCATGGATCACTTCGGCTTCCTCGAGGCCGTTCAACTTAGCGCGGATGCGCCCGCCGCGTCCCGCGCGCGCATGCTCCGCCTCACGGTCGATCAAGGCGACGACGCGTGACATCATTTCCCCTGGCGCGACGAGCAGCCGACGAAACGTGACCCCGGGGGGACGCGACGACCCGGACAACTCGTTGAACAGGTCGTTGAGATCGGCGCCGAGGTCGGGGTTGGCGGTCAGCAGCCCGAAGTCCGTGTATACCGCCGCGGTCGCGGCGTTGTAGTTCCCCGTCCCGATGTGGACGTACTGCCGCACCGTGTCGCCCTCCCGGCGCACCACGAGGCCGACTTTGGCGTGGGTCTTCACATCCACCAGGCCGTACACGACGTGGATGCCGGCGCGCTCCAGCCGCTTGGCCCATTCTACGTTGCGCTCTTCGTCGAATCGCGCCTTCAGCTCGACGAACACGAAGACTTCTTTCCCCGCCGCCGCCGCTCGAACGAGCGCGTCGACGATACGGGAGCGGCCCCCGGCCCGGTACAGCGTCAGCTTGATCGCCACCACCTCCGGGTCGTCGGCCGCCTCGACGAAGAAGCGCTCCACCGTGTCCGTAAACGAATCGTAGGGGTGGTGGAAGAGCACGTCGCTCTCGCCCACGAGATCGAAGACCGACTTCGCGGAGTCGAGGACGCGGCGTCCTTGGAAAGGGGGATACTGCAACTCGGGCCGGGCCAGGTCCGCGATCTCAAGCAGGGCGAGCGGATCCAGCAGCCCGTCCACGTCGAACAGATCCCCTGGGCCGATCGTGCTCACGCGAGCGACGTCCTCGAACTGCAGCTCGCGCAACAGCAACCGGCGCACGTCGCCCCGCATCCCATGCTCCACTTCCAATCGTACGACGTCGCCGTAGGGGCGCCGCTGCGCTTCCTCCTCAATCACGTGCAGCAGGTTCTCGGCGCGTCGCTCGTCGAGCTCGAGATCGCCGCTGCGCGTGACACGAAAGGTGTAGGCAGCCTCGACCTCGCGCCCCCGATAGACGAGATCCAGATTGGCGCGCACCACGTCCTCAAGCGGTACCAGGCCCCGGCCGTCCGGCAGGGAAACGAGGCGCGGCAAGCCCTCCGGCAGCTTGACGTACGCGAAGTGCATCGGGCCCGTCGCGGCGTCCCGCACCAGGACCGCTAGCGACAATCGCAGGTTGGCCATCACCGGAAACGGGTGCCCTGGAGCCCGCGTGATCGCCTGCGGGGTCAACAGTGGAAAGACCTGCTCCGTGAAGTAGCGGCGGAGCACCGCCCGATCGGGCTCGCTCAGCTCGCTCCAGCGCTGCAGGCGGATGCCCTGGGCGGCGAGCTGGGGCAGACAGCCCTGGAGCAGACACTGCGTATAGCGCTCCAGCTCCGAGCGCAGACGGATGAGGATGGCATCGAGCTGCTCCTGCGCGCTGAGCCCGTCCTCGCTCGCCTCTCTGCCGCCGACCTGCAGCGCGTGCTTGAGGGCGCCGACCTGGACCATGAAGAACTCGTCGAGATTGGTGCGGAAGATCGAGAGGAACCGGACCCGTGCCAGCAGGGGGACTGTCGCATCCTCCGCCAGCGCGAGCACCCGTCCATTGAACTCGAGCCAGCTGAGCTGGCTGCTCAGGAAGTGGTCGCTCGCGATCGATTGCTCGGCAACCGAGCGAGGCGGCTCGCGCAGGCCGGCGATGGTCCACTCGCGGGTGATCACGCCCGGCGAGAGCACCGCCATCGATTCCCGCGGCTCCCCTCCGCTGCGTCGCCCCGGGCCGCTCGGCCATTCGGGGACGAGCTCGGACCGTGCCGCGACGGTGAGCGCGGCGAGCGTGCGAGGCTCATGCAACACGGGCGCCCCCACCAGCTCCACGACCTCGGCCAACGGTACCCACTGGAGGTTCGTCCCCTCGACCGCCGCGAGGCCCTTGCCCAGGCGCCGCACGAGCCAGACCTCCAACAGGGGTCGGCCCGCGGCCGCGGGCGCCATCCCCAGGAGCCGTACCTGGCCGTCGGAGCTGCCGAAGGCCGTGCGTAACACGTAGCGGCACGCCTCCTCACCGCTCCCCCTCCGGACGGGCAGCATCAGCGTCCCACCCTCGTGCCGCAGCGCGATCTGCCCTTGTTCCAGCGCAAGCACCGCCACTTCGCGATTCTGCTGCACGGCGCGCGCGAGCCCTTCGCTCTCCAGCGCGCGGCTCAGCTTCTCCGCCCGCTCGAGCTTGCCGACCAGCAGCGGCCGCACGGCGTAGCCGTCGCGGAACGCGGTCACCAGCCGCTCGAGCCCGGGCCACCCCCGGCGCCGCGGGCGGATCTTGAGCTCCTGGAACGAGCGGGATAGCCCGCCGCCGCGCACCGTGACGACGTCGTAATACAGCTCGTAGACGGCCTCGAGCAGCCAGCGTGGCCGGCTCCGGCGCACGCGCCGCTCGGTTTCGAACTCGATCCGCGGCGCCAGCGCCGCAGGATCGATCAGTGCGCGCAGCCGGCGCGCCGGCTCGGACGTGCCCGCGAGCGCCGCCGCTCCGTCGAGCTCCACCACTTCGGCTTCGAACACTTCGCGCGGTCCGTCGGCGGAGCCCGGCCCCGGCGGCACCTGGAGGGTGAGGAGCCGCCGATCGTCCATGCGCGTCCTGAAGCGGCAGGTGACGCCGCGCCGCCGCAGGGTCCAGTCGGCGGCGTCGAAGTAGGCGTCCCTATGGAACAGCGTTTGGACGGGTCCCGCGCGCAGTCCGGCCGGGAGCGGCGCCGCGACGAGCCGGTTCAGCAGCTCCAGACTCGCGACCTCCCCGTAGTACTCGCGCATGTCGCTCACGGTCAGAACGCGAACCCGGCCCGCACGTACGCGCGCGTCCCCTCCACGCTGCGGGCCGCGGCGACGCTCAGCGTGTTCGTGCGGCTCAGGAACGCGAGCCAGACACCGCCTCCGACGCCGGCGTGCCAGCGATCCGAGGTCTCCCCGGCCAGGTAGACGCGGCCGACGTCGGCCAGCCCGAACACGCCCAGCTCCTCCGGCAGGAGCGCGAAGAACCTGAGGCACGCCAAGCGGAGCTCCGCGTTACCGTACACGGCGGCATCCCCGGCGTAGCGGTGCTCGGAAAACCCGCGCACCGTCGTCGCGCCGCCGATATAGGCGGCTTCGTGGAACGGGTATCGTCCCCACACCTTCTTTCCCGCCACCCGTAGCGCGAGCGTGGGCTGGAGCGGGATCGCCGCTGTGAGATAGGCGGACGCGTCGCCGTGCGCTTCCCCGAACGGGGCAGCGACATCGTACGCCGCGGGATACCAGCTCCCGCCCAGCGTGACCAGGGCGCCCTTGCTCGGAGCCCGCGCTCGGTCGCGGGCGTCGACACGGAGCTCGGCCTGCGCGCCGGCTTGCAGAAAGTCGCGGACCCCATAGGGCGGCGACACGGCGACGAACGTCCCCGAGTCGAGGGCGGTGTGGGCGTACTTCAGGAGCGGTCCGATCGAGAAGCGGGACGCGCCGGCGCGCGCGACCAGGGAGGGTGCGATGAGATACTGCTCCTGGTGAACCTTGTAATAGTCGTCCGACCGTGGGGCGGCGCTCTCGTTACCGACGCCGTAGAACCGCACGATCTCGATACCCGACGCCCGCAGCTCGAGGCCGGCGTCCAAGCCCCACACGACGTCGCGAAAGTCGCCGCTCACGGTCGTCCGAAAGCGCTGCGCCGCCGTCGCGTAGCTCACCCCAAAATTGAGCTGAGACTTGTACGGGTCTTGCCGGAAGCCGTACCAGGTGCCCGTCTCGGCGACGCCGGCGACGACGCCCAAGTCCGGGGCGAACATGAGTCGCACCGCCGGACTCCAGCGGCTGCCCCAGTCGCGCAGTTGCCGCTGCGTGGGATCGGCTCGCGGTCCGGCCCGAGCGGCGCCGCGGTCGATCGACGTGCGCGGCCCGGTGATCAGCTGGGTTGGTGTACGATGGAGGTAGAAGGAGTTCCGCCCCGCACCCCGTGCCGAGTCAACGATTTCACTGTTCCCCGCCCCGGTGACGACCCGCACGGTGATGCCGCCGCGTCCCCCTCCCCGCACAACGACGCGATCATCCCCGCCGTGGAGATACAAGCGGACCTCGCTCGTCTGCTGCGGGCGGAACGTGCGCGCGTAGTAGGTTGGCCCGTTGCGCCGCGACAGCACAACCGCCACCGACCCATCCCCCCGGCGCTCGACCTCGGCGAGGTCGGCGTCGTCGGTCGCCTGGACGTCCACCACGTCGGCCAGCAGTGCGTAATACCGATCCGACATCTCCCGCAACCGGTCGCGCCGCTGCTTGAGCGCGCGGGACAGCCGCGCCCCGTCACGCGTGTAGTACTCGGGCGGGAGGCGTCGCGCCGCCGCGTCGATCACCGGATCCGTCAAACGGGCCTGCAGCGCCGCGGCCACTGAATCCCACACCGGCTTGTCGATGTCGGTGAGTAACCGGCGATCCAGCGCCCGACCGTTCCACGTCAGCCCCACCGCGTCAGGGTATCGGTCGCCGAAGCTCACGACGTCCGGATGGTAGTAGCGGGCGAGCCACGGGAGCAGACCGTCGACCCGCGAAAACGCTTGGTCGCGATCGCGCGGGATCGGCCGCCATACGTGGACGGCGCCCTCATCGAATCTCGCCCAGCGCCACTGGTCGGGGTGCCGGTCCCAGTCGCCCACGAAGACGTCCATCAATCGGGCCGCGAGGAAGGCCCGCGAGTCCACCCGATCCCGCGAATCCCGGGTGAGGCGGTCCCACAGCTTGGCGGTGCCCACGATCTTCTCCGCCCCCTCGAACCCGACGTCCTCCTCCGGGTCCACGGTGGGTCGCTCTTCCACCTGGCCCAGCATCCTCTTGAATTCCGGGAAGGAATCGAGTCGGGCGTCGTCCGGCATGACGAAGAGTGCGGGTTCAGCGTGGGACACGCCGGCGGCGCTCAACAACGGGCCCACGACGAGCGCCCCAGCCGGATGGCTCGCGCTGATCTGATCCTGCAGGATCTGCTGCACGAAGGTCGCCCGCAGCTCGGGTGGCATAGCGGCGGCCACGTCCTTGTCGACCGAGCGGAAGACGTACACGCGACCGTCCGCGGCATGCAGCCGCAGCGACTTCGTCTGGCGCCCGCCGCCGCGCTTGACGGGCGTGAGCCCGCCGCCGAACCGCGACAGGTCGAGCACCTCCACCTGGATCGGCGTCGCCCACAACTCGCGATAGTGCGCACCGAGCAACGCCCGGTGCAGCCAACCGGCGCGGTACTGTGTGCCCGCCGTCACAGTCACGACGCCCGGCGCCGCCGCGTCACGCAGCCGCGGAGCTGCCTGCCCCGCGAGCGGTCCGCACGCGACGGTCCCCGCGGCCGCGACGAGCGCCATGCAAGCCCACGCGCTGTCGCCGCTGCTCGCCGCGGGTGTCATCGGTCACGCCCTGTTATTCGTTCCTCAGGCCGCGCAACGAGCGGTACTCGGCCGCGATCACGTGCGGGGCACCGCGCGTCTTCATCTGATCGAGCAGCGGCCCCGGGGGGGTGTCCTTGGCGAGCCGCACGAGGTATTCGAGGGTGGACCTGCCGTCTCCCGCGGGGAGAATCTCGCGGAGCTCCCACCGTTTGGCGTGTTGGTCGAGCACCGACTGGGCGGCCTCTTGGGCCGGCTCGAGTGCGGTGACGTGCACCAACAGCAACGTATTGAACGGCTTCTTGTTGGCGCGCTCGACGATGTAGCGCTGCAGCCGATCCGATGCCGCGGCCACCTTCTCGAACTCTTCCGGCGCCAGGGCGCGCAAGAGCTCGGGATTCCCGATCACCTGGTACTCCCCCGTCTTGGCGTTCGGCGCCACGATCGCCTGGCCGAGCTGGAGCCGTCCGGTGAGAGTTTGGTGCGCGTAGATGTTCCCGACGTTGAAATGCCAGAGCGTCAGCAACGTGTAGTTGAACACCAGCGACATCGCCGCCGACACGACCGGGACGAACACGCCCGCGGACATCCCGACTCCGAGGGCCAGATAGACGTAGACGACGTCCTTCGTATCCCGGAGCGTGTTGCGGAAGCGGATGGCGGCGACAATTCCGCCCAGCGCGAACGCGAGGGCGAGGCTGTTCTGCACCAGAATGAGGGTGCCGGCAATCGTCATCGGAAGGACGATGACGGTCTGCACGACGGACTGGTCGTAGCCCCGGTGCTGCTTCGTTACCATGTACACCCACGCGGTGGGGAGCGCCAGCACCAAGGCTCCGAGCATGGACAGCGCCGTCAGCAGCCCGAGCGCCCGGAACCCGAGACTCCCGATCCCGGGCGAGGTCGCCGCCTCCTCGATCGCCTTGCTCTTGGAAACGCCGTGGATGGACGAGAGCTCTTGCGCGCGCGCGAACAGATCTCTTAACGGTGGGAACAGCGCGAGCAGCAACGCGACGGCGAGGCTCAGCAGCACGTAATAGGCCGCCAGCCGTACGAACGGGGACTTCCAGATGCGCGCCATACGAGTTCTTTCTAGGCGCTCGACCGCAAGCGCGCATCAAGCGCCCTGTCCTGCAGGACCAAGCTGCCCGTTGTGCAATACTACGTGTACGGACGAAGCGCGGCCAGACGCCCGGTCATCCCGGCGGGCCGGCCGCGTCGAGAATCCGCTGCCGCTGACCCGGCGTAAGCATGTCGCGCTCCACTACCTCGCGGACGATCCCCGCCACAAACGCGTAGCCACGCGGCTCGGCGGTCAACCAGCGCTGCCACTCGAGCTCATCCAACGCCGCCGCCAGCGCGTCCGCATGGAGCGCCGAGCCGCGCTCGAGCGGGGACCTGGGCACCCGACCGCCCAGGACCGCCGCCACCGCGAGCACACGCTGCGCTCCAGCGCTCAGGCGGCGGAATCCGATCCGGATCGCCGCCACCACCGCGTCGGGGAGGTCCCCCGGGAGCGTCTGGTCCAGCGTCCGAAACGGCTCCGGCCAGGCACCGGGCGAGTCACGCAGGTCGAGGCCCGCCGCCACCGCGCGCAGCAGCTCGACCGCAAGCAGGGGGATACCCGCCGAATCGGTCGCGACGCGTCGAGTCACGCGGTCGAGCTCCACCTCGCTGTAGCCGGGGAGCGCCCAGCGCGCCAGGGCTCGCAACGCGTCGCTCGAGAGCGACTCAAGCGACACGACGGCGCCCAGGAGCTCCCGCCCGATCCGCACGCGCAGCGCATCGAGCTCGGCTCGCGGCGGCTGGGCCGAGACCGTCAAGAGCAGGAAGAGCGGTGACTGCGTGAGGTCGCGGGCGACGGCGCCGAGCGCGAGCAGCGACTCGCGGTCGAGCCATTGCGCGTCGTCCACCAGCACAACGAGCGGGTGCTCCTCCGCGACCGCGCGCAGCACTTCGCTGAGCGTCCGGCCGAGGGGCTCCGCCGGCGCGCCGCCGGCGCGGAGGGCGGCGAGGGCGGGCGGCGCCGCTCCGGCCACCCCGGGCGCCTCGAGCAACCCGCCCCGCGCGATGCCATGCAGCCCACTCCACGGTTCGTGCGAGTCCGCTTCGACCGCGCGCACCGCGACGGTCGCCGCACCTTCGAGCCGCGCGCGGTCCATCAGCTCTTCGGCGAGCCGCGTCTTCCCCGTCCCCGCGTCGCCTTCGAGGATCACAACCGCCGGGCAGCGCTTTCGCCGGCATGCGCCCCACACCTCCAGCATCCGCTCCAGCTCCGCGGCGCGTCCCACCAGCGGCGCCCGCTGCTGTGTCGCGGCCACCTCCTCCCCGGTAGCACGGCCTGGGGGAAGTCGCCACACCCGTTCCCGCCGGATCCGCTCCGCGAGGGCCTTCGTCTCGTCAGCCGGCTCGGTGCCCATTTCCGATGAGAGGTGAGCCGCAAATGCCTGGAACTGGGCGAGCGCGCCCGCCCGATCTCCGGCGAGGGCGCAGCAGCGCATGACCGCCTGCACGGCGCGATCGGAGTCGCGCGCGAGCCCGAGCGCCCGTTGCGCCACGGCGCGCGCGGGAGCGACACTCCCCGCCCGCAGGAGCTGTTCGACGCGCTGGATGAGCGCGTCCACCGAGCGCGCGCGCCAGAATGCCCGTTCGGCCGCGATCCAGTCGTCGAGCCCGGATGCGCCCCGCACGCCGAAGCCCTCGAGAAACTCTCCGCTCACCAGCGCGGCGGCCGCTTCGTAGTCCTGTCCCGCGACGAGCGCGTCGAGCCGATCGGTGTCGAGCTCCACCGCACCGGCGCCGAGTCGCACCTGGTTGCCGTCCGACTCGAGCCCCCCCTCGCCGAGGTAGCGGCGCAGTGTGCGCACCGCCTCGTTGAGCGAGTGGCGCGCGTCCTCCTCGGGCTTGTCAGCCCACAGCAGCCCGATCAGATGCTCCCGGGTGCGGGCGCGTTTCGGCGAGCGCGCGAGGTACACGAGGAGCGCGAGGTTCTTCCGCCACAACAGCGCGGGCGGCGCCCCGGCGCCGTTCACGCTCACATCCACCGGGCCCAGCGTGCGGCAGACGATCACGCAGCCTCGCATCGCAGAGCCGCGAGCCGTTGAGCCGCGGTGTCGGCCCGCGCGCGGTAGCGCGGCTCGCCGTCGGCCCAGAGACGCGCAACCGTACGGTAGGCGCGGCACGCTTCCTCAGACGATCCGGGGGAGCGCTCGACCAACCGGGCCAGCCGCCACTCGGCGAGTGGGGCGAACGCCCAATCCACCTCCGCGGCCTGGGGATCTCCGGTCGGATAGCGAAACACATCTGAGTTCTCGTGCCAGATCAGCTCCGCGTGCCCGTTCGCGAGTTGCCCTGCTCGCTCAAACCACTCGGCTCGCGAGAGATGCAACACCGCGCGAAAGAAGGGGTCTTCCGTCCGTGCAGCGGGGATGCCGGCGAGGCCGTCGGTGGACGCGAGGGCCGCGCCGTACGCGCCGCGCCGAGCTAGGGCATCGGCCTCCAACAGCCCCGCCAAGATTGGGGGTGGCTGCTCGTCGGCCAGCCGCCCGCTCGGCGGCGGATCGGCGCGAGGGGAACGCACCCGGTCGAGCACAGCCACCATCCAGGCGGCGCGCCGCCGTCGGTCTGCGGGCCCCGGCCGCTCGAACTCATCTGCGAGGCGTGCCCGCACGCTCGGCAACTCGGCCGCCAGCCGGGCCGAATCCGCGTCGAACAGCAGCGTCGCGGCGTGCAACTCCTCGGCGAAAATCGCCAGCTCGGGAGAGCGACGAGCCAGCCGGCGAGCGAGGGCGATCGCCGTGTCGGGCCGTCCCAGGGCCACCAGGGCCAGCACCCGAGCGAGGCTCGCCGACCGCTCGAACCCCGGCTCGTGCAGCAGTCGCTCGGCAAACACCAGCTCCCCCTGAGGAACGCCAAAAGCCCCCAGGTACCGGGCCCCGGCGTCGAGCTGAGTGACTCCCACGCGCTTTGCCTGTCGCACGAGGCCGTCTGTCCGGCGCACGGCCTCGGCGCTCGGCAAGAACCGCCACGCGTACGCGAGCTCGACGAGGGCGAGGGTAGCGAACGAGGGCGGGTCGCTCGGGTTGCCGAGCCGCTCTCGGCCCGCGAGGGCCGCCGTGGCGCGGGCCGAGTCCCCTTCGACGATGTGAACCCACGCGAGATGCTCCAGCGCGGGACCGAAAGCCGGCTGGAACTTGAGGACATCCTCGAACGGTGCCAGTGCCTCGCGCCGCGAGCGCCCCACCAGCGGCCCGCGGTGCAGCAGCTCGTCACCGCGCCGGAATTGGCCGAACAGGAAGTCTCTCCAGCGCCGCGTCAGCCCGTCGAGCGAGTCCAGGCGCGCCGCGAGCGGCAGCTGTTGCGCGCGTATCAATCGCTGGTAAGGAAGCGGGAACGCGTCGACATGGGCGAGGTAGTGATTGTCGCGCGGGTCGTCCTCAAGGTCGAGCCACCGACCCACCTCCGCGTGGCGGAGGTAGCAGAGCCAACAGGTCGAGTCGATAGCGGTGGCGGCAGCGTAGGCCCCGCGGGCCTCGGCCCAGCGGGCTTCCGCGAACAACCGCTCCGCTCTACGGAAGGCGAGGAGCCCTGGCTGTGTCTTGGGCAGCACCGCCGCTGGCAGCGAGCGATCGAGCAGTTTGGGAGTCCCCAGCATCGACCCGAACACACGATCGGCCAGGTCCGCGATCAACACGGGCCATTGTTCCGCACGCCCCCGCACGTCGATCGTGTCCAGTCCTGGCAGTGCGCTCGCCACGCGAAGTCGCACGCCGCCGCCGCTCTGCTCGATGTCCACCGCGAGATGCGACGCGCGATGGAAGTACCGCGCGAATCCGGAGCCGCAGTCGGCCGACAGCGCGGGGTAGCGGTCGAGGTCCCGGGCCAGTCCGCACGCGACGGAATCGGCGAGCCAGGGCGCCAGCCCCGGTATCGAGCTCGCCGCCCCGACCTCCAGTCGCACCGTCGTGGGCGGCGCCGTCCACAAGACCACGATCGCCATCCCCGCCAAGGTACAGCCCACCGCCACGCCGATCGTGTTGCGCCGATACCGCCAGACGCGCGTGCGCCACAGCGCGTGGCGGAACGACGCAGCGTCAGGCCACCGGTCCGCGGGATCCCGCTCGAGGGCCAGCCGCAGCACGCGCGCGACGTGGCCCGGCACGCCCTGCCACACGCGGTGCGATCCCTCCCGCTGCGCCTCGAACCAGTGCCGACCGGTGAACGCCTCGTAGATGACCATCCCCGCGGCGTACAGATCCGTCCGCTCGGTGACCTCGTCGCCCGCTGCCTGCTCGGGGGGCATGTAGTCCAGCGTGCCGATGACGGTCCCCGGCTGCGTGACCGGAAGCGCGTCGTCAGCGCCACGCCCCGCGGTGGCCTGCCGCTTCGCTATCCCGAAGTCCACCAGCACAGCACGCTCACCCACCAGGAACACGTTCGCGGGCTTGACGTCCCGATGCACGACTCCGCGGCGATGGGCGGCCTCGAGCGCGTCGAGCAGGTCCCGGCCGAGCTTCAAGGCGCGTGCGGGGGGGAGCGGGCCCCTCACCAGCCCATCCGCCACCGTCTCGCCCACGAGGAAGTCCATCACGTAATACGGCATCCCCTCCGCCTCATCGGCGTCGTGGATCGGGACGATGTTCGGATGGCTGAAGCTTGCGAGGGTCTGAGCTTCCTGCCGGAAGCGCTCCGCCGCTTGTGCCGTGTAGAGTTCCGGACGGATGATCTTGACCGCCACCAGCCGGTCCAGGGCGCGCTGCCGGGCGAGAAACACCGTCCCCATGCCGCCGCTCGCGAGCACGCGTTCGACGTCATAGCCCTTCGGCGCCAGAGCGGCGCGCACCCGCTCCAACCACGTTGTCATAGGAAAGCGACCCGCCGGTGAACATCCCGGGCCGCGGCTGGAAAGTCAAACGGCCCCGGAGCGCATCCCCCCCCGGGGCCGTACGGACTCGGCTGGTCGGGCCGGCGGCTTACTGCACCGTGATCGTGATGTGCATCCCCAACGCGACGTGTGGCATACAGTAGCCCTTGTAGACACCCGCCGGAGCGCCGGCGAACGACACGTCGTACTTCTCGTTCGGCTGCGTGAGGAACGGCCCGGTGAGATCGCCCATCGGATTCGGCATCCCCTTCTTCAGCGCGTCGGCTGCGCCCTTGGGAATCGAGTCGCCGTAGAAGGCGACGTTGTGCGGGCCGCCCGACACGTTGATGAACCGCACCGTGGTGCCGGTCTTGAGGGCCAGCGTGGCCGGCTCGAACGCGGCCTTGGTGGTCCCGTTGCCGGTCATCTTCACCTCGACGACGACCGCCGCCGTCGTAGGTGCCGCGGGCGCCGCTGCGGCGTTCGCCGTCGCGGGAACGGCGGCCGCCGCCTGAGACGCGTCCGGCTTGCTCCCGCCACCACAGGCGACGGCGCCGAGGGCGAGAAGAGTGGTGAGCGCAGTCAACCGCATTGCTGATGTCCTCCGATACGTTGGCTGAATAATCGTTTGTGAACGGGTTCACGATAACCCAGCAGCCCCCAAAACGGGAGACCTGGAAAGCCGCGGTGGCGGTTGCATTTTCGCACGCCCCCAACGACACTCATCCGCATGTCGAGCGCTTCCGTTCCTCAGATCTCGCCCGAGCAGCTCGCCCAGAGCCTCGAGCGCGGCGACCGCGTGCAGCTGCTCGATATCCGCGCCGCAGAGCGAGTGGCGCAAGGCGCCGTACGCTTCGGGTCGACGCTCGACTTCCGCGCCCTCCCCGCCTCCCAGATGTACGAACTGCGGGACCTCGAGCCCCTCCGGCTGGACCCGCGCCACCCAGTCGCGGTGATCTGCGGACATGGTAACTCGAGCAAGCGAGCCACCTCGTTCCTGCGCGCGAAGGGATTCGAGGCCTACTCGATGACTGGCGGAATGGCGGCGTGGGAAACGGTCTATCTGCCTCGCTTCCTCACCCCCACGCCGTCCCTGCAGCACGTGGTCCAGCTCGACCGGGTGGGCAAGGGCGCGCTGTCCTACGTACTGGTCAGCGAGGGCGACGCCGTCGTCGTAGACCCCGGTCGCCACCTGGAGCGCTACGACGCGTTACTCCAGCAGCTCGGCGCCGCGCCCGCCGCCGTGGTTGACACGCACATGCACGCCGATTACCTGAGCGGCGCACGCGCGGCCGCCGCGCGGTGGCAGGTGCCCTACTTCCTCCATCTCGATGACGCTCGCTCGCCGTACGACGGGACCGAGGGTCGCTTCGCGTATCGGCCGGTCGCGGAAGGCGACACGATCGCGTTCGGGCGCGCCGCGCTGCGCGTCGAGCACGTGCCCGGGCACACGCTGGGGAGCATCGCGTTGATCGCGGACGAGTCGCTCGCGCTCACCGGGGACTTCCTGTTCGTGCACTCGGTGGGCCGGCCGGACCTGGGTGGCAAGCGGGACGCCTGGGCGCGGCTCCTGTGGCACAGCCTCGTCCGGGTGCGGCGCGAGTGGCCGGGCGACCGCCTCGTGCTGCCCGCGCACTACGCCGGTGAGCCGGAGCGCCGCGCCGACCGCAGCGTCGCCGTGCGGTTTGACGTGCTCACCGCCCTCAACCCAGCGGCCGCCGTCCCACAAGAGCCGCTGTTCCTCGACTGGGTGGCTGGCAACACGCCAGCGCCCCCGGAGAGCTACCGGATGATCAAGCTGGCGAATCTGGGACTGTTGGACGTGGCGGAGACGGACGCCGAGGCTTTGGAGTTCGGACCCAATCAGTGCGCGGTGCAATAGACATCAGACGTCAGACATCTCACTCCACCGGCGCCTGTAACACCACGTAGCTCCAGTCCGCCCCCCCCAGCGTCTGGAAGCCATACGGCACGCCGGCCGGAATGTGGACCAGGTCGTTCGCCGCCACTTCGATGCGGTCGCCGTCCAGCAGCATCACCCCGCGGCCCGCCAGCGTGAAGATCAGGACTCCTGTGTCCTCCACGGAGATCGGTACCACGGCACCCGCCTGCATGACCGTGTGCTCGAAGCGGAGCCCCGCCAGCATACCGGGGAGATTGAGAACGGTGTGGCGGCGCAGGTCTTCGACCGTCGTCGGGAGCTTGGTGAGGCGGCGGTAAGTGTAGCGCGGCACGAGTTCCCGTCCCCTAGGGCGCTGCGATCTTACGGCCGATGGCGGGCGCGCTCCAAGATGGGTGCGGGCCTCCCCTCGCCGCAACCCCTTGGCGCGATGAGTGCTAGTGCGCTTGTGCAACCCGTTCCAGGTCAAGCGTCTCTCATGGCGTCTCTCACAGGAACCGGTCGCCATGCTGTCCCCGAAGCGTCTGCTGGTGCTGTCCGCCGCCTTCCTCTTGATCGCGCCGGAGCTACGGGCGCAAGGCTGGATCGAGCCGATCCGGCCGTTCCCCCGCGGGGCCATCCAGAAAGTGCGCAGCGCCGTCCAAGTCGCGGTGACGGGGCGCTTCGCCCGCGTGACGGTAGAGGAATGGTTCCGCAACACCGGCCCGGTCATGGATGAAGCAAGCTACCTGTATCCCCTGCCGGGCGAGACCGTGTTCAGCGAGTTCTCCCTGTGGCAGGGAGACCGCGAGCTCAAAGGTGAGCCGATGGACGCAGCGCAGGCGCGCGCGATCTACGAGGAGATCGTGCGACGCAAACGCGACCCCGCCCTGATCGAACTGGCGGGCCACGGGCTGCTGCGGGCACGCGTGTTCCCCATCACCCCCGGCGAAACGCGCAAGATCACGCTGCGCTACACGCAGATCCTCGAGCGAACGGGAGACGCGTTGCGCTTCCGCTATGCCGCCGGCACCGCGGCCGCCTCACGCAGCTTTCGGCTTCAGGTGGACAGCGCCGCCCGCGTCGGTGATCCCTACTCGCCCACGCATCGGCTGACCGTGAACCGGAGCGGCGATCGCCTCGAGCTGGCCCTGGCCGACACCACCGGCAGCGGCGACCTCGAGCTGTTACTGCCGCTCACGCGCGGGCTGGTCGGGATGTCGCTCCTCACCCATCAACCGGTCGGCGAGGACGGGTTCTTCATGCTGCTGCTCGCGCCGGGTCGCGCCGCCGCGGCCGAGCGCCTGCGGCGCGATGTCGTCGCGGTGCTCGACGTGTCGGGCTCGATGTCGGGTGACAAACTCGACCAGGCGAAGGCGGCGCTCGTGCAGCTGCTCGGGACGTTGCGCAGCGGGGACCGGTTCCGCGTGGTCACGTTCGCGAGCGGCGTGCACCGCTACGCCGCGGGGTGGACCGAGGTGTCGGCCGACAACATCCGCGCCGCCCAGGACTGGGTGCGCCGCGTCGACACCGACGGCGGCACCAACATCGCGGGCGCGCTGACCGAGGCGCTCGCCGAACCGCCGGGGGAGGGCGCCCTCGGCGTGGTCGTGTTTCTCACGGACGGAATGCCCACGGTGGGGGAGACCGATCCGGAACGGATCGCGGAGCAGGCGGACCACGGCCGCGGGGCGTTTCGGGTCTTTGCCTTCGGAATCGGGTACGACGTGAACACGTACTTGCTGGACCGGCTGACCGACCGCGCCCGCGGCGTCACCGAATACATCCGACCGGGAGGAGACATCGAGCAAGCGGTGGGGTCGCTCGCCACGAAGATCTCGAGCCCCGTGCTCACCGATCTCGCCCTGCGGGGCGACGGCGTCGAGCTGTACGACCTGCAGCCGGAGCGCCTGCCCGACCTGTTCGCGGGCGAGGAGCTGGTGATCTTCGGACGTCATCGGGGAGGCGGCAGCGGGGAACGGGTCGTGACGGTCACCGGACGGCGCAACGGCCACGAAGAGCGGTTCACCACCGAAGCTCGCTTCGGCGGCGAGGGGTCGGGCAACGATTACGTCCCCCAACTGTGGGCCGCGCGCAAAGCAGGCGCGCTGTCGCGTGAGATCCGGCTCCATGGGGCGAACCCCGAAGTCGTGGGCGAGCTGAAGCGTCTGGCACTGCGGTACGGCATCCTCACCGAGTACACCTCCTATCTCGTGCAGGAGCCGAACCAGGTCGTGGTTCGACCGATGCTCCTACAGGCGCCAGCCCCGCAGGACCAGGCGGGCGCCGAAGCGGTACGCCGCTCGCGCGCAGAGAAGGCGCTCGTCGGCTCGGCGCAGCTGAGCGCGGTGACCGTGAGCGATGGCGCCGAGGTCGACGCCTCGAGCGCCAGCCGCTCGCAGCGGATCGGCGGGCGCGTCTTCGTGTGGCGTGACAGCACCTGGACGGATATCGCGCACGGCGACTCGCTTCGCGTGGTGCGGGTCGCGGCGTTCAGCGATGCGTACTTCGCGTTGCTGCGGGCTCTGCCGGAGCTCAGGAAGGCGGCAACGCTGGAACCGGCCGTCCTGGTGGCCGGACGGCACGTGAGCATCAAGATTGAGGCTGTGGGAAGGACCACCTGGCAGGACGGCGAGCTGGCGACGCTGGTCCGCAACTTCCGGTCGTGACAGTGTGAGCCCAGAGGATCTGGCCGACGTCTACCGCACCACGTACCACGCGCTCGTGCGGTTTCTGTACCGCAAGGTGTGGGACGCCGAGCGCGCGGAGGACCTGGCTCAGGAGGCGTTTGCCCGAGCGCTGGTCCACAAGCCGGCCAACGCGCGTGGCTGGCTGTTCGTGGTGGCGGCGAACATGGCGCGCGACGATGCGCGCCGCGCGGCGCGCGAGCGGCGCCACCTCACGCTCCTGACGAGCGAGCCGGCAAGCGCCCCGCCGTCCGACGAGGCGGTACACACCGAGAGCGAGCGCGCCAGTGTGCGCGCCGCGCTCGAGCAGCTCACGCCGCGCGACCGCGAGGTGTTGCTCTTGTGGGACTCGGGGCTGTCGTACGACGAGATCGCGTCTCAGACGGGCCTGGCGCGCGGCGCCATCGGCACGACCCTCGCTCGGGCGCGCCGCCGGCTGGTGGAAGCGTTCGAGGCGGGAAAGGCGGGTGAACATGTCGCACGTGGATGACGGCACACTGCACGCCTATCTCGACGGCGAGCTCTCGCCGGTCGAGGCGCACGGCGTCGAAGCGCATGTCGCACAGTGCCCCGGTTGCCGCGGTCGCGTCGAGGAGGAGCGGGCGCTCATCGCACGGGCTGACGAGTTGCTCGGGCGCGCGGCACCGCCAGACCGCGCGGTCCCGCCGTTCCGCCCCGGCGACCTCGAGCCACCGGTGCGCCTGTGGTGGCGAGTGCGACTGCCGCTCGCCTGGGCCGCCACGGTGCTGCTGGCGCTCGGGGTCGGCAGGTACCTGGGACGGCAACGACCCGAGCAGCTCGCCAGTCAGGCCGCGCGCAACGATGGGGATGCGAGATCGCAGATCGCGCTGCGCGAGATCGCCCCGACCGAAACCGCTGGCCCCGCCGCACGCGCCCCAGCCGCGGCTGCGGCCGCCACCCCTCCGGCTTACCAGCCGGCGCGTGCCAAACAGTCGCTCGCCACACGACCACGCCCCACGAATGCACCGACACCGACGGCCCCGATGGTCGGCGCCTTGGACGAAGCAACTCGGATCGCACAACAGGCGGCGCCGCGCGCGGAAGCCCCGGCCGCGGCGGCCGCACCCTCGGGCGTCGTCATGCTCGACGGCTATGAAGCGCTGGACCCCCTCACAACCGACGGCGCCCGAGCGCTGCTCGGCACGGACCCTCGGGCCGTTCCCGGCCTGCCGATCCGGGGGATCTACCGGGCGCGGCGGATCGGTTACTCCGCAGTGGTCGTCGTCGAGCAGGCGCTCGACTCGAGCAGGGTGATCAGGGTGATCAACGCTCACCCGTCTTCCGTCGCGCTCGAAGCGATCGTCGTGAGTGACGCAGCGCGCCCCGACACCGTGCATGCGGCGGAGCGTGCGGAGCGGGCACAGTTGGGCCGCGCCGCCGCGGCGACCGCCGATTCGGCGGCAGTCGCACCGCTCGCGCGCAAGGCGGCCGCGCAGCGCGCCCGCTCCGCCGCGGGCGATCGACCGACAGATCTGCTCCTGGAAGTGCGGGGCCCCCTCTCTCCCGACTCGCTCGCCGCGCTCCAGCGCCGGCTCCAGCCTCTGCGGCCCTAGGCGGGCGCGGCGAGATCGCGGGCGGCTCCTCGAGACGCACCACCGCGCGACGCAAGTGGGGGATCACGATGGACCCGCCGACCACCAGGGCCACCGCGAACGCATCATAGAACTCCGCATCCGAACGACGAAACGCGTCGAGTGTGTCGGGGGCGTCGCTCATGCGGACCAAGCTACGCGCCGCGCCCCGCCACTCGCTACTGCACCGTGATGGTTCCGTGCATCCCGGTCGGCGGCGCACCGTTGATGCCGTGATTCTTGCAGTAGTAGTTGTAGGTACCCGCGGTGTTGAACAGGTGCGAGGCCGTGCCGCCGGCGGGAAGGTTCAAGTCATACGTGTCGGCTGACCCGGTCGCGTTGGTGACCGTGTGTGCGCCGCCATCCCCATTTTGCCAAGTCACGGTCGCCCCCACCGACACCGTGAGGGTCACAGGGCTGAATTGATTGCCCGCGACCGTGCAAGCCTTCGTGGCCGTCGGCGTGCAGCCGCCGCCCCCGCCACCCCCACCGCCGCCGTACGGCGACGTCGAGCTACCGCACGCCACAAGCACGCCCAGCCCGATCACCAGTCCCGCCAAGTGCGACCGCATGCAGCCCTCCTGAACGTCCGTGAGAGAAATCCGACCGTTGTAACGCGCATGTATGCTACCCTTAGAGACGTCGAAAGCGCCCCACTGGATTCCCGGGGACGTCTGTGTGTGCTTCAAGAAAGCGTGTGGACCCGAAGCGGGGTTAGTGCTGTTCCCGCTCCAGGGTATCGGCGGCGAGCCGGGGGGAGATCATCGGATAACGCGTGGCGAACCACCCCATCGCGAGCAGGAACAGGCCCCCGAACAGGACGGTCACCCCGAGCTCGGGGATACCGATCGCGGGACCGGCGCCGCCGTTGATGGATGGAACGATCTCGAGATAGCGCTCCAGCCAGATGCCGGCGAGGCTCACCAGCGCGAATGCCAGGAAGGTCGGCGGGTATTTCTTCGGCTTCGCCCCGAGCAGGCCAACGAAGGGGAGCAGGAACACGAGCAGGAACACCGCGATTCCGACCGGCCGCCACGGCCCGATCAGACGGTAGAAGATGAAATAGGTCTCCTCCGGCAGGTTGCCGTACCAGATCACCAGAAACTGGGACCACATGAGATATGCCCAGAACACGGTGAATCCGAAGCACAGCTTGCCGAGGTCGTGCAGCTGCTTGGGAGAAACGAGTTGCGCGAGCCCCATGACGCGACGCAGCACGATGGTGAGGATTGCGAGCCCCATCAGCGCCGCGAGGAAGCTCCCCATGAAGTAGAAGGCGCCGAACAGGTTGCTGACCCACTTGTGGGCCAGCGCCATCATCAAATCGAACGCCAGCAGGCTGTAGCCGAACGCGTAACCGACGATCAAGATCGCCGCCTCGCGGCCGATCTGGTCCCGGCCCTCGAGCCGGTCGGCGGGACGGCCGTCCGCGAGCTCGCGCACGTCGGGTACCAGGTCGTGACGCACGAAGCGCCACGACAGCCACGCCAGCGCCGCGAGGACCAGGCCGTTCCGCGGGAAGAAGAACCGGCTCGTCAACCAGCCACCGAGGTCAGGGCGCGGCTCACGCAGCCAGCCGAAGATGTAGGCTCGTCCCAGCACCAGGCCGACGTACAGGGCGAGCGCCACCACCAAGAACGCGGCGGCGGATTCGGCGAACCGGATGACGAGCCCCGA
>Ga0209160_1000142_pt1 | contig 50834 bp, 43 predicted proteins | sample GraSoiAngelo_153_FD_186167 | JGI IMG/M metagenome (GOLD analysis project Ga0209160, IMG submission 186167) | Grasslands soil microbial communities from the Angelo Coastal Reserve, California, USA - 14_1009_12_40cm (SPAdes) (version 2) | ecosystem: Environmental > Terrestrial > Soil > Grasslands ...
GAGCGTGGTGGGGCTGAAGTGATCGATCTCGACGGTGGCCGGGTTGCGATCGTCGCCGTAAGGCTCGAACGGTTCGCCGGATATGGGGTCCGTGAGGAATCCGACGTCGAGACCGAGACCGGCCGCGCGCGCGAGCGTGGCTTCGCTCAACGCCGTGGGATGCGCCGCTAGAAGCACCTCCGCCTCTCTCCCCAGCAAGACGTCTTCTGGCGCGAGCCGGGATGACGCGCGTGTGAGCTCGTGAACCTCAGCGACGGGATCCGCCATGTCGAGGAACACCGAACGCCCCGCCTGTCGCAGATAGCCGTCCGCGTAGCTCACGTACAGCCGGCGACGCGCTCGGGTCATCGCAACGAAGGCCAGGCGTGCTTCCTCGGCCAGGTGCCCGTCGGGATCAGAGGGCCACGACGGCATGAACCCGACCTTGAACCGCTCCAACCAGGCGCGATCATCGGCGTCGAGCAGCGGGTGCGGTTTGGCGTCGAGCGGGAACAGCCCATGCGCGAAGCCAGCGCAGAAGACGACCTCGAACTCGAGGCCCTTGGCCTGGTGCACGGTCATGACCTGGACCGCGTCACGCGACCCTGCCGCCGCTTCCGTGTCGTCCGCAGCGGCGGCGAGCAGGGTCTCGAGCGATCCCGTGATGTCGGCCAGCAGCGGCTTCGCTCCATGCATCCGTTCGTGGACCAGCTCGATGGACTCCAGTCCTTCAATCGCGGACCTCAGGTGGGCGATCGCCTCCTCGCGCTGCTCAGGCGACAGCTCGAGGTCGAGCAGGCGACCAATCGCTCCCTCTTCGATCAGGACCGCGTAGGCAAGGCTCGCGACCGGCAACGTGCGTGCACGCCCGAGCAGGCGCTCGCGCACCACCATGGCGCGGTGGAGGGCGTCGAGCTCTTCGGCGCCTAGGAACGCCATGAAGTCGGCCTCCGGCCGCGCTTCCTGAGGTGCGCCCTCTGCGCGCCCGGCCGGCGCATCCCCGCCCCAGGGCAGTGGATACCGCTCGGGGTCGCGCGCGGCGAGCGAGTACATGACGCGGTCGACAGCCTTCTTCAGGGGCCTGCTGCGCTCACGCGCGTACGCCCGCAGCCGGCTGATGGTCCGTGGCCCCACACCGCACAGGCTTGAGGCAAGCGCGCTCTCCAACGCTTCCGAGTCGTCGGGCCGGCGCAGCGATTCGAGATATCCGACCAGGAACCGCACGACCTCGTTGCGGGCGGTGGCTCCCCAGCCACGCACTTCATAAGGAAGTCCTAGTGCGCGTAGGGCCTCCTCGAAGGGTGCACCAAGCGCGGTCGTGCTGCGGAGCACGATCGCAAAATCCGTAAGCTTGAGGTCCGGCCACTCCGACCGCAACCGCTTGATCTCGCGCGCGCAGAAGTGTGCCTCGTCGACAGCGTCGCTTTCGCGAGCGACGACGACGGCAGAACCTCCGGCGGCTGAGGTCGCGCGCAGCATGCGTGGCGCGCGCCCCGGCTGCGTCGCGGCCAGAAGACGCTCGCCCGCGTCCAACGCCTCCTGCGAGCACCGGCGGCAGTCGTCGAGCAGTCGGGTCTCGGTGCCGTACGCCGCCGCGAAATCGTGACTCAACAGGCGCGGAACGGTGCCGCGAAAACCGTAGATCGACTGGTCTGGATCGCCCACCACGACGAGTCGGGGCCTCGACTCCGGTGGCGCGAGCAGACGCAGGAGCTCGAACTGGGCGGGATCGACGTCCTGGAACTCGTCGACGAGCACCAGCCGGAACTTCGAACGCAGCGCGTCGCGCAGCAACGGGCTCGACTGCAGCAGCTCGATCGCGCTGGAGATGAGGTCGCGGAAGTCGAGCAGCCGGGCGTCCACCATGCGCTGCTGGTAGGCCTGGTAGAGCCTCGCCAGCACCTGCAGTCGTTCGCCGGCGCCGGCTTCCGCGGCAAGCAGCAGCGCCGCGGGGTGGACGAGGTTCTGCTTCATCAGGGCGACGAACGCAAGCACGTCGTGCGCGAACGCCTCAGAGCGCCGCACACGGTCTAGGGAGCCGAGAAGCTCGGCGTCGAGCCCAGCGCCCGGCCCGGCATCCGGTCCGGCGAGCACTGTCCGCATGACGATCCATTCCTGGAACCCGTTCAGGAGAAGACGTTCGCGATCAGGCGCGTGCTCGCGCAGCAGGCGCGCGCAGAAGCTGTGAAAGGTCGAGATCCACGCCTCGCCGTAGTCGTCCCGCAGCCGCTCGTCGATCCGCCTCGCGATCTCACCCGCGGCGCCTGTCGAAAACGTCAGGACGAGAATCTGGTCGCGCGCGGCAACGCCTCGCCGCACGGCCTGCTCGTACAGATCGACAAGCGCGTGTGTCTTTCCAGTGCCCGGCCCGGCCAGCACACGGAGTGGTCCATTGATTTCCTGGATGTCGAGTGGCAAGAGGTCTCCCCGGTGGCGGCGGGCGACCTGATTATGCGGGGGCTCGGGTCCTCGAGTCAGCCCACACGGTTAACGGCCGCCAGGCGGCGATGACGATCGCGAGCAGCAGCGCGATCTCGAGCCACGGCCACAGCTTCAACTCGGGACTGAAGCCTTTCAGATAGAGATATGGGCTCGCGAGCACCCAACCTATCGCGAGCGGAACTCGCCAGCTCGTCGCCGGACGCTCCTCCCAGACCATCCAAGCCGCGGCCGCCAGCAAGCAGAGATCCGACCCGTGCAGGTAGGGCGCCACGATAAGCGAGCCGACGATCGCAAGCGGCACGACGAGCCCGGGCGAGCTGCGGAGCTTGTAGGCGGCGGCAAGCACAGCGCCGACGATGAGCACGCGAAGGATTAGGGCGAAGGTTCCTGTCGCGTAGAGGGCGCCGTGCAGGGTCAGGTTGTCGGCGCCGCTGGGCAGCGGCTGCTGCAGCTGCGTGAGGTAAGCCGACACGCCGTCCACACCCATGGTCAGCACGACGGCAAACATCACGGCCATCGCACCGACGAGCCACGCTACGAACGCTCGCACGCGCCACGCAAACAGCAGCGCGATGGGCACGAGGACGGCGGTGTTTGGCTTGAGGAGGATCGTCACCAGCACCAGGCCTGCGAGCACGTCGCGCCGGTCGCGCAGGAGCCGCCACGCGACCACCGTGCCCGCCGCGACGAGCGGGACTACCTGCCCGACGTTGACCGCGTGCATTACAAACCACGGCGTGAGCGCGCCTATCACCGCGATCCAACGCGCCCATCCCCTGCTCACCCCCGCCCACGCGAGGGCCAGCGCAAACGCGCCGAAGATGAAAACCGCCCAGAAGACGTAAGCGACGTTGAGCGGCAGCCCCGCAAGCGGCGCAGTCAGGAACGCCACCGTGGGCGGGCTGAGGAACGGCTGGGCGATCTGCGCAGGCCGCCAGCCCGATTCTGGGGGCGAGATTTCCGCTTGCTGTACCGCGACGAGACCCTGGTCATAGAGATGGGACCAGCCGTCCTGGAGTCCCACCTGCGCGGCTGCGAGGTAGGTGTGAAAGTCCACGCTGATAGGGTCGTGGCGGATGGCCAGGTCAAGGATCAACGCGAGCGCGACGAAGCCGAAGGCCGCCGCCAGGGCAACCCGGTTTTCGCCGATCTTTACACGACTGAACAAAGTCCCCCCAGTTATCTCGAGATTACGCCCGCCGCGCCCGCGGTGGCGTGACCCACTCTAGGTGAGCGGTACCTATATTCCCAAACGCATGGGGGGCGCCGTCGCGACACGGTCCTGGCCCGCTCTGGCCGGCTTTGCGATCGTCGTCGCGCACCTGCCCCAGTTCCTGCATCGCCTTCTCGATGGCGACGAGGCGATCTACGGCTCGATCGCCGTCCTGATGAACCTCGGTGGGGGGCTGTACGGCGACGGCGGGGTGGACAACAAGCCGCCGGGCATCTTCTGGATTTACGCGCTGACCTTCCGCGTCTTCGGTGCGTACCAGACGTGGGCGGTCCACGCGGTCGCGTTCATCGCAATGGCCGTGACGTGCTCGCTGATCTACCTAATCGCGCTCGACCTCGCCACACCGAGGGCGGGCATTCTGGCTGCGCTGTTCTACGGGGTCCTCACCGCCGCCGGGAACCCGCGGCTGCTGGCGGCGAACACCGAGATCTTCATGATGCTCCCGCTGACCGCGTCCGTCCTTTGCATGCTGCGCAGGCAGTGGTTCTGGAGCGGGTTGCTGCTCGTGGCGGCTGTCACGTTCCGCCAGTCGGCGGCGGTGGACGTGATCCTCATCGGGGTCGCTCTGTGGTGGCTCGAGCAGCGGACCACGGTGTTGCGCGCAGCCGCCCTGACAACCGCCGGCGCGCTCACCGGCCTGGCCGTCGCCACGGGCCTCATCGCGATCAGCGGTTCGTTGCCTGGCTTCTGGAGGTGGACCATCGGAACGCTCGTCGGCTACGCGTCGACGAACTGGACGCCAAGCCTCGTCTGGATGCGGGCGCGGGACAGCATCCTTCCGTTCCTGGTCGACATGGTCGTGTTCTGGGTCGCGGCGATCGCACTGTCGACCCGCTGGCGCACTCTCAGCGTCTCGATTCGTCTGACGGTCGTCTGGCTGGTCGTGGCGATGGCCGGATCTCTGGCGGGCGGCCACCTCTCCTGGCACTATTTCATCCAGGCGATGGGCCCGCTCGCGGTGCTCGCCGCGCTCGCCTTCGATCGCTTCAGGCTCAGGAGGGTGGTGGCCGGGGCGGCGATCGTCGGGATCGCACTCCCCGCCGTCGCGTGGTCGGCGTTTGACATCACCGCGGATCCGCTGACGTACGACTTCGCGGCGCCGGTCCCGCAGCACCAGGCCGTCTCCGCCTACATCGCCGCGCACACGTCGCCGTCGGACCGAGTGTTCGTTTGGGGCAACTGGCCGGCGCTCTACGTCGAATCGAACCGCGTCATGTCAGGGCGCTTTCCAGGTTTCCTTCGCGGCTTCGCGCGCGGTTCATCGCTTGCGCCGGACAACTGGGACACAGCGCCCGACGTATGGCCTCTCCTCGACGCCGACCTGAGGGCGCATCCTCCCGCGCTGATCGTTGACACGGCACCCGCCGACTGGAGCGACTTCGGCATGTATCCGATGAGCAACTACCCCGTGCTCGCCGCCTTCGTGGCGAGCGGCTATCACCAGGTCGATGTCGTCGACGGGGTCGTGATCTACGCCCGCAACGGCGCCTAGAGGATCTCCTTTTTGACCGGTGGCGCCGGCACCGTCGGCAGGGGGACCGGCAGCGTAACGCTTGGCACCTGAATTGAAGGCACGGGCACCGGCGCGGCAGGCACGCCGACCGTCGGCGGCGCCGCCGATTGCCCGGTCGCGGGGATCGTCGGCGATGGCACCGGTGGGACGACGGTCATGGTCGTGCTTGGGAAAGACGGCTGGGCGTGCGGATCGGCCTGGCCTGTCCTGGCCGGAGCCGCCGGCTGCGCCAGGATGATCACGGTCGCGGCCGCCACCGCGCCCACCGGCGCCCAGCTCTGCGCCAGCTCGCTGAGCCAGCGGCCCGACAGCCAGACCATCAACGCCACCGCCAGGCGGTGGCTCAGGCCCCGACCGCGCTCGATGTAGCGGCTGATGGTGTCGAGTGCGCGGCGCAAGCGGCGCTCGACGGTGCCTTCGGCCATCCACATGTGATCGGCGATCTCGCGGTTCGACATGCCGCCGAAGTACGCGAGCTTGATCAGCTGCGAGTCGCGGTAAGGCAGCTCTCGCATTGCCTCCCCGACAGACTGGCGCACCATCGCGTCCGAGAAGTCCTTCCAGGTGTAGGGCTTGTCGGACCTCACATGCATGCCCTCGACCAGCATCTTCTTGATGCCCAGGTGCGCTCCGCGCACTCGCCGGCGATCGACTCCGTTGCGCCGCACGCCGGTCATGAGCCAGGTGCGCCAGGTGTCGTTGGCGGTGCTGGGGGCCCCCCCGGGGCTGTCCACGTGCCGCATTTTCATCTGTTGACCCTCTAACGAATAACTCGCGGGTACTAGCGAGTACTGTCGATCAGTTCGGTTTACGCGGCCGCTTGATCTCGAGGATCCTTGGCTCGGAGGCGGCGACCGCGACCAGGCGCTCGAACACCTCGAGGGACTCGTCGCCGGCGACCTCCTCCGCGAGCCTGACGTACGCGGACGCGCCGTCCGCAAATACCAGCGTCGGCGTGCCGAAGATGCCGTGCTCCATGACGGCCTGGGTGTGATCCGATGCGAGCGCTCCGAGGATCGCTGGATCGGCCATGTCACGCCGGAGCTGCTCTAAGTCCACCCCTTGTCCACGCGCCACTTTTTCGATGACGTCCCGATCGTCGATGTCGAGGCGCTCTCGGTGCCTGGCGGCGAGGAGCGCGCGGTGAAAGCCATCGAAGCGGGCCTGCCGACGCGAAGCTTCCGCCGCGGCGAAGGCGAGCCTTCCTCTCACGACCTCCGTCGCGGGCGCGGACCAGACCTTCCAGCCGTCATCCTTGGAGTTCACCTGCGTGAGCGAGAAGTATCGCCAGCGAACCTCGATGTCTCTCCGGCCCGAGCGCTGCACGGCATCGAGCAGTACGGACGCCCGGTAGACGAAAGGACAGAGGTAGTCGAAGAAGACGTCGATCTTGAGAGGTTCCGCTACACCCACACCAAGATCTGCAACGCAGCTGGTGCTGACGCGTATTCCAGACAGCTGGGCGTGGGTGCGCACGGATCTCGCCGTCCGCCTGCTGCCGTTCGCGGCGGCGTTCCTGATCGCGCACCAGCTGAGCGGCGGGGCGTCGTGGCTCGGCGTGGCAGGAGGGGACATCGCCGTGCAGCTGTGGTTTGCGGCGATCGCCGCGCCCTCGATGTTCTTGGCGGCCGTCGCCGTGCAGCTCTGGCTCACTCGCCGCCGGGGCGCGCTGAGCGTGCCCGCCGACGCCGGCGACGCACTGTTCCAGGCGGCGTTCTACGTCGTCAACGGACCGCTCGAGGAAGGGTTCTTTCGCGGCCTGATGCAGGGCGGACTCAGCGCTGCGTGGGGCGCTCCTGTGGGATTTGTGGTTGCTACCGCCGCCTACATCCTCTACCACCGGTTGGGCCGCTGGACCTGGCCGGACACGTTCGCCACGGCGCTCGTCGGCATTCCCCTGGGCCTTGCCTTCTGGCTGCTCCCGGGACCGCCCTCGTTGCTCGGGATCTCCATCGCCCACATCGCCGCGACATGCGGGTTTCTGGGCCCGGGGCCTTATCTCCTGCGCAGGCTGCGCCTGCTCTAGACCTGGCGGCGCCTGACCGCGTAATAGACGAGGCCCGCAAAGACAAGGACCGTGAACACCCACCAGGCGATGTCGCCGGCACCCGATGGCGAGGGGATGGTGGCCAGCGCCTGGTTGTTCTCGACACCGCCCGAGATCTGGATCTCGGCCTGTGCGAGGTCGCGGACCGCGCTGCTTACGAGCTGATGCGGCACGAGCCAGTAGAGAACATCGAACACGTCCCGGACAACGTTGTTGCCGATTACCCCACCGTCGGCAAGCATGTGGATGGTCGAGATCACACCGGTGATGACGTTGTAGTAGATGAACGCGGCAATCGCGGCCAGGATGTTGTTCATCCAGGTGCTGAGCGATAGCACGATGAGCATCACGACGATCGCGTTCGCCACCACCGCAAGCAGCTGGCCGGTCAGCGCTGACTCCAACCCGCCGCCGAAGAGAAACATGATCAGCCGCGCCTCCACCGCGAGCAAGCCCACGATTACGATCAGGCCCGCGACAGCCGCTGCGAGCTTGCCGATCGTGAAGGCAAAGCGCGACACGGGCTTGGAGAAGATGCTGACCGCCGCACCCGACTCAAGGTCGTGATAGATCGCGGTCATGCCGATACCGAAGGCGATGAGCAGCGCGAAGACGCTGAGTGCCTGGAACAGGTAGGACACGAAGAGCAGCTCCAGGAAGCGGTCGAAGGTGGCTGCGTCGACGTTCGAGCCATTGCCGAAATTGTTCGGATTGGAGGACGCGACCTGGTACAAGATTTTCAGTCCGCCGCCGAGGGCGATGATGCCGAGGGCGCCGATGATGAAGAAGACGAGCAGAACCCGACGTCGGGAGAGCTCGAGGAGCGTGTAACGCGAAACCGCGAGCGCGCCGTTCACTGGCGCTCGCTGATGAACGAAGGCATGTGGTCGCGCTGGGGCTGGTTCGCCTCAATGAGCTGGACGAACACTTCCTCCAGATTGCTGCCCTCCGGCACGACCTCGGACATCGTCCCCTCCTTCAGCACGCTGCCGCGCGCAAGGATGGCCACGTTGTCGCAGACGCGTTCGACCTCGCTGAGCAGGTGGCTGTTGAGAAGGATCGCGACGCCGCTCTCCTTGAGCCGCTCGATCAGCGCGCGCACGTCGCGCCTGCCGATCGGGTCGAGGTCGGCGGTGGGCTCGTCGAGGATCAGCAGCTTTGGCCGACCAAGGATCGCCTGCGCGATCCCGAGTCGCTGCTTCATGCCCTTGGAGAACTGGCGGACCTGCCGGCGCTCGGACTCGAGGCCCGCGAACGCGAGCGTCTCCGGGATCCGGCGCTTGCGCTCTTCGTCGTCAAGGCCCAGCAGGCTCGCGAAGTAGTCGAGCACCTCCGGCGCGCGTAGGAACTTGGGAAAGTCCGGATCCTCGGGAGCCAAACCGAGCTCGGCCCGCGCGGCGGGATTTCCCGGGTCCGATCCGAACAGCGAGATGGTGCCACTGTCGGGCCGGAGCAATCCGGCGATCACCTTGACCACGCTCGTCTTGCCCGCGCCGTTCGGGCCGAGCAATCCGAATGCCTGGCCGGCCTCCAGCTCGAAGGTCACGCCATCGACCGCCCAGGGGTCACGGCGACGATAGCGTTTGCGTAGGTTCTGCACGCTCACCACCGTCGCCATGGGCTAGGCGACTATACCCTCCGTGATCGAGCTCGACCGCCGGCAACGCGTGACGCTAATCTGGGCCGGCGTCGCGGTAGTGATCACCGCCTTCGAAGGCTCGGTGCTCATCATCGCCCTCCCCGCCGTGGCGATCGAGTTCCACGCCAATACGCTGGCGCTCTCGGAGCTCGGATCCGTGCTCGCGCTCGGAGCGCTGGGCGCGCTGCCTCTGTCCACCCTGGCGGACCGGTTCGGCCGCAAACGTCTGATCGCCGTCGGTGTGGCAGGTTCGTCGCTGGCGAACTTTGTCAGCGGGTTTGCGCCGTCGATCGCGTTCCTCGCATTCTTCAAGCTCTTCGCGGTCTGCTTCGAGGTGCTGGTGGCTGGCGTGGTGACCGCGTTGATCGTCGAGGAGGCGCCCGCCGAGCATCGCGGCGCCGCGGTCAGCGTGATCGCCCTGCTTTCTGGCATCGGCATCTTCCTCGTCGTGGTCGCCTACCCGGTGATCGCACCGCACTGGCGCTGGCTCTACTACGCGGGCGGCGCCGGCGTTCTCGTCGCACCGCTCATCTGGTGGCTGCTGCCCGAGAGCAAGACCTGGCAGCAGGTCCGGCTCACCGGCTCAGCGCTACGGTTGCTCATGCAACGTCCCTGGCGACGACGCGTCTTGATCCTGGCCGCGATGACCGCTCTGCTCGCGGTCTTGCTGGAGCCGGCCGGCCTGCTCTACACCGTGTACGCGAGCTTTGTCCTCCGTTGGTCCACGCTCGCGATCAGCATCCTGATCGTGGTCAGCGGCATCGCGGGCGCGCTTTCCTATCTCGCGGGGGGTTACCTGACGGACCGGTTCGGACGTCGCGGTCCCGCGATCGCGCTCACGGTCGCCACAGCCGCGTCGACGAGCCTCAGCTTTGCGACAGGGTCGGTCGGATTTTTCGCCGGCAATGTGCTGTGGAGCGGCTTCGCCAGCGCGAGCACGCCGGTTTTCGGAGCGTGGTCGGGTGAGCTCTTCCCCACACGCGCTCGCGCGACGGCCGAAGCCTCGATAGCGGTCGTCGCCGCGCTGGGTAGCATCGCCGGCTTGCAGGCTGTCGGCCTCCTTTCCTCGTCGACAGGTCTGGGCGGGGCGATCCAGCTCGGCGGCGTCGCGGCGGTGGCGGGGGCGCTGCTCCTGTTCCTTCTTCCCGAGACCAGACAGCAACCACTCCCCGAATGACTGCCCGTTAGTCCGGACGAACCGGCATGGCGTCGCAGACAAGCCTTGGATAGTCCGGACTATCCGGACTTGACGGTGCGCGAGTAGTCTTCAGGGCCGTGGAGCACGCCCGCGCCGTGGTGGTCGGCGGCGGGATCACCGGGACCAGCGTCGTCTACCACCTCGCGAAGGCGGGATGGCGCGACGTGGTGCTCGTCGAAAAGGACGAGCTGACGAGCGGCTCGACCTGCCACGCCGCGGGACTCGTGACGCAGTTCAACCCGTCGCCGACGATGATGCGTTTTCGGCGCTACAGCATCGAGCTCTACCAGGAGCTGGGCATCTTCGAGACGGTGGGCAGCCTCCGCTTCGCCTCGAGCAAAGACCAGCTGATGGAGCTCCAGCGTGGCGTGAGTCGCGCGCGGGGCATTGGGCTCGACGTCGACCTCGTCTCGGCCGACGAGTCAGCACGCTTGATGCCGGTCATCACGCGCAACTCTCTGTACGGCTCGGTCTGGATCCCCGGCGACGGCCACCTCGACCCACACACAGCTACTCATGCCCTGGCCGCGGCGGCGCGCAAGCTCGGCGCAGCCGTGCAGACGTTTCGCCGGGTCACCGGGATCGAGCTTTCGGACCAAGGCGTGGTGCGGGCCGTCGACACAGATAAAGGACGGATCGAGACTGAGGTCGTGATCGTCGCTGGCGGGATCTGGGGCCCCCAGGTCGCCGCGATGGCCGGAGCGTTCGTCGTCTCCACGCCCGTCGACCACCAGCACGCCGCGCTGCTCGCGGTGCCCGGTCACGAGATGCCCCACGACATGCCCTGCTTTCGCGACCCCGACAACCTCGTTTACGGCAAGGCCGAGGCGGGCGGCATGGTGCTCGGTGGCTACGAGCCCAATCCTGTGGCGCGATGGATCGACGGCGTGCCGTGGGAACACGCGGGCGTCTCGTTGCCCCCGGACCAGGCGCGCTTCGAGCCTTTGCTGGCGGGTGCGGCGCGACGTTTTCCCTTCGTCAACGAGGCGGGCATCGTCAAGCTCGTCTGCCATCCGGATGCGATGACGCCCGACGCCGGACCGCTCGTGGGCCCGGTGCCTGGCGTGCGCGGCCTGTACACGGCCACAGGTCTGTCCCTCAATGGATTCGGCGGCGCCGGCGGGATAGGCCGCGCGATCGCCGAGCTCGTGACGACCGGTGAGACCGAGCTCGATCTGCACCCCTACCGGCCGTGGCGCTTCGGGCCGGTGCACCACGACCATCGCTACGCGTCGGAGCTCGGCCGCGAGACATACAAGTACTACTACCTCCTCCGCTACCCCTATGACTCAGACGAGTGGGGACGGCCGCGCCGGACAAGCGCGCTCCACACGAGGATGCAAGACCTGGGTGCGGTCTTCGGCGTCAAGCACGGTTGGGAGCGGCCGGACTACTTCCAGACTGGGCGACCATGGCGCCGGGCCGGCCCGGACCACCGAGCCTTCGGCTTCACGCGACCGCCTTACTTCGAGCGGCTGCGCGCCGAGCACGAGGCATTTCGCGAACGCGTCGGCATCATCGACATGAGCTCGTTCGGCAAAGTCGAGATCACCGGACCTGGTGCGCTGCCGCTGCTCGAGCGCGTGGCCGGCAACCTCATCGACCGGCCCGCCGGCACTGTGATCTACACGCAGCTGCTCGCGAAGAACGGCGGCATCACCGCAGATGTCACGATCACGCGCATCTCACCGGATCATTTTCGGCTCGTCACCGGCGCGGGTTACGTGAACAGCGATATCGGCTGGCTGCGCCTGCAGACGCTGGACAGCGAGCCTTTTGTAAGTCTCTCGGAATCGACCGAGGAGCTGTCAGTGATCGGCATGTGGGGACCGCACGCCCGCGAGGTGCTGAAGCGGGTCACGAGCGACGACCTCTCTGACACCGGGTTCCCGTTCATGACAGCCCGCACGATCCGCGTGGGTGGCTTCGCTGTGTTCGCGCAGCGCGTGACCTATGTAGGCGAGCTGGGCTGGGAGCTTTACGTCGAACCCGCCTGGGCGGGTCAGGTATGGGACCGGCTGATGGCTGCCGGTCGGGACTTCGGGATCGCACCCGGCGGCTATCGCGTGCTCGACTCGTTGCGCATGGAGAAGGGCTACCGCTACTACGGGACGGACATGGGTGTGCTGGACACTCCGTTCGAGGCGGGTCTCGGGTTCTCGGTGCATCGCGACAAGTGGCCCGCGCTCGAGCGCAAGGTGACGCGCCGGCTGCGCACCCTTGCGGTTGGCGACGAGCTGTACATACCTATATATGGTGGCGAGGCCGTGCTGAGTGAGGGGCACGTCGTCGGTCGCTTGCGCAGCTGCGCTTACGGGTTCACCGTGAACAAGAACCTCGCCTACACGTACCTGCCGGTGGACCTGAAACCTGGCGCCGAGGTCCACGTCGAGGTGTTCGGCGAGCTGGTGCCCGCGACCGTGATGCGGGATGCCGTGCTCGCGAAGGAACATGCAAGCCAACAAGCGAGCTGAGGAAGCCGCGAAACGCGTCTCGCTCTGGAAAGGGCGACCGGTGGTGATATCGCCGCTTTCGGGAGGACTGACGAACGAGAATTATCTCGTCGAGTCGGAGGGCAACCGCTACGTGATGCGACTTCCCGGCCAGTCGACCGAGCTGCTGTCGATCGACCGCGAGAACGAGGTCTACAACACGAAGGCGGCGGCATCGACCCGCATCGGACCAAAGGTCCTCGAGCACGTACCGGGAGTGGATGTGATGGTGCTCGAGTTCATCGTTGGGCCGACGATGTCCGCCAAGACACTACAGTCGCCGCGGATGACCGCGCGCATGGCGCAGTCGTTTCATCGCCTGCATGCGGCGCCGCGCTTCCTCCACGACTTCAACATGTTTCGGCTGATCGAGTACTACTTGGGCATCGTCGACGAGCACGACGTCACGATTCCGGACGGCTACCGCGACTGGCTGCCGCAGGTCGCCGACATCGAGCGAGCCGTTACGGTCGCGCCGCTGGCGTTGGCGCCCTGCCACAACGACCTGCTGTGCGAGAACTTCATCGACGACGGCGTAGCTCTGCGAATCGTCGACTACGAGCTGAGCGGGAACAACGACCCCTGCTTCGACCTCGGCAACACCGCGCAGGAGGCAGAGTTCGACCAGGAGCTCCGTGCCGCCCTTTGCGAGGCGTACTTCGGCAAAGGCGACGGGCGGCAGCTCGCGCGCATGAACCTCTTCGCCCTTATGTCCGACGTCGGATGGACCTTGTGGGGGGCCATCCAGGCCAAGATCTCGGCTGTTGACTACGACTTTCGGGGCTACTACACCGGTCGCTGGGAGCGCGCGCTCGAGGTCCTCGGGTCGCGGCGGCTTCCGCGTTGGATGAACGAAGCCGCGAATTGACGTAACACCCGGCTGGTGATACGGTCGCGCCGGTATATCGGTCGCATATCGCTAAGGATGGGGTTTTGGCGGTCGCCGAACGCGTCAGGGCGCGGTCGCAGAGCGAGGAGGCGTATTCGCGCATCCTCGAACGCATCGTGAGCCTGGAGATGCCGCCGGGGTCGGTGGTGAACGAGGCCCAGCTGCGCGAGGACCTGCGCATCGGCCGCACCCCCATCCGCGAGGCGCTGCAGCGCCTGGCGCGCGAGAACCTCGTGCGTTCGATTCCCCACCGCGGCACGTTCGTCACCGACGTCAACATCACCGACCTCGCCCGCATCACCGAGGTCAGGATCGTCCTCGAGGCACATGCGGCGCGGCTTGCCACAGAGAAGATCACGACCGCCGACCGCGAGGAGATGGTCGAGCTCCTCGAGCTGGTGCGGCGCGGCCACGTCACCGACCAGCGCGACCTGATGCAGCTCGACCAGCAGATCCACCGCCTGGTCTACCGCACTGCGCACAACCCATTCCTGGAGGCGACGCTCGAGCGCTACTTCAACCTGAGCCTTCGCCTCTGGTATCTCGTGCTCGACCGTGAGGTTCGCCTCCGAGAGGCTGTTGACGAGCATGTCGAGCTGTTGCAGGCCATCCTCGCCGGTGACGGTCAACGCGCGGAGGACATCATGCGCCGGCACGTTTCGGGTTTCGAGCGCGAGATCCGAAAGGTTCTCGTGGAGGGATAACAGTGCCGAAGATCTTTTTCGCGACCGACCTGCACGGCTCCGAGGTCTGCTGGAAGAAGTTCCTCAACGCGGCGAAGTTCTACGACGCGGACGTGCTCATCTGCGGGGGCGACATGACGGGCAAGGCCATCGTCCCCGTCGTCTCCGAGAACGGCCATTACAGCGTGGTGTTGGGAGGCGAGCGCCAGACGGTCACCGCGGAGCAGGTCGCCGACGTCGAAGGCAACATCCGCCGCAAGGGTTACTACCCCTTGCGTATGAGCGTCGAGCGGCTGCACGAGCTTGACCAGAACCCGGCGATGCGGGCGGAGTGCTTCCAGGAGGTGATGCTGGGTGGCGTCGAGCGCTGGATGAACATGGCCGCCGACAAGCTGCGCGGGACGGGCATCCGCTGCTTCGTCTGCCCCGGCAACGACGACGAGATGGAGGTCGACGAGGTCGTCAGGCGGGCTGAGCTGGTCGAGCTCGGCGAGGGCCGCATGGTGGAGATCGACGGATTCTCGATGATCTCGACCGGCTGGTCGAACCACACCCCCTGGAACACGCACCGCGAGGACACCGAGGAGAAGCTTGGGGAGCGGATCGAGAGCATGGCGTCGCAGGTCCCCGACGCTTCCCGCGCGATCTTCAACCTACATTGCCCACCCTACAAGTCGGGCCTTGACGAAGCGCCCGCGATCGACGCCGACCTGAAGCTGCTGCACGGTGGCCGCGCGCTGCGGCCAGTCGGCTCCACGGCGGTCCGGCAGGCGATCGAGCGCCACCAGCCCCTGCTCTCGCTCCACGGGCACATCCACGAGAGCAAGGGCGCGATCAAGATCGGCAAGACGCTGTCCATCAACCCAGGCAGCGCATACGAGGAGGGAATGCTCATGGGTGCGATCGTCCAGCTCGATGCCAAGAAGGGCATCAAGAGCTATCAGCTCGTCAACGGATGAGGAGGTAAGGAGGAAGCACTATGGCGGACACCACGATGGGAACGGCGACGAGGCCGGCGCTGTTCTTGCGCAATGCGACCGGACTGGTCAAGGCCTGGTCAACGTTCGACGCGTTCATCTACTCGTTCTGGTCGATCAACCTGATCACGCTCGGCCTGTACGGGATGTCTTATGTGTACTGGGTCCCCGACGGTCAGCTGCTCGCCGCCATCCTGATTTTCGGCGTGCTCACGACGTTCCTTGTCATCACCTACGCGATGTTGGTCAGCGTCATGCCTCGCACGGGCGGTGACTACGCCTGGCAGAGCCGGGTGCTGGGCGGCGGCCTCGGGTTCGTCCTTTCCATCACGGGCTGGTGGTTCACCCTCTTTCTTTGGGCGCCGATCTACGCCAATATCCTGAACGTCCAGTTCTTCCTTCCCCTCGCGTACACGCTCGGATGGTCGAACGTCGCCACGTTCTTCACTAGTCAAACCGGATTGTTCGTCAGCTGCCTGATCGTGCTCGCTTTCGTCAGCGTCGTGGTCACTCTCGGCATGGAGACGTATGCGCGCATCCAGAAAATCTGCTTCTGGATCGGACTCGGCGGGCTGGTGGTCGTTTGCGGGCTTTTGCTTTTCGCGAGCCAGAGCGACTTCCAGAACGCGTTCAATCGCGAGGCGGGTCGACTGTTCGGCGCCAGTGGAAACGCTTACCAAGCTACGATCGACCTGGGCACCAAGGCGGGCTACACGGCGCACGACTTCGCCGCATTCAGCCTCGGCCCGATCTTCCTGTTGATGCCTTTCCTGGCCTTCTACCTGCTGTGGCCAAACTGGGGCGCAACGCTCTATGGCGAGGTCCGCGGCGCCAAGGACATCCGCAAGCCTTTCTGGAGCATGTTCTGGGGCCTCTGGGTGACGATCGCCCTCGTGGGCCTGGTCATGATCCTCATCGTCAAGACGATGGGCTGGCAGTTCTACAACTCCGCGAACGCGGCCTACTACAACTACGCGTTCTACGGCGGCGACGCGACCCCGGTCACGACATGGCCCTACCCGGTGATGTTCGCAGGCTGGTTGGTGGACAACCACCTGTTCCAGGCGCTGCTCATCATCGTGATGGGCCTGTGGTTCTTCGGCTGGGCCGGGACTCTGTTCCTCTCCTCGACACGTGTCATCTTTGCCGCCGCCTTTGACAGGGTGCTGCCCTCTTGGGCGGCCAACATTTCGGCCAAGCGGCGCGTGCCGTACGGCGCGTTGGTGCTGATGATCGTGCCGTCGGTTGTGATCAGCGCGATCTACTCCTACGTCCCCAAGTTTCAGAGCGTCTTCCTGGACGCCACCGCCGTCCTCGCCCTGACATTCCTTGCGACTGTCGTCGCGGCGATCATCCTGCCCTGGCGGCGGAAGGACCTGTACGACGCATCGCCCGTCGCCCGATACAAGGTCGCCGGCGTGCCGACGATCACTGTGGTCGCGGTGATCACCGCGATCTTCCTGGCGTTCATGCTCTACGAGTGGTCCTTCAACAGCGGCAACCTGTACGGGACCTCGTTCCAGGCGACCCTGAACTCCGTCTACTACTTCCTCGCCACGTACGTGGTGGCGATTGCCATCTACATTGCGGCCCGGATCGTGCGGAACCGGCAGGGCATCGATCTCAGCCGGATCCACCACGAAATCCCTGTTGAGTAGCATTGCAGTGGCCGCCGAGCGCAAGCTCGGCGGCCTTTTCTAACTCATGCTCGAATACACCCTTCGCACCTACCAGAGCCCGACCCGGCTCGTGCAGCGGCTGGGCGCCATCCAGGAGCTCGGCAGCGAGGCCAGCCTTTTGGGCATGCGCCGGCCGCTGCTCGTCACCGACTCCGGCGTCAAGGCGGCGGGCCTGCTCGAGGTCGCCCTCGAATCGCTGCGCCGCTCGGACGTCGAGCCCGTCGTGTTCGACAAGGTCCGCGCCAACCCGGGCGTCCAGCTCGTCGACGAAGGCGCCGCCGAGTACAGATCGCAGGGCTGCGACGGACTGGTCGCGATCGGCGGCGGCAGCTCGATGGACACCGCGAAAGGCATCGGCGTCGTGGCCGCGCACGAGGGCAGCATCGTCGAGTACGAGTGGGGGCACAGCCCGATCCGCTCCCGAATCCCGCCGATGATCGCGGTCCCGACCACGGCCGGCACCGGGAGCGAGGTCACGCTGTGGGCGGTCATCACCGACCCCACGCGCAAGATCAAGTTCAACGTCGGAGGCACACCCCACATCGCTGCCTGGGTGGCCGTGATCGACCCCGAGCTGACGGTCAAGCTTCCGCCGGCCGTGACCGCCGGCACGGGCATGGACGCCCTGGCGCACGCGGTCGAGTGCTTCACGATGTCGTATCACCAGCCGTTCACCGACGCCGTCGCGCTGCTGGCGATGGAATACGTGGCGCGCTACCTGCGGGTCGCGTTCTCGCAGGCGAACAACCTCGAGGCGCGCTATCACATGAGTGCGGCCGCGATGCTCGCCGGGCTTTCGTACGGGACCGACTCGGCCGGCGCCGCCCACGCGATGAGCCAGACCGCGGGTGGGGTGCATGACGCGCCTCACGGCGCCCTGACCGCGCGCTTGCTCGGCCCGGTGATGGAGTACAACCACTCGGGCGAGCCGGAGCGCTTCGCCCGGATGGCCGCCGCCTTCGGGTTGGACACCCGCGGAGTCTCGACGTGGCGCGCGGCCGAGATGGCTGTGGAGTTCGTCCATCAGCTGACCGTCGACGTCGACATCCCGAGCATGCAAGAGCTCGGCTTTACCGAGGAGGAGATTCCGATGCTCGCGGATAAGGCGTTCGCGGATCCGCAGACGATCGGCAATCCGCGCGATGTCGACGCGGCGAACTACCGAAGGATTTACAAGCAGGCGTTTGACATGGGCAAGGCCAGGGGCAACGGAGCACGACCATGACGATCGACGTAGCTCGCTCGGTCAAGAAGATGTTCGTCGACGGGCGTTGGGTCGAGTCTGAAAGCGGTGAGCTCTTCGACGCGGACAGTCCCGCCACCGGCGAGGTCATCGCCCAGGTCCCGAAAGGCACCCGAGCCGACGCGCAGCGCGCGGTCGAGGCCGCCCACCGGGCACGCGCAGCGATGGCGAAGCTCAAGGGATTCGAGCGCTCGAAGCGGCTGCACAAGATCGCCGAAGCGATCGAGAAGAGGCGCGACGAGCTCGGCAAGCTGCTGACCCTCGACCAGGGCAAACCGCTCAAGGCCGAGGCGCTGGGCGAGGTCGACGAGTGCACGGAGTACTTTCGGATCGCCGCGGAGGACCTGAAGCGGCTCGAAGGCCGTGTCCTTCCTTCCGCCAGCCCGACCAAGTTGGTATTCGCGCGCCACTATCCGCGCGGCGTCTACGGAATCATCACGCCCTGGAACTGGCCGCTGACGATGGCCGCCGAGCTCATCGCACCGGCCCTTGCCGCGGGCAACACGTTCGTCTGGACGCCCGCCTCGTCGACCAGCGTGATCTCGGTCGCGCTGATGGAGTGCATCGCTGAAGCCGACTTTCCGGCCGGCGTGGCCAACCTCGTGACCGGGCCGGGCGCGGAGGTTGGAGACGAGGTGGCGGGTCACGCGCTGGTCGACGGGGTCGGCTTTGTCGGCTCGACCGAAACCGGCGCCTCGGTCGCGAGGCGGGCTGCGGGCAAGCACGTGATGCTCGAGCTCGGCGGCAATGGCCCGCAGGTCGTCTTCGCCGACGCCGACATCGGCAAGGCGGTCGAGGGCGCGATCGTCGGCTGCTACCTGTGCGCTGGCCAGAGCTGCACCGCGGGCGAGCGGATCCTGGTCCAGGAGCCGATCCGCGACGAGTTCGTCGCGCGACTTGCGGACGCGGCTCGCGCGCTGCGCCTGGGCGATCCCTTCGACGAGGCGACCACCCTAGGCCCGTTGAACAACGAGGGCGTGGCCACGAAGATGGACCAGCATGTCGCCGACGCCTTGAAGCATGGCGCCAAGCTCGTCCTCGGCGGGGAGCGCGCGAAGGGATTCCCCACGCGGCTCTACTACCACGCGACGATCCTGGACGGCGTCGAGCCGGACATGCGCGTGAGCCGCGAGGAAACGTTCGGCCCGATCGCACCGATCATCAAGTTCCGCGACGAGAAGCAGGCCCTGCAGCTGGCCAACGACTCTCCGTACGGCCTGCTCGGCGCTGTCTACACAAAAGACCTCTCGCGCGCCCTGCGCTTCGCGGACCAACTCGACACGGGCTGGGTCAACATCAACGAGTCCACCAACTACTGGGAGGCACACCTTCCGTTCGGCGGGCGCGCAGGCAAGAAGAGCGGCATCGGACGTGTCGGGGGCCGCTTCGCGCTCGAACAGATGACCGACCTCAAGACGATCGTGATCGAGATCGCGCCGGAGTGAACTCCAACGGCGCATCCGGCCGGCCGCTGGGAGACACCATCGAGGAGGCCGAGCGCGTCGCCGCCGCGGCAAGGGCGCAACGGCTGGGGGTCAAGCTCCTCGGCGGCGCAGGCATCCATCTGCATTCGCCGAGCGCGCAGCATCCACCGCTTCGCCGCAAGTACGGCGACCTCGACTACGTGATCCCGACCCGGGACCGCAAGGCGGTCCTGGCTTTCTTCCCCTCCATCGGCTACGAAGCCAACGACCGCTTCAACACGATGCAGGGCGACCGACGCCTCTACTTCTTTGACGGTCAGAACGGAAAGCAGGTCGACGTGTTCATCGACGTGATCCGGATGTCGCACGTCATCGATATGCGGGGCAGGCTCGGACACGACGGTCCGTGTGCCAGCCCATCCGACCTGCTGCTCAGCAAGCTGCAGATCTATGAGATGAATCAAAAGGACCTGGTCGATCTGACCGCCCTCGTGCTGGACCATCCGATCGGCAAGGGCGACGAGGCGATCGACGCGGAGTACGTGGCGCGGCTCGCCGCAGAGGACTGGGGCCTCTATCGGACGCTGCAGCTCAACATCGAAAAGTTGCGGCACGCGGTGGCCGAGCTGGACGTCGACGCCGCGACGATCACCTCCCGCCTCGATGAGCTGTGGACCGCGGTCGAGGCCCAGTCGAAACCATTGAAGTGGAAGATGCGAGCCCAGGTCGGCGACCGGGTGCGGTGGTACGAGCTGCCGGAAGAAGTCCGGTCCCCCTATCAGCCTGATTAGGCCGATGAGCCTTCCCAATCACGCTCGGTGCGTGGTCATCGGATGCGGAATCGTCGGCAACAGCCTGGCCTACCACCTGACCCGACTTGGCTGGCGCGACGTCGTCCTCCTCGACAAGGGCCCGCTGCCGAACCCGGGCGGCTCGACCGGCCACGCATCGAACTTCATCTACCTGGTGGACCACTCAAAGGAGATGACCGCGCTGACCATGGACAGCGTCCGGCAGTACAAGGAGCTCGGCGTGTTCATCCAGTCCGGCGGGATCGAGGTCGCGCGCACCCCAGAGCGGATGCAGGAGCTGACCCGGCGCATGGCCTCGGGCGAATCGTGGGGGATCGAAGGCCGGTCCCTTCTGACACCCGCGCAGGTCAAAGAGCTCGTCCCTTACATCGACGAGAAGGTGATTCTCGGAGGGTTCAACACGGAGGGCGTTGGGGTGGTCGACTCGCTGCGTGCGGGAACGCTGATGCGTGAGAAGGGCCATGCCGCCGACGCGCTCCACGTGGCTCCGAAGACCGAGGTGGTCGGGATCGACGTCGAGCACGGCCGCGTCAAACGCGTCCGCACGACCGACGGCGACATCGAGACCGACACCGTCGCCATCACGGGCGGGGTCTGGAGCCCTCGCATCGCGCGCATGGCCGGGACACGGATCCCCCTCACGCCGGCGGTCCACCAGATGATCGACATCGGCCCGGTTCCGCGCTTCCGCGGCGCGAAATCCGACATCGAGCACCCCATCGTTCGCGACATGGACACGAACATGTACGAGCGACAGGCTGGAGGCGACCTGGAGATCGGCTCCTACGCGCACAAGCCGATCCTCTACGACCCCGAAGACCTCCCGCCGGTCGAGCAGGCGGCGCTCTCGCCGACCGAGTTCCCTTTTACGCAGGCTGATTTCGAGGAGCAGATGCAGCACGCGCTGGAGCTGATGCCCGAGATCGTCGGGGACGAGTCCGTGGGAGTGAAATACGCGATCAACGGGATCCTCTCGCTCACCCCTGACGGCATGCCGGTCCTGGGCGAGTCCCCGGACGTGAAGGGCCTGTGGGCGGCGGCCGCGGTGTGGGTCAAGGAAGGGCCGGGAACCGGCAAGGCGGTGGCCGAATGGATGGTGCACGGCGAGTCCGAGATCGACCTCCACTCCTCGGACATCGCTCGCTTCCACGAACATCAAAAGACACGCGCGCACGTGCGCGCGAGGGCGGCGGAGGGGTTCAACAAGACCTACGGCATCGTCCATCCCAGCGAGCAGTGGGCCTCGAACCGCAACGTGCGCCTCGCGCCGTTCCACATCCGCGAACGCGAGCTGGGCGCGGTGTTCTTCGAGGCGGCCGGATGGGAGCGGCCGCAGTGGTACGAATCCAACGCTTCGTTGCTCGAAGAGTTCGGTGACCGGGTCACGCGCCGCAGCGCGGAATGGGACGCGCGCTGGTGGTCTCCGATCATCAACGCCGAGCACCTCGCCATGCGCGACCGCGCGGGTTTGTTCGACCTTTCCGCCTTCACGATCTTCGACATCCTCGGACCCGGCGCGCTGGCGTCTGTCCAGTGCGCAGCGCTTCGTCAGATGGACGTGCCCATCGGACGCGTCGTCTACACGCCGGTGCTCAGCCCGCAGGGCGGTTTCAAGTCCGACCTCACGATCATGCGGCTGGGAGATGAGCATTTCCGCGTCGTGACTGGCGGGGCCGGAGGGATGGCGGACAGGAAATGGTTCCGCGACCAGCTCGTCCGCGGTGCGGAGCTCGCCGATCTCACCTCATCGATGACCACGATCGGTCTCTGGGGCCCGCACGCGCGCCGTGTCCTCCAGGGCGCCACTTCCGACGACGTCTCCAACGAGGGCTTCAAGTTCGGCACCTGTCGGGTCATCGAGGTCGGGACCCAGCGCGTCCTGGCCTCGCGCATCTCGTACGTCGGTGACCTGGGGTGGGAGCTTTATGTGCCGATCGAGCAGGGGTTGAAGCTGTGGGACACGCTGTGGGAGGCGGGACGTCCGCATGGCATGGCGGCATGCGGCATCGGCGTCTACGGAACAACCGGCCGCCTGGAGAAGTGCTACCGCGCGCACGGCAATGAGCTCGAGACCGAATACAACGTCGTCGAGGCGGGCATGACCGCCCCGCGGGTCAAGGAGGAGGACTTCATCGGGAAAGCCGCCCACCTGCGCCACCGCGAAGAGGATCCGGCGGCTGTCCTATGCACGCTGACCGTGGACGATCACCGCGCGAAGTCGGGAGAGAACCGCTACCCGCTCGGGCGCGAGCCGATCCTCACCCGGGATGGGAAGCGGATCGTCGACCGCCGCGGCCGCGGCTCGTACGTCACCAGCGCCGGCGCCGGGCCCTCGGTCGGCAAGCACATCCTCATGGCATACCTCACGCCAGAGGAGGCTGCGGTCGGGAACCAGCTGCTCGTTGAGTACATGGGCGAGCGCTACCCCGTTTCGGTGGCTGTGGCCGGCGCCGCCCCGCTGTTCGATCCCGAGAACACGCGCATCAGGTCATAACTCGACAAATGCGGATCGCGGCCTGCATCAAGCGAGTGCCGATCACCGGGGGGCGGATCTTGCTCACAGACGACGCCCGCGCCATCAACACGCAGCACCTCGGCTTCACGATGAGCCCGCACGAGGAGTGCGGCGTCGAAGAGGCTGTCCGCCTGATCGAGGCGAATAAGGGCGATTCGGTCGTTCTGACGCTTGGCCCGTCTGAGGCGGTCGAGCAGCTCCGGGACGCGATGGCGCTCGGCATCGACCGGGCGATTCATCTCCAGACCGATGGTCAGGAATGGGACGCGGAGGCGACCGCCGGCGCGCTGCTGGAGGCGATCCGCGCCGACGAATCCGCTAACGGTCCCTTCGACATCATCTTCTTCGGCAACGAGTCCGCCGACTCAGGCGGGTTCCAGGTCGGCATCCGCGTTGCTTACGGGCTAGGCCGGCCGTGTGTCACCGGACTGAAGAAGGTGACGCTCGAGGGTTCGCAGGTGCGCTGCGAGCAGCAGGTGGAAGGCGGACGAGACGTTTATGTGGTGCCTTTGCCCGCGGTACTCACCGTCAAGGAAGGGCTGAACCTGCCGCGCTATCCCTCCGTGCCGGGCAAGATGCGCGCGCGCAGCAAGCCGGTAGCGGTCGTGACGCCTTCGCGGCCAGCGCCGCGGCTGGAGCTCGTGAAGCTCGCGGTTCCGGCGGGTCAGGGCCGGCGCGCCGAGTCTCTCGGCAGCGGCGCCGCGGCGGCGCAGGCGGTCGTCGAGATGCTGCAGAAGGCGGGCGTTTTGTGAGCGTGTTGGTCCTGATGGAGGACGGCGGCCCTTCGAGGCAGACCCTCACGCTTGCACGCAAGTTCGGAGAGCCGCGGTCGGTGCGGATCGACGCCATCCTGCCTTTCGCGCCTGACGCTCTCGCCACTGCGCTTGCCCAGGCGGCGGACGAGCACGAAGCGTCCGCGGTGTTCGCGGCCGGCACAGAGCGCGGCAACGAGGTGATGGCCAGGCTCGCCGCTCGTATGGACTTGCCTTTCGCCGCGAACTGCATCGCGGCCACGCCGGGCGATCCGGTCGAGGTGACGCGCCTCAGGTGGGGCGGCAGCCTTCTCGAGGAGGCGCGGCTGCACAGCGCACGGCCCCTGATCACCGTCGCGCCGCACACGGTTGCGGCGGACGATGGGCCCGTTCCGCCCGAGGTCGACCTGCATCATCCGCACGACCGAGACATGACGGTTCGGGTGTCGGACCACGTAGAGCCGAGCAGCGCCGGCGTGTCGCTGGCGGCTGCCAAGGTCATCGTGAGCGGTGGCCGAGGCGTCGGTTCGAAAGAAGGTTTCGCGATCATCGAGGAGCTGGCGGCCTTGCTTGGAGCGGCCGTCGGCTGCTCGCGTGCCGTCACCAGCGCAGGGTGGCGCCCCCACACCGACCAGGTCGGCCAGACCGGCACCAAGGTCGCGCCCGAGGTCTACATCGCGTGCGGGATCTCCGGCGCGACGCAGCACATGGCCGGACTCAAAGGTGCCAAGCGCATCGTGGCCATCAACTCCGATCCCCAGGCCCCACTGATGCTGAACGCCGACTACACGGTGACGGGAGATCTGAAGGAGATCGTCCCCGCGATCTCGGCCGAGATCCGCAGGCGCCGGTGATCGTCGCGCAGGCCGTCGCGCTCGCCCTGGCGCTCGCAGTCTCGGTCGCACTCTTCTCGCGACGAGCAAAGTTTCTTTACCGGCTGATCCGCGCGGGAAAGCCCGCCGCCCGGTTCGACAACGTGCGCGCCCGGGCACGCGCGGAGGCCACGGTCGTGATCGGTCAGAGCAAGCTCCTGCAGCGACTGCTGCCGGGACTCATGCACGCGGCCATCTTCTGGGGTTTCCTCGTCCTGTTCCCGACGATCTTGATCGCGATGATCGGCGCGGTCGATGCTCGCGCCACCCTGCCCTGGCTCGGAGCGCAGGGCTGGTACGCGCTCCTGGTCGACGTCTTCGCGCTGCTGGTCCTGGCCGGCGTCGTCACCGCTTTCGTGATCCGTAAGGTGCAGAGGCCGCCTCGTTTCGTGGGCAGTCACCTCGGCGAGGCGGATCTCATCCTCGGCCTGATCGCCGGAATCGTGATCTCGCTATTCCTGTGGCACGCGTCGCAGATCGCGCTGGGGTGGAACGACTATCCGGCGAGCTGGGCTCCGCTCTCGAGCGCGATCGCGAAGGTGCTGCCAGAGGCTCTCCTTCCCTACCTCGAGCGCGCCGCGGTCTGGGCGCATGTGCTGATCATCCTGTCGTTCCTCGTCTATCTGCCCTACTCGAAGCACCTTCACATCGTCGTCGCGGCGATCAACGTCTATTTCGGACGGACGCGCGCACGAGGCCGCATCGAACCCATCAACTTCGAACAGCCTGAGGCTGAGGTGCGCTTCGGTACCGCACGGAACCCGGACATGACCTGGAAGCAGATGCTCGACACGATGTCGTGCACCGAGTGCGGCCGCTGCCAGGAAGTCTGCCCCGCGTACAACACCGGCAAGCCACTGTCGCCCAAGTTGCTGATGATGGCGATGCGCGACCACCTGCTGAGCGAAGCAAGGACCCCGATTGTGCCGAACGCCGTCATCGACGATGTCGTGTGGGATTGCGTGACATGCGGCGCATGCGTGCGCGAGTGCCCGGTCGGCATCGAGCACATCGATCACATCATCGACCTGCGACGGAACCTCGTGATGGTCGAGTCCCGATTTCCCGAAGAGGCGGGCACGATGCTGCGCGACGTCGACCGGTCCTCCAACCCCTGGGGCAAGCCGCAGGCCGACCGCACGCAGTGGGCGGATGGGCTGGGCGTACGGGTCCTCCAGCCGGGGGAGGCCGCGCCCGATGTGCTGTTCTGGGTGGGCTGTGCGCCGGCCTTCGACGAGCGAGCTCGCAAGGCTGCGGTGTCGACCGCGAAGCTGCTCCAGGCGGCGGAAGTCGACTTCGCGATCCTTGGCCCCCGCGAGGCGTGCACGGGAGATCCCGCGCGGCGCATGGGCGATGAGTACACGTTCCAGCGCCTCGCCGGCGAGAACGTGCAGACGCTCAACGGCGCCGGGGTCAAGAAGATCATCACCACCTGCCCGCACTGCTTCAACACGCTGGGCAATGAGTACGCCGACTTCGGTGGTGCGTACGAGGTCGTTCATCACACCGAGTTCCTGGCCGGGCTCGTGCGCGAAGGCAAGCTGTCACCGGCGGCGAGCGACCGCACGATCACCTACCACGACTCGTGCTACCTCGCGCGCCACAACGACGTGCGCTCGCAACCGCGCGAGCTCGTCGATGCGGTGGGCAGGGCGGTGGAGATGCCGCGCAACCGGGAGCGGACCTTCTGCTGCGGGGCGGGGGGCGCGCGAATGTGGATGGAGGAGAAGCGCGGGCGCCCCATCAACCAGGAGCGGGTGCGCGAAGCGGCCGCCACGGGCGCCGAAACCCTCGCGGTCGCGTGTCCCTTCTGCACGGTGATGCTGGACGACGGCGTGCGCGAGACCGGCGCAAAGCTTCAGGTCTTTGACCTTGCCACTTTGCTCCACGAAGCCGTGGAGCGAGGAAAAACTACCTAGGAGTTAGGCCGCCCGGAAGAGGACTCGGTTGGCTGATGGGTCGACCGCCGCGAAGCCGTCGCCCTCTTCGACCACGCGTACGTCGCCGTGCTCGAGCCGGCTGGTGACGTCGTCCAGGTCTCGCCGCGTCGGCAGCTCGACGGTGAAGCGCCTCAAGCCCGCGTGACCGGGAGGTGCCTGTCGCGCGCCTCTGCCGGCCCACTCGTTGAGGCCCAGGTGATGGTGATAACCGCCCGCAGAGACGAAGCCCGTCCCTGGCACGTGACCCATAACGTCGAACCCGACAAGGTTGTGATAGAAACGCAGCGCCGCACCGACGTCGGCGACGTGCAGGTGAACATGGCCCATCCTCGTGCCCGCCGGCATCGGCTCGTCCAGTTTGTCCTCTTCGTGCAGATGGCTGAGCAGCTCGTCGAGGTCGATCGGGTCGCGGCCGGACCGCGGATTCCCTTCTTTGTCATAGGCGACGAAAGTGCCGTTGGCGAACCCCATCGTGCCGTCCTCGGGCGACTCGGTGTAGATCTCGATACCGTTGCCGTCGGGGTCCCACAGGTAGTTCGCCTTCGTCATGACGTGGTCCGTCGGGTACTGCTCCCATCGCAGACCCGCCAGCCGGCCGATCACCCGGGCGAGCTCGCGGCGATCGGGCACGACGATCGCGAGGTGGTAAAGGCCTGAGGTGCGTGGCATCACCGGGTGCTCCACGCCTGGTTGGAGAACGACGAGCTCTCGCCCGGCAGCGCCGAGTCGGAGCTCAGGACCGTCGGAGGGAAGTGGCCTCAACCCGACATAGTCGCGGTAGAAGCGGAGAGCGCGGTTGGCGTCGGTGACCGCCAGCTCGACGGTTCCCATGCCGGTCTTGGCGGCTATCGATTGGGTCTGCATCGCATCATTTCCTACCCAGATCGCGCCAGTCCCATTCCGCAGGCTCAACCCGACCCATCCCGGCGCCCCTCCGGCCCTTCGGGCCACCTCCCCATGAATGGGGAAGAGTTGGCTTAGCTGAGGCCGACGATCTCTCCCTGATCGTCGATGTCGATGCTCATCGCGTTGGGGGTTGTGGGGAGGCCTGGCATCGTGCGCATCTCGCCGCAGATCGGATAGATGAAACCGGCGCCCACGGACGCGCGCACCTCTCGCACCGGGAGCACCCAGCCCGTGGGCGCGCCTTTCAGCTTCGGGTCGGACGAGATCGAGAGGTGCGTCTTGGCGATGCACACCGGTAGGCGGCCGAAACCGCTCGCCTCGTAGGCGTCGAGCTGCTTGGCCGCCGCCGGGTCATACTCGACCCCACGCGCCCCGTACACGCGGAGCGCGATCGCCTCGATCTTCTCGCTCAGCGTCGCCGCGTCCGGATAGAGAAGTTGGAACGTGCTCGGCTCTTCGGCGGCGGCGGCCACCATCTCCGCCAGCTCCAGAGCGCCGCGCCCGCCGTCGACGAAGTTGTTGCAGACCGCCGACCGCACGCCCAGGTGTTCGGCGAGCTGGCGGATGGCCTGGTGCTCGGATGCGTGGTCGTCTGGAAACGCGTTGATCGCAACCACAGGCGTCACACCGTGGATCTGGATGTTCTCGACCTGCTTGCGCAGGTTGGCGGCGCCGGCCAGGACATCGTCCGGGTTCTCCTTCAGCAGCTCCGGGGGAAGTGGCCTGCCTGCGACCACTCGGTACTTGCCCGAGTGGACCTTGAGCGCGCGCACCGTGGCAACGATCACGGCCGCGTCAGGCGCGAGGCCCGAGGTGCGGCATTTGATGTTGAAGAAGCGCTCGGCGCCCATGTCAGCGCCGAATCCCGCCTCGGTGACCAGGAAGTCTCCGCCGTGGATGCCGATCAGGTCCGCGAGCACAGACGACGCGCCGTTGGCGATGTTGCCGAACGGTCCCGCGTGGACCAGCACCGGCGTGTTCTCCAGCGTCTGCAGCAGGTTGGGCTTGATGGCGTCGCGCATGATCACCGTCATAGCGCCGCCCGCGCGCAGGAAGTCGGCGGTGATCGGCTTGCCATCGCGCGCGAGGCCGATGACCATCCGGCCCAGCCGCTGTCGCATGTCCTGCAACGATGTGGAAAGGGCGAGCACGGCCATCACCTCGGACGCCGCGGTGATGTCGAATCCGGTCTGGCGTGTGACGCCGTCCTCCGGCGCGCCGAGCCCGACGACCACGCTGCGCAGGACGCGGTCGCTGACGTCGAGCACCCTGCGCCAGGTGATGCTGTGAAGGTCGATCGGAAAGTCGCGCAGGCTGTGGTGGATGTAGTTGTCGATCATCGCGGCCAGGAGGTTGTGCGCCGCGGTGACCGCGTGGAAGTCGCCTGTGAGGTGCAGGTTGAGCCGCTCCATCGGGACCACCTGGCTATAGCCGCCACCGGCCGCGCCGCCCTTGATCCCGAACGTGGGCCCCATCGAAGGCTGGCGGATCGCGACGGTCGCCCTCTTCCCGATCAGCCCGAGCGCATCGCCCAGGCCGACCGTCGTCGTCGTCTTGCCTTCACCGAGAGGTGTGGGCGTGATAGCGGAGACGACGACGTACTTCGCGCGAGGCTTGCCGCTCAGCTCCTCGATCGCGTCGAGCTTGATCTTCGCGACATCGTGCCCATAGGGCTCGAGCAGGTGCGGGTCGATGCCCATCTTGCCCGCGATCTCGGGCATCGGCAGCAGTCGCGCTTTGCGCGCGATCTCGAGGTCGGTCGGAAACTCAACCTTCATCCACCCTCTCCTATCGGATTTCCGCGAGCATCTCGCGGCGCCACCTCTCGGTCGGCTCGATCTCGTTGAACGTGAAGACGTGCAACCCGGCGATGCGGCGCTCCGGCATCGCGACGTCCGGCAGCAATGCGTTCACGAACCTGCCCGGCTCGTAACCGCCAGGACGGAACATGCGCGCAACCCAGCTGGGGTGGCCGCGCAGGAAACGCGCTGAATCCGCGAGACCGATCTTGGTCGAGAGTCGCATCAACCTCGCCGGATCGGCGACGCCCGCCATCCCGATGTAGATCGGAAGCTCGACACCACGATTTCGCACGCGTCCGACCCAGCGCTTCACCCCATCGGGGTCGAAGCTCATGTTGCTGACGATGTAGGTGGCCAAACGCCGCTTGTCCCACATCGCCTGGATCGTCATATCGTCGTGGATGAACGGGTGACTCTCGGGATAGCCGGTGACGCCGATCTCCGTGAGGCCGTGGTCCGGAGGCAGCGCCGCCAGCAGCGAGAGCGCGTCGGGAAACAGACCCGCCGGCTCGCGCGCATCGCCCGCGACCACGAACACGTTCTTGATGCCGGCGTCCTTCAACGCCACGAGGATCTGCCCGAGTTCCACCCTGTCGTGGATGAGGCGAGCCGAAAGGTGCGGCACCGCGTGGTAACCGAGCTTCGCCAGCGCGACCGCGAGATGGATCGTCCGCGGCATGCCGCGGCGTGGCGATGCGGTGACGGTGATGGTCACCTCGCGCGGCACGTACGCGGCGACCAGCTCGGCGGCATTGTCGGTGGGAAGGACCTCGTAACGGGGCGCGCGCAGCAGTTCAGCCGGCGTTCGACCTTGCGCACGAAGCGGCTTCACCACGCCCACTTGCGGTGTCGCACTATACGCCACAGTCGCGCCCTGCGCAACACAATCTTCCCTGCCTACGGGGAAGTACGCGGCGAAGCCGTGGGATGGGGCATGTCGGGCTAGAAGGGCGGTGGGAGCAGCAAGATCACGTTGCGGTCCGCCGGCGTTCCGGCCCGAGCGGAGTCGAACCCGCCGTACAGTCCGTTGCCCGCCAGCTCGCGATGCAAGCCGGCCAGGCCCTCGCCGTCGTGGTCGACCATCGTGCAGCCGATCGCCAGCTGCCCGTCAGCGGTTTGGAAGATCTCGACCAGGCGCGCCTGGCACGGCCAGTCGACCAACGAACCTGTGGTCACCTCCCAGAAACCGCGCTCTCCGCGCTCGCCCGCTCGAGCGGCGATCCGGTTGTAGTGCGAATGGCCATTCAGCCAGAGGACGACGTTGCCGAAGCGCAGGAGCAGCTCGACCAGCTCGCCCGCGTTCTGCTCGCCACGCGGATTGGACAGGCTGTCAAAGCCGTGGTGGGACAGCACCACGACGTAATGGTCCGAGTTGGAAGTCCGGACGATGGAGCCGTCGCGAGTTGTGAAGGAAGAGTGAACCTCTTCGAGTCGCTGCTCGAGCCAGTGCAGCTGGGGCGGAGCGACGGTTCCATCGGCTCCGCCGGCATCGCACACGGTGTCCAGCGTGATGAAGCGGACGATCCCCGCGTCATGCATGTAGTACGCGAGCTCGTCGTCGACGTTCCGTGGGCTGAAGCCATGGCCGCCGCTGCGCACATGCGCGTCGATGAACTCGCCTCGCGAGATCGGACGTCGCTCGGGGTCCGACGGCACCTCGATCGCCTCACCCGCCATGAACGTCTCTGGATTGTCGGTGAAGGTTTCCACGGCGCGGTCGGGATCCAGGCCGGGTGGCGGGCCGACCGGTTTGCGGCCCGCTGTCATCGCCGCTTCCAAAGCGGGCGTGATGATGCCAACCCCCTGGCACACCTCCTCGTGGTTGCCGTAGCAACCGAGCCAGGGAACGCTTAGACCATCCGAGGCGAAGGCCTTGATCGCCTCCTCGAGCACGCCCGGCCTGAGTGGGAACCCCAACGCGCTCTGAAACAGGTCGGCGCCGTCCGCTCCGTCCGGCTTCCAGTAGATGTCGCCTGGCCAGTCGGGCTTCTGCACGCCGTCATAGCCGGGCGCGCCGGAGTCTGGCCGCACCGTCCCACCGTTGAAGAGGGCGAGGAAGTTCGTCAGCTCGTTGCGCTGAGCATTGTCGACCGAGTCTCCCGTCATCGCCACTATCCGGGGCGCTTCGCCCGTCAAAGGCGCGACCCCAAGGTTGTTGATCGCGCGCACCATGGCCGCGATCGCGTGCGTGTTCAGCATCTCCTGCGGGCGTTGCATCGTCAACAGCTCGCGAAATCGCGAGTCCTCCCAGTACCGGTTGACAAACTCGAATCGGGCCGGCGACTGCGCGTCGGTCACGTGCAGGTCGGTGACATGGACGAGGCACGCGATCGTCGCGCCTGACAGAGCTACGTCGTTGGACGGCGACGATGCAAGGTCCCTTCTGACAATGTGCGGCTCGCCTGGCAGCTCGGCGACCGCGCGGTAGGAGGCCCGCGAACCTGCGCGAATCGTTGGCCCCGCGCCCAGACGCTTTGCAGACGTGAGAACGGTGCGTGACGCCGACGTCACGAAGCGGCCGGTACTGCCTCTTCCCTCTGGATGAGGACCGGGTCAGGGCGGAGCTCCAGACGCACTCTCGTTCCCGCCGGGTGCTGACTCGCCGCGGACGTCGGAACCTGCACGAGCACCGTCGTGTCGCCGAGATCGACCGTGACTCGGCTCACCGCGCCGAGGAACGCGACCGCGATCACGGTCCCCACCAACGGTCCTTCCTGCATATCGCCGTCGCTCGCGAGCGCTACCGCTTCGGGCCTCACGAGCGCGATGGCCGGTCCATCGGGTACGTCGGGGTGGACGAGCGGGATGCTCGCGCCCCGGATCTCGACCGCGCCGCGCCGGACGGTGCCCTCCATGCGGTTGGTCAGGCCGACGAAGTCCGCCACGAAGGGTGTCGCCGGGCGAGAGTAGACGAGCGTGGGCGGGCCGAGTTGCTCGAGCTTGCCAGCCTGCATGACGCCGACCCGATCCGCGATCGCCAGCGCCTCTTCCTGGTCATGCGTGACGAACAGCGTGGTGATGCCGACCTCGAGCTGGACGCGGCGGATCTCATCGCGCAGACGTGAGCGCACCTTCGCGTCGAGCGCCGAAAGCGGCTCGTCGAGCAGCAGAACCTGCGGCTGGATGGCGAGCGCGCGGGCCAGCGCGACGCGCTGCTGCTGGCCGCCCGACATCTGGCTGGCGTAGCGGTTGGCGAACCGGCCAAGGCCGACGAGCTCGAGCATGTCGAGGGCGCGCTTCTTGCGTTCGTCCACACCGACGTGCCGCATCTGCAGGCCGAACGCGACGTTCTCCCAGGCGACCATGTGCGGGAAGAGCGAGTACGCCTGGAAGACCATCCCGATGTTGCGCCGGTTCGCCGGCAGGCCGGTGACATCCTTGCCGCCGATCACGACCCGGCCATCGTTCGCCTCCTCGAGGCCGGCGAGCAATCGCAGCGCCGTGGTTTTGCCGCACCCGGAGGGTCCCAACAGAGCGACCAGCTCGCCAGGAGCGAGCGTCAGCGACAGTCCGTCGAGCGCGGTGACGGTGCCGTAGCGGCGGACAAGATTCTCGAGCCTTACCTCGACTCCGGATCGCTCGGTCATGTCTGCGACGCCGCCAGCGGCCCCGCGAGCGCTGTCGCCGGCTCATCGTGCACGCGACGGGGTCTGCCGCCAACGAAAGCCAGGACGACGAGCAGCGCGAACGCGAACAACAGGGCGGCCACCGCGACGGCGATCGAGACCCCGGCGTTGTCGCGAGCCAAGTGCACGAGCTCGACCTGCAGGTTGTTGTACAGCAGGTTGTTGGCGATTGTGTACTCGCCGAGCACCAACGCCACGGAGAGCAGGGTCGCGTTCAGGATCGCGTTCGAGATGTTGGGCACGATCACCCGCCACATCACCGTAAACCAGCTGGCGCCGAGGCTCCTCGCGGCTTCGGTCAGCGTCTTGACGTCGATGGCGCCGAGTCCGGCGTCGATCGCCCGATAGCAATAGGGAAGCACGAGCACAACGTACGCGAGCGAGAGGGTCAGGATGGAATCGCTGAGGTTGTTGTTCAGCCAGATATACATGGGGAACAGACCCACCACGAGGACGATGGCGGGGATGGTCAGCGGCAGCAGAGACATGAACTCGATGATCCGGGTGAGCCGCGGTAGCTTGAGGCGCACCCAGACCATCGTGGGCACCAGAAGCACGAGCATCACGATTGAGGTGATCACCGCCAGCTGCAGGGAAGCGGCGATCGCGCCCGTGAGATCCGGGTACGAAGGAATCGCCTTCCAGTAGTCGAGCGTTCGCGAGCCGTCATTTGCCCTGGTCGAGAACTCGACCATGGCGCCGAGCGGGACGAGGAAGAAGATCGCGGCGAGCAGGAAGACGACGTAACGAAACACCTGCAGCTTGATCCAGCGTGTCCGCTGGATGCTCCGCGCCGCTACAGCCATCGCGCGGTCCTCCGCTGCAGGAGCGTGTACAGGACGGTCACCAACGTGACGATGATGATCATCTCGATCGCGATCGCCTTCGCGAAGCCAGGCTCGTAAGCGCCGACCTCGCTGCTGAGCGCGCCCGCGATCTGCTGCGCCAACACAGGCTGTCCCTGGTTGATCAGTGCGTTGGCGGTCGCGTAGGCGGAGAACGCATTCGCGAAGAGCAGCAGGACCGAGCCGAGGAAAGCCGGGAAAAGGAGGGGGCCGGCGACATGGCGCCAGTAGTGCCACGTATTGCCGCCGAGGCTTTCCGCAGCTTCGCGCCACTGCGGCTTGATGCCGTCGAGCGCGGGCAGGAACACGAGGACCATCAGGGGAATCTGAAAGTACAGGTAGACCAGGTCGAGTCCGGGGATCTCGAAAAGCCAGAGGTCCTGCTTGTAGAAGTCAAAACCGTGCGCCTGGGCGAAGAGGTACACGAAGCCGGCGGGGCCAATGCTGGCGATGAAGGCGAAGGCCAGCGTCACGCCTCCGAACTGAGCGAGGACTCCCGAGGCTGAGATGGTAAGCCGCCGGAGGATGCCGTTTGGACTACCCGTAACGATCGCGTAAGCCAGGAGAGCTCCGAAGACCGCGCCCAGGAAGGCGGTGATGGCGGACAGGACGGTCGTGTCGATGGTCGCCTTGACCACATAGGAGCGCGACAGGTTGCGGAAGTTGTCGAGCGTGAAGGCGTTGTTGGCGTCCAGAAGGGCGCCGATCCCGATGATCACCGACGGCAGGATCAGGAAGAGGCCGACGTAGGCGAGGTAGGGGACGGCGCCGACCCAGTCAAGAGAAAACCGCCGGCCGCCCAGAAATGGGCGGCCGACGTTGGTGGTTACAGCCGGACTTCCGGCGACCGTCAAGCGATCGCCGCGTCCCAGTGCGCGACGACGTAGTTCTTCGCCGCGGTGGACTGGGCGTCGCTCATGAACTGAGGCGTGCCGTTGACGGGAGGCAGCTTGCCCGCCGCCACAGAATCGACGGTGCCCTTGTCTGTCATCGCCTTCTGGCGGACTGGCCGTGCGAGGCCCTTCAGCCAGAGGTTCTGTCCCTCGTCGGAGTAGAGGTACTCCTCCCACAGCCGCGCGGCGGCCGGGTGAGGCGCATCCTTGCTGACGGCCTGGGCGTAGTAGCCGCCGAGGATCGCGTTGCTCGGCACGAAGACCTTCCAGGTGGGGACGTCCTTGCCGTGCCCGGCGGAGAGGTAGTCCCAGTCGAAGACGACCGGAGTCGTCCCGTTCTTCACCGTCGCCGTGGTCGCCTGTGTCTTCGAGAAGTTGCCGGCCACCTTCAGCCGCTTGAAGAAGTCGACGCCCTTGCTGACGTCGTCAAGGGAGCCGCCCTCGGCGAGGTTCGCCATCATGACGCCGTTCAACGCGGCGTTCGCCTGCTTCGGGTTTCCGTTCAGCGCCACCTTGCCCTTGAACTGGGAACCGAACAGGTCGTCGATGGACTTGATCTCGGGCACCTTGCTTGAGTCGTAACCGATCGACATGAAACCGCCGTAGTCCTGGATCCACAGCCCGGTCGGCTCCTTCTGGCTGTCGAGGACATCACCCCACGTGGCGACCTTGTACGGCGCAAAGAGATTCGTGTTCGCGAGCGCGACCGCCATGCCCACGTCGACGACGTCCGGGCCGCGGCTGGTGCTGCCGAGCTGCTTGATTGCGTCCACCTCTTGCTGGCTGCTGCCGTCAGGGTTGTCGGAGGTGATGGCGATGCCGTACTTGGCGTGGAAGCCGTCCAGGATCGCGCCGTAGTTCGCCCAGTCGCGCGGCAGCGCGATCACGTTGAGCTTGCCCTCCGCCTGAGCGGCCTTCACGAGCGCGTCCATGCCGCCGCAGTCGGCGGCGGACTTGGCGGTCTTCGCTGCACTGCAGCTGGCGGCGCCGCCGCCGCCAGTGTTGCCGCACGCGGCGACAACGAAGACGGCCACCACGGCCAGGCCGAGGTGGCGAGTAAAACTACCCAAATTCATCCTTCGATCCCCTCCAAATTCGGCCCGCGCGGGCTGTGCGACCCAGTTGAACAGGAGCAATGATGGGTATTCGCCGCCGATGTTGCAAGGACACAGTTCCGCCGTGCCGTTGATTTCAGTTAGGCCGCGGATAATGCTTCATGGCGCCGAGGTTTCAGGGCGTTTGCCTCGGTAGCCGAGACGGCGGGACAGATCCGCCGCTCCCTCGCGCGTCAGCCGGTCCAGATCGGGACGGTTGCGAAGGCGATGGGACGGTCCCGAGACGTCCAGCGCCGCGACGACCTCGCCGTCCACGCCATAGACGGGGGCCGCGATCGCGTCGAGGCCGACCTCGAGCTCCTCGTGCGTCCGCGCCACCCCTGTCTGTCGCGCCTCCTCGAGCTGTGCCTCGAGCTTCGCGCGGTCGGTGATCGTGTTTGGCGTCACCCGGTCGAGAGGAAGGCTTAGGAGTCGGTCGCGGACGGTGTCCTTGCCGAATGCGGCGATCACCTTGCCGCTCGCCGTGCAGTGGACCGGCGTGCGGCGGCCGAGCCAGTTCACGCTGACAACCGAGGTCGACGCCGTCGCCTGCTCGACCGGCACGATGACATCCCCGACCAGCACGTCGAGCGTCGCGGTTTCTCCCACCGCCGCCGCGAGCCGCTCGCAGACCGGGCGCGCGACAAAGCGGAGGTCGAACTCGCCGGTGACGACGCTCGCCAGCTGGGGCAGGCGCCGCCCAAGGCGGTAGCGTGCCGTGCGTTGGTCCCGCTCCACCAGCGCGTGGCGCTCGAGGGTGCCCAGCAGCCGGAGCGCCGTCGAGCGATGCACGTGGAGCTCGCGCGCGATCTCGGCCCCGGTTCGGGATCCGCCCTGAGCCAGCACGTCCAGGATCGCGATCGCCCGCTCGACCGCCCGGACCCCGATCTCGTTGCTCATAGCGCAACATTATCCGTTGCGCGCAACGTGTTGGGCACGTACGATGCGCAGGGTGGGCCGCCAGGAAGAGATCCGCGCCGAGCTTTTCGAGCACACGCTCAACGGCCACGCGCCGGAGGTCAAAACCCTGACCGAGGAAGCCCTGGCCCTGGGCATGGACCCGATGGACATCCTGTTCAAGGCCTTGATCCCCTCCCTGGAGGAGGTCGGCCGCCGCTTCGAGAAAGGCGACTTCTTCGTCCCCGAGATGCTGATCGCCGCCCGCGCGATGCAGGGCGCGCTGGTGATCCTGCGCCCGCTCATCGCGGAGACCGGCGCACAGCCTGTAGGGCGCTATGTCATCGGCACCGTGAAGGGCGACATCCACGACATCGGCAAGAACCTGTGCGTGATCATGCTCGAGGGCGCCGGGTTCGAGGTCTTCGACCTCGGCGTGAACACGCCGCCCGAGAAGTTCGTCGCGGCAGTCGAGGAGCACAAGCCCGACGTGGTCGGCTTCTCCGCGTTCTTGACGACCACGATGCCGATGTTCAAGGCCAACATCGAAGCCCTCACGAAGGCGGGCTTGCGCGACAAGGTGCACATAGCCGTCGGGGGCGCACCGGTCACCCTGGAGTACGCGAAGCACGTCGGCGCCGACAGCTACGCGCCCGACGCCTCGATGGCGACCCGGATGGCGAAGGAGCTGGTAGGCGATCGAAGTCAGAGCTCGACGGGCGCCCAGGCATTGGAGCAGGCCGTGATGAAGATCGACGAGACGCTGAGAAAGGGTTAGCTCGTTGGAGACCCACGTCTCCTCGCGTGGTCGCGAGGTCGTCATCTCTGGTGACCGTCCCTTCGTGATCATCGGCGAGCGGATCAACCCGACAGGACGCAAGGTCCTCGCCGCCGAGATGAAGGACGGCGTGATGGACCGCGTCCGCGCCGACGCCGAGGCCCAGGCGGCGGCGGGAGCCCAGATGCTGGATGTCAACGCAGGCATCCCCGCCGTGGACGAGCCGGCGCTCCTCGTCGCCGCGATCCAGGCCGTGATGCAGGTGACGGACGTGCCGATCTGCATCGACTCGTCGATCATCGAGGCGCTGGAGGCGGGTTTGTCGGCTTACGAAGGCAAGGCGCTTGTCAACTCTGTCACGGCCGAGGAGGAGCGCATGGAACGCATCCTTCCGCTCGTAAAGAAGCACGGCGCGGCCGTCATCGGCATGGCGAACGACGAGACCGGGATCTCGATGGTCCCGGAGGAGCGTCTTGCTCTCGCGCGCCGCATCGTCGAACGGGCGGCCGACCACGGCATCCCGCAAGCGGACGTGATCATCGACCCGATCGCGATGACGGTGGCCGCCGACCCAACGTGCGGCGTGATCACGCTGCAGACGATGCGATTGATCCGCGACGAGCTCGGCAACAACATGACGTGCGGCGCATCCAACGTCTCGTTCGGACTTCCGGATCGGGCGACGGTGAACGCGGCGTTCCTGCCCCTGGCGATGCACGCCGGCCTCACGTGCGCGATCACCAACCCCCTGGAGCCCCATGTGAGGCGTGCGATCCTCGCCGGCGACCTGCTGCTGGGCCACGACGAGTACGCGATGCGCTGGATCTCGACCTACCGCGCCGACCTGGCGCTGGCCGGGCGCGCGCAGGGCGCACCTCCCAAACCGGGGTCCCCGTGAACTCGCGGCGAAGCCTCGAAGTTCACGGGGTGATTCCGTCGTGATCCAGAGGAAGCTCGAGGTCACATACGTGCCCTTCGACCGCACGACGCGTGTGCCGCCCGGCACCACGCTGTTCAGCGCCGCGCACTGGATCGGCCTGCCCATCGACTCCACCTGTGGCGGCCGCGGCACGTGCGGCAAGTGCAAGGTCCGCGTGATCAAGGGCATCGCCGATGCCGAAACCGCGGATCACCGGCAGCTGCGGCCGCAAGAGATCGCGGATGGATGGCGGCTTTCGTGCCAGGCGCACATCCACGAGGACATGACGTGCGAGGTGCCGCAGCTGCTGCGCGTGCCGAAGGCGGCGACGATGGGTCTCGGCCGGCTCGTCATCCTCGACCCCAACGTTCGCAAGGTCTACTTCGAGCTCAAGGAACCCTCGCTCGAGGACCAGCGGAGCGACCTCGCGCGCCTGAAGGACGCGTTGACTGAGGAGGGGCACGATATGGTCGCGGGCGTTTCGGTGCTGCGCACCTTGCCCCAGGTGTTTCGCGAGGCGAACTTCCGCGTCACCGCGGTCCTCGCGGGCGAGCGCCTGGTGGCGGTCGAAGCCGGCGACACCACAGAGCAGTGCTACGGGGTCGCGTTCGACGTCGGCACGACGACCCTCGTCGGAACTCTCATGAACCTGCGCACAGGGATGGCGGCTTCCGTCACCTCGACGCTCAACGGCCAGGCTCCTTTCGGCGCCGACGTCATCTCGCGAATCAGCCACGGCATGAACGGCCCGGAGGCGATCCACGAGCTGCAGCTCGCGGTGATCTCGACCATGAACTCAGTCCTCGCGGAGCTCTACCGCGACGCCGGGATCTCGCCCATGCAGACATACGAGGCGGTCGTGGTCGGCAATGTGACCATGCTGCATCTCCTGCTTGGTGTGGACCCGAGCCCGCTTTCCATGATGCCATTCACGCCGGCCTTCATGGATGAGCTCACCGTCGACGCGGGCGAGCTCGGTCTGCACATCCATCCCCACGGCTACGTGCAGACGCTCCCGGCGCTCGGCGCGTATGTCGGCGCCGACATCGTCGCGGGCGTTCTCGCCACGGGTGTCCTCCGGGAGGACAAGCTGCGCGTGTTCGTCGACGTCGGCACCAACGGCGAGATCGTCCTCGGCAGCGCCGAGCGCGCGCTGGCCACCGCAGCCCCGGCCGGCCCGGCGTTCGAGGGCAGCCAGATCAAGTGCGGCATGCGGGCGACCGTGGGGGCGATCGAGGGCGTGCAGCTTGGCGATCGGGTGGAGCTGCAGATCATCGGCGGCGACGTGCCTGCCGAGGGCATCTGCGGTTCAGGCCTCGTTGATGCGGTTGCCCAACTCCTGCTCGCGGGCCTGATGGATCATTCCGGCCGGTTGAAATTGCCAGGCGACGTCCCCGACCACCCGCTCGCCGACCGGCTGATCGACATCGATGGGATGCGCGCCTTCTTGCTCGCCGATGGCGTCTTCCTCACGCAGCGCGACATCCGGGAGCTGCAGTTCGCCAAGGGATCTATCGCGACGGGCATCAAGGTGCTGATGGACATCCTCCGTGTGACCGCCGGCGACCTCGATGAGGTGCTGCTCGGAGGATCGTTCGGCTCCTATCTGAACCCCGAGAGCGCCAAGGTCATCGGGCTCGTGCCCCCTGTCGACGTCGACCGCATCATCGCCGTCGGCAACTCCGCCGGCGAGGGCGCCAAGATCGCGCTTCTGTCGTATCGCGAGCGACAGGTCGCCTTTGAGTTGCCGTCGCGCATCGAGTATGTGGAGCTGTCGGGTCGCACGGACTTCAATGATTCGTTCATCTCGGTGCTCGGTTTTCCGCAGCTGGAGACAGTCTCTTGAGCGCCACAGCGCTGGTGATCTGCGGGGCGCTCGGTCGCGAGGTGAAAGACATCGTCGACCGTCGCGGCTGGGACGTGGATATCTATGGCGTATCGGCGCTCCTGCACCTGTATCCCTCGCGCATCGTCGATGAGTTGCGCGAGAAGCTGCACCGGTTGCGTCCCGACTACGCAAAGCTCGTCGTCGTGTATGGCGACTGCGGGACGACCGGCAAGCTGGAGCCGCTGCTGGACGAGGTCGGCGCCGCGCGCCTCCGCGGACCCCACTGCTACGAGATGTACGCGGGTGCGGAGCGCTTTGAGGAGATCGCGGCGGAGAGGCCCGGGACGTTTTTTCTGACCGACTGGCTGGTCCGCAACTTCGACCGCGCCGTGATCAAAGGCTTGGGCCTCGACCGCGACCCGGAATTGAAATCGATGGTCTTCGGTAACTACGAGGCGTTGCTCTACCTGCGCCAGGTGCCGAACCCACGGCTTGCCGAAAAAGCTCGAGACATCGCGGCCTACCTCGACCTGCCGCTCGAGATCAATGACGTTGGATTGGGAGAGCTGGAAGACCGCCTTGCCGAGCTCATCGACCCCTAGCGCTCTCGTTGTCGTGGTCGCGCTCGCCGTCGCGTGCGGAACCTCGGCAGCCCCGGGACCTCGCGCTGCCGGATCGCCGAGCCAGGGCGCAGCGAGCGGCCGCGACATCGACGGCACTGTGCAATCAGGTGGCTTCACGAGGTCGTATGTCATCCACCTGCCTCCAGACTCGTCGCGTCTCACCCCCACACCCATCGTCATCGCGTTTCACGGGTACCCGATGACGGCGGCCCAGATGAGTCGGATCACCCATCTATCCGCGGTGGCTGACCGCCACGGGTTCGCTGTCGTGTTTCCTCGGGGGTATGGGCAGAGCTGGGCCGTGCCAGGCGGCAACACGCCCGCGGAGCAAGCTGGAATCGACGACGTCGCCTTCGTCCGCACCTTACTCGACGTCGTGGCGCGCACCTATGGTCTCGATACGTCGCGGGTGGTGGCCACCGGCATTTCCAACGGAGGAATCCTCACCGAGCTCCTCGGATGTTCATTGGCCGACCGGCTGATCGGGATCGTGCCGGTCGCCGGCCTGATGCGGCGAAACACATCGACGACTTGCTCGCCCGCAAGACCAATTTCGGTGTTCGGAATACACGGCACAAGTGACCCGATTGCTGACTACCATGGCGTCCCCGGCGCGGACGGGTTTCTTTCCTTCACAGAGACCCTCGCGTTCTGGGCGAGGCTTGATGGATGCTCCAAGACGGCAACCACCACGAGCCTCGCTGATTCTGCCCACGACAACACGTCGGTGACCACGCTGAGCTACTCAGGCTGTAGATCCGGAACCGAAGTCGGCGGCTACGCCGTCAGCGGAGGTGGCCATGCCTGGCCTGGTGGTGAACCGATCGGGAGTGTCGAGGACATGGGTATCACGAGCCAGCAATTCGACGCCGGTGAGGCGATCTGGTCGTTTCTCGACCGGCATAAATAGATGGCTAGTTATCAGATCATGTTCTGGAAGCACATCCCTTCCCAGGTCAAGGCATGGGATGGCGATGCCGAGGTCAAACGAATGCTGCCGGACTACTTCCAGGCCGCCGTCGACGCATACGCGATGAAGGACGGCTCGACAGAGATGGACGCGTATCTCGACGGCTGGAAGTGGGGACCGGTCGAGGAGCGGGACGGCGCCCCGGATGCGGTGGTGAAGCAGCTCATCGACGAGCTCACCGTCGCCAACCCGCGCTCGCGACTCCTCAACCCCGAGGAGTCATGAGCGACGACGATATCCTCGAGCGGCTCACGAACAGCCAGCGGCTGGTGACAGTGATGCTGCAGATCTCCGCCGAAGATTCATCCGCGCGGGTCGGCGCCTGGAACCTGCGCGACATCGCGGCGCACCTCGCCGCTACAGAACGCGAGTGCTATGAGCCGAGGATCCGCGCCATAGCCTCAGGCGAAAATCCCAGCTTCGACATCTACACGAACGACGACACCGACTTCAGCGGGATCCAGCTGGAGAACGCTCTTGACGAATGGAGCGCGTCCCGTGAGCGCCTCATCGCGTACGTCAGGACCCTGGACGGCGACCGTCGCGCCCTGACGGGCCACCACCTGAAGTACGGGGACGTGTCGGTCGATCGCTATCTCGAGATCGCGCTCGAGCACGACCGGAATCATCTGCGCGGCCTCGAGCGGCTGGCCGGTCAACGGACGCGCTGACCGCGCCGACCAGGCGCTGGGCCTCGGCAAGGCGCGGGTCGTCGGAGCGGTGCAAGAGGTTTACCTCCACCAGCATCGCCGCCGTCGCCACAGCGGCCCGCGCAAGGATCGATGCCGCCACCGAATCGGCCATCAGGTTCGGATTGCCATTCTTCTCGAGGACCTGGGCAAGCTCGACGACCTCGGCGCCGGTGCGCGCGATGTCCAGCGGCGTGTCGATGGTCTTCTCTCGCGCAGCGTCCACGTGGCCTCCCGACCTCTGAGCGGCGAGAAACTCCAGAAATGAGGTGGAGTCGAGCTCGATGAGCTTTTCGGCGTGGAGCCGGAGTTCCTCCGCTCGCTGGTGCGCCGCTTCCGCCCCTTTCCACTTCTCTGACCGCAGGGCGACCTTCTGCAGGAGCGCGGCCGACGCCGCGACCACCGTGGCGGCAGCGGACCCGCTGGCCGGCGCGGGCGCGCCCGACGCGATCTTGCCCAGCAGATAACCCAGGCGCTGGCGCGCCCTCGACTGGCTATTCGACTCAGGGGGAGTCGCCAAGCTCCCCTTTGCGCCTGGCGATGAATTCCTTCAGCTGCTCATCGACCGCGGGATCGATGCCGGGGTCCGGGTACTCCGCGAGGAGCTGCTTCCAGCGTTCCGCCGCGACGACGTCCGCGGTGCGCGAGCCGAAGCGCTGCCAGCGGTCGTAGTTCTCGGTCGACGAGATCCAGGGCCGGTAGAAACCCGTCCGGTAGTGGCGCATGGTGTGCTCGGCGCCCAGGAAGTGACCGCCCGGCCCGACCTCGCGCAAAGCATCCATCGCAAGCCCTTCCTCGTCGACCGGCAGGCCGTGGCCCAGGAACCACTCGAACATCCGAAGCTGCTCAACGTCGATCGCGAACTTCTCATAGGACGCGAGGAGCGCGCTCTCCAGCCAACCCGCGGCGTGGAGAACGAAGTTGACGCGGCCGAGGATGGTCGGCCACATGCACATCATCGATTCGTACGCGGCCTGGGCGTCTGGTCCCTTCGATGAAGTCATGGCACCGCCGCCGCGGAACGGCAGGTTGTAATGACGCGCCATCTGAGCGCTGGCGAGGATGCCCATCGCCGACTCCGGCGTGCCGAACGCCGGGCTGCCCGACTGCATATCCGTGTTGGTCAGGAACGATCCGTAGACGCTCGGTGTGCCGGGCCGGATGAGCTGGACGAGCGCGATCCCCGCGAGCGCTTCCGCCGTCTGCTGGGCGATGCTGCCGGCAAGGCCCATCGGCGACATCGCGCCGGCCATCAAAAAAGGCGTCACGATCACCGGCTGCCCTGCGTCTGAGTATTCGAGCAGCGCGCCCAACATGCGGTCGTCGTAGCGCAGCGGGCTGTTGACGTTGATCAGGCTGATCACCGCCGGAGTCTTCTCGATGCTCTCCCGACCGCCGAAGACAATGGACGCCATCTCGATCGTGTCGCGCGCGTTCTCGTCCGAGATCACGCTGCCCATGAACGGCTTGTCGGTCCAGCGGATATGCGAATAGACCATATCGAGGTGACGCGTGCCGAGCGGCAGATCCTCGGGCTCGACCGTCGTGCCGCCCGCACAATGAATCTGCTCCACCGCCTGCGCCATCTTGTCGAAGTTCGTGAAATCCTCGATGGTGGCGCCTCGCCGGCCACGCTCCAGGTCCGTGATAAAGGGCGGCCCGTAGACCGGCGCGGTGACAACGTTGTCGCCGCCCAGGACCACGGAGCGCGCCGGGTTGCGCGCCTGCAGGTCGAAGGTCGGGGGCGTCTTGGCGACCTGTTCCATGACGAAGGCGCGCTCGAAGCGTACGCGATTGTCTTCGACCCGCATCCCCGCCTTGGCGAAGAGGTCCCGGGCCCGCCCGTGCAGGAAGTCGACGCCGATCTCCTCGAGGATCGTCATCGCCTGTTCGTGGATGGTGCTCTCCTCGTCCCTGGAAAGCAGGTCGTACGGCTTCAGCCGGTTCTTCCACAAAGCGGGGTCAAGTTTGCTCTTCCCCCACTTGTAGGGGAACGCAAGGGGGCGCGCGGGGTGTGGTAACGTAGGCCGTGCCCGTTGGGGCGCTAGGTCCCGCCTGGGGACCTCACCTAATCTGAGTTGACCCCCATCACACGTCTCATCCGTACCAACCTCTGGCCTCGCCTGGTATGAGCACGCCCATACCCGGCGACGTCCTGCCTCTCTGGAACCCAGACATCCCGGGCGAGGAGATCCAGACCGGGCGTCTGGGCATCCGCGTCCGTCCCGGCACGCCCGCCGCCGCCAAGGTGACGGCGCTGGAGGCCCATGGGGGCGCGGAGCTGCTGCGCCAGGTGCTCCAGGAGCAGAAGCTCATTGACGGCACCTACAACGTCATCAAGCCGGAAAAGCCGCTCGAATTCATCGGCCAGGTCAGCTCCACGCTGATCACGGGCAAGCTCGGCCGGACGCCGATGGGCCTCGCCCTCGAGATCAGCGACTGGCAGGAGCTCGAGGGCGCCTACGAGATGGAGAAGAACCGCCTGCGGCTCGGCTACCAGGAGCTCCACATCGTCAAGGAGTGGGACGGCGACCTCGAGGGATTCACGGCGATCGTGCTTCGGGAGCAGGCCAAGGCCCAACCAATCCTCGACTCGACCATGCGGTTCATCGAGCATCTCCGCGACTACCGTGAGAAGCTCGCCGAGGCTGCCGTCCGGCGCTACGAGGCGACGGAGCAGTGGATCGAGTGCCCCAAGTGCGAGACCGAGGTTCCTACCTCCAACGGCATCCACTGCCCTAACTGTGGCGAGGACATGCGGGGCGGCGAGTACGTGCGCGCGATCCTTCACCTCGCCGACGACGGCGATGGGCGGATCTACCGGGGCATCGACTCGCTGACCGTGCGGTCGGCCGGCTTCCCCGAGTACCGCGGCATGTCGCTCGACCGGATCCAGGGCTCCAACCTGTGGGTCAGCTTCCGCCGCTACGACCCCCTGCCGGACGAAGGCATCGTCCTGCCGACCGCGAGCGTCGAGATGTTCGAAGCCCAGCGGTCGGTCATCAGGCAGCTCCAGATCGGCAGCCCGCGCACCGGCGCGCTCGCCGCGGAGCTGGCTGACCCGGGCTGGCTCGGCACCCCGCCGCAAGTCCCCCTGGACGGCAAGAAGGCGCACCACCTTCCGGATCCCAACACGGAGCAGGCGGAGGCGGTCGCCCGCGTCATGGGACTGCGGCCTGGCCAGCTCTACCTCATCCAGGGCCCGCCAGGCACCGGCAAGACGACCGCGATCGTGGAATCCATACGCCGCATCCTGGGTCGCAACCCGAACTCCTCGATCCTCCTTTCCTCCCACTCCAACGACGCGGTTGACACAGGCCAGGAGCGGCTGCTCGGCTTCTCCCACGTCCGGCAGGCGCGCATCGCCGAGCCGGGCAAGGTGCCCCGCCGGCTGCGGCCGACGCTGGTCGAGGGCGACGACCTCGAGCCGTACAACCTCGTCGCGGGCACGTGCAACCGCCTGACGATCGATTCCCGCCTACGTTTCAAGGTCTTCGACTGGCTCATCCTCGACGAAGCCAACAAGGTGCGAGCCAACGAGGCGCTGGCGCTCATGCCCCTGGCCAAGCGGTGGGTCATGATCGGCGACCTCAACCAGCTCCCGCCCGTGATGGAAGAAGCGGCGTCGACGTTCAAGATCTCGCAGCCGCTCGACGAGGTCGTCCGCGACGACAGCTTCTACGGCTGGGTGTGGGACAAGGTGCCTGCGGGGTCCAGGATCATGCTGCCGCGCCAGTACCGGATGCGCGAGCCAATCGGCCGCGTGGTATCCGACCTCTTCTACGAAGGCAAGCTGATCCACGAGGCGCCGCACCCGCGGATGCCGCTGCCGTGGCCGTTCGACCGCGAGCTGGTCTGGGTCGACACCGGCGCCCAGGACGAGTACCGCGACGCGCAGCGGTCCGTCGCCAACGAGTTCGAGGTCGCGCTGTGCAAGGACATCACCTCGATCATCCGGCGGCGTGTGCGCAAGGCCAAGCTCGCCGTGATCGCGATGTACAACTCCCAGGTCAACCGTTTGCAGGGATCGCTGAAGGGCATCGTCCCGCCCGACGACATCGAGTCGGTCGACGCCTTCGAAGGCCGCGAGTCGGACGGCGTGATCCTGTCCCTGGTGCGGTCCAACGACCGCGCCGCGATCGGCTTCCTCAACGACCCGAACCGGGTCAACGTCGCCATCTCCCGGGCCAAGAAGCTGCTCGTGATCGTCGGCGACTCCAAGACCGTCATCGGCGGCGCGCCGGAGCTCTTCGGTCCCCTGTTCGAGCACTGCAAGGAGGAAGGCCTGGTCGCCGGAGTCGGCGCCGTGGTCACGGCCTGCCAGCGAGTCGGCATCCGGTCCCAGGTGCAGCGCCTGTCGCGGCCGCACCGGGGCGACCGCCGGACGCGGAGGCGCCGCCGCGGCCCCCGCGTGCAGGGGGAGGTTGCGGTCATCGGCGACGCGGCGATCTCGGCGAACGGGTCGGAGCCCCTGCCGGTCGAGGTCGAGGCTGCCACCAACGGCGCCGGCATCGCGGAGGTTGCGTCAGCTTCAAGTCCCCACCCGGCGGCTTCGCCGCCGACCTCCCCGGCCGGTGGGGAGGTGAAGGCTGCTCCAAGGCCTCGCCCGGCGGCTTCGCCGCCGACCTCCCCGGCCGGCGGGGAGGCGAAGGCTGCTCCAAGGCCTCGCCCGGCGGCTGCGCCGCCGAAGCCTGCATCGACCGAGGCGCAAGGCGGCTCGGATTCTTAAACGTACGTTTAAGCTCTTCCCCGCATGAGCGACCAGTGCGTGTTCTGCGAGATCATCAGGGGCCAGTCGCCCGTGAGCTGGACTTACCAGGACGACACAGTCGTGGCCTTCATGGACGTCCAGCCCATCACCCACGGCCACATGCTCGTGCTGCCTCGTGAGCATGCGGTGCTCATGACGGACATCAACGAGACGGCCGCGATGCGGACGTTCTGGATCGCCCGCAAGCTCGCCGAGGTGGCCCGCCACGCGCTCGGCGCGAGCGGCGTGAACCTGCTCGTGATGGACGGCGAGACTGCTTACCAGGACGTCCCCCATTTCCACGTCCACGTCATCCCGCGCTACCCCAAGGATGGGTTTGGGCTCACGTTCCCCGAGACGTACGAGCACCCGCCCGCCCGCGCCCAGCTCGACGCGGTGGCGGCGACGCTCCGCGCGGCCGGCATGCCCGCTAAGGCGTGATCGCCACCTTCAGCGAATAGAGCGCGATATACATCGGGCACGCCATGCCCGGTGAGCACATCGGAGACGCCGTCGCGGTGAGGTCCACCTCACCGGCCTTTCTCGCTTGGAAAGCGCTCAGCGTGACTCCTCGTGCGGCCGATGCCGCGGGATCGACGATCGGTGCGAGCGTCGAGGGGTCGCTCGAGACCGGGTGCGTCCAGCTGTTCACCCCGGTGGGGGCGTGGAGCACGACCTCCAGCGTCTGACCGGAGCGCATCGTGATCGCGTGGTCGGTATCGGTCGCGGTGACGTCGAACCGCTGTCCTGGGCTCGATGGCGACGGAGTGGGGTTCGACCCGTTGCCGATTCCTGTTGCGCCACAGGCAACGGAAAGGAGCCCGACCGCGGCGACAAGGATCAATTTCCGCATCTGAGTAGCCAAACGACGGCGGCGTCGTTGGGTAACTCCGTGACGTTACGATCGCGGTTTCGCGTGCGCAAACCGATGCTCCTCCTCGCCTCCCTCCTGCTGACCGCGTGCAGCGGCAGCGCCGGCGCCCCGCCGGCGGGCTCGCCCTCGGCATCGGCGGGCGGCATGAGCCAGGGGTTGATCGCTTACGCAGCGGCCGCCGGCATCGGCGTGCTCGACCCGACCAACGGGAAGTCGACGATCGTGGCTCCGCTGCCGGCCGCGGGCGCATTTCGAGTCGCCGGCCCGGTCTGGGGCCCGGCGCCCGGTCTCGACCACCCCGTCCTCTACTTCACGATCCACGACGACCGGCCACCAGAGAGACGGACCACGGCGGGTGTTGTCCCCTATGACTGGCTGTTTCGCGTCGATCCGTTCTCCGGCACCATCGATCCGATCGCCGCGTCGATGGACTCGACGAGCGAAGGCCCGATCGGCCTGGTCGCCAACTCTCACTACCTCGGTCTCAGCGTCGGATGCTGCACGACTTACGAGGTCGACGCCCTTGACCTGACAAAACCGGCGGGACCGTTGAAGGTGCTGTCGAAGCCGCCGGCTCAAACCGCGTTCTTCACCGAAGGCGCGGCGCCGGGAAGCTCCGGACTGCTGGCCGTGCGCGCGTTCGGCACCGGAGCCTGGTACTGGCTCAACGCCGATGCAGGCGTGGTCAATCCGTTCCCGATCAAGCTCGGAGTGGACGACGGACCGATCGCATTCAGTCCCGACGGGACGATGGTCGCGGTCGCGAACATCGATCACGGCGCCGTCATCGAGCCCATCAACAGCGAGCTGCCGCTTGGCTCGCCAAGCACGAGCGCGGCGGCGGTGGCGACGCCGTCGGTCCGGCCGAGTCCCACAGGCACGGGCGTCAAGCACGTGAACTCCAAGCTGCCGCATCCCGATGGGCTGTCGTGGAGCCCGGACGGCGCGCAGCTTGCGGTGGCGGTGAACGGCGAAGTCGAGCTGTACAAGACGTCGGCGCCCGACGGCCCCCCTGCGTCGCGCTACCTTGCCGGCGGAAACGTCGTGGGAGTCTCCTGGTCCGCAGCGATCACGGGCTTGACCTTCGATTCGGTGAAGGCGAGCAAGGGCCCGCAGACGATGGTGGACGCGCTGCTCGCCGCGACCAAGCTGCCAGCGCAGGCTGACACGCCTGCGAATCGCCCCCTCACGAAGATCTATCTCTGGCAGTTCGATTCGTCGAAGACTTCACCCATCGAATCGATCGCCGACGCGCAGCCCGACACGCTGGCGAAGTACCCGCCCATGAATGCGTCGGTGGTGTTTCATCACTGGGCCCCCACCGACACGTGGGCAATGCTCGGAGGCTGCTACCGCTACCGCGTGGTGATCGCGGGAAGCGTGACGCCGACGGCGTTCACGTTCGGTCTCGCGAGCAACACGTTGTGCTCGGCAAAGCCAACGCCGACGCTTTCGCCCAGCCCCAGCCACTCCTAGGATCAGATCCGTGGGTCTGGATTTCCTGGCGGGCCACGCCGGAGCGCTGGCGGCCAAGCCGGCCGTCATCTGCGGCGATCGCGTCCTCGACTTCGCAACCCTCAACAGGCATGCGAGCCGGGTCGCCAACGCCTTCACCTCGCTCGGATGCCGCGACGGCGACCGTGTCGCGTGGATGTCGTTCAATTCCATCGAAGGCGCGGAGATCGCCAACGGGCTGCGACGAGCGGGCTTGGTCATCGTGCCGGTCAACTTCCGGCTGCGCGGCCCGGAGATCGCGTACGTGCTCAACGATTCGGGCGCGAAGGCCGCTGCCTCCGGACCCGACCACGTCGAGGTGATGGCCGCGGCGATCGGGCAAGTCAAGCACGACATGCGTTTCGTCGCCGTAGGTGATCGAGTGCCGCAGGGATGGCTTTCCTACGACGAGCTGCTTGATTCTGCAGCAGACGAATTCGCGTCGGTGAGCGAGGGCCTGGGCGCGTCGATGATCTACACGTCCGGCACGACTGGCATCCCCAAGGGCGCCTGGAGGCCACATGGCGTGGACATCGCCAACGTGCTGCAGGTCATCTCCACCTTCGAGCTCACGCAGTCGGACGTCCACCTGGTGTGCGGTCCCGGCTACCACAGCGGCGTTGCGTTCTTCTCAGCGCTGCACCAGGTCCTGGGCTCCACGGTGGTGCTGCTGCCGAAGTTCGACGCTGAGGTGGCGCTCGATCAGATCGCACGGCATCGCGTGACGACCACGTTCATGGCGCCGACTCTATTGCAGCGTTTGGTCGACGCTCAGGAGAAGCGACCGCGCGATACATCGTCGTTGCGAGCGGTGATCCTCGGCGCGGCGCCATGTCCGTACGCGTTGAAAGTTCGAGCCGAAGCGGTCTTAGGCCAGGTGGTGTGGGAGTTCTATGGCGCGACCGAGACCGGCATCAACACCGTCCTCAGGCCGGAAGACCAGCTTCGCAAGCCCGGATCGTGCGGAACCGCCTTGCCCGGTCAGGAGATCCGCCTCGTGCGCGCGGACGGGGCCGAGGCCGCGGTTGGGGAGCCGGGGGAGCTCATGGTCCGCAGCAACTGGCTCGCCGAGTATTTCAACCGGCCCGATGCCACCCGCGGCAGCCTGCACGAAGGATTTTTCTCGGTGGGAGACGTCGCGTACCGGGACGAGGAGGGCTACTTCTACATCTGCGACCGGAGGATCGACATGATCATCTCGGGTGGCGTGAACATCTACCCGGCTGAGATCGAAGCAGTGCTTCACGCGCATCCCGCGGTAATGGACGCGGCGGTCATCGGCGTGCCCGATGACCAGTGGGGAGAGTCGGTGAAGGCGGTCGTCGAGCTTCGTGGTGGGATGGAGGTCACGGCCGACGCCCTGATCGCATTTTGCGGCGACCGGCTCGCCGGCTTCAAGAAACCTCGATCGATCGATTTCGTCGATGAGCTGCCTCGGGACGCTGCCGGCAAGCTGCTCAAGCGCAAGCTGCGCGATCCTTACCGGGCGGGAGCCGGCCGAACCATCTAGCGCTCA
>Ga0209160_1000146_pt1 | contig 50514 bp, 46 predicted proteins | sample GraSoiAngelo_153_FD_186167 | JGI IMG/M metagenome (GOLD analysis project Ga0209160, IMG submission 186167) | Grasslands soil microbial communities from the Angelo Coastal Reserve, California, USA - 14_1009_12_40cm (SPAdes) (version 2) | ecosystem: Environmental > Terrestrial > Soil > Grasslands ...
TTCGGCTCAACCAACCCTGAGTACGGCGAGTGGCGTGCGAGGGCGCGCGATTGCTTTTCGCGGGCGTGCGCAGGTATAACTGAGCAGCAACAGGCGCAGAATATACGCAGCGAGTCCCCGAGGCAGGAGCGGCACGAAGCGGAGGATACGGCCATGTCATTGCGAAACATATTGCTGATCGGCGTATTACTGGGCGCCGCGCCGGCGTTCGCGCATCATACGTTTTCGGTTGAGTACGATGCATCGAAGTGCAGCGACATGACAGGTACGCTTACGAAAGTGGATTGGGAAAATCCGCACGTTTATTTCTATGTGGATCTCAAAGATAGCGATAACCAGGTCAGCTCCTGGAGCTTTGAGGCAGTATCCGTGGCTTTTCTCAAGAGGAGCGGGATCCAGAAACAAGATTTCCTCGACAATATGGGTAAGGTCGTCACCGTGAGGGCTTGCCTCGGAAAAAGCGCCAGTGCAAAAAGGGCCGCCGCTGAAACCCTCAAGATGGCCGACGGCCGTACGGTGAGGGTCGGAAGCGATTACGAGCATGGGCAGAACTGAAAGGGCGCGAACAAAGGTTGGGCGCGCCGGTTCTATTGTGGTGCTGGCAGCTTTGGCGGCAACGTGCGTTTCTATGGCTGCTGCCGCCCAAGAGGGAAAGAATTCCGGAGATAATTCTTTTCAACCCAGATTGCAGCCGTTGCCCAAGGGCGGACCGACTCCGCGTACTGCCGACGGCCATCCGGACCTTTCGGGAGTGTGGTTTCCAGGTACGACGGGAGGCTACGATACGAGCAGCCCGCCGGCGCAACGCCAATTCGATCCTAAGGTGACGCCGGAGGAAAAGCCGCCGTTGCAGCCGTGGGCAGCAGCCAAGATTAAGTCCATGACCGCTGTGGATTTTGAACTCGGGCGCGCCTCAGTGAATTGTCTGCCACGCGGCACCCCGGGGATGTTCCTGTTGAACCCTTATCCCACAAAGCTGGTGCAAACCCGCGACGAACTGATTCAGCTGAGCGAACTGAATAACAACTTTCGCGTGGTCCACACCGACGGCCGGCCGCACGCCAAAGACCCGGATCCTACCTTCAATGGAGACGCCACCGCCCATTGGGAGGGGGATACGCTGGTGATCGACGTAATTGCCATCGACGAACGGACCTGGAACAACTTCGTCGGGTGGTTCCATAGCGATCAGGAACACGTGATTGAGCGCCTCACGCGTCCGAGCGAAAACTATCTCGTCTATCAGGTTACCATCGAGGACCCCAAGGTTCTGACGAAGCCGTGGACCTCCGCTCCCCGGCAATGGTCGCTCAGCCACGAAGATCTGGAAGAGTACTACTGCACGAACAACCAGGAAGTGCAGCAATACCAATCCCTCAAAGAAAAAGACGGCGGCAGCGGCAAGTAAACCCAACACCAACTTCACGGTGAACGTACCCCCGATTGCTTTTTGCGGGCGTGCGCAGGTATAACTAAGCAGCAACAAGCGGGGAGAGCAGCCAGCGGAGGATATGGCCATGTCATTTCGAAGCATATTGCTGATCGGCGCATTACTGAGCGCGGCCTCGGCGTTCGCGCAGACGAAGACTACAAAGGCGCATGCGAACTTCGTAAACGGCAAAGGCGACAAGGTTGGCACCGCAATGCTGACGCAAACGGGCAAAGGCGTGCGCATCAATGTGAGTGTCATGAAGCTGCCGCCGGGCATGCATGCCATTCATATCCATAACGTGGGCATGTGCCAAGGTCCCAACTTCGCTTCCGCGGGCGGACATTTCAACCCCATGGGAAAGATGCATGGCAAGGATAATCCCCAAGGTCCGCACGCCGGCGATCTGCCCAATTTCACCGTGGGCAAAAGCGGGAAAGGCAAAGCGACCATCGTTGCGGATATGGTGACTTTGGGTGGAGGTGCGAATTCGCTGTTTCATACGGGCGGGACAGCACTCGTGATTCACGCCGGTCCTGACGATTACAAGACAGATCCTGCGGGCAATTCGGGAGACCGGATCGCCTGTGGAGTGGTCGAGAAGTAGCAGGCGGCGCGAGCTTTCCCTCCCACGCTTCAGAATGCGCCTTTCGCAAACTCCCTTCGAAGCTCAGGGCGAGCAGGGCAAGCGGGGTGCGGCACCCGGGAGAAAGCAGATCCCTCGCTCCTCCACCCCAGCATGCGCAACAGCGGCGCATGCCGGGGACCCCGGATACGCTCGGGATGACAACTCTCTAAGGATCGCAATATTACGCGAACGTCACTCTGCTGACTCTCGAAGTCGAGACGTTAGCGACGGAGGGATCAAGCGGTTCAGTCGGCGTGGCGGTGGCGGAAGGAATGCTCGATCTCTTCGAGAGTGCGGCCTTTGGTTTCGGGTACCAGATAATACGAAAATAGCCAGGACACGATCGCCAGCAAGGCATACACCCAAAAAGTCAGGCTCGGCCCCAGGACCTCGACCAGCGTCAGGAACGTAATCGACACCAAAAAATTGAAGGCCCAATTCACACCCGCCGCTGAGCCTTCAGCGATGCCTCGGACCTTCAGCGGATAAATCTCGGCAATCAGAAGCCAGAAAATGGGACCGAGGCTGATGGCGAACGAGGCCACGTAAACCATCAGCGTGATTACAGCCAGCCACGCCAGCGCGCCTCCGGTGGGCATGCGAAAGACAAATCCCAGGACACCCAGGCTGATTATCATCCCAGCGATGCCGACCAAGAGTAGAGGGCGCCGGCCCACATGGTCGATCAGCCACATGGCCACGATGGTCATGATGACGTTCACCAGGCCGATGCCCGCCGTCGCCAGGATAGCTCCCGAAGCCGTGGGAATTCCCGCCGAACGCACGATCAGCGGAGCGTAATAGATGACCGTATTGATCCCGGTGACCTGCTGAAAAATTGCCAAGCCAATGCCGATCACCAGCGCGGTGCGGACGGACGGGCCAAACAAATCAGAGAAGCGGCCGCGCTCTTCCGCCGCCGCCAGTGTCTTCTCGATCTCCAGCCATTCCGATTCGATGTTCTCTGTGCCCCGAATCCGCGCCAATACCTGGCGCGCAAGATCGGACTGGCCATGTTCGGCAAGCCAGCGCGGGCTTTCCGGCATGCGAATCATCCCGAGCCCGAGGATTGCGCCGGGCACAAACGCCAGTCCCAGCATCCAGCGCCAGGCTCCGCTGCCTGAAAAAGTGTAATCGACCAGATAAGCGGCAAGAATTCCAATGGTGATGGCCAGTTGAAAAAGCGACACCTGCCAGCCGCGCGTCTGCGCCGGGGAAACTTCGGAGATGTAGATCGGCACGGTGCTGCTGGCGAGGCCGATACCCAGTCCAACGATCAGGCGGCCGATCACCAGGACGCTCAATGACGGCGCGGCTGCGCAAACAATCGCGCCGACGACGAAAATCAGCGCCGTAATCAACAGCATGAAGCGGCGGCCGAAAATGTCGGCCAAGCGGCCTCCACTCAAGGCCCCCACCGCGGCGCCTACCAACACCACGCTTACGACGAGTTCCTGCTGGAAGGTGGAAAGTCCAAATTGGGTGCGAATGAAAATCAGCGCGCCGGAGATAACTCCGGTGTCGTAACCGAACAGAAATCCACCGAGAGCCGCGAATGCGGCGGCGGCGAATACAAATCCGGTCTCTTCAGCCTGTACGGCCGGCGGACTGACCGCCATCCGCGGAGGCGTCTTCGTGCTCATCGTAGCGCCACATAAAGTGAGATGTGCCGCCCTGCGCGGAAGGCTCGGGGTCGTGCCACCCGCCGATGTCCGCGGCCAGACGATCGGCTTCCGGCGGACCCCAGCTTCCGCGCGGATAAAAATAGAGTGGCGTGGTATCCGGCCCGAGGATGGGATCGACGATGCCCCAGGCCGCTTCGACCGCATCCTGGCGCACGAAGAGAAGCGGATCGCCGCGCATGGCGTCGGTGAGCAGGCGCTCGTAGGGCAGGAGTTCTCCGCTGAGATCAAGATGCACGGCCGAGAGTTCGACCGGCATGGAAACCATCTCGGGGCCGGGACGCTTGATTTGCGCGCCCAGATTTATGGAGAGATCGGGGCCCAGCCGAAAGCGGAAGTAGTTGTTCTGATTCGGGACGCGCCGAAGAGGAGGCTGCTTGAGCTTGACGAGCACTTCCGTCGCGGTTACGGCCAGGCATTTGCCGGTGCGCAGTATGAACGGGACGCCGTCCCAGCGCCAGGAGTCCACTTCAAGACGCAAGGCGACGAAAGTCTCCACTTTGGAATTCGGAGCCACGTCGCGAACTTTTCGATATCCCTCAAACTGCCCGCGCACCACGTTTGCCGGCTGAATAGGAGGGATGGTGCGAAGGACGCGAACCTGTTCATCGCGCAGCGATTCGGCATACATGCTGGTGGGCGGTTCCATGGTGAGAAATCCCACTACTTGCAAGAGATGGTTCTGCACCACATCGCGAATTGCGCCGGCTTCCTCGTAAAATTTGCCCCGGCCCGCGACGCCGAAAGATTCCGCCATGGTGATCTGCACACATTCCACGTAATTGCGGTTCCAGATGGGCTCCAGAAACGTGTTTGCAAAACGGAAGAAGAGCAGATTCTCGACTTCTTCTTTGCCCAGATAATGGTCAATCCGAAAAATCGAAGATTCGGGAAAAACGGAGTGCAGGGTGGCGTCGAGTTCTTGAGCCGAAGCGAGATCGCGGCCGAAGGGCTTTTCCAGGATCACGCGGGCATTCTTGGCGCATCCGGAAGCGTGGAGGCCTTCGATAACGGTGGCGAAGAGGCTGGGAGGAATGGCCAGATAATGAGTGGGAAGCTGCGCCTTGCCCAGCACGTCGCGAAGCCTCTTGAAGGTATTCGGATCCTGGTAGTCACCATCGATATAATTCAGCAATTCCATCAATTTGGAAAAGGCGGCCTGATCTATGCCGCCGTGCTTCTCAAGACTCTCGTGCGCCCGTTGCCGAAGCTGGTCGAGCGACCACCCCGCTTTGGCGACGCCGATAACCGGCACGTTGAGACTGCCGCGCCGGATCATCTGCTGGAGCGAGGGGAAAATTTGCTTATAAGCGAGATCGCCGGTTGCGCCAAAAAAAACCAATGCGTCTGAGAGCGCCACGGTTTTGGGCAAACGGCGCTGCTCCGAAATACCGGCCGTCAGGGTCGCGCTCATTACGGACTCTCCTTTGCCTCGCGGGTGAGAGCTTTCTATTTTTTGATGCACTAGAAGACCAGGGCCGTTCGGAAAGCGGACGACAAGCTCGGGTATGTTCTCACCGCGTTTCCAGATGGCCGCCAAATTCAAGGCGCATGGCCGAGAGCAGTTTATTGGCGAAATCGCTCTCGCCCCGCGAAGTAAATCGCTCATAAAGAGCCGCGCTCAAGACCGGCGCCGGAGCGCCTTCTTCGACTGCCGCCAGAATGGTCCATCGCCCTTCGCCGGAATCCGAGACGCGGCCCGAGAAGCTGGCGAGGTGGGGATCTTTTAACATCGCGCTGGCGGTCAGATCCAGAAGCCAGGACGCAATGACGCTGCCGCGCCGCCATACTTCGGTGACATCGGCAAGATTGAAATCGTATTGATAGTGATCGGGGTCGCGCAGCGGGGCGGTCTCGGCGTCACTGCGGCTCGTGGATTTGCCGACATTGGCATGCTTCAGAATATTGATTCCTTCCGCGTAGGCCGCCATGAGTCCGTACTCGATTCCGTTATGCACCATTTTCACGAAATGCCCGGCCCCTGCAGGGCCGCAATGGAGGTAGCCGTCCTCGGCTGTAGAGTGGGCAGTGCCGCCGATTTTCTCTCGTCCAGAAGTTCGCGGCACATCTCCCCGCCCAGGAGCAAGCGCCTTGAAGATGGGATCGAGATGCTCGACGACCTCCCGAGGACCCCCGATCATCTGGCAGTAACCGCGTTCCAAGCCCCAAACGCCGCCGCTCGTGCCCACATCCACGTAGTGAATTCCGCGCTGCTGCAGTTGCTTGGAACGCCGGATATCGTCGATGTAATAGGAATTCCCGCCGTCGATCAGGATGTCGCCTCGCTGCAATTTTGGAACGAGTTGTTCGATGGTGGCGTCCACGCCTGCCGCCGGCACCATCATCCAGATCGCCCGTGGCGGCGCTATTCTCTGGACAAGTTCTTCGAGCGAGGCTGCTCCCTCAGCGCCCTCATCTGACAATTTCTTCACATTTTCCGGATGCCTATCGAATGCGACGCACTGATGCTTGGCTCGCAGCAGCCGGCGGCTCATGTTTCCGCCCATTCTCCCGAGGCCGATCATTCCGATCTGCATGTCTGGTGTGCTCCTCGCGTGGGATTCCCTGAGTTGGATTCTATTGGACCTGCGCCCGCGGGGCAGTTACTCGACAGTTGCTTCCGGCATTATGAGCGCGGCATCGGCAAGGATGCCGGAGGCTCGCCGGCGCCCATTCCCTGCGCCAGAATCAACCGCTGAGCCACACCGCGCATGGCCGGCAAGCGCCGCGCGAAAATCGCGCCGCCGGCAAGGCAAGTGACTCCGCCAATAGCCACCGTCCAAGGCGCGCCGATTCTCGCCGCAAGGGCGCCCCCAAGCAGCGCGCCAATGGGACCCATTCCGATGAACATCATAGAGTAAAGCGACATTACGCGCCCGCGCAGGCGGTCGGGAACCATGACTTGCAAAAGGGTGTTGGTTGCGCCCATCTGAACCATCATGCCGAATCCGGTAGGAATGAGGAGTGCCAGCGAGAGCCAGAGGTGCCGCGACAACGTAAAAAGGATAAGGCTCGTGCCAAAACCGGTTGCAGCCATCCACACCCACTTCCCGAGCCCGCGGACGTTGGTTTTGGAGGCGAGCGTCAAAGCGCCGAGCAGCGCGCCGACGCCGGTCGCACCCATCAGCATTCCCAACTGGCGCGCTCCGCCATGCAGAATACGGCCCGCGAAAATCGGCATTAATACCGTATAGGGCATGGCGGCGAGGCTGACAAATCCGATCAGGAGCAATAGAGCCCGCACCGGAGCCGTATGGCGTGCGAAACGGAAGCCTTCGACCAGATTCTCCAGGGGAGATCCGTGCTTCTGCAGTTCACCCTGCCTGGTGAGCCGCATCAGCAGTAGCCCGGTAATCACGGCGATGTAACTGATGCCGTTGGCGAAAAAACACCAGCCTTCCCCAACCGACGCCACCAGGATGCCGGCGATGGCCGGTCCGATGATACGCGCGCTATTGAACATGGAGGAGTTCAGCGCGATGGCGTTCAACAGATCGTCGCGCCCCACCATCTCGATCAGGAAAGCCTGTCGAGCGGGAATATCAAAGGCGTTCACCACGCCCAGCAATGACGCCAGAACCATGATCTCCCAGATGCGAATCGCTCCACTGAGCGTCAGCGTGGCCAGGGTCAGCGCCAGCACCATGGACGCCGTTTGGGTGGCGATGATGATGCGATGGCGGTTCCACCGGTCGGCTACGATGCCGGCCAGCGGCGCCAGCAGGAAAATGGGAATCTGACTGGCGAAGGCGACGGTTCCCAACAGCAGCGACGAGCCCGTCAGCCGATAGACAAGCCAGTCCTGGGCAATGTTCTGCATCCAGGTGCCCACGAGGGAAATTAGCTGGCCGCCAAAGAAGAGCTGAAAATTTCGATGGCGCAATGCCCGGACAGTTGTCCGCAGACCTATACGAGGTTTTTGGTCGTCGGTATTGCGTGCCTGACGCAGCTCGGACGAGGTTGCCGTTTCCGCCATGACATTCTTTTTGATGCACCGATATTGTAGCTTAGCCGCAGGGCCCTTTTTCGGCTGGAATCGGTCGTTGGTTACAAAAGAGAACAGAATTTGCTCGCTTTTGCCTCTGGCGATTTGACATACGGCGAAGCCCAATTGAAGATGGGTCGGTCGTTCGATGGAACATTCCAAAATTTCGCCATTGCGCAGAGGAGCGGCGGGGTTGCGCCGCGGCGGGCTCTGGGTCATTTTCGGGTTGGTTCTGGTCATTCCGAAGGTGATCCGATTGCGGCGCCGAAGGAAGTTGTGGAATTTTGTCCGCATTCTTATGGCGTTCGCGGGCGTGATAGTACTCGCCTTTGGAGCGGTGCGGCCGCATTCGTCCATGCTGCTCGTGCTGGGGGCTCTGATGCTGCTGCTTGCGATCCTTTTGACGCCAGAACGCCCCGCATTTTCCATCGACGCGCGGGCCCGCGAACTGGGGGCATTGATCGCGGTCGATGGCGGCTACTACACCGATGGCGCCGGAAGCCGACACCGGGCGAAACTCTTCATCGGCGCTGAGCGGCTATGGGTGATAGACGCTAGCCTCCAAGTTTTAGTCGAAATACCGCTGCAGCAAGTTCGGACTGTATCTGTGGAGCCCGCTGGCATGGACTGGAGCTTTCGTGTGGATTGCGAAGAGACGACAGCGGAATTTATCTACGAAGGCGGATTCGCGGAGCACCTGGCACGTGTGGCCGATGCCACGGTGCGTAGCCGCCTCTATCGCGAATTGCCGGTCATGCGCTAATGCAGTTGGCGACGCCGGAAGCCGGATGCGCATCATAGCGTGGTGATCATTTCTATCTTTTCTATCTTGCAAAGTTGCGTCCATGCATGGTGGCCTGGTGGCTGGGATAGTGGCGTGATGCGCTGACGCCACGAGAATCGAATGTGAAAAGGGCCTATCAACTTTTGGGTCTTGCGATTCAGCCGATATTAGTCGCCACGCTTCTGCTTGCTCTCTCTCCGTCTACCCGGGCACAGGCTTCATTCGATGCGTCGTCCTTCGTAGATAGTGGATCCATCTCCCCCATCGCTGTGCCGCAGACTTCCTCCTCGCCTCCGGCCCCGGACACCCAGGCGCCGGGGAATACCGGCCCCACTGCCGCTCAGGCTGCCGGCCCCACTGCGACTCAAAGTGCCGGCAGTACCTGCGATTTAGCGTCTGCTCCACTGAGGTGCTTCGGCGACGTGTTCCGCGATCAAGCAGGAATCTGGACCGCACCGGCCAGGCTCCGCGGGCGGAAACTGCTTTGGCTTGTCCCTTTTGCGACGGCGACGACGCTGGCATTTGTTTACGATGTGCGGGCCATGAACGCGCTCGGACCATCTCCCACGCGAATTCGCGTTAGCAATGATTTTACGCACCTCGGCTCCGGCTACGTCCTGGTCCCCGCTGCCGGCCTCACCTACTTGATTGGAAAATTGGATCACAAGGAAGGACCGCGCGAGACCGGCATGCTTGCGCTCGAAAGCATAGCCGACGCCAGCCTGGTCGTGGAGGCGCTCAAACTTGCGACCAACCGCCAGCGCCCCTATGTGGCTCCCGGCACAGGAAAATTCTGGCCGGATGACAGCGACGTCTATACTTTCAGCGGCTCCTTTCCCTCAGGCCATGCGGCCGCCACCTGGGCCTTTGCACGTGTGATGGTTGAGGAGACGCCGGGCCATCCTTGGTTGCATGTTGCACTCTACGGTTTGGCGACGGGCGTGGCCATCGCCAGAGTCACAGGAGACAACCATTTTCCATCCGATGCCTTGGTAGGTTCGGTGATCGGCTATAGCATTGGCGGATACGTTTACCACCACCACTCTGCCTTCTACGAACCGAAGGCAAAATCGGTGCGCATCGAACCGCTTTACAATCCAGCCACCGCATCTTACGGTGTAAGTCTTTCTGCGCATCCTTAGTCGCCGCCGGAGGGAGTCGATGCCGGTCTGCGGTGACGATAGAAGTTGAAAATCGGTACCGGGGAACCCGCTCGGGGAATCGCCTCAGCGTATGTATTCGCCTGCCAGGCGCCAGAAATCGTTTGTATAGTAATGCGAAATCACATTTCCGAATAAATGGCAGATTCCGTGGCATTCGGGAATCTCGCCATAAAGTCTTTTTCCCCTGGCGAAAACTTTGGCCAGCGAACCTTCGCGTAAGAGATTACCTCCGATCTTCCGGAGCGGCTCGCAGGGGTAAAAGACGTCGCCATTGGGGTAGACTCGCGGAAACATGGTCGGGAAGCACTGGAAATCGCCGAAGCGCAGAAGCGTCTCGATGATGCGCGGCGTCCCGTTGATGGGCTGAAGATTCTGCTTGCGCCGATCCACGATTTTTCGCACCAGCTCGAGGTAGCGCGGGTTTTCGATCAAGCGAAGATTGGGCAGCTTTTCTTTCAGCGCGCTTTGCGTCGCAAATACGAAGCCTTGCTCGCCGGCCCAGTCCAGAATGCGCTCGATTTCACCGATGTTCCATTCCTCGATCACCGTGCTGATGGTGATGGTTCGCGGATGAGGCATGCGCGATTTGGCCAGCGCGATATTCTCCATCACCTTCGGTAAGGCAGCGGGCTTGGACAACGGATTCGTCGGATCCATGGTTAGCGCGTCGAGGCTGATCACCAGGCCGGTCAGATTTTCGAAAAGGCTGGAGCGGCGGTCGAGCAGAGTTCCGTTGGTGATGAGCATAACCGAGCGGAAACGCAGGCGCCGGCGGGCGGCGGAGATCAGTTCCTCGATATCGGGGCGCAGAGTAGGTTCGCCCCCGGTGAACACAATGGAGTCGGTTTCGCGCCGAATCACGCGCAGAAGGCGCAGCGTTTCAGTCGTGGTTAACTCTTCGCTAAAGACGTCCGGCTCTTTCTGAGTGCAGTAACTGCAGGCCAGATTGCATTTGTGGGTGGCATAAAAAATGAGCGCGTAGGGCGCGACGATATTGGTGCGCCGGATTTTGCGCCGATAGAGGTTGGTGAAATAGAGGCGAAAATTTTTGAGCGCGAGCGGCGCCTGGTTGATCAAGCCTGCGATGAGCGTGCGCGTGGAGATGTTTCGCTTGGGTTCCATGGATGGTGCAGACGAGTTTGCGCCATCTACTCGGTGAAGACAATGCCCACGCCGACCTGGTCCTTCTCAGGTCCCGGCTCGATGCGCACTACGTATCCGCGCAGCGCCAGCCGCTTGGCATCGCCATCCCCGGGATTTTCCAACATGACGTGCAATTCCGATTGCAGTTTGGGGCTGTGGTCGAGATAGATCAGCGCACCATGCAGACTGAGATCGCGGATCACGGTGTCCTCTTGGAAAGCTCTTCCTTCTTCGGTGAAGCCCATCACCCGGGCTCGGAAATGCGCCTCGCGTCGCAAGCTATTTCGCGCAGCGGGGATCACCACGTCGGTCCGGTCTTCCCCGAGGGTCATGACCATGCCTTCGGCAGCAGCCCAGGTATTCTCGAATTCTGCGCGCGCATCGCGCAGGATGCCATCTATGGTCTTATCCGAGGAGTCCGGGTCATGATGAAAAAGAACCAGATTGCGCACGCTGGCGGCCTCGGCAATGCGCACCCCTTCGCGCCAACTCGAATGGCCCCATCCGCGATGATGCTCCAGTTGCTCCGGGGTGTACTGGGCGTCGTTCACGAAGATATCCGCACCTTCGGCGAAGCGCTGCAAGTTGCGGTCGTATTCCAGATTTCCGGGCTCATTGTCGGTGGCGTAGACGATCGTGCCGACTGATGTTTCGATGCGATAGGCTAAGCAGCCCTGCGGGTGGTTCAGCCAGCAGGTGCTCACCTGATTATCTCCGATCGAAAAACAGTCCCCGCCGGCGACGTCGGTGAATTTGCGGGCCGCCGACATGGCATGAAGGTCCACCGGGAAGTAAGGATGGGCCATCTGCGCTTCAAAGACGCGCTTCAGGCTGTCGCGTCCGAGAAATTCCGATCGAAAGCTATAAAAGTGAAATTTATTTTGTGGTGGATATAAGGGCGCGAAGAAGGGAACGCCCTGTATGTGATCCCAATGGTAATGGGTCACAAGGATTTGCGCCTCGATCGCTTTGTCCGCTTCCGCTGCCGCGGCCAAGCGATTGCCGAGAATTCGCAAGCCGGTGCCGCAATCCAGGATCAACCGCCCGCCGTCGGGCGTAATTAACTCGAGACAAGGCGTGTTTCCGCCGTAGCGCAGCATGGCTCGGTCCACTGTCGGAGTCGACCCACGCACGCCCCAGAAGCTGAGTTTGGCCACCTTTGCCATAATCACAGACAGGATTGCTTGGGATCGCGCCGCTCGATTCTGATTACGCCACGGCTTGGCCGGAAATCCTTCGTACACACCAAGTTAAAGGAATACTAGGCGCCGGTTTGCGGGGAAGTCAAAGGGCTTTCGGGCGGCGGTTGCTTAGAACGTGATGACCCAAATCGGCACGCCGTCCCGGCATTCGCACGCTGCCATGACGCATTTCCTTCACACCCCGGACGTGTGAAGTAGAATGGTTTCCATGCACGTGCACCACCGCGGCGATGCCCATGCACACGGAAAGCCGGCCCGCGGATTCCTTTCTGCGGCTCTGCTCGCCACGCTCGTATTGGTAGGGGCGGAATTCTTGGGCGGTTACCTGGGCCATTCCATCGCCCTGGTGAGCGACGCGGTCCATAATCTCTCTGATGTGCCCACGATCCTGATCTGCTGGATCGCGGCGCACTGGGCGGAGCGTCCCGCGGATCCGGAGAGGACCTTCGGTTATCGCCGCGCGGGGATTCTCGCGGCGTTCACAAATTCCATCTTGCTGCTGCTGGTAGCGCTGGCCCTCTTCTGGGAGGCTTTCGACCGTTTTCGGCATCCCGTCCCGGTGCATGAACAGTGGATGATCGGGCTATCGCTCTTTGCGCTGGTCATCAATGGCGCGATCACATTGGGCCTGATGCGCGGCCGCAAGGATTTGAACTTGCGCGCGCTGCTGGTACATAACTTTGGGGATGCTCTTTCCAATATCGGCATTCTCGCAGGCGCGTTGCTCATCCGGATAAGCGGAGCACTGTGGCTCGATCCGGCACTCGGCGTGATTATCGCGGGTTTTGTTCTCTGGTCCAGTGTCGGAATCCTGCGCGAATCCACGCACATCCTGCTGGAGGGATTGCCCCGGGAAATGCGTCTTCCGGAAGTCGCTCGGGCGATTTTGGAAGTTCCCGGCGTGCAGGAAGTGCACGATATCCATATCTGGACGCTCGGCGCGGGCGATCACGCGCTTTCTTGCCACGTGCGCATTCCCGATATGCACATGGAGGAAAGCGAAAAAATCCTGGACGAGGTTCGCGCACGGCTGGCGAATACGTTCGGCATTCATCACACGACGGTGCAATTTGAGCGCGCCGGCTTGCCCGAGACTGGTTACTACATGCCGGAACCTTTCCGCTCCAGCAAAAGCTGAGATCTGCGCTCCAGCGTGCATTTTTCACAAACACACACTGGCTCACCGCGGGTGCGAGCCCGCTGTTCTCCTGAGCAAAGTGAGGGAGCCTTCCGTTCTGGTTCAGGCGATTTGAAATTTTTCGGGAGAAACCCGCGGCCTACTCGGGAAGAGAAACAGAGGTGCCATTGGCATCGTTCATTTGCCGCGTGGCGTCCTTATCCAGCTCGCTGACGGGAAAGGAGCGCCTGGTGCCCTGATTCGTGATGTAAGTAAGTTGACCGTTCCTGACGGTAAAGGCCACGGCCAGCAGCACCTGGCCGTCGCTACGCACCAGAATCAGCTGCCCCAATTCGGGGGGTGGCGGGGGCGGAGATTGCGGTGTTGTGGCTCTCGGGGCGGCTTCCGCCGGCGGAGTGGCGGGTTGCGGCTGCGGCGGCGGGATCAGAAAGAATATCGGCTGCCGTTCGCCCTCGGCGTAGTAATCAGGAATCTCGGCCGGATAGGACAAAGGCAGTGGATCAAAGAAGATGGGCGCAAAAAATGGGAAAAAGCCATTGTTTATGAACAGGAAGGGTTGTTGAAATCCGCGGCTGACTGCCGCCAAATGTGGAAAGTCGAAGCCCAGGCCTGGCACGCCGTTTATGGGCTCAAAATTCGGATTCAATGGAGTTGCTACGACCGGAGGAAAGAAGAAACCTCGCCTGAATCCACTGGTGCGTCCCGGCCGCGACATTCCGCGGACCTGCCCCGAGAACCCGCGCATCGGAGCCGAGAACCCGCGGACAGGCGCTGCAGATCCGCGCGTGGGAGCTGAAAATCCGCGGCCCTGACCCGCGGCCGATATCGCGACCCCTAAGCCCAGCGCTATCAAGAATCCGACTTTGTGTGTCCCTTCAGCCATTGATCGTGGAGGCCTAAGCCCCCCTAATATAGAAGATGATCCCGCGAGTCCGCTGGTTGCAGGCTTCTCGGCGACGCTGCGACGCATCGTAACTCCCCCATACGCCCGCTTCTATGCTATACGTATCCCTCGTGCGGTCCGGGCAAGCCAGTTCTAAAAACGTACCTCCCAATTCTCGCCCCGAATCGAGGCAAAGGGAAGAGAAGAATGAGAATCCGTCGAGTTTCTGTCCCGTGTGTTCGGCACGGCTGGAAGCTCATAAGTGCAAGTTGCGTTGCCCCACATGCGGCTATTATATGTCTTGTTCGGATTATTATTGAACTTGCTTATCGAAGTGGCGGCCCGATAGCGGTCCGGCAGCGCTTGGAGCGGCCGGAGCGCTTGCAAGCCAACCAAAGGAGATCGAACCCGTGGCACTCAAAATGAACACGCGCGAAGTGGATGGCATCGCTGTGGTGGGGCTTGACGGGCGGGTTGTTCTCGGGGACGAGAGCAACGCCTTGCGGGAACAAGTAAAGAAAATGCTGGCGGCAGGCAAGAAGAAGATCGTCTTGGATATGAGTAATGTGAGTTATATAGACAGCGCAGGGCTCGGCACGCTCGTCGCGGCGCACCATAGCGCCCGCACTCAAGGTGCATCGCTCAAGCTTTCGAATCTCGGAAAGAAATTCCAGGAAATTCTGCAAGTGACGAAGCTGCTTACCGTCTTCGATGTTTACCCCTCCGAATCGGCGGCGATCAGCAGCTTCGGCCACTAGGCAAGCAGCTAGTCCAGCCTGTACAAGGTGAGGCCGCTGAGCAGCTTGGGATAAAAATCCGTCGATTTCTGCGGCAGGACTTCGCCGGAGAGGGCGATCTCCATCACCTGGTTGATGCCGACCGGATTCAGCAAGAAACAAATCTGCGCCCGGTTCCGGTCCACCGCGTCCAAAGCCGCGCCAATCTCTCGCTCATAGCTGATATTCTGCTCTGCGGTGATTGCGGCGGGCGTGATGCCCAGGCCCTCCTCGAGCAAAACTCGGTGCAACAGAACGACGTCCAGTTTGCGCTGGGCGGCGGATAGATTGGGCATCAATTTCTGCAAATCAGCGTCGCGCCGCAGACGAAGCAGCGTGAAGGCGCCGCCGGCGTACATTCCGAGAGCTCTTCCGGTTTCTCCGCTCGCCAGCAGATCGCGCTGAAATCGCTCGCCCGCCGCAGTACGGGCCGCGTCGCTGCCGAATGCATAATCTTCCTGATCGAAGACGGAAGATATTTTGCGGCGAAACGAGCCGATATCAAATGAGGGCAGATTTGCCACCAGCCGGTGAGTTGGCAAGATCAGCAGTCCTTCGCCATGGGTATTGAAGAAGGTCATCATGGCTTTCTCGTAAGGAGCATTGCGATCGTCTCCGGCTGATTTGGCGCGGCACTCGTCACGGTAAGCGAGAGCAGTCTCGTAGCGATGATGGCCATCGGCAATGACCAGTTTTTGAGACGCGATTGCTCGCCCAATATCGGCGATGATTTCCGGGCCGAATACGGGCCAGATACGGTGCACCACGCCATATTCGTCCTTAGCTTCAACGGGGGCCTCGCCGGGGTGGCAACGCGCTACGATCTCATCGATCAGGCTATCGATGCGCCGTTGCGGATCGGAATAAAGCATAAAAAGTTGACCGGTATGGGTGCGGGTGCGGCGCAGGAGTTCCAGGCGATCGGCCTTGGGCCCGGTATGCGTCAGCTCGTGCCGAAAAATGACGCCAGCGGCATAGTCCTCCAGCCGGCCCACGGCGATAAAGCCTTTGCGCGTGCGCCGTTCCGCTCTCCCCGGCACTTTATACTCCTGGAAGTAAACGTAAATTCCGGGCCGGGAATCGCGCACCATCACGCCATCGCGGATCCATGTCTCGAGCGCCTTTTCCGCTCGCGTGTAGACATTATCTGCCGGGGAATCCTTCGGGGAAGGCTTGCCTTTTTCGACGGCGATCAGGTTGTAGGGACTTAGCATTGCATAGCGTTCCTGCATCGCTGGGGTGATTTTGTCGTAGGGTTGGGTGACCACATCGGCGAGTTTCACTCGCTCGAGATTGTAGCGGTAGGCGCGAAAGGGAACAATCTCTGCCATGAACCAGGATTGCCTCCGTAGGCTGCGAAAAAGGGTCATATTAACAGCCCTTACCAGGTGGTTCAAAGAAACTCGCGCGCATTTGAGGGCTGGCGCGTGCATATTTTCGACTAAAATAATTCTTCACTTCTATGCACGCTAAGCTAAATCCAGACCCAGCGCCTTTCGCGGACGTTCGCGTCCTGATCTTCGATCTCGATGGCACGCTCATCGACTCCGGCGTTGATCTCGCTCTCTCGGTAAATGCCACACTCAAGGAAACCGGGCGCTCGCCCCTGCCGCATGACCAGATTTTCAGGTATGTGGGGCAGGGGGCATCGCGGCTGATCGAACAAGCGCTCGGGCCCGGCGCCACTCGCGACGAATGTGAACAGGCGTTGGCATTTTTTCTCTCTTACTATCGCGAACACATGCTGGACAACACGGTCACTTATCCGGGTGTGCGCGAGGGTCTGGCAGCGCTCGAGGGCATGCCCATGGCCGTGCTCACAAACAAACCGGTGCGGTTCAGCCGACAGATTCTCGAGGGATTGGGATTGGCGTCCTATTTTCGTTACGTCTATGGCGGCAATAGCTTCGAGAGCAAAAAACCCAACCCTGCGGGAATGGGTGTGTTGTTGCGGGATTTCGCCGCTGCGCCCAAACAAGCCATGCTCGTGGGCGATTCCGAAGTTGACGTGCAGACGGCGCGCAATGCCGGCACGTGGTGCTGTTGCGTGACTTACGGACTGGGCAGCACGCAGCTCGCAAATTATCCGCCCGACCTGCTCGTCAATAGCCTCACGGAACTCGCTGCGCACCTCGACCAGCAAGCTACGCAGCCGCGGCGCCGCTAACGCTCGCGCGCCGTGGATTTGATTTCGCGGGCAACCCTAATCCGCGCAGGGGCAGTCCGATAACGAAGGTTTACTGGGGATCCGGCGAGATCGAGCGACTCACGTCCGCAGTGTTGCGCGCCTGCGCATCTAAGTTGTCCCTTTCCGGCACGCCCAGCCGTGCGAGCGAGATTTCCTGGCGGCGGTTTGATTTTTTCGCTAGTCTTTCCTGGGACTTTGCTAGTCTATTGCCGGATCAAGGACTGGCGCAAAGTGCGAAGTAGTTGAGCGACTTGAAAGCGAAGTAACCGATTCGGTCTACAGATATGGCTTGGGAGTACCGCCAACGAAAATACCTCGTAAAACCGGCGATCCTTGCGGTCGCCAGCATTCTCTTTCTCGGCGCGCCTTTAGCCACGGCAGCCCAATCTCAGCGCCCTGCCCGGCCGACATCAAAAACAGCGAATAAGCGGCCCACCAGCGACACCGCCGTTCCATTCAACGCCGGCGAGCGCCTCTCATTTCGAGTGATCTGGTCAAAATTCGCTGTGAATGCAGCAACCGTTCAACTTACCGTGATCGAGCGGCGCGATTTTTTTGGCCGCCTGGCCTGGCATTTCCGCGCCCTCGCTCAGACGATTGATACGGTGCGCATACTCTATCCGCTCGACGATCAGTTAGATTCCTACACCGACGCGGTGCAGCTCAACTCGCTCCAATACGAAATGTACCTGCACGAGCAGGGCAAACAGCAGAGCAATTCGTGGAGGCTGATCAGCGACGGGTCTCCCGCTCCCGCCAACGTTACTGCGGCCCGCGTATCTCCCGGCACACGCGACCCCATTGGCCTGCTTTACGTGCTGCGCGCCGCCGATTGGAAGAGTGCCCCGCAATTGCGCGCGCCCGTTTTTGACGGAAAAAACCTCTACGACGTTGTGGCTCACCTGGAATCCACCTCCGAACAGGCCATCGTTCCGGCCGGGCAGTTCGCTTCCTCTAAAATCAGCGTGCGGGTTTACGATCACGGCCAGGAGCTGAGCAGTACACGCTTTACCGTCTGGCTGGCACAGGACGCCACGCGCACACCCGTGCTGGTGGAGACGGAATTGCCCATCGGTACGGCGCGTTTGGAGATGACGGCGAAGAACTGATCAGAGTTTAGAAGCTTTTACCGGACCCTTTGCGGCCCGTTCGCCTTCGTCGGCCACGGGCGTCCAATTCTCGGCCGGAAAAGCGACGTGCCAGAAGTGCGGGGCGGGTTTGGTAAATTCAATTCCCACTTGCGTCTGACCCTGCACCGTGGGGCCGATATAGACAACTTTGCACGATTGCGTTTCCGGATTCGAGGCGCTCTTCAATTCCATCTGCTGACCCTGCGAAACTTTAGCCACCAGCGTAATCAGCGCCCCGTGCGCATTTACCACCAGAGTCTTTGTCTCTTCCGTGAATTTGCCCTTGGCGCCGGTGCCGGAGACGGTTATGGGTACGCTGAGAATCACGCGCTGGCTTCGGCGTCGATTGGCGTCGGGGCCGGAGGTGGACCAGGTGTTCACTAATTCCAAACTAGGCGAGAGGACGCATGGACGCAAGAGTGCGACGGCCCATAATTTCCTATGACTAACTGGAGCCGCTGCGGCGTTGCGCCCAGAAATTCGCCGCTGCTCGTAACGTCAATCTAGCACAGCACGATTTTGTTGCGGTTTCGCGCGATCCGCCGAGTGGCGTTGCGCGTATCCACCACCAGCGGCGCCGCTTCCACAATAGCCTGATAATCGTAGGAGGTGTGATCGGTGGCGATGACCACGCAATCATAGGCGGCCAGATTGGCGGGCGTCAGGTCGACGGAGCGCATGTGGGAGTAGTCGTAATGCCGCATCTTGTGAAGTTGCGGGAAGTAGGGGTCGTTATAATCCACTCGCGCGCCATGTTCGATGAGCAACTGCATGATCTTCAATGTCGGAGATTCGCGCAGATCGTCCACGTCCTTCTTGTAGGCCACGCCAAGGACCAAAATCCGGGAGCCCTTGAGCGCTTTTTGCCGGTCGTTGAGCGCATTGGCGATGGCCTCGACGACGTTATAAGGCATGGCCGTATTGACCTCGCCCGCAAGTTCGATAAAACGCGTAACGAAATCATATTCGCGCGCTTTCCAGGAAAGATAATAGGGATCGACGGGAATACAATGCCCGCCTAGCCCCGGCCCCGGATAAAAAGGCATGAAGCCGAAGGGCTTGGTCGCCGCCGCATCGATCACTTCCCAAATATCCATGCCCATGCGCAGCGCCAGCTGTTTGAGCTCATTGACCAGCGCGATGTTTACGCAACGAAAGATGTTCTCCAGCAGTTTGGCCATCTCCGCGGCGCGGGTCGTGCTCACCGGCACCACGCGAGCCACAATCTGGGCATAGAGCGAAACGGCAGCGCGTCCGCTGGGGGGATTCACGCCGCCCACCACCTTGGGAATTTGCGCCAGTCCGTACTGCTTATTGCCGGGATCCTCGCGCTCGGGAGAAAAAGCCAGAAAAAAATCCGTGGCGAGGTGTTCCGCGTCGGGGCCCTGGGCAATAGGGCAGTGCAGCCCGGATTGCTCCAGGATCGGCAGCACGAGTTCTTCGGTCGTTCCCGGATAAGTGGTCGATTCCAGCACGACGAGCTGTCCGCGTTGCAAGTGGGGCTGAATGGAGTGCGCCGTCTGTTCCACATAGGAGAGATCGGGTTCGCGGCGCTGATCGAGCGGCGTGGGCACGCAAATCACCACCGCATCCATTTCCGCCAGACGCGAGAAATCACTGGTGGCGGAGAAATGCCTGGAGCGCACGTACTGCTGAATTTTCGAGCTCGGAATGTGACCGATATAGCTCTGGCCTTCGTTGAGCTTGCTGACTTTGTTGGGGTCTGTATCGAAACCGAGGACACGGTGGCCGGCTTCCGCAAACCGCAAGCCCAGGGGCAGCCCTACATAACCGCATCCAATAACTCCGACCTTTAATTGTGTTCCCTTGAAATATTCCGGCTTGCGCTCCAGTGGCATATTGATTGGTGACGCTCCTCCCTGGTTTTGATGCGTCAGCAAAGAAGGCGTTCGACTATATCAGGAATGGCGAGGGGGAAAGAAGAAGCGCCAGCGGCTGGAACGGGCGAGCCTCAGGGCGAGGCCTTATGGCGTTGGTAACACAGCAGAATCAGATCGGCGCGGCGTCGCACGCCAAATTTGCTCAGCAGGTTGGAAACGTGGAATTTTACGGTGCGCTCGGAGATATTCAGCTTATTGGCAATCTCTTTGTTGGCCAGGTTTTCGAGCAAGCAATCGAGCACCTCCTGCTCCCGGCGGCTCAATTCCGCCGCGCTTTCCACTCTCATTCGCCGGCCGCGCGAATTGTTGATAATGGCGTCCACGAATTCCGAAAGCAGGGAGCGCGGAACCCAGAAACCGCCGCTCGCCACAAGCGGCAGCGCCTCCGGCAGTTGTTCGCGAGCCTCTCCGTAGGTCAGCAGACCCTTGGCGCCAAGGCGCAGGAGATCATGACTTTCGTTGGTGCTGAACTTTTCCGCCACGATCAGCACGCGCGCGGAGGGCGAGCGCTCCAGCAGATTCGCCATCAGAGCCGCCGTAGCAGAGGGCGAAGCGTGGGCGTCGACCACATAGACGGGCGCTCGCGGAAGCGCCAGTTTACGCAACTCCGGCCCGAGCATGGAATCCAGGTGACGCGTCGTGGTTTGGAATCCGGGCGGCGCGAGTACGCGGGAGAATTCCGCCAGCACCAAGGGATGAGGCGACAGGATGCAGACTCGAAGTGTGCTTTTTCCTGCCTTGCTCTTCACATAATCCAGACTATACGACCAGGGTGCGGGCAGCAAGCCTTGGTAATGAGCGACGCTGCCCATCAGGCAACGTGTGAATTCGGACACACTCATGACCCCCGTCCTAAGCGGCTGTCCTTGACTGTTCGGCCTGTCCCCCCGGCCAATTAAGTGATTCGACAAGCACAGGTTAGCCCGGTGCGAGTTTCCGGCCCGGCTCTTGTGTTAGGCTGATCTCGTATCCCGCATGCTCCCGGCACTCAAACCACGTCGTTACGAGCGCGTCGGACTGCGCAGCGGCCCATTCGTGGCCTGGCAAGGGTCGGCTGGCCGCTCGATTTCCCGCGTCGCCACCTTAGGCTTGGGGGGCCTATTTATCGCAGCCGCAGAACCCGCCGGGATCGGAGAAGGCATTAAGATGGTTTTTGAAATTCCCGGCGGTGAGGTCCGTGCCCGAGCCATGGTACGCAACTCGCATCCCGGCACGGGCATGGGCGTCGAATTCACCTCCATGAAACCCGAGGACCGCGCGCGGCTGCATCGGCTGCTGAGCAAGCTTCTTACAGTCCTACCAGACAAGCAGCCTAACTAGCGCCGTTCCAACTTGTTGCTACGAATTTCAGCCAGCCCCGAACCTGACGGGGATCGGTTAATCACTTAGCAAGACGTAGGCGTAGGTCATCGCACCTCCAGCCATTTGGTCAAAATAGTTGGAACGGCGCTAGCAGACAGAGCGCGCAGAGTCGCTTGGGCGGCCGCTATCTTTGCGGGAATAGAAGTGATTCCAGCATATCCGCGCGGGCTTTTTCGTCCGAGGCGATCACTTGCAGCAGATCCGTGACCGAAATCATGCCGCGAAATACGCCTTGAGCATCGACCACCAGCAGGTGAAAGATGCCGTGCTTCTCCATTTGCCGCAGACATTCGTCGAGCGCCATCTCCGGGGCAACCGTGACCAGTTCGCGCGTCATGATTTCAGAAACGGGGATTTCCGCAGACTTGTTTTCCGCAGCCACCTTATCCGAAATGTCACTCTGTGAAACCACCCCTACCAACTTTCCCGCGCCATCCAGCACGCCGACCGCTCGAACCTGTCGTTCACGCAGATAGCGCGCGGCCTGATGCGCGGTCGTCTCCTCGGAGATAGCAAAGACCTGGACCCTCGTGCGGATAACATCGGCGACATTCATGGGACCCTCCTGAGGCAGACATTAATGGGATGTTAGGGCCGCAAGCCCTGCCAGCGCAACTGCAACCTGAGTCGCTCAGGTTCCCGGCCGCCCGTTATTCCGGCCGAGCGTTGTTTCACTCGTCCGCAAATTCCGATTCGATTTGCGCGCAACGGGGGCAGCAGGGTAAGCGAGAGCGGGGCAAGAGATCTGCCCTTCGGTAGACTGGGTCAGGCGTGGTCTAAAATGATCTTCATGCGCTGGCCGTTATCAGAGCCCAGCATGCCGATGGCAGCCTTCAATTCGCCGAGGGGCATGACGTGGCTCACCAGCGGTTCCAGCCGAACCATTCCACGCTGCACCAGCGCGATGGAATTCGGATAATCCTCGCTCTTGGCGACCCGTGCGTTGATCAGCGCGAGTTCTTTGAAGTAGAGGTCGTAAAAGGGCAATTCCCCCTGCTTGGCGGTGATGATGCCAAAGAGCAGCAGCCGGCCGCCGGACCGGGCCATGTGGATGCCATCGGCGAGCACCGGCAGCATGCCGGTGCATTCGATCACCACGTCGGCGCCGCGCCCCTCGGTAGCTTCGCGCACTTTGCTTATGGCCTCTGCGCCTCCGGGAAATGCCCGGTCCGCCCCGAGCCGCAGCGCCAATTCGCGTTTTTCGGCGCTGCGCGTAATGCCGATTACCGGACTCGCGCCGCGCGCCTTCGCTAATTGCACGTGCAACTGGCCGGTCACGCCGAGACCCAACACGGCCACGGCTTCACCTGGGAAAATATTGATTTGCCGCTGCGCGTGCAGGCAGGTGGTCAAGACCTGGATCAAAGGCGCAGTTTGATTATCAATCGACTCGGGAAGCGGAAAAACGTGAGTCGCGGGGGCGACTACGTATTCCGCGAAGCCGCCGTTCGCATCGCGGCCCAGCAGCATGCCGTTGGGACAAAGGTGCGTCTGCCCGATGCGGCAGTGGAAGCAGGCGCCGCAATAGAGTTCCGGGTCGATGATCGCGCGATCCCCGGGCCGCACGATGGCGCCAGCGCCCGCTTCCACGACTTCGCCGATCATTTCGTGGCCCATGATGCGCGGATAACGCACGGGAATGGCGCCGCTATAAATCTTGTAGTCGGTGCCGCAAATCCCGCTGTACATCACGCGGACCAGCACCTGGCCCTCGCCGATTGCCGGGCGCGCAACTTCGCCCAAGGCCAGTTCGTTCGGCGCGCTGAGGACCATTGCCTTCATAAATTTCTCTCGAGCTCTTTATGCAAGCCTAAGCCGGGCTTGCTTGCGGCTTGGCCTTCAAGGCCTCGGGATTCACGGGATTTTTCGGCGCTTCGCCTTTGAGCACGCGGACCACTTCCTCGGCCGCCTTGGTCTGCAAATCGACCAGGGACTCCTCCGAATAGAAGCTGGTATGCGGTGTGATGATCACGTTGGCCCGCCCAAAAAGCGGCGAATCCGTTGGCGGCTCCTTGGGCATGACATCGAGCGCCGCGCCGGCCAGTTGTCCCGCATCCAGCGCCTGGGCCAAGGCCGCCTCATCCACGATAGGGCCGCGCGCCGTATTGATCAAATATGCGTGCGGCTTCATCTGCCGGAACGCGCCGGCATTGAACAAACCCTCGGTCTCCGGGAGGAGCGGGCTGTGAATGGAAACGTAGTCGGAGATCTTCAGCAGCTCGGCAAATTCCACGCTCTCGACGCCGGCGCGCTCGAAAATATCTTTGGGGATATAGGGATCATGGCTGACCACGCGCATGCCGAACGATTTGGCCTTCGGTGCCACAAGCTGCGGAATTCTCCCGAAGCCCACCAAGCCCAGCACAGTTCCGCGCAGGCGATGAATGGGAACGACGGCCGGCATCTCCCACTTCCCGGCATGAACCATGGAATTCGCAAACGGGATTTTGCGAACTGCGGAGAGCAGGAGCGCCATGGTGTGGTCGGAGACTTCGTCGATGCAGTAGTCGGGAACTTTGGTGACGACGATGCCCCGTTCGCTGGCCGCGGGAATATCGACGTTATCGACTCCGATTCCGAACCGCGAGATGATCCGGCAGCGCGTCATCTGCCGGATCATCTCCGCGGTGATTTTGGCATAGGTGGCCAGCAGCGCATCGGCGTCTCTGGCCACCCGCAAAATCGCCTCGGGCTTTGATTCCTCCGCCAGCCGCAGCTGCGCGCCGATTTTGGACAAAACGGCGCGCGCCGGGTCCAGGTTCGGAAACACGGAATCGGAAACGGCTACGTGTAGCTGAGCCATTTAACGCTTCATGGCCTCTTCCATGTGTTCCATGCGCGTGAAGACCACCGGCCCTTTGGCGGAAACGAGCACATTCTCCTCCAACCGGGTGGTCTGTTCGAGCTTGGGATGTCCCGCAAAGGTCTCGATGGCGAAGTACATGTTCTCTTTGATCTCGGCGGGATACTTGAGCGAGTACGCACGGGAGATCCACATGCCCTCGTAAAGGGTGATCCCGATACTATGGGCAAACTGCTGCAGCGTCACCGTGCCGTACTTGTCGTCGTCGTATTCGGGGAAGGCCGCCGCCACGTCCGCGGTCGTATTTCCCGGGCGCAGTTTTTCGAGTCCCGCATACATGGAGTCGTAGACTTCGTGGTAGAGATCGATCTCCTTCTGGGTCATCTTCATGCCTTGCGCGCCGCCGCACTTGAAGCAGCGCACGAAATCGATGAAGTAACCCGAGGGCCCCACGGCGTTAATATCCACGATCACCAGATCGCCCTGCCGGATCAACTTATCGGTGGCCCAACGGCGATAAGGGCTCGTATTTCCGCCTGAGGCCACGATGATGTCATAGATGATCTCGCAGCCGCGCTCCAGCATAAATTCGTGCACTTTGGACTCGATCTCGCGCTCGCGCACTCCGGGCTTCAGCCATTCGTATTTGATCCGCCACATGGCCGCGTCGCCGATGCTGGAGGCCTGCTTCAGCAGCTCGATTTCGTCGCGCGTCTTCACCACGCGCGCCTTGGATACGGCCGGCCAGCCATTCACGATTTTCAAGCCGTGTTTCTGGAATGCATCCAACGCGGGCATGTCCAGGTTATCGATGCCGATATTCTCCTTGGCCAGCCCGTTCTCCTTCAGGACTTCCACCACGCTGTCGGCCATGCGTCCGGCCATGTAGGGCACCGCGCCTTCGGCCCATTGCCAGGTAATCGCCGGACGGATGCGGCCCTCCATCCAGGGCAAGTCAATCTTGGCGCACTGCAAATCCGATCCGGCCGTTTCAAAAAGCACCGGATCGCCGCCATTGGGCACTACCGCATACCGAATGTTGATGTTGTACTTCCAGTTTCCCTGATAAGACGCGGTGGCGTAGCGTATGTTTGCCCCGGCAAACAGGACCAGCGCGCCCAGATCCTGCGCAACCATCTGCTCCTGCAGCTTCGCCAAGCGTTCCTTGCGCAGCCGGTCGAAATCCACGCGATATTGCCAATCCGCGCCCGTCTGGCTGTACAGCCGCCGCGGATCCCACTCGTGCGGCTGGCCGATAAAGCTCGTGTCCAGCCTCGAGCCGTTTACCGATGGCGATACGTGTGCCGGCGCCTTCTTCGTCTTGGTCATCTGCTCCGTTTTTGCCATGTAACTTCCACCATCCTCCCTATGAATTCAGGCAGGCTAAGATTCTCCTGGTATGTGAATGGCTCCGGGACGAGCGATTCTTCAGGGGATCGACGCCAAACCCGTAAACTTGATTTTCGAATTTACGATCTTCGGTTCACCAAAGAGCAATTTCCAAAAGGGCAGGCCAATATACACTGCCGCCCAATCGCCAGTCCACACCAGCCGGAACGCAGCGAGCGAATTTCTGTCTTGCTGCATTTTGATTTCTGGACCGCTTTGCGGGGATCTGCGCCCGTTGTTTCGGAGGACCTCAGAATCTCGCTACTCCAGTATCAGAGCGCGCTTCACTGCACGGCGGCATTATTGCTTGCCCCGGCGGCCGGAGGTGCGCCTGTTCCAATCTGCTTTGGCTGCTGCTCGCGCTTGGCCTGCAGCGCCTTGAACACTTTCTCGGCAGTTGCCGGCAGCGACGTGATGCGTACGCCAACTGCGTCATAAATCGCATTCGCGATCGCCGCTGCCGTGGGCACCAGCGTTGGCTCGCCAACGCCCTTGGCGCCAAACGGCCCCGTCGGGTCGTAGCTGTCTACGATGTCGACCTCGATTTCCGGCGTGTCCAGCGAAGTCGGCACGATGTAATTCGTGAGATTGGGGTTGATATGGCGGCCATTGGCATCAAACAGCATCTCCTCCTCGAGCGCGAAACCAATGCCCATGGCCACGCCGCCTTCGACCTGCCCCTCGACCAGCATCGGGTTGATCGCCGTGCCGCAATCGTGCGACGCGACCACGCGTAGTACTTCCACCTCTCCGGTCTCATCGTCCACGTCCACTTCGGCGATCTGCGTGGCGTAGACGTATGTGCCAAACGGCTTGCCTTGCCCCGTCTCCGGGTCCAACGCCAACGTCTCCGGATTAAAAGAGGCGCTGCCGATCGGCGGTTGTCCCGAGACGACCCGCGCGTGGTTGGCCACGTCACCGATATGCATATTACGCTGCGGAAAGCCCTTCACGAAAATCTTGTGGTCCTGCGCCTCGAGTTGGGTGGCCTTCACGCCCAGCAGCGGTGCGGCGACGTCGAAAAGGATCAGCTTCGCTTTTTCGGCCGCCATTCTCGCGGCATTGCCGGTAACGTAGGTCGTGCGGCTCGCAATGGCGCCCGTGTCCATCGGCGTCGCGTCGGTATCGGCGGAAACCACGTGGACGTCATCGGTGGCGATCCCCAGTTCTTGCGCGGTGATCTGCGCCAAAATCGTCAGCGAACCTTGGCCCGTCTCCACCGTGCCCGTGAGCAGAGTTGCCGTGCCGTCCTCATTCACCTTCACCACGGCCGCGCTCGGATTCGCGGCCACAGTGAAGCCGATCGGATACCACATGCAAGCCATGCCGCGTCCGCGCCGTTTCATGACTATGCTCCGTTCCCGTTTCCAGTGCCGTTGCCGATTCCATTCCAGCCGAAGCGCTTCGCCGCCCGCAACAGCGATTCTTTCACCACCACGCTGTGCAGCTTCTGACTGGTCGGACTGAGCGAGCCCTCATCGAATGCGTTCAGCAAGCGGATCTCCAGCGGATCGATACCCAGAGCCTTGGCGATATCATCCATGTGCGATTCGTAGGCAAAACACACCTGTGGAGCGCCGAATCCCCGCATCGCGCCGGTCATCGTCTTGTTCGTATAGACGACAAACGCCTCCGCATAGAGATTCTCGATATTGTACGGACCGGCCGAAAGGATGCAGGCCTTCCCGAGCGTCGTCTCACTCCAGGAGCAATAAGCGCCGCCGTCGAGGACCAGGCGAATCTTGCGGCCCAGAATCTTGCCCTGTTTCGTGACGCCCGTCTTGTAATCCATGATCAGCGGATGTCGCGTCGTCGAAGAGGTGAACTCTTCGGCACGGGTGTAAACGCACTTCACCGGCCGTCCGGTCTTCTTCGATAGCAGCGCCATAGCCGGCTCCGCGCGGATTTCATTCTTGCCGCCGAAATTGCCGCCCACCACCGTCGCCACAATGCGGATGCGGCTCATGGGGATTCCCAAGGTGCGCGCCACGTCCGCGCGGCCCAGCGTGATCCGCCCCAGCGTGGAATAGATCGTGACACGGCCGTTCGCGTCCCACTGTGCGATACACGCATAAGGTTCCAGCGGCACGTGCTCCACCATTTGCGTGCGGAAGCTGCCCTCGAAGACGTGGTCGGACTCCGCGAACGCCTTTTCCACGTCGCCCTTCTTGATCACCTTGTGCCCGTAAATGTTGGCGCTGGGTGCATGCACGCCGGGAGTTGCCAATTTCAACGACTCCAGCGGATCCAATACGGGCGTGAGCACTTCGTAGTCGACCTTGATTTTCTCCAGCGCCTCGGTGGCAATCTGCTCGGTCACCGCCGCCACTGCCGCGACGCCGTCGCCCGCGTGGAACACCCGCGTATCAGCCAGCACCGGCTGATCCTTCAGCGAAGGCCCAAACGAATTGCAAGGAATATCGCTGCCGGTGATCACCGCCACGACGCCCGGCATCGCTTCCGCTTCCTTCGTATCGATGCTCTTGATCCGTGCGGAAGCAACGCCCGCGCGCTTGATCTTGGCAAAGAGCATGTTGGGGAAATACATGTCATCGATGTATTTCGTTTGCCCCAGCCCGTGCAGGCGGCCATCCGCGCGCGTGGCCCGCTGGCCTACCGCGGGAGTTTGCTGGCGCACTTCCGGCACGACCACTTCGATTGGGAAGGTGACCAGCGGCGCGACCGCCGGCGGCTTCAATATATCCGGCTGTTCCAGCACATCCGGCTTTTCGATAACTTTCGGCTTCTCCGCCATGATGGGGCTCCCTTCCGCCTCGAGCTTACGCGGACTTGACTGCCGGCACTTCCTCGCCGCGCAAGATGCATGCGGCGCCTTTTATCGCTTCGATCATCTTGGTGTACCCGGTGCATCGGCACAGGTTCCCGCCGAGCGCGTCGCGAATCTCCTGCGTCGATGGATCAGGGTTCTCGTCCAGCAGGGCCTTGGCCGACAGGATCACTCCCGGCCCGCAAAAACCGCACTGCAGCGAACCGAAGTGCTCGAACAATTTTTGCAGCGCGTGCAGGTGATCGGCGGTGGCCAGCCCTTCGATGGTCAGCACCTCGCGGCCCTCTACCTGGCCCACCAGCATCAGGCAGGAGTTCACCGGCTGGCCATCCACGATCACGGTGCAAGCGCCGCAATCGCCCACGTCGCAACCGAGCTTCGCGCCGGTCAGGTTGAACTGGTCACGCAAGAGCCTCAGCAGCGTTGTTTCTGGAGGAACCGAGGCGCTGCGCGTCTCGCCGTTGACTTTAAGCGTTACGTTTGCCATTGGATCCCTCCAGTCGCCTCGTCTGGGCCAGCGCCCAGGCGCCCTCCAGCGCTCGCTTCGTAAGCACCGCGACCAAATGACGCCGGTACTCCGCGGAGGCGCGAAAATCGCTGATCGGCTTGGCGTCGCCCACGGCCACGCGGCCCGCCTCCGCCATCGCTTCCGGGGTGATCGTGCGGCCCTCGAGGTAAGCCTCGGCTTGCGGCGCGCGGATCACCTTCGGCGCCACGGCACCGAGCGCGATTCGCGGAGCGAGGAAGGCGTTCTTTTCCCAGTCCACCCAGAAGCTCGCGGCCACATTCACGAGCGCCAGCGCCTGTCCTTTGCGCAATCCGAACTTCAAAAAATGCGTGGGCTTGCCCACATTTTGTTTGGGAATAATGATCTCGGCGAGCAGTTCATCCGGTTTAAGAATGGTCTTCCGCGGCCCCACAAAGAATTCGCTCAGCGGCACCTGCCGGCGCCCGCCGTTTCCCGCGATCGTAACGATCGCCTCGAGCGCCATCAACGTCGGACCGCTATCCATCGACGGCACCGCCGTCACCAAATTTCCGCCCAGCGTGCCGAGATTTCGCGTTTGCACCGCCCCGATGGTGTGCGCCGCATCCACCAGCGCGGGAAATAGCTGGCAAATCAGCGGCGAGCGCATGATTTGCGTGTGGGTCACCAGAGCCCCGATGTTCAGCCCTTGCTCAGTCATGGTGATGTTCTTCAGGTCATCGGCGCGCGAGATGTCCACGACCACGTCCGGCCCGTGCGCTGCGAATTTGAGGTCTGCTAAGAGATCGGTACCGCCGGCGATAATTTTGACTTTGGCGTTCGCGGCGTGCTGGGCGAGGAGGGTTACGGCGTGGTTGGAATCCTTGGCTGCAAAGAATTCAAATGACTTCATTTATCTGTCTTCTCCCAGCGCCTGTGGCGATTTTCCCGAGCACATCGCGCTGGATCATCTGCGCCTTGCAGGCCGAAAACAGGGGTGTGGCTAACGTACCATTTTCGCGCCTGCCTCGCAATAGGCCGACAGACCGGGTCTTGGCGCAAACTTCCGATACCCGTCACTCACGAACAATGAGCAAGTTATCGGACGGAGCCGCATGTTCTGCCTGCCGGTACGGGCGGCGAAATTTCTTGCACAGCACTCGGTTCCACCACATCAGAGCCCCTGTAACGGCCGAAACGGCAGGCACGAGCCCCAAGATGCTCCAAAGCACCTTCGTGAACCGGTCGAAATCTCCCACATGAAGTCGCGCGATCAAGGTGAAGAAAAGAGATGAGCCGCCAAGAAGGTCCCGCGGGTGAATAGGGGGACCGAGAACTGCAGGTAAACAAAAGTAGATGCCCGAGATTCCCCAGGCGAACAGAAAGAACCAGCACCAAAAGCCCATGGCGCTGTGCAAGTCCCAATTGAGCCGGGGGAAGTGTGCTTTCCACTTGACCGTGGTGCTGCGCCGCCAATTCTTTATTCCCGGCCACCAGAGAATGGCTCCAGTTAAGGAAAGTAAAGTAACCAAGCACGAGCCGATACCGTTCACCAGCCGCCCGGTGCTTCCTGCCAGAAGGTCGTTATGTAAGTCGGCGAGCCATTCGAAAATGGGCTCAATTACCGAATAACGATTGCCCAGATCCGCGCCGGTATAGGGATCGAATAGGTGTTCGATTCGTTTGTGGGCGCGCTCCAATACAACATCGTCCGGCTCTTCGGGCGTCTGTGCCTCACGTATGTTATCCACTTCGTAGGTTGGGTAGGCTCGCTGCGCCTGTTGTGTCAGTTCCTCTACACTCATCCGGTGCCCGGACTCGGCCACAACTACTGTTCTGCGCGAGAACTTCCTCGTAAGCTCTGGGAGGTAGACGAGCGCGCTGCCGGAGATGCTGATGGCCACGACGTAAAGACCAATCCCCAGGCCAACCCACAAGTGCACCTGAAAAAAGGCCTTGCGAATCCAGACGCTCTGAGGGCGTCGAACCCACTGTTGCCACGGTGTCATTTGCCGTTCGAGGGCGCCATTCTACAGCGAAGGTCCTCAACACCTGCAGCTATTCATAGCGCGGATATTTCGGTACTTCAATAACTGCGGCGCGAGCTGTTGATTCTTTAAGATAACCGGGCCCCTACCCGAATTTACATTTCTCCGGTTGTCCGTTACCGTGGCCTTGCCCACCCGTTTTTCCTCCAGCCTCGCTTCACTAACGTCGTTCACAAGGAGCTGACCATGCCGTCAAAGCCTCGCCGGATGAAATCGCCACAAGCGCGGAAACATCCGATCAGTATTGTTCCCTTGCATCGGCCGGAAGCCCCGGCCGCTGCTGCCGCGGCGGCTCCGCACCTCACTTACCGCAGCGGTCCGCTCCTCACCGCTGTTGAGGTTTTTACAGTTTTCTGGGGCTCCGCCTGGGAACAAGCGCCAAATAGCGGCCTCCTCACGCAAGTCAATCAGTTCTTCGACTATATCCTCACCAGCCAACTCATGGACCAGCTCGGTGAATACAGCGTCCCAGGGCAGGCCATCGGCCATGGCTCACACATCGGCACGACTGTCCTTACTTCACCCGATCCCGGCACGTCGGTCCAGGACAGCGCCATCCAGCAATTAATTCAGCAGGAGATCAACGCGGGCACGCTGCCCGCCGCCAACTCCAACACTTTGTATTTCGTTTTTCTGCCCGAGGGTGTCACGGTTGTCCAAGGAAACAGCGCCTCGTGCCAGTCCTTCTGCGGTTACCACGAATCGTTCGGTAAGAATGTCTACTACGCTGTGATGCCGTATCCGGGCTGCTCCGGGTGCGTTGGCGGCTTGGCTCCTTTCGATGCGCTCACGTCGACGACTTCGCACGAACTATGCGAGGCGATCACCGACCCCATTCCCGGGCAGGGTTGGTATGACGACAACAATGGTGAAATCGGCGACATCTGCGCGTGGAAAACCCGCACGCTTGGCAATTACACCATCCAGCTCGAGTGGTCCAACCGGGCTGGCTCATGCATGTAGAAGGCAATTCACATCGGGTGAGTCGGAGCTATTTGCGTGGAAAGCTCTGTTGAAATGACCTTGCGGACGGATTCTTTCTCGCCAACTGGACGTAGCCCCTGCTAATCGGCGGCGACGAGCTGCTTGTGGCGCGATTTTGGCAGAAGCGGCGCCGCCGCGGGTGCATCGTCCATGGGCAAGCGGAAGCGGCGAATCTTGTCGTAGGAGTAGAGCGCACTGGCCACTGCTCCGGCCGTAGCCACGCAGCCGATCTCGCCCACGCCCTTGGACCCGTAGCCGCCGACCTCATCCGGCACTTCGATCAGGATCACGTCGACTTGGGGCATCTCTTTGGCTCGCGGAATGCCCAGGTCGCGCAGCAGCAGGGAATCAGGCACGCCATTAGTCGAAGGGAAATCCTCGGAAAGCGCATAACCCAGGCCCATATGGATGCCGCCTTCCATCTGTTCCGCGCAGAGCCGCGGGTTGATGGCCCGGCCGACGTCGTGCGCCGCGATCACGCGTTCTAGCCGCCCGTTTTCGTCGAGAATCACCACTTGCGTCGAGTAGCTGAACGTCAAATGCGTGCTGGGGTTCCTCTGCGCCTCGGGAGTGCCCGGTTTTGTGGTGAAGTCGCAGACATAATCGCCGGTGTACTCGCGGCCAGCGAGTTCCTCGAGTGATGCCTTCTTGAGATCGACCGCGAGCTTGCGCGCCGCATTTTGCGCCGCGGCGCAACTGAGCGTGGTCGCGCGCGACGCCCAGGTCTCGCCGCACTTGTCGCCCATCTCTTTGTCCCAGATGACGTCGATTTTCTCCGGCGGCAAACCCGTTTCTTCGCACACGGCCTGCGCCGTCGCCGTATACACGCCCTGACCCATTTCCGTATAGCCATTCAAAACTTGCACGCGTCCGCCCTTCACCACTCGAATCTTGATATGTCCGCTATCGACCGTGCCGTTCCCGATGCCCGTGCTCTTGATGCCACAAGCGAGCCCTGCGTATTTCGCGCCTTTGTAAATCTCCTTCACGGCGTGCAGCGTTTCCCGCAAGCCGCGCACGCTCGGCCTCATGATTTGCCCGGTCGCTAAGGCGTCGCCGGGATTCAAAATGTTTCGCTCGCGAATGTCATAACCGTCCACGCCGATGCGCTCCGCCAGGATGTCCATGATTCCTTCCATGGCGAAGTGCGCCTGGTTCGTCCCGAATCCCCGCATGGCGCCGCTAGTCGGGTTGTTGGTATAGACGGCTTTGGACTCGACGTCCACATTCGGCACGCGATAAGGCCCGCAGCTATGGCATGCGGCGCGCAGCAGGCATTTGCCGCTCGTGCCCGCATATCCTCCGGCATCCCCGACGATTCGCGCCTTCACCGCCAGCAGATGGCCTTCGGCATCGGCCGCCACTTTGTATTGCAGGGTCATGGGGTGGCGCTTGACGTGGTGCTGCGTGGATTGCTTGCGCGTCAGAACCGCTTTCACCGGCCGCTGCAGCAGGTACGCCGCCAAGGCCGTCTGGCCCTGAATCGAGAGTTCTTCTTTCGCGCCAAATCCGCCGCCGCTCGCCGCCAGCGCGATCTCCACCTCTTCCAGCGGCAGGTTCAAAAGTTTTGCAATCTGTTGCTGGTCGGAAGGCGAGCCTTGGCTCTGCGAATGTACTTTGACGCCTTTGCCCTGAGATAAGGCCAGGCACGCTTCCGGTTCGAGAAATGCCGGTTCGATCGGCTGTGTCTGGAATTTGGCTTCGATCACGTGGGCCGCGCTAGCGAAGGCCGACTCCACATCGCCTCGTGAAAAGGCCGTGGTGTCGATCAAGTTTCCGTGCACATACATATTCCCCGGCGGATGCACCTGTGTCGCGCCCGGCTTGAGCGCTTCAAAGGCATTCGTGAGCGGCGGCAGGACTTCGTAATCGACCTTCACTTTGTCCGCCGCCTGGCGCGCGTGAAACTGCGTGTCCGCCACAACCATGGCGATAAAATCTCCCACGCAGCAGGTCGTCTCGCCAACGGCGACAAAAATGGGCAGATCGGGGTAATTCATTCCCGTGCCGCGCTGGCCGGGCACGTCGGCCGCGGTAAACACCCTCACCACTCCCGGCATGGCCAGCACCGCGAAAGAATCAATCCCCAGCACTTTGGCCCTCGGGTGGGGCGTGAGCACCATCGCGCCGTGCAGCATTCCCGGCAAGCGCATGTCGTCCACGAAAGGCTTACTGCCTAAAGCTTGTTCCACGCCGCCGAGACGCGAAGCCGATGAGCCGATGCCGTTCTTCCCGTTCCCCTTAGGAATCGTCGCCGTATTGCGCTTCAACCCAAACTCCTCGCCGAAGTAAAGGTGATGGCGTGGTTCCGTTCGGGGCATCTGGTGGTGATCGTTCCAGGCTTCGCCCGCCGTTTGTATGGCATCGACGATCCGTTTGTATCCGGTGCAGCGGCAAAGATGGCCGTCGAGGGCCTTGGCAATAGACTCCCGGCTCGATGCCTGGCCGTTCTGCAGCAATGAGCTGGCCCGCACCACGATTCCCGGAATGCAGAAACCGCACTGCACCCCGCCTTCCAGCACGAAAGCCTCGCCCAGAACGCGCCGCAACTCCTCGGGAAGACCTTCTAGAGTGGTAACCTCGTGGCCTTGCAGCTGTTCCGGTTTTCGGAGGCAAGAAAGGACCGGCCGGCCGTCAATGAGCACGAGGCAGCAGCCGCAGGTGCCTTCGGGGGCGCACCCGTTCTTGGCGGAAACGATGCCGCACTCCTCCCGGAGGAGCTCCAGGACACGCATCCCGGGCTCGTAGCGGACGGACACCCGTTCTCCGTTCAGCGTAAATTTGACTTGGGGCACATTTCCTTCTTACGAACTATTCCTACTTTTGTAGGATTTAGGTGCATTCACATCTTTCTTATTATAAAATAACACACTTAGCCCGAATAAGCCAGCTCCCAGAAGCGATCCGACGCTCCGCAGGATCTACCTTGGGTTCGATTCCAAAAGGAGACTTCGGTAACGTGGCGATTCTTGGTCTGCACCACATTTTGGTTAACTTGGCAAATAAGTTGCCCGAAGACCCTGCGGCGAATAGCCTTGCGGGCATTCGGACTCGACGCTGTATACCATCGCCGCTCCTCCTTGAACCTCCAAAGTCGCTCGTGTATCATGCCCAATCCAACCGAAACCAGTGAGCGCATTGGAGTTCGCTCGGTCGGCGGCGCCGGCGATTGGCGCGCGATGAAATTACGGAGGCTAAATGAAGACCCCTTGGAAGACGGATAAATGGTTTATCAGCCCCTGGCCTTATCTCCCTGAAATCACCAAGAAATACAGCTTCGCCCCCAAAATCAAAATTCATGACGTGACCCTTCGCGATGGCGAGCAGCAGACCGCCGTTGTCTTCCGCCGCGAAGAAAAAGTGGCCATCGCCAAGCAACTCGATGCCCTGGGGGTTCACCGCATTGAATCCGGCATGCCTGCTGTTTCCGACCAGGATAAAGCGGCCATTCAGGATATCGCCGCCCTGGGTTTGAAGTCGGAAGTCTTCGCCTTTGCCCGCTGCATTCCGGAAGAGATCAAGGTCGTCAAGGCCTGCGGCTGTAAGGGCGTGGTCATCGAGATTCCCGCCAGCGATCACATGATCAAGAACGCCTACGGATGGACCTTCGATCGCGCCATGAAGTCCTCTATCGACGCCACGCGGGCCGCCAAAGAAGCGGGCTTGTACACCGTGTTTTTCACCATTGACGCCACCCGCACGGAAGTCGGTCGCCTGCTCGATATCGTCGAGAGAGTCGCTACCGATGGTCACATGGACGCCTTCACCCTCGCCGACACCATGGGCGGCTGCACTCCGGATGCTATTTACCATGTAGTTAAGAAAGCCATCAAGCGGCTGAAGAAGCCCGTGGAGATTCACTGCCATCAGGACTTCGGTCTTGGCGTTGCCAATACGCTGGCCGCGCTGCAGGCTGGAGCTTCCGTCGCCCAGACCACCGTCACCGGCCTCGGCGAACGCGCCGGCAACGTGCCCATGGAAGACGTGGTCTTGTCATTGCTCTGCCTGCACGGTATTGACATCGGCATTCGCACCCAAAAGTTCTGCGAAGTTTCGCACTTCGTCATGGAAAAGGCCAAGGTCACGCAGCCGCCGAATCGCCCCATCGTGGGCGACAAGCTTTACGAAGTCGAATCCGGCATCATCGCCGGCTGGGTGCGCATGGCGCGCGAGCAGCATCCACTCGAATACGTGCCCTTCTCCGCCGACCTCGTGGGGCAGAAGCCCGTCCATATCGTGCTGGGCAAAAATAGCGGGCCGCCGTCGATCGAAGAATGGTGCGAGAAGCTCGGCATCAAAGCCACGGAGCAGGAGCGCATGGCCTTGCTGCAGGCCGTCAAGGCCAAGTCTTTTGAAAAGAAGGACTTGCTCACTGCGGACGAGTTCAAAGCCATCGCCGACCGCGTTCTGCAGAAAACCGCGGCCCGGGCCTAGAACGCCTTTGTAGCCCGGGGGCACCGCAACGCGTTTCTCAGCGTTGCGGGCCCCAGCGTAATTTCTCTTTTCCTGTCTGTGCTTCCCCTCACGGTGCGGCTTGTTGTTTTTCCCGAGCCAACTGTTCGACCGAGCCGCGAAGCCGCCAGCGATAAAAAATCGCGCCGCAGAGAATCGTAACTAAACCAAGAGAACTTTCGCGCGGGCGGAGGAGGAACGTCCAAATCAGCATCCACAAGCTGATTACCACAAAAAGCAGTGGGATCGCCGGATAGCCCCAACTAACCACCCGCAGGCGCCGGAAGCCCGGCCGCGTTCGCAGCCGCAATAATCCGGCGACCGCCAGCGCCGCAAACAAGATCAGCGAGAACCCTATATAGTAAATGAGCGCTTCGAAGGTACCCGTCAAGACCATGAGTGCCGAGGTGATCGCCTGATACACGATTGCTTTCACCGGCGTTCCCCAACGGGGATGCACTTCGGCCGCGCCCGCGGGGAAACAGCCGTCTCGCCCCATCGCGTAGTAGACGCGCGGCCCCACCAGGGACATCGCGCTGATCGAGGAGAGCAGCGCCCCGGCCATTGCGGCACTGAAAAAATCTCCGATGTGGCGGCCAAAAAGCGCGTCCGATGACGCCGCTCCCACCGCGACCACCCCTTTCATCGCTTCGAGAGGCAAGGCGTACACGAAAGCCACATTCAGCGCCACGTAAAGCAGCGCGACGAGCCCGGTGCCCAGCCCCAGCGCCAGCGGCAGCGTGCGTTCCGGGTCCCTAATTTCCTCCGCGACGTAGCTCGCCGCGTTCCAGCCGCTGTACGCGAACATCACAAAAATCAGCGAAACCGCGAACTGTGCGCCCAAGCCATGACTCGAGCTGCGCTGCGTGGCCATCTGGAAATGCGACCACTCCCCATGCCCTAAGGCAAACGCCGATATCAGGAACACCGCGATCACGCCAAGTTTGAGGGCGGTCAAAAAATTCTGCAGCCTCGACGCCAAAGGCAATCCAAGGATATTGATCGCCGCAAAAAAGAAGATGACGCCGATGCTCACCCACGCGGCATTCCCCGCGTGCAGCCAGCGCAAATGCGGCTCTCTCTCGGAATTTGCAGCGAGTGCCGGGAAGTAGTGCCTGAGATATTCCGAAAACGCCAGAGCTGTCGCCGCAATCGGAGCCGAAAATCCCGCAAAGAACGAAATCCAGCCGCTCAGGAAGGCCCAGCCCGGACCCCACGCCTCTCTCAGGTACGCGTATTCTCCGCCCGCCCGGGGGATGTTCATGCCCAACTCTGCGTACGCAAAGCAACCGGCCAGCGCGACGATTCCGCCCACCACCCAGATGCCAAGGACCAACAGCGGCCGACCCAAATCTCCCGCCAGAAATCCGGTGGTGGTGAAGATGCCCGTGCCGATCATGTTCGATATGACCAGCGCGGCACAGCTTGTTCCTGAGAGGATGCGACGAAGGGGCGCGGTCATTTCGTACCGGCAGGATGCGCGGACATATCTAGGCTGGAAGGCAACGGGAAGCTCTTAAACCGGGTACAGAACGCGACAGCATACCAGCGCCTGCTCTCGCGGCCTATAAGAACGTTGCATGTTCTTTCGGCCTGCAGAATAATGAGCCAGGAGCCTTTTATGCGAAATAGACGCATGTTGATCTTTCTCGGCCTCTTCGCGTTCACTCTTAGCCTCTCTCAAGGAGCCGCGGCCCAGTTGGCCTCGCGCCCCGCGGAAGAATGGTCCAAGACGCTCGAAGCGCACGATCGCGTCGCAAACCTCAAGATGGACGAGATCGTTGCGAAGCTTGGACTCAAACCCGGCGGCAGTGTTGCGGATATCGGCGCCGGCTCCGGTCTATTCGAAGTGCCGTTGGCGAAAGCCGTTTCGCCTAGCGGCAAAGTGTATGCCGTGGATATCGATGCTGGGTTTTTCCCGCAAATCAAAAGGAAAGCCGACGAGGCGCATGTCACCAATGTTCAGACGGTGCTGGGCAAGTATACCGATCCGAATCTGCCCGCGAAAAATATCGACCTGGTCTTTTTCCATGACGTCCTGCACCACATCGAAGACCGCGCCGCATATCTGAAGTCAGTTTCTGGTTATCTGACGCCCTCGGGCCGGGTGGTCGTCATCGACTACGAGCCCGGGATGGGTCCACACAAAGGTCATCCGGACTTGGAAGTCAGCCGGGAGCAACTCGCCACTTGGATGAAGAACGCAGGCCTGAAGCCATCCGAAGACGTCAAAATGTTTCCCGATCGCTATTTTCTCGTCTATTCAAAATGACTATCCGATCAGGTCTCCCGGCGAAAGTCACCTACAGGATGAGCTTTCGCCGGTCAACAAAGTCATCCCCGAGCGATCCGCCTTGGGGCGGACGAGCGAGGGCTCTCGGCGCATTTGCGTGTGCTGAAGTGCGAGCGAAGGGCGACTCAAGCGGGAGCTGTTTCCGCGTTGAGAGAAGCCGAGCAGGGTGCGATTAGGGTCCGCCTGAGGGCGCGGGCGCGCTCGCGCCCTTGGCGAGTTTTCGGCGCCTGACCCAGTAGCCGCTGGCTACTTCTTGGCTATCTTCGTGCCCGGCGTTCCGATGGCCGTGCAGGCATCCTTCACCAGTTGACCCGTGGAGTGTCCGGTTTCAGAAAAGAGCTCTTTGCCACTCTTGTTCATGACTTCGATCTTGCTCGTCTTGTGCACCGCGTTCGTCAGCCCGAAAGCGCTCTTCACGCCTTTGTTGCCCGGCTCTCGCTCAAACGTTACATCGTATGCTGCTCTTGCCTTGCTTTCGGTGAGCGAGACGTCCGGACAGTTCTGCTGAAACGCTTTGGTAATGTCTGAGCTCAGCGTCTTCTGGCTCGCCGAAGCACTCGACGGCTTTTTCGCTGAAGTACCGGCGGCCGTTGTCGTTGAACTATCGACGGTCTTACGGTTGTCCTCTACGTACACGAGCGGCTTTGTCGCGCTCTTCTTGGCCGCCGCGGCCGATTTCACTGGGGCCGGTTTCGCCGTAGCCGATTTCGCCGCCGAGGTCTTCGAGCTTCGCTGGGCCCCACTTTGTTGAGCAAGGGCCGACTGCGCCAAAGCGGGCGCAGAGTAGATCAATGCACTCAGGAGCAAACTACCAGCCAGTCTCTTGTTGAACATGGGTTCCCCTCCCTCCAAAACGTGGACCCAGCCTATCCCGCAGAGAACCCTCTGCCTACTGTACGAAGGTGCAGTACCCTCGATTTAGGCACCGGTATACCCGGCCGGCCTGGGTTTGCGGCCACACGCCGCTGTCTCAACCAGAAAGCGCCGGACAATCCCCGGTTTTCCCAGATGGCCTCCACGAGTGTATGCTTGCAAGTTCGCAGGCGGATCGCCTGGCGCGGCAAACCCAAGGAGTGCGGCCACAAGGGTTATCGAGCGACAAAAGGGCTCCGCGAAAAGGCTACCTACAGGATGCCCTTTTCGCGGGAAACAAAGTCATCACGCCCCTTTTGTCGCATAAAAAAGTCGCACCTTCAAAGAGTCTCGGGGAATGAAATCCTCCGCCGAGAGTTGTCTTGTACCACTGGAATTCACTTCATAGAGCGGAGGGACCTCATGATTGTGGGAGTCCCCCGGGAAACTTTTCCCGGGGAACGGCGCGTGGCTCTGGTGCCCAGTTCGATTCCGGCGCTCGCAAAGGGTGGGCTGGAAGTCCTCGTAGAAGCGGGCGCTGGCGCTCAGGCCGGATATCCCGATGCAGACTACGCTGCCAAAGGCGCAAAAATCATTCCGGAGCGCCGCGATCTCTTCACTGCCGCTGAAATCTTGGTTCAGGTGCTCTGTTACGGCTCAAACGATAGAACCGGCCAAGCGGACCTGCCTTTATTTCATAGCGGCCAGGTACTCATCGGATTCCTTCGGCCGCTCGGCGCGGTGGGGCCACTGCAGGAGATTGCGGCGAGGGGCGTAACCTCCTTGGCCGTGGAATTGATGCCCCGCAGCACGCGCGCGCAGAGCATGGACGCGCTGTCTTCCATGGGCACAATTTGCGGATACAAAGCCGTGCTGATCGCCGCGGACACGCTGCCGCGGATCTTCCCCATGCTTACGACCGCGGCAGGCACGATTACTCCCGGACGCGTTTTGGTAATCGGTGCTGGCGTTGCCGGTCTGCAGGCCATCGCCACGGCGCGACGTCTGGGAGCGGTCACTTCGGCATATGACTTGCGCCCGGCGGCGAAGGAGCAAGTGCAAAGCCTGGGAGGGCGTTTCGTCGAGCTGCCCATCGAAGCGAAGGACGCCGAGGATGCCCATGGATATGCCAAAGCGCAGGACGAAAATTTTTATAGGCGGCAACGCGAGCTGCTGGGCAAAGTGGTGGCGGAAAATGACGTGGTCATTACCGCGGCCGTCATTCCGGGGAAGAAATCGCCTCTGCTGGTGACTGCAGATATGGTCAAGGGCATGGCGCCCGGTTCGGTAATCGTCGATTTAGCAGCCGAACGCGGCGGAAATTGCGAGCTCACCCAGCCGGGCGAAGCAGTGGTGGAGCACGGCGTCACCATTATCGGCTGGTTCAACCTCGCCAGTTCGGTGCCGTATCACGCAAGCCAGATGTACGCGCGCAATATCACCGTTTTCCTTCTGCACCTGGTGAAAGATGGCCAACTTCGGCTGGACACCAACGATGAAATCATCCGCGAAACGTTATTGACTCAGAGCGGCGAAGTGGTGAACAAAAGGGTGCGGGAGTTTTTCTCGTTGCCGGCCCTGGCAGCGCAATCGTAGGGGGAAAGAATGCCTTCGGATTTCATCTCCAATCTTTTTGTGTTCATTCTCGCGGGGTTCGTCGGATTTGAGGTGATCAAGCGCGTTTCGCCGCTGCTGCACACGCCGCTGATGTCACTGACGAACGCGCTGGACGCGATTGTGGTGGTGGCGGCCATCATCATCGCGGGGCGGCACGAAACAATGCTTTCCACGGTGCTGGGGATCATCGCGGTGGGGGCTTCATTCAGCAACATGGTGGGCGGATTCCTGATCACCGACCGGATGCTGCGCATGTTTAAGACCGGCAAATCGAAAAAATCATGACCGGACTCTCTCCCCAGCAGCTCATCGACCTCACCTATATTGTCGCGGCCGTTCTGTTCATCCTTTCGCTGAAATGGCTCAGCTCACCCGTCACTGCGCGGCATGGCGTCTTGGCCGGCGAGATTGGAGCTGCGCTCGCAGTGGGCGCTACGCTCTTCAATCCTGAACTGGTCCAATACCGATGGATCGTCATTGCGCTGATTATCGGCGCGGGCATTGGCGTTCCGCTCGGCATGGTTCACATGACGGCGGTGCCGCAGCGGACGGCGCTGAGCCACGCGTTTGGCGCGCTGTCCGCAACCATGATCGGAATCGCGGAATATTACGTGCGGGCGCCGCAGGTGACCAAGTTCGGGATGGTGGAGATTGGCCTCGAAGTGATCATTGGTTCGCTGACGTTTACGGGCAGCCTGATCGCGGCCGGGAAGCTGCAGGAAATTCTGCCGCAGCGGCCGATCACCTACCGCGGGCAGAATATCGTGAGTCTTTCGGTGCTGGGCACGGCCGTCGTGCTCGCGTTAATCCTCGTGATTCATCCGGCGTACATGAAACTCTTTCCGGCGATGGTCGGCGTTGCGCTTTTCTTCGGCGTGCTGCTGGTGACGCCGATCGGCGGCGCGGATATGCCCACGGTGATTTCACTGCTGAACTCCTACGCCGGACTCTCCGCCGCGCTGCTGGGATTCGTGCTCAACAGCAAAGTGCTGGTGGTGGCGGGCGCGCTCGACGGTTCGTCGGGGTTCATCCTTTCCGTCATCATGTGCAAAGCCATGAACCGCTCGTTCACCAATGTGCTCTTTGGCGCCTTCGGCCAGGAACAGGTCGCCGCCGCCGGCCACGTCGAGGCCCGGCCGGTGCACAGCGCGACCGCCGACGAGGCTGCCGCCATTCTCGCTGCCGCCAACAAGGTGGTCATTGTGCCCGGGTACGGAATGGCCGTGGCGCAGGCACAACACAAGGTACGCGAGCTTTACGATGCCCTGACGAAGCGCGGCATCGACGTCAAGTTCGGGATCCACCCGGTTGCCGGACGAATGCCAGGGCATATGAACGTTTTGCTGGCGGAAGCCGATATTCCCTATGACAAGCTGCTGGATATGGATGTCGTGAACGGCGAATTCCCGCAAACCGACGTGGCGCTGGTGATCGGCGCCAACGACGTCACCAATCCGGCGGCGCGCAACGAAACCGGCAGTCCCATTTACGGAATGCCGATACTCGATGTCGATAAGGCCCGCACCGTTATGGTCATCAAGCGCAGCATGAGCCCCGGCTTTGCGGGCATCGATAACCCGCTCTACTACCTCGATCGCACTTTGATGCTTTTCGGGGATGCCAAAGCATTTGTGGGAGATATCGTCCGCGAATTGGGCGGAACGCACCAGTAAGTCGCGATCTCGAGCAGCTTGCTGCCATGGATCGCGAACGCGGTCCTCCACGTCATTCGGCCCCCGCTATTGTGCAGACCGAAAGATCGCCGCGCGATGCCTTTATCCGTTTTGGAACACCCCGGCCTAGATTGAGACGAGTCCTCTTCTGTGCGGCACACGCTGGGCTGTAACTGGCTCATTCCACGTCTCTACAAGCGCGCCTGGTGGTAGGCCATGTGCTTAAAGCCAAACAACGCAAACTCGAGGTGCAAGGAACGGCCCAAGCAGGATGACCAGTGCGCCTTTTCGACAAAATCCATCCAGATCACTTGGACCGTCGCGAGTTGCAGCTAACCCTGCTGGCCTGCTGCACGATTCTGGTCTTAGGCGCCGGACTGGCGCTGCTGATGTATCCGGTGGTGTTTTCTTATTCGAGTTCGATACTGCGGAATGCGTTTTACGGCTTTTGCGGGCTCTCGGCGCTGCTGGCGGTGTACCTCGTGGACCGCCAAATCACCATCCTGCACCTGCGCCGCCAGATCGCGGAGGCCGGCAGGCGCGCCGCGGAAACCAAAATAGAAGCGAGTGCAGAACTCTTGAACGCCATACCAAATCTGAATTCGTTCAAAGATCGTCTGGCCATGGAGTATCGCCGGGCGGCGGCGGCCGGCCAGGTTTTATCCGTACTGGTGGTTACCGTGACGTTGCCGGAAGAAGTCTCTTCGACGCCTTTTGCCATATCTCTGCTGAGCGATGCGGCCAAAGCAATTTCCCGCAAACTGCGCGGGGAAGATTCCCTTTATGTCCTCCGGCCGCACTGTTTTGGGACAATCCTGCCCACGGTAAGCCGGCCCGTCGCCGAGCGCATAGCAAAGCGCGTGGCGGATGGCCTATCCGACGCCGCCGGCGCCACCAATCGATTTACGTACAAGATTAGTGTCGTGAACTGGCCCGCGAACGCCGCGAGCGCCCATGACCTTCAAGAGGCGGTGCTGACTCTTTTGCCTGCGGATAATTCTATGCGGTCCATGGCGGAAGAAACTCTGTAAGAGCTCGCGCCGTTCGCCCGCGAGCCTCAGGAGCGGTACATCGGAAGCTGCGAGCCGGAGTCGAGATCCAATCCCAGTTGCAGCTTTGCGGCATCGGACATTCGGCCGGGATTCCACGGCGGATCGAAGACGATCTCGGCGTGCACTTCTCTAACCTCGGGCAACTGCGCGAGCTTGCGTTCGATATCGGCCCGGAGTACGTCTCCCATGCCGCACCCGGGCGCAGTCATGGTCATTTTGATTTCGATTTTCTGGCCGCTGCCCTCGGCGGGCGTGATCTGGCAGGAGTAGATGAGGCCAAGATCAACGACGTTGACGGGGATTTCGGGATCGTAGACCGTCTTCAACTGGTCCCAGACGAGCTTTTCGCTGAATTGGCCGGGTGCGGCCTGCGCCTCTTTTGGCTCCGCAGCGACTCCCAGTGCGTCGGCATTCTTGGCCTCGATGCGCATCATCGAGCCCTGTTCAATGGCGACCGTGTACGTGCCGCCGAGCGACTGCATGATTCTCACCCGCGTTCCCGCCGGCAATACCTGCACGCCGCCGTAGGGCACCTCGGTGGCTTCACAGTCGCGGCTCAAAACAATCACATTGCTCTGCATGGCGCCCTCTTACTCCGTGGAGACGGCGTGCTGCTCTCCCTGCAGGGCTGCGCGCAAGGCGTGCCATGCTAGGGTCGCGCACTTCACGCGAACGGGATATTCCGAAACTCCCGCAAACGCCGCCAGTTTGCCAAGTTCATTCGACTCCACCCCGTTTTTCCCAGTAACAACGTGGTGGAATTTTTGGAACAGCTCCTCGGCCTCCTCGGTGCGCTTGCCTTTGACTGCTTGCGTCATCATCGAGGCGGAAGCCTTGGAGATGGCGCAACCGGAACCTTGGAAGGAGATATCGCGGATCTGGCCGTCTCCGACCTGCACATAGATCGTAAAATGATCGCCGCACAGCGGATTAAACCCCTCAGCCGTGCAATTAGCGGCTTCCAGCGTGCGATAGTTCCGGGGACGCTTGCTGTGTTCCAGGATGACGTCCTGATATAAATCGCGCAGGTCCGGCATCAGGCGAAAACCTCCCTGACCTTCTGCAGCCCGCTGGCCAGCGCGTCCATCTCCTCCATGGTGTTGTAAAGCGCCAGAGAAGCGCGGGCCGTGGCCGGTACGCCGAAGCGCTCCATCAGCGGCTGCGCGCAGTGATGCCCGGTGCGAATGGCGATGCCTCCCTGATCCAGAACCGTGCCGACGTCGTGGGGATGAATGCCCTCGAGCACGAAGGAAAGGATGCCTTCCTTCTCCCTGGCTGTTCCGATCAGGCGCAGCCCGGGAATCTCCAGCAAACGTTTGGTCCCGTAGGCAAGAACTTGCTTCTCGTGCCTGGCAATGCGCTCGATGCCGATGGAGTTCAGGTATTCGATTGCGGCGCCCAGTCCGATGGCCCCAGAGATGTGTGGCGTACCCGCTTCGAATTTGTAGGGCAGGCGATTGTAGAGAGTCTTCTCGAACGTGACGGAGCTGATCATGTCGCCGCCGCCCTGATAAGGCGGCATGGCCTCCAGCAGCTCCTCCTTGCCATACAAAATGCCGATGCCCGTAGGCGCATACACCTTGTGGCCGGAGAAGACGTAGAAATCGCAATCAATGGCGCGCACGTCTAAGGACATGTGCGGGGCCGCCTGAGCGCCGTCCAGCAGCACGCGAGCATTGAAGCGGCGCGCGGCCTCCGCGATCTTGCGCACCGGATTCACTGTGCCCAGGGCGTTCGAGACGTGCGCCATGGCCACCAGCTTCGTCTTCGGTCCAAGCAGCTTTTCAAATTCGTCCAGCAAAAGCTCGCCTGCGTCATTGACCGGAGCAACGCGCAGATTTGCTCCTTGCTGCTCGCAAAGAATCTGCCACGGCACGATATTCGAGTGGTGCTCCATGGCCGAGATGAGGATTTCATCGCCTCGTCCGACGTGAGTTCGCCCCCAGGTCTGCGCCACCAGATTGATGCCCTCGGTCGCTCCGCGCACGAAGATAATTTCTCGCGGATCGGCGGCATTCAGAAATCGTTGCACGGTAACGCGGGATCGTTCGTAACTTTCCGTAGCCAGCTCGGAAAGGGTGTGCACGCCGCGATGGATATTGGAATTCTCCGCGGTGTAGTAACGGACTATGGCGTCGATGACGGCCTGCGGCTTCTGCGTGGTCGCGGCGTTATCGAGATAAACGAGCGGCTTCCCCTGGATTTTTCGCGCAAGGATGGGGAAATCGGCGCGCACTTTGTACACGTCGAAAGCGGTCTGTGGAGCCGCTTTGGGCCGGACCGCTGTGTTTGCGGCGGTGGTCATCCCACTTCCTCCCAGCGCCTCGCGACTTCGCCACCGCGCGCGGCATCCGTACCTGCCGCAGTGGAAGTCCCCGGTAGCCAGCCTTGAACCAGGTCCTGCAGATATTCGCGCACCGGCCGGCACTTCATGCGGTCCAGGCACTCGTTGGCAAAGGCGAGCAGCAGCAGGCTGCGCGCGGAAGTTTCGTCGATGCCGCGCGAGCGCATGTAGAAGAGCGCGTTCTCCTCAACTTGGCCGATCGTGGCTCCATGCGTGCATTTCACGTCGTCGGCGTAAATCTCCAGTTGAGGCTTGGTGTCAATTTGCGCGTCATCGGAGAGCAGCAGGTTGCGGTTGGTTTGTTTGGCATCGGTTTTTTGCGCATCTTTGTGAACGATGATGCGCCCGTGGAAGACGCCATGCGAATGGCCGTCGAGAATACCGTTATAGAATTGGCGGCTGCTGCAATGCGGGCTGGCGTGCTCGACCAGCATGTAATTGTCCATGTGTTGGCTGCCATTGCCGATAAATAGCCCGTTAATGAGACATTCGCCACCCTCGCCCCCGAGCACCGGGTGAACGTTATTACGCACGAGTCCGCCGCCCAGAAGTACCGAATGCGAACTTACGTTGGCGCTGCGCGCCTGCTGTGTACGCAAGGTCGAGACGTTAAAGGCCTGCCGGTCCTCCCGCTCGATCAGGTAATGCGAAATCACCGCGTCCTCACCGGCAACCAGTTCCGTCACGGCGTTGGAAAAGAAAACGCCGCTGCCCAGCGACACATAATCTTCCACGATGCTGGCTTCGGTGGCGTCTTCCGCCACGATCAGGCTGCGCGGGTGCGTCATCTCCGGGTCGTCGCCCGGAATGGAAATAAACAAAAAACAGATCGGCGCTTCCAACACCGTCCGGCGCGGCAAATAGACGTACGCTCCATCTTCTATGAATGCCGTATTGAGGGCGCAGAAGGCATCGCGGTCAATATTGACGTAGCGGCCCAGGTGAGCTTCGAGAGATTCGCCATGTTGTGCAATCGTCTCTGCCAGGCTCCCGGCCCGCACGCCTTGCGGCAAGCTTCCCAAATCCGACAACTCCGGAGCGAATCGGCCGTTGAGGAAGACGAGTTGACAGGACGCCCCCGGAATTCGACAAGCTTCCAGAGTGTCCCCATAAATAGCCCCGGATCGCCGTGCGTCGCGCGCCGGCTGAAAAGGCGTCCGCGCGATGGCATTCACATTCGTGAAGCGCCAATCCTCGTCCTTCGTCGTTGGAAACCCGGTCTCGCAGAAACGCGCAAATGCGCGCTCACGCAAGGCGCGCAGCCACGCCGGCTGCCGCCTCTCCTCAGCGCCGAGCGCATGGAATGCTTCCAGGTAATTCCGAAGCCTTTCTGTTACCGCGGTTGCCATCTCGAATCGTCCCTTTTCTAGTGCTTCTAATCCGCAGCGGCGGAGCCGGGCTCGGCCCAGCCGACGTAGCCCTTCTCCTCCAACTCGAGTGCCAATTCCGGCCCGCCGGATTTCACAATCCTGCCGTCCACCAGCACGTGCACGTAATCCGGAACGATGTAGTTCAGCAGGCGCTGGTAGTGGGTTACCACGAGAATGGCGCGATCGGCGCTGCGCATCGCGTTCACGCCCTTGGCGACGATCTTCAGCGCGTCAATGTCGAGCCCGGAGTCGGTCTCATCCAAAATCGCCATGCGCGGCTCCAGCACGGCCATCTGCACGATTTCATTGCGCTTCTTCTCGCCTCCCGAAAAGCCTTCGTTAACCGGACGACTCAAGAAGTGCTCGTCCATTTCCAGCAGGCGCATTTTCTCTTTCAGGAGCGGGAGGAAATCCATGGCGTCCAGCTCTTCCTCGCCACGGTATTTGCGGATAGCGTTCACTGCCGCGCGCAGGAAATAGGCATTGCTGATCCCGGGAATCTCCACCGGATACTGAAAAGCCATGAACAAACCTTCACAGGCAGCCTCTTCCGGCTTCATGGCCAGCAGGTCCTTGCCATTGAGCAGTACCTGGCCCCGGGTGACTTCGTAGCTTTCGCGTCGCGCCAGCACTTGCGCCAGCGTGCTCTTGCCCGACCCGTTCGGCCCCATGATGGAATGCACCTCGCCGGGGTTGACCGTCAGGTCCACTCCTTTGAGGATTTCGTGATTGTGTATGTTCGCGTGCAGGTCTTTGACTTCCAGTATGCTCATGTTGGTTATCCGACACTTCCTTCCAGGCTGATGCTCAGCAGTTTCTGCGCTTCCACGGCAAACTCCATCGGCAATTCGTGGAAAACCTGCCGGCAAAAACCATTGATGATCATGGAGACGGCTTCTTCGCTGGTAAGCCCGCGCTGCCGCGAGTAGAAGATCTGATCCTCGCCGATTTTCGAAGTGGAGGCCTCATGCTCCATGCGCGCGGTAGAGTTCTGCACTTCGATATAAGGGAAGGTGTGCGCGCCGCACTTATCGCCGATCAGCAGCGAATCGCACTGGGTGTAGTTGCGCGCTCCCGTGGCGCCCTTCTGGATCTTCACCATGCCACGATAGGTATTCTGCCCATGGCCGGCGGAAATGCCCTTGGAGACCACGGTGCTGGTGGTGTTCTTGCCAATGTGGATCATCTTCGTTCCGGTATCGGCTTGCTGATAATTATTGGTCAGCGCGACCGAATAGAACTCGCCCACCGAGTTGTCGCCCACCAGAATGCAACTGGGGTATTTCCAAGTGATGGCGGAGCCGGTCTCCACCTGCGTCCACGATATTTTCGAGTTTCGCCCCTGGCACTTGCCGCGCTTGGTGACAAAGTTGTAGATTCCGCCACGGCCTTCCTTGTCTCCTGGATACCAGTTCTGAACCGTGGAGTACTTGATGGTGGCGTTTTCGAGGGCAACCAACTCGACCACGGCGGCGTGTAGCTGGTTCTCGTCGCGGATCGGTGCCGTGCACCCTTCGAGATAACTGACGTAGGCTCCTTCGTCGGCGATGATCAGCGTGCGCTCAAATTGGCCTGTTTCCGCGGCATTGATGCGGAAGTAGGTAGAAAGCTCCATGGGGCAACGGACGCCCTTAGGCACATACACAAACGAACCGTCGCTGAACACGGCCGCGTTCAGCGAGGCAAAAAAGTTATCCGTATAAGGGACCACCGAGCCCAGATATTTCTTCACCAGCTCCGGGTGATTCAGCACTGCTTCCGAAAAAGAGCAGAAGATCACTCCGGCTTCGGCCAGTTTTTCTTTGAAAGTTGTAGCCACCGAGACGCTATCGAAGACGGCGTCCACCGCCACGCCGGCGAGCCGCTGCTGCTCGAGCAACGGAATTCCCAGCCGGTCGTAGGTTCGCAGGACTTCGGGATCGACCTCCTCCAAGCTCGTCAAGCTAAGCTTCTTCTTGGGCGCAGAGTAATAAACCATGTTTTGGTAGTCGATCGGCCCGAACTTCACATTCGCCCACTTCGGTTCGGCATGCGACTTCTCCAGCGAACTCCAGTGGCGATAGGATTTCAAGCGCCAATCCAGCATGAACTCCGGCTCGCCCTTTTTTGCCGAGATCAGCCGGACGACGTCTTCATTCAGACCTTTGGGGATCTTGTCCTCTTCAACCGAAGTGACAAAGCCCCATTTATATTCTTGGTTGGTAAGGTTTTGAATGGTGTTGATCGTGCTCATTATTCTCTCCTGAGCCAAAAGTGATGGATACCGTGCCACTGCCCCGCGTCGCCGACTCGTGCATCGGTTTCGTCAGGTCTGACAGCCGGATGCTCTGCAAGGCATGCTGCAAAGCCTTCCCAATAACGCCTGAGTTGTAGCGCACCGTGCACGACGGCTCCAAATCGCAACATCCGGGAGTGGTATTGCACTCCGTGAAGCCGATCGGCCCTTCGAAGGCGCTGATAATCTCAGCCAGCGAAATCTCTCGCGCCGGGCGCGCCAGGGCATAGCCACCTTTCATGCCCCGGTGGGAGGTCACCAGGCGATGGTCCAAAAGCCCCCTAAGCAGCTTCCCAACTGTTGTCAGCGGCAACTGCGTTCCCCCCGCCAATTCGCGCGCCGTATGCAGCGAAGGCTCAGGGGTGCTGGCGATGTACGTCATCACCACAACCGCATAGTCGGTGAGTTTGTTTAGCCTAAACATCGCTTTCCTGAGCTTTCCCGGACTGTTTTGCCCTAGACCTGAATCTTGACTAAGTTGGTCTACATTCCATTCTAGCGCCTCCGGCGAAATCGTCAAGTCCCAAAATGCATGGAAATCGAAAAAACAAGCGCTCTGGTGAACGTACGGGGCGATCTGCAAATGGCAACTATTGCCCGGGGACTTCACAGCAGCGCTTTGTTGGATGTAATCTCGTCCTGAAAGTAACGAAACATTTTTGTATTCGCTCCGTCTAATCAGTCGTACACGGAGCAGAAACCGCGCAACCCCCA